>Ga0187893_10003861_pt1 | contig 29474 bp, 16 predicted proteins | sample MA1701074metaG_FD_139574 | JGI IMG/M metagenome (GOLD analysis project Ga0187893, IMG submission 139574) | White microbial mat communities from a basaltic lava cave in the Kipuka Kanohina Cave System on the Island of Hawaii, USA - MA170107-4 metaG ...
ATCGCCCGCCGCGGCTCGAATCTCGCTGATTTCCGAGAGCATTGGGAAAAGCGATATCAATTCATTGGCGACATCGGAAAGCTCCAGCCTTTCCTCAGACGGGCTGCTGTCTTTCAGGCGAAAGTATTCCTGAATGGCTTCGCAGAAACCCTGGTAGGGAAAAGCACCGTCCTGCTCGATTGAGCGCCCATGAAGCACCAGCAACTTGCGGGCTTTGGCTAGATTCTCCAACTCGTCGAGCAGTCGAGTCTTGCCTACACCGGGCTCACCCGAGACCACCACAAACTGGCATTCGCCACTAATGGCAGCGTTCAGTCGCTTTTGTAACTCGGCCTGCTCTTTTTCACGTCCGATAAAAGGTGAAAGGGCCACGCGCGGCAACATCAGCGTCTTGGTCATGACTACAGACTTTGTAAGATCACTCTGATGTAGACGCGTCTGGCAGCGTCGCAACGAATCAACAACTTCTGAAGCACGTTGTGGGCGTTTAGCTGGCTCTTTAGCAATGCAACTGAGAATCGCCGCTTCAAGATCTTCATTAATGTCGGCGCCGAGCGCGCGAGGATTTTGCGGGATCTCGTGAACGATGCGGTAAAGGATCGACTGCAGCTCGCCTGAGAAGGGAGGTTCTCCAGTAAGACATTCGTAAAGCACCGTGCCCAGTGAGTAGATATCTGTGCGGTGATCGACTGAGCCGGCCGCCACTTGCTCGGGGCTCATATACGAAAGAGTCCCGGCAATAGTGCCGGTTTTGGTAATACGACTTTCCGCGGCGCCGCGTGCCAGGCCAAAGTCCATGATCCGGACTCGAATTTTCGATCCGTCCTCACGGACAGCCATGATGTTCTCAGGCTTGATATCCCGGTGTGTAACACCCCTGGAATGGCTGTATTCGAGCGCTTCAGCCACCTGGATTCCGATGTCGATAACCTCACCGAGCGTTAAGGCGCCTTCACGTTCAAACCAGCGCAGGCTGGTACCCTGGACCACGGGCATGACAAAGAAGAGGGAACCGTCATGCTTGCCAAAATCGTAGATTGGCACGATGGCCGGATGATCCATCTGAGCGACGAGTTGGGCTTCACGTTGAAAGCGTTGTTCTGCATCGGGGCTGAGCTGCGTAGGTGGAATGAGTTTGACAGCGACCTCGCGGTTCAATAACGGATCGAGGGCGCGATAGACAACCCCCATACCACCACGTCCGAGTTCTGAAACGATCTCATACCGGCTGGATAGTTTTTGGCCAATCATTATGCAAGCCTATAAGGGCGACTTATCATGCAAGCCTAAAGGCACAATCAAAGCCTAAAAGGCGACAATGTGGAATAGAGTTACTTGTAGAGTACAGATACTATAGTCTCTTACTGGAAAGTCAACACTCTCACATAACTGGGAACCTGTGGCGCCTATACCTGGAAGCTGGGGCGTCTTTTACTGTGACCGCGGGCGTCCCGCCCGCCCCGAGCGCGAAGCGGAACGAAGTGCAGCGCAGCGCGAGAAGCCTCTCAAACCAACCAACTCTCGATTTCCACATCCGTACAAACCCGGGGTGGCGCGGCAAAACGTCGTTCAGTTTTAGACCACGTTCCTGAAGATTAGAGTTGAGCTTGCTGTGAGGCTCTCGCGCTCACGCGCTCGCGGCGGGCGAGACGCCCGCGGTCCCAGTAAAGGACGCCCGCGGTCGCGGTAAAAAACGCCCGTGGTCCGTCAGGGAATCCTTACCAGCAGTGGTAATTCTCTGGGCTTGCGGCTGTCTTTGCCAATCTCTACCGCGTTGGCCATCTGCCTGCCGTCAATCTCCAACACGAATTTCAGCACAGTCACGCCTTCACCCAACTCAAAATCGTAGCCGTCGATGTCATTGTTGGTTAGAGCGGTGAAAACGATCCGGTTGTCTCCCTCTTTCTCAATCCGATCTTGTTTGCGCTCGACCACAACTGGAGCGCGACCTCCGCGGGCATGAACGCGGCCTCTGGGTCCCACCCAAACTCTCGGAGCACGGCCCTGTGAGACTACCCTGCGTTCCTCTTCAACGTCGATTCTCTTAAGGGACTTAAGTTTTCCTCCGGTCGCCTCAACGTAGCCGCTAAAGATCCGCATCAATCCTTTAGTCGTCCAGCGCACATGCCATTTTTTACCATCTTTCCAGACGAAATAACCGAAGTCAGCCCCTTCGGCAAAGGCGGGCCTTCCTTCGAACATATCGCTTTGCGCTTTAACCGAACCAGCACAAAGAAAAACAATCAATAGACAGCCAACTGCTAGTATCGGTAATTGTCTCATCACTCTTCCACCTTTCGAGTTTTGTTGCGCCCTTAGTGTCGTTTTGTGTCATTTCGTGGATCGTTCTTTGCCAGCAATGGAAACAAGGCTAGTCAATGGGTGTGCCCCCTCCTCAGGTTCCCTTCTCGGCAACTGTACAATCTTCGCTTATCAATCCTATACTCGCAGTAACGTTTCATTCTCCTCCTGGTTGCCCCACGGGTAACGCGAACGATTCATAGAAAGTTGGGATCATCATGCGCGAAGTTATTGCTCGCAGTTTTATGTTGTTGTTTGTCAGTTCAATTTCCGGTTGGCTAATCCTGGAACCCGTGAATAATAAAAACGGCGTAAAAGCTATGGCAAGCAAAACTTTTCAGTCTTTCCAGTCTAAGGACGCTGCAACCACCGCAAACCCACTGCTGGCAAAATGGGAAGGCCCGTTTGGGGGAGTGCCGCCTTTTGATCGGGTGCAGGTGCCGATGTTCAAACCGGCCCTGGAAACAGCAATGGCGGAACAGCTTTCTGAGATCGAAGGTATCGCAGCCAATCCAGCTGCCGCAACTTTCGCAAACACTCTGGAGGCGCTCGAGCGCTCGGGCAATACCATGAATCGGGTGCAGGCGGTTTATGCGGTTTGGAGCTCCACGATGAACGGTTCAGAGTTCCAGGTGGTGCAGCGAGAGATGGCCCCCAAACTGGCGGCATTCAGCGACAAGATCACACAGAACGAACAACTCTTTCGGCGCATCGAGACGGTTTACAACTCTCCGGACAAGAGCGAGCTGACACCTGAACAGCAGCGGCTGACCTGGCTCTACTACACGAACTTTGTGCGCGCGGGTGCACGCCTGGATGCCAAAGCCAAAAGCCGGTTGTCGGAAATCAACCAGAAGCTGGCAGAACTCTACACAAAATTCGGCCAGAATGTTTTGGCGGAGGAAACCGATCAATTTCTAGCGCTCAAGAATGAAGCAGACCTGGCGGGACTGCCTCCAGCAGTGCGCGCGGCGGCGGCTACGGCAGCCGCAGCTAAAAACCTCCCGGGCCAGTGGGTGATTACAAACACTCGGTCTTCAGTAGATCCCTTTCTGACCTATTCCGACAGACGCGACTTACGGGAAAAGGCCTGGCGAATGTTCGTCAATCGCGGTGATAACGGGGGCACACACGACAACAACGCAATCATCGCCGAAATCCTGAAACTCCGCGCCGAACGCGCCAGACTGCTGGGATACGAAACCCATGCTCACTGGCGTCTGGAGAACGCCATGGCCAAGACGCCAAAGCGTGCCATGGAGTTAATGGAAGCGGTCTGGAAACCAGCCGTAGCGCGCGTCCACGAGGAAGTTGCGGACATGCAGGCGATAGCCGATAAGGAAGGCGCATGGATCAAGATTGAGCCCTGGGATTATCGCTACTATGCAGAAAAAGTTAGAGCTGCTCGCTACGACCTTGATCAGAATGAAGTCAGCCAATACCTGCAACTCGAAAAATTGCGTGAGGGAATCTTCTGGGTAGCCGGCGAACTGTTCGGATTTGAGTTCACGCAAGCACCGAACGTGCCGGTGTACCACCCAGACGTTCGCGTGTGGGAAGTAAGGGACCGGGCGTCGAAAAAGCACATAGGTCTATGGTTCTTTGATCCTTATGCTCGAGCGGGCAAACGCTCTGGCGCCTGGATGAATGCCTATCGACGGCAACATCGGATTGATGATCCTATAACTACAATCGTTTCGAATAACTCAAATTTTGTAAAAGGAAAGCCTGGCGAGCCGGTGCTGATCTCTTGGGACGATGCTACGACAATGTTTCACGAGTTTGGTCATGCGCTCCATGGTTTGAGCTCAAACGTCACCTATCCATCGCTTTCGGGTACTGCCGTGGCTCGCGACTATGTCGAGTTTCCCTCGCAGTTGTTGGAGCACTGGTTGTCAACGCCGGAAGTTCTCAAGCGATTTGCGCTCCACTATAAAACCGGGAAACCCATTCCTGAGGCTCTGGTTGAGCGTATCAGGCGCTCGTCGACTTTCAATCAGGGCTTTGCGACGACCGAATACGTTTCAAGTGCTTTGGTAGACATGAAGTTGCACCTGGCGGGCGATCGCAAGATCGATCCCGATGCCTTTGAGCGGGAAACATTGCAGCAGCTGGGCATGCCCCAAGAATTGGTAATGCGGCACCGGACGCCGCACTTTAATCACGTCTTCGGCAGTGATTCGTATTCCGCGGGTTACTACAGCTACCTTTGGTCAGATGTGCTCACCGCGGATGCGTTTGGCGCTTTTAAGGAAGGTGAGGGGCCGTACGACAGCAAGGTGGCCGAGCGTTTACGAAAGCATGTTTTCTCGGTGGGTAATACACTGGACCCGGCTGAGGGTTATCGCCTATTCCGAGGTCGCGATCCTAAGATTGACGCGCTTATGAAGAAGCGCGGGTTTCCGCTCTCGAATGGGAAGTCGTAAGTTGCGAAGGTATCGGTTTTAGTAGTTAAGCGCCTCGGGAGAAATATTTATCATTGGTCATTGGTCATTGGTCATTTGTCATTTGTTAGCCTGCGAAGCAGGCGACAGAATAAAGCCTGCGGTGGAGCGCAGCGGAACCCCAGGATTGCGTTGCACAAAAGATCGCGAGCCCGCGGCAGCGGGCGGCAGCGGATCGCAATCCAATAACTCCCAAACTTGTTGCCCCGTTTGCAAGGGCTTATTGTTGTTATTGAACGTCGACCTAAGGTCAGCGAAGCGAACTCCAAAAAGACCTTGTAGCTTGCGATCCGCTGTCGCCCGCTGCCGCGGGCTCACCGTTCTTTGTGCAACGCAATCCTGGGGTTCCGCTGCGCTCCACCCCAGGCTTTATTCGGTCGCCTGCTTCGCAGGCTAACAAATGACAAATGATAAATGACCAATGACAAATTTCTCCTGCCGGTGACCGCCGCTTCCCCGCTTCGATGTTCCAAACTTCACTCCCGCAACAATGAACCCTTAAAAATCGATTGTCCTCCGAGCGACGTATAAAAAGCGTAGCCGCCCAAACCGAGCATGATCAGCAGAGGGAAGAGCGCACTCTGGAGGTACCAGGCCGATGGGTTCAGCGTCACCGGATACATCATGCTTAAAAAGAAGTAAAACTGCGAAGCAATCATCGTTAACAGACCAAAGCGGACAACCCCGATGGTGAGGATTGTGGCAATGGCGATCGATGCAAGCCAGTAAAGCTTGGGACCGGAAACCCCGAATGCCAGTATTTCTACCGCTGCCGCCATTAACCAGAAAGCAGCAGCAGCTAACCACTGCCGCCGCAAAAGGATGTAGAAGAGCAGGAGAAGAAAAAGGAATCCCAGTCCGGTGAACACGCTGATCACAATGTGGTCGCCCAGAAAAATCGCTAAGAGGTCACGTAAACCTGTAAAACTTGCCGCCCAAACGCCGCTGATTGGGCGAGGATTGTTGCCGAACAACTGCGGAAGGAACACTCCCAGAAAGATGATTCCGATATGCGCTACGCCCAGCAGGCCCCCGATCAGCCAATCCCTCCCAACCATCGGGTCCCGGAATTCGCCGGCCATCAGTCGGCTCCAGGAAATAATTAGGTGCGGCCAGCGGCGGCGCACATGAGGCTCGAGCGCGATATACATTAACCACAACAAAGCTGCCGGGAAGAGGGCAAAGGAAGTGATCTTGAACACCAGCTCGAGCTCGCTGCTGAGAACCGGAACATGGCGGGCCCCAATAAGAAGTCCAAGCTCGCTGACAAGAAAAATGAACAGCGCTAACCGGAAAGCTCCCTTAATATCGCTCCTCCCCAGTAGCAGATTGCGGCGTCCCAGGAAGGCGGCTCCCAGAAGCACTATGAAAAAGAGAACTGCCAGGATGATCGCAGCAGCCCGCTCGTTCGAGCTCAACTGTTCCTCTTCCTGCCGCGAAGGCCGGTCCCAGGGGAAGAGCACCTTGAAGTGAACTGGCCGATGGCTATAGGCGGCTGCTTCAATCCGTACAGGAAGATCAGGGTGATCTGGGTGCGGTCCTTCCCAGGCTACCCGTTCGTCAGCAAACATTCTGGGAACCCAACGCGGGGTTGTTGAGCGGAACTGCTGTTGGTCCAATCCAGCCGCAGCAAATATAGTAGGCCAGTTTGTGGTTGAGGATGCGTTTGATGATCCGGAAACCAGTTCTTCTTCAAGTTGCGGTGGCTGATGCTCGAGGCTTAAAAGCCTTCCGCGTGTGTCCAGGACAACAGTGGTCATCCCCGACACATCCAGGGGCGGATCTCTTAACGAGACTGTGGTCGATGAAAACGGAACGAGGTACCTGGGACTTTGGCGGTACCAGAACTTGATAACCGGAGGCTGGCCTGTTTTTATTCGTTCCCATTCACGCGTGTGCTCTGACGGAATCGCGCGCAAAAAAGTGTTATCACGGTCGAATGAGTAAAAGCTATGGCTTGCCATCGCAAACCCCAGACTCTTCAGAGTGTCGCGCGCATTTGCCGCCAGGACCTCTGATGGTTTCTCCAGCGGCACCATTCGTTCAGCCCGCACGCGGCTGGACAAGACAATCAGAAAGCTGAGAGTTGCCACTAACCCGGCAAAGCAGGCCAGTGCCACCGCCGGTTTCAGCGCTCCTTCCCTCGGTGCCGCCGCAACCATCTCAGGTGAGGGGGTTTCACCCGCCGCTAGGGCCGCCGCCAGCGGATCGCCTCCGGGCAAGGCAGCAGCCACCTGTAACGCTGACGCCGGACGTTGCGCCGGATCCTTCTGCATACAGCGATCGATCACATGTTCGATAACTGGATCGAGGTCCTTGACAATTGAGGTTGGCGTTGTCGGGGTAGTGTCGCTGCGACGGAGCTTCAATAGTTCGTTCAGAGTGGTAGCCGCAAAGGCCTTTTTACCTGTAAATAATTCGTAAAGAACCAGACCCAGAGAATAGATATCGCTGCGGACAGTTGGGCCCTGCCCATCGAGCTGCTCGGGCGCCATATAGGCAGGAGTGCCTGCTGATATTTCGTTCTCTACAAACTCCTCTGCCAGACCTGCAAGGCCAAAATCGGTAATGCGAGCGTTGCCGTCTTCATCAATCATCACGTTAGCGGGCTTTAAATCGCGGTGGAGAATGCCACAATCATGGGCGGCAGCTAGTCCGGCACAAAGCTGGCGAGCTATTTGCGAGGCCTTGTCCGAAGGCAGGTGGCCAATTCTTCGCAGCAGAGACGAAAGCTCTTCGCCCTTGATGAATTCCATTGTGAGAAAGTGCTGACCATCCACCTCGCCAATGTCGTAAACCCGGCAGACATTCTTATGTGACACGCGGCGGGCAACGCGCACTTCACGGTGAAACCGCGCCAGCGACGCAGCATCATTGAGTAGGCGAGCGGGTAGAAACTTGAGGGCAACTGGTTGGCTGAGTTTGAGATCGTCGGCGCGGTATACCTCTCCCATGCCACCCTTTCCGAGTAGCCCAATGATGCGGTAGCGTCCGGCCAGAATGGTTCCCGGAATGAAACGAGCATCATCTATGGAACTTACTGAAGCAGGAGAATGTTTGACTTCGCCATGACGCACGCTTCGCGGTGCCGAAGGAGTTGCCAGCCTCTGGGTAGGAGTGTTTTCGGCGATTGCCTGGCCACAGGCAAGGCAATAGATCGAATTGGCAGGGACCTCCAAACGACAGGCTGGGCAGCGCATCTTAGTCATTGATGGCCTTGATTTTAGCAGAAAATTCTTGCTCGGGCGGCTATGGCTGGTTATCATTGATTCGGCCCCACGTTTGTGAGCCTCACCTCTAAAGTTTCCATCAAGCCCCGTTATTGATCTCCTATAGGTTCTATCTGTCCTATAGGACCTATAGGACAGACAGATAGGACCTATAGGACAAAACTAAATTTAGGAAGATTTTTTATGATCTCGAGATTGTCGCTGTTAGTCGCTTTGTTGTTTTGCCTTCCCGGAAGCTTCCTGGCTCAAGAAACACCGTGCCCTGATCCGGTGCCTCAAACCGCTGGCCAACACAAATTTCGCTACCCCGGAGAAAGTTTCAACATTCCCATCGTAGTCGCCGGCTGCCAGGCGCTGGCGCTTGACCTGCGTTGGAGCAACGGCGCGAACAATGGAAGCAATTTCGTTATTAGCTTTCTTGACGACCAGGGCCAGCCTGTCTACTCGAAGCAGGTATTTGGATTCAGAACCGGCAACGACCACTTTCCTTTGACGTCATTCGAGTGGCTGGGCCGGGCGGCGATGGTCGGCGTGCCTGTAGCTGTGAGGATTCAAGCAGTGGAACCTTTTCGGTATCCATCGAGCATCTTCTACAGAGTGACCAGAGTATCTCGCAATCCCCAGAGACGAATTCCAGGGTTTGATAGCGGTTTGGCATTGAGCTTGAGAACGGCGGCGGGAAAGTCTCTAACCGAGGGACAGCTATCTAACACGGTCTCATACAGGCTTGATGAGGTGGCGTTGGACGAGTCGAGAGAGCTTGAGTTCAACGGCCAGAAGCGAGTTGTTGAGAGGGCCTACAGGCTAATGCTCAGAGGGGGCGACCTCTCTAATGCGGCCCTGCTTTGGATAGACGATGCGGCGCTTCCGATTTTCAAGGGCTCTGACCCGGAAAGCATTGTGACGTTGATCTATGATGCTGGAATCTTGAGAGACGGGGCTCAAATATCCGTTTCCGAAAACGATGCGAGCCGAATGCAAACGCTGGGTGGATCCCTGAAACTGCCGGCAGGGTTTATGGCCAGGAGCGTTTCGTCTGTGGAGGAGGGAAACACTCTGGTGGAAATCAAGACTGGGCAGAGGTTGATTGGCGCCACTCGCCAGCCGCTGGTTCAGATCCAGCTTAAAACCAACCGGCCATTTCCTGCCCGGCAATCGCCATTGCAGTTGCAGGTAGGCCGGCAATTTTTTCTAGAGGAGCTCACCGGCGATCTTACTGGGCGAAGTCTGACCTTGACCGTGACCCCCGAGGTGTTTGCTGCACTTAAGGATGGAGCGGAAATTGTCGCTTTTTTTGACCGGCCGGATCGCAGTGGCGCTGCCGGCCTGGACGTCTGGTACTTCGGCCGCTTACAAAAAAACCAATTCGCCCGCCAATAATTGCACGGGCGACCCTTGCAAGAAACCACCACGGCTGGTTGGGTACATTTAGTGTAATTTCGTGTGGTTTCGTGGATCGTACGTTTTGTTGCAAAGAACGATCCACGAAATCACACGAAACTACACGAACCAGCACTAAAGCTTGTGGAGACGTACCAGGTAGTTTCTTTAGGGCATCTGCAGGCGGTAGCCTGCCGGTGAACTCTGTGGTGGCCGCCCTCGTTACGTAACAACCCGCAAATCCTTTAAATCAACCCTCGCTTAAACCTACATCGATTTCTCAGGATACCGCTGCTCCCTAAATCCTAAATCCTAAATCCTAATTCCTAATTCCTAATTCCTAACCCCCATTCCTATTCTCCCAACGCCGCGTATCTAAATAAGCGAAACCGGTAACGTTGTTGCTCGCGAATGTTACGCGCGACCTTTCCATGCAGGTTCTCGTCCCAGGTCGTATAAGCGCTGATAAACCTCTCGGCAGCTGCCTTGTCTCCTTGATATTGCAACTCGAGCACCTTCTCCAAAAGTTCTCCCACGACCTGATGGTACTTGTCGTGGTGAATCCTCAGAATATCGTTCTCAAAAGTCAGCAGACCTTTCTCCAAGAAGAAATTCCACTGCATCAACTGCATTGTGTTGTAAGGCTGGTCTGGGCGTGGTTTGTTGTTCTGTAAAACCCTTAATATCCCGCTACCATAGACTGAGCGCAATTGAGCCTCCGTGTAATACCCTTGCCTGCGCAAAGCTTCGGCGACAAAGAGCGACACCAGATCCGCCTTCATCTCTTCCAGAGTGTTCGAGCTATCCTGGAGCGCTTCGTCGAGGTCGCGGCCGTCCTTCGTCCGGTCGACGCCCAGGTAATGACCTACTTCGTGCCAGAGCGTGCGATAGAAATTCCCGTCCGCACTCAGCTCTTTAGCCTGGTCGGGACCAACCGCCGCTAAATAATTGCGCGCAGTTCCCGTGAAGATCTCCGGCTCGCGCATAATGTTCGCCCGCAAGAGTATCGTGCGGCCGTAACGACGCGCCAGGTAACTCTCATTCGGAAGAATCGTGGCCGTATTGCCACCGCGTGCCTGCCCGAAATCGGCCACCACGTCGTAGACGCCAACAGGAATGTCCTCGCGAATCTTCTTATGATTCCGGTAGGGCAAGGATTCTTCCAGCACCTGCAGTCCTTGCATCGCCTTGCGCAAGGCAGAAGTCTCCTTTTGACGGACACTGAGCACGCTCAAAGCAAAAAACGTCTTCACCCCAAACAATTCATCGTCATAACTTTCATATGAGCCAATCTGGGCATTAAGATTTTTAAAGTGGCCCGTTATCCACGATGCGTCCCCTGACTCATAGTCGTTGCTCAAGAGGTCGCGTGCGCGATTGCGCAGGAAGCGGGCAAACTCTTCATCGTCCGGCGCTACGGCGTTGGCCGCTTCATTCAGCAGCGCAAAGGCCTCGGTTAGCTCATCGGCATACGCGACTGCGTAGGGAACGGCATAGAACGCCGGATTCGAGGATCTGGCCGGTGTCTCAGTGTTAGCCCGGCCACGCTTTGGGCTTTGGTGATGAGCTTCCGATAAATCCATCAGCTTCTTTTTCAACCCGGGATGCAGCGTGTCCAGGACTGGGTACTCCCGGATCGCTGTTAGGTCGTCTTGAATATTTTGGGCTGATCTGCGTCTAACGACCGTCCGTAGGTCCAGAATTTCATCTCGCTCTCGGGGATGACCGCTGAGATACGACTCTATCTCTTCTCGAGTCGCATCTGGCGGATAGACGTTCTTTGCTGGTGAGCCGGGAGCAACAGGTAAGAAGGTTTCTCGTTTGTTGTCGAGCGTTGTGGCGACGGGGCCCTGAAATAGTCTGTAGAGCGTAAGCAGGTTGGTACTGGCGGCGGAGGGAGTGCGGCGGTCGAGCTTTTCCAGCGCGGCATAGGCGGAAAGCGCCTGAGGATGCCTTTGATCTTCGTACAATTTTTGGAAGATCCTTCCTACCTCCAACAGCTTTGCTACTGCGGTACGCTCGCCGCCAGTTAGATGTGAGAGGTTAGGAGCGAGTCGAATCGTTTGTGTTCGCTCAATGATTGGCTGGCTTTTCTGGAGTGGCCAATAACCAGGCGGTAGTTTTGTCTGCGAAACTAAAACTCCAGCAGAGACGACGGTACAAACAGTCAATAAAACCAGAAGCAAGAGCCACGAACTTCTTTTCAACATTGGTCCTTTCCTAAGAATCGTCTTCTACCAAATCGGCTGAGATGGGGGCCTGGCCACTCTCCTGAGCTAACCGAATAACGAGGGCTATCTTTTCTTGCTGGTTCTCGTCAAGATCGACGAACTCAACTCCAAAGCCCAGTTTCGGTTTGTGGTGACGAACTTTGCCCTCGAGGTAAAGCCAATCGCCGTCCGGCAACAACACCCTGAAGGCGACAATTTCACCCAATCCGACTTCCCCGACGGTGTCCAGGTAGCAGCCACCTTCGGACATGTTTATGATCAGAGCCGGGTGGTGGCCAGTAGAACCGTCCCAGAAGGCATTAAGGCTGACGCTTAGTCTTGGCTTTCGTCTGCGATTGTCCATTCGCGTATCGCCGAACTAGGCAGTCGAAAATTGCGAAATTTCGCCGGGCTTCCGCAGCATCTTGTTAACTTCGCCGAGGTGTTCTTCCTCCTCGGCAATCATGCGGCGCGCATACTCCTCAAGCAGGACCGAGCGCCCGGCAACCAGGCCCAACAGTTTCTTGTACAGGGCCAGACCAGCCTTTTCGGCTTCCAGGGCTTCGATCAAAATGTCAGTGATGCCATGCTTATGGGTTTCCAACAGTGCCCCGATCTTTAGCGATGGATGATCTCCGAAGTGCGTCACCAGCTCGCCAGCCGTCGTGGCATGGTCGAGGCAAGTGGTTGCTTCGCCTCTGAGCCAGCTCACAATCGGGATGCGACTGTGTCCAAAGACCATAAGTGAATAGTGCGTGTAGCGCACCACTCCCGCAAGTTCAGTTTCCAGTATTTCATTTAGCAGGGCAATTGCCGCGCCTTTATCAAAGTTTTCTTCGGTCATGTTCTCCTTTCCTCATTCCTTTTACGGTTCACCAGACTACTGGCTGGGCTAGCGATTAGTTGAGCCAAGCTGACGGTGCATAGTAGCAAAGTCAAAGTAATTCCAGGCTTCTACTATCTTCCCATCTTTGATCCGGGTGATAGCTACCCCCTCAAAGCTAATCGGCGCGCTGGTCGCGGTAACACCGAAACTATTCCCTGTATGGCGGCCTTTAACTAGGCAACGGGTGGCAACCTTATCACCTTCCGCAATCATGTCCTCGATGGTAATGTGAATATCGGGGAAAGCTTCGCGGTACTGGTGGTAGAAAATTTTATAGTCAGCGGGCCCGCGCATGAAGTTCTGCCGTTCGTCCGTGAGCCCATAAGCGATTCCGTCGCTGGCGAACATCTCTTCGATAGCGTTGGCCTGACCTTGATTCCAGACCTCTTCAAACCAGCGCCGCATCAAAGCCTTGTTTTGCTCAGACATGCCGCGATCTCCTTTCTTACCGTTTGTGTGAAACTATAACCCACCCATTTCGTGAAAGTTAGGAGGAAATGTTTCTGCCGACAGCCGTATTAACAAACTGGGAAGACGAAAGCATACTACCTGAAGGGCTCACTTGGCCATAAAAGGGCCGGAATTGGGATTTAGGAATTAGGATTTAGGAATTAGGATTCAAAGAGGCTCTGAGATTTTTGAGATTTAAATCCTAAATCCTAATTCCGCCATTCCCAATTCGAAATTCCAAATTCTCCTTCACTTTTTTCGCAGGGCTTCGCTGCCGAGAAAATTCTCGCGTAAGTAAACTACGGTATCGTGCAGCGTCTCGCCCGGATCGCGCGGACGAAACCCCAGCTCACGTGAGGCTTTGTTACAGTTCAGATACCAGAAGTACTGAGCCATCTCGACGGCCCCTGGCTCAACCGGCGAGGCCCATTCCCACTGTCGAAACAAGGAATCAATTAACTTGGCGCCACCGATACTCAGTTTTGCCGGCAAGGCCAGCACTGGCGCTGAAACTTTAGTGAGCCTTTCCAGTCGTCCAAAGAACTTAGTAAAAGTCCAATTGGCCGCACCCAGGAGGTAGCGTTCACCGTGACGTCCTTTCTTCATGGCCACGCGAAAGGCCTTTGCAGTGTCGCGCACATCCACAAAGCTGAGTCCTCCAGTGGGCACCGCACTAATCTTCCGGGCCATAAAATCGAGAACGAGCTTGGTAGAACTCAAGCGCTCATCTCCGGGCCCCAGCAGTAGACTGGGGTTGACGATAACCAGCCTTAACCCTTTCCCCTGAAAGCGCTCCAGCGCGGCCATTTCCTGATAAGCCTTGCTGGCGTAATAGGGCCAGCGCGAGATGATCTCCAAGGGGGGTTGATAGGTCTCATCGGGCACGACTTCGCCGTCCGAGGTGACGGCAATGGTCCCACTGGTTGAAGCGAGGACGAAGTTTTTGACGCCAGCGGTGCGGGCAGCATCAGCCAGGATACGGGTACCCTCGACATGGATGTCAAACATTTCCCGAGCCTGGTCACGCTCGCGCGAGACTTTGCCTGCCAGGTGGTAGACCTCTTTGATGTCCTCGACCGCCCGCTTCACCGCGTCTGGATTTGTAACTGAACCCTCTAAAGTCTCAACGCCCAGATCAACCAACCAGTCAGGGATAGAGGTGGCCATGACCCGAATATCTTTGGCCCCTTCCGCCACCAACTGACGAACCAGATGAGCCCCCAGAAACCCTGTTCCGCCCGTCACCAGAGTCGTCGGCCGCGGTCGCTTTTCAATGGCCGCCCGCCGCTTACTGACAGCTTTTACCGGCGTCATCCGGGCCGTACGTTTTTTCGAAGCAGACATGGAAGAAATTGCGAATTGCGAATTGCGAATTTGGAATTAGGATTTAGGAATTAGGAGTTAGGATTTAAGTCAAGAAGACAAAAGACCAAGGCCCAAAGGCCAAAGACCTAAGACCAAAGACCAAAGGCCAAAGACCAAAGACCAAAGACCAAAGACCAAAGACCACTCATGACAAATGACAAATGATAAATGACCAATGACCAATGATAAATTTCCCCGAACTCCCTAATCCCGCCCAATCCTAAACTCCAATCCCCAAATCAAATCCCTCTCGCTAACCGACGAGTTCCATAGTGTTCACCTGGGCTTTTCCGTGTGAGCGGCGTTGCACTTTCCAGAATTTGCGAAGTTCGTTGGCGTCAAAGCGGCGCCGCGTGCGGTCGCGCAAGTTTTCAATCTCATGCTTCACCAACGCCGCAATCAATCGATAAGCCTCGGCCCGAGCCATCCCTCGGGTCAACTCCTCCAGCTCTTCCACCGGCAGAAAACGACCAATTCGCGCGCCTACTTCCCGATTCCTAATGATCGTCGAGCCTTTGGGCATCGCCGCAAAGGTGCCGACTAAATAGACCGGCAAGATCCCAACGCGCGCGTGCAGCGCCAGGTAGCCGACCACCGGCCTGAACTCAGCCATTTCACCCGTTACGGAGCGGGTCCCTTCCGGAAAAATCAAGGCATTAAAGCCACGGGCCAGGAAGGAGTGGGCATGACGCAACGACTGCCGCAACGAACCAGTTCGCTCCATTGGTACCAGATTAGTAAAGTTTTCCATTACGGCGCGTTTGTACTTGGTATCAAAGAAATAATCGGCGGCTGCCAGAGCAACCAGATCCTTGCCGGCCGTTCCCAGGGCCATCTTCGTTAGGCCCATATCTAGGTGGGAACAATGATTGGCGGCCACGATAAAATTCGTGTGCGGTGGAATATTTGAGCGTCCTTCGTAAGTGGTTTTGAGAAACTTCTCGTAAAACAAAGATTGGAGGGTGTCGGCGACGGTGTTGCCGGCAGTCTTGAGCAGCGAAGGGATGTGAATCTCGTCTTCGTCTTTGCGCAGCGCTGCGGGGCGACTTTCACGATCGGCAGCAGCATTGCCGCGCCGGACTACCACTCCAAACAACTCGCGCACATCCTGAATCTCGTTAAAGCGTTCCGGCGCCGAGATCGAAGCGCCAGTATTTTCAATCGCAGTCGCCAACTCCACGAACATCAAACTGTCAAAGCCAAGGTCAGGCAGCCGTGAATTCAAAGAAATCTCGTCTCGGGGTCGGTTGGCGACGCCGGCGATGACTCCGATCAGCCACATCGCGTCAGCATCCATTGACTCCTGTTCGGCCACACGTCCGGATTTCTCCTGCCGCTCGAGCGACTGCAGGCGGGCCACAATTTCCCTGCGCTTCACCTTTCTGGTGGCGGTGCGCGGCAGTTCAATGTCGGTGAAATGCAAAACTTTGACGCGCTTAAAGTAGGGGAGGGAAGCTGAAACCTCTCGAAAGTGCTCTTCGATCAAACGCTGCAATTCGGCCCGCGACAGAGTGATGTCATACTCGTCATCGGGCACCACCAGACAAGCAACCTTCTCACCTACTCCATCCGCCAAACCCACAATGCTTAGTTCTTTGATGTGAGGCGAGTTTGCATACAGCTCCTCAAGCTCATCCGGGTAAACATTCTTTCCGTTGCTATCGACGATGATCTCTTTCGAGCGGCCCACGAGGTAAAGGTTTCCCTCGTCATCCAGCCGGCCCAGATCACCTGTGTAGAGCCAGCGTTCCACCAGAGTCTTCCGGGTGGCGACTTCGTCGTCCAGGTATCCCAACATCACGTTGGGACCCCGAGCGATCACTTCGCCAACTCCACTGCCGTCTGGATCCATGATCTTGACTTCGACGCCTGGCAGCGGTCTGCCGACACTTCCCGTGAGCATCCGATTTTCGGGGCGCGTAACGGTTAATACCGGTGCAGCTTCAGTTAGCCCGTACCCTTCCAGGATGGTAAAGCCCAGACCCTGAAAATCACGTTGGATCTTTTCGCTGAGAGCAGAGCCGCCGCTGATGAAGTAGCGGATCCGCCCGCCAAGGCCTTCATGGATCGGGTAGAAAAGCAATTGGCCCAGGTTTAATGGTGTCTTGTCGCGCAGCCAGGCATTTCCGCGAATCAAGGCGTCAGCAGTTCTGCCAATCCAATCGCTCCGCTCATAGAGCCGATTCTTAATGCGACGGTGCAATAATTCCCAGAGCGCTGGGACACCCACCATGCCTGTGACATGCCCGTTCTTAATGGCCCTGGCGAGCGCGTCGCTGGTGAGTTCGGGCAAATAGGTAATCTGGGCCCCACGGCTGAGCGGAGTTAAGAAGCCCGTAGAGAATTCGAAAGTATGATGCAAGGGCAGGACCGATAGCACTCCGTCGCGAGTCGACATGTCAATTACTGAAGAGAGCATCGAAACCATGCTGGTAAAGTTTCGATGGGAGAGCATTACTCCCTTGGGCCGCCCGGTTGTACCCGAGGTGAAGATGAGCGATGCAACCGATTGGGCTTGCACCCTGGACGGTAAAAGCGCCATCCGCTGCTCTTCAGTAGCCTCATCGGGCAAGGCAAACACTTCCGTGAAAGTCCAAACTTTTGTGGAGGACCCAGCTTCTTCCAGCGTCTGTTTTAGGTTGGGATGTTCTTCTCCAAGCTTCTCGCTGAGGATGATTCCTGCGGCATCCCCGGCGAGCGCAAACCGAACAATTTCGCCAGCGGAGCTTTCCGGATCGACCGGGATACAGGTGGCTCCGGCTTTCAGCACCCCAAAATAGCTCATGCCCCATTCGGGCGCGTTATCGCTGACCAGCATGACACGGTCACCGGGCTTTACTTCCTGGCTGGCGAAAAACCCGGCGGCGCGAGCAGCCAGTTCGCGCAAGTCGGCGTAGGTGTACTGTTCTTTGTGACCCTCGCGTTCGATGCGCATGGCCACACGCGTCGAGTGGCGCCGGGTTGAGGTTTCGAACAGCTCGAGTAAGTCGCGATAGGTATAAATGCGCTTTGGTTGCGCGCGCATCTCCTCTTCCAAAGTCGGAAGCACCCATTTTTTCAAGCCGGGCAGGTGAATGTTTAGCCAGTAGTCGTACCAATCGAAGCGATCAGGAAACCAGGGAAGTAAGGAGCGTTCATCCTCTCTAATTAGGCTAAACAGGGCGCGCACATTGTCTGAGCGAAAGACATATGCGTTTTCAACCGTGAACGGCCTAAACATCTCGAAGGCATCACTTGTTTCGCGTGTCACCTCTTCGACCCGTTCAACTCGATTCTTAATTCTTTCAATTACTTCCACGGCGCGACCGCCGCCCCAGCGAGGCTGGGCCCGCTCCAACAGTGACGTCGCCCTTTTGGCGGCGGCATTAATCATCGGCAGCGAGGTTTTCTCAAAGCGTGAGGTTGGCACAGGTCGCGGCTCCATGCGGGCGGCAATTTCGTTGATGAGCTTGAATCCTGTCTCTTTTTCCAAAAAATGCTTCCGTTTGAAGAGGCCAACCAGCCCGATTATTCGCTGCATGTTATTGGGGTTGGAATCGCCTGTCGCTGCCTGGTAAACGAGCTGGGGCTCGCCGACGCAGGCTTCTGCCGCTACCGCAAGCATTACCGACGCAACCTGATCCACCGGCGTGATGTCCAGAATAAGCTTGTCATTTGCCGGCAGCTGCATCTGGCCCTTCAGAATCAGAAAAATGATTGGGGCGGTCGTTGTAAAACCTTCGTTCCAGCCGGGAAAAGGATACGAGTGAGCCGATTCGACGATGCTGGGGCGAACGATGCTGCGCACAATGCCCGTCTCAGCCGCAACCAATTGTTCGCCGAGTGACTTCGTGTAGGTGTAAATATTGGGCCAACCCCACCATTTGGAACGTTCGACGCCCAGATCTGTCAGGCGGGTACGGGTCCAGACCTTACGTTCACGAGCAACAGCCAGCCCCAGGGCATCCGGGTCGTCCGGATCTCGGTCTTCGTCGTTGAGGCGCTTGCGGGCCAACTCTCGGAACTGCGCTACCATCATTGCATCGCGAGCTTCCTCTCGGACCCGTTCCGCTAGCTTCGCGCAGTCTTTGATCTCCTGATCTACTGAGAATTCGACACCCGGAAGTTCGGGTCGCCGGGGAAAGTATCCGGGAACCGGATCGTTTTCCCAGACGGATCCGGAACGATTGCCGGCCACGAAACAGGTGGAAACATGGACCAGGGCCGGCCGTTTCATGCGGCGAGTAAATGCTATGACATTCTGGGTGCCGACAACGTTTGTGCGCAGCGCACTCTCCAAAGTCGGATTAAAGGTCACATTGCCGGCGCTGTTGATAACAATATCGATGTCATCGGCGACGGCCTGGGCCTCTTCTTCCGAGTAGCCCAGATTTTCTTCACCGATGTCCCCGCCCAGCACCACTACTTTGTCGCGAATGAATCCCTCGAAGGCTCGACCGTAACGGTCCCGCAAAGGGTCAAAGGGAGGAGCAGTCAGGACATTGTTCCAGAAGCGCGATTCAGATTCCTCACGCGAACGCGCCCGGACGGTCAGATACACGCGTCCGATGTTTGGGAAACTATGCAACAGCATGCTGAGCGTGACTTTTCCCAGAAATCCCGTGCTGCCAATCAAAAAGATTTTCCGGTCTCGATAGATCTCGCTTGGTGAAAGGTTCATAACCGTTGCTACTCCATGTCCGCTATCCCGATCATGGGTTGGTGCAACATTGTGATTTGCGCGGAATTGCCCATGTAACTGCGGGCCATTGCGATCGCCTCGGTCAAATTATCGGCGCGTTCCCAGCCCAGCATCCTGGGCACATGTGCATTTTCGGCTCCGGCAGCAATCACGCGACCCACGTGTTGGCGACCGTTTTCGCCCCAGTACCACATAAAAAACGGATGAGCGCCGTGATAGGCGTTGCCGCGCCGGTACATCTCGATGTAGCTGGGGTTGTTGGCAAACTCTCGTTCATATTTATCTCGCAGTACGAAAGCATCTCGAGTTTCCGGCAAAAGTCGGTTGAAGAATTCAATGTAGCTGGGATGAAACTGATGATCGAAAACGTCGTAACACGGATGATGCAAAATTAAGACGCCACCCTTTCTCAGCAGCGGTTTGTGGCGATAGAAATTAAAGTGATAGCCAAGACCCATTACTTGTACGAGCAGGGGATTTAGAATCGAATAAACGTTGTAAGGAGAAATGTCCGGAATTCCGGTGATCAGGATGTCGCATTGTCCACGAACGGGAATCGAATACTGTTCAAAGCCCTTTTCAATAATCTTTTCGTGGACCGGATCGGTCCTGCCCGCATGGCACGCAATCATCTCGTACTGGGAGGGACGCGAATGTAACAATTTGCGCCGGGCTGGGCGAGGCAGCTTGTTCATCGTGTAGCGCATCGCCTCAAACTTCATGCGATCAAAGGCGGTAAAGTCGTCTTCATTCTTTAGCAGAAAGTCCATATCGCCCTTGTACATGCGATTGTTAATGGCCGTTTCGATGTGGAAGACGTTCAAGTGCTGATCGACCAGCTTTCCCAATCGCGTGCACTTGTGGTTCAGTTCGGAGGCGGCCGGATCCATATAACTGTTGGAATCCAGGATCGTCTGTGGCTCGTGATGTGCCCGGAGCGACTCGTAGTCGCAAAGTCCGACGGCCACAGACTTGTGGCCGCCGTCCATTGGTACGAGATTGATGTTGACATAAATAAGCAGATCACTCTCCGTGGCCCGGCGATTCAGCGAAAGGGGTTCCTTATGCCTTGTTTCACCAATCTTAATCATGCCGTCGGCCCATTCGGCATCGTGGTTGTAATATCGATCCGGGTAATACTCTGAAAAGATGTCTGGTCCAACCATTCGCTTCATTTCCCACTCAGTCATTTTGCGGTGCAGGGAATTGGCGATGATGATGTGAATGTCATCAACGCCGTGACCGGTGAGCATGTCAAGCACGATCTCAAGCACGGTCTGGCGAATGTCAGGGGTGGCCATCGGTGGAAGCGGAAGGCTGATGTCGTCAACGGCAATGGTGACGCGCATACCAGGCTCAAGTTGGGCAAATAGTGGATCGCAACCGTGTGGATGATTCAGAGCGTAGCGGATAGCCGCTTCTCGGTTGGGCAGACCCTTGATGGGTGGGTTGGGATAAAGAACCCGAGTCCCGATGGGCAAGTCTTCGAGGATGAAGTCCTCGCCGGAAGGCATGATCCGGGGCGCACTGTCCCGGTCTATGTAAATAACTGATTCGTGGGTCTTGCGACGCAGTTGGAGAGCCATACTAAGCGTTTCACTTAAGGTTCAAAATAGGCCAATCATGATGCAGGGCTGTTTGTCGCAGGCGCATATCCGGGTTTATAGCAGCCGGGTGTCCCACGACTGAGAGCATTGGCAGATCACTCATACTGTCCGTGTAGGCATAAGAATCGCTCAAACTGATGCCCTCTTTTTCTGCAAATGTGCGAATCCAGGATGCCTTGGTCGCCGAAGCCATCACGGGGGGCAGCAACCTTCCAGTGGCAATCCCATTCACGAATTCGAGGCGGTTGGCAACGTAATCAGTTATTCCCAGGTGGTCCATCAGCGGTCTTACTGACACGTCGAGCGCTCCTGTGACGACCACCTGTCGCAAACCGAGGCTGCGAGATTTCTCGATCAGTTCATAAGTTCCCGGGAAAACCGCTGGCTTGATAACGGAATCAAAGAGTTCCTGGGAAAAGAAACGCAGGCGGTCCTCGGATTCGCCTTTGTAGCGCTTGAAGTACAAATCATTGAACACCTTGCGGCTATACTGATCGGTAATTGCGAAAACGGGCAGGCTCAAAATGGTGGCGGCACTTTTCTTAAAACTGCCTAGCAATCCCGGCTGATGCCTGGCATAGAATGCCAGGGTGTGAACCAGATTCGTGCTAACTAGCGTACCCTCTAAGTCGTAAAATGCTGCCCCGGCCAAAGATTTTGCCTCCAATGAATATTCCCTTAAGCTTTTCCCTTGGCGCGTGCCGGTTTTGCCATCCGCAGGCGTGCCACTATAACCTAGAAAAGGCAGTTTCGGTAACCCCATTTTATTGTGTATGCAGATGGCATACAATTGGCCAACTAAAGCGAGGGCTTGAGTCAAAAAGCGTAGGAAAATGAGAAAGTTTAAAGGATTTGTTTTGATGATTATCGTGGCGATTTTGGGGTCGGGGTGTCGCTCGGCGCCAGATGCCGGGGTGATCGACACTGGTGATCCGGCGGCCGCCCGTGAGCAGATTGCCGAGGCGGACAAATTTTATGCTGAGCGTCAGGACCTCTCAAAGGCCCGTCAGGCGCTAACGGCCCTGCGGCTGGCTCGGACGGCCGACTACGGGAGTTATGAGGCCACTTGGAAACTGGCGCGAACAGCCTATTTTATTGGTGCCCACACGAATGGTCGGGAGAGTGAGGATATGTTTCGGGAGGGAGTTGACGCAGGAAAAATCGCGGTCCAGCTGCAACCAGAGCGCCCGGAAGGCCATTTCTGGCTTGGGGCCAATTATGGCGGAAGTGCGGAACGGAGCACGCTGGCTGGGCTGGCCAACGTCGAGGACATTCGCCGGGAAATGGAGGCGGTGATCAAGATCGACGAGACATTTCAGGGTGGCAGCGCCTATATGGTTCTAGGGCAGCTATATCTTCAGGCTCCAAAAGTGCTCGGGGGAGACACTGACAAAGCAATAGAGTATTTGAAACGGGGACTGGAAATTGAACCCAACAATGCGCTGACACGCGTTCATTTGGCCGAGGCATATCAGGAAGCTGGCCGCGAAGCTGAGGCACGCAAGGAAATTCAGTTTTTGCTAGCTATGACGCCAAGTCCTGAATACCTACCGGAGTACCAGGATGCTGTTGAGAAGGCGAAGAAGTTGCAGGAGAAGCTTAGATAAAAATTTCGAATTAGGAATTAGGAATTAGGAATTAGGATTTAGGAATTACGAGTTAGAGCACGGGCTTGCCCCGTGGAGTCTCACGCTCCGAACACTGAAAGCTAGCCCCAACTGAGATTCCACCGGGCTTGCCCCGTGGCAAGTTTTAGTCTGATCAGCATTCTCCTGTAGTTACGAGCGTGAAAGCTCCACGGGGCAAGCCCGTGGCATCTTTTGCGGGGTGGGGGCGTGGTTTTTTGAGTAGTGGAGAGCGTGAACCTCCACGGGGCAAGCCTGTGGCACCTTCAGATCTATGTCGGCATTTCCTGAGGATCTCTATCTTGGTGCTGCTCGGCGAATCTCCTGCAGTGTTCGCTTATGCTGCTCAAGCTTCTGACCAGCCTCTCCGAGTTTTCCCTGCGACGTTAACCGCTGGTAGTCTTCAAACTCAGATATCGCCCGGTTGATTAGTTGCTGCAAAGATTCACCAACGGGGCGAGAGGTTGAGGGTGGGGGTTGACCTTCGCCGGTTGGCTGTTCAGAAGTTGTAGTTTCGGTGGTAGCCTGGGCTGCGGCTCCGAAAAGATTGGTCATTGCTTCGTCGAAAGTCTTGCCATAACCAAGCCGCTCCTGTGTTGCCAGGACAACCAGTCGCAGTTCCGGCATGGGACTGCGCTCAGCCTGAAGGTAAATTGGTTCGACAAACATCAAGGAACGACCGAGCGGGATTACCAGCAGGTGTCCACGCAGAACCCTCGAGCCCTGCGTGTTCCAAAGTGTGAACTGGCCTGAGAGTTGTGGGTCTTGGTCGATTCGCGCCTCAATCTGCAAAGGGCCATCTATTAGACGCCCCTCGGGAAAGTTAAAGGCCAGAAGCTTGCCGTAGTTTTCCCCATCCGAGCGACCGGCCATCCAGCCAATCATGTTGTTCCGATTCGCTGGAGTAAAAGGGAGAATGATCACGAACTCATTTTGGCTCTCACCGGGTAGTTGCATGATCACATAGTACGGATCGATCTGCTGCGCTTGCTTTTTGCCCTGGGCGTCGAGATTTACCTGCTGGGCTACACTCCAAACGTCTTCACGCTGAAAAAATGCCTTCGTGTTTTGCGTATGGTAAAGACCATAGACCTCACCCTGCACCCGAATCAGCGTTTCGGGATAGCGGACGTGAGCGCGGAGGTCAGTCGGCATTTCGCTGGCATCCCGAAAAAGATTTGGGAACATTGCCCGGTAGGCATTAATCAACGGGTCTTGTGAGTCAAAGATATAAAAGCTTACCGAGCCCTCGTAGGCATCTATGGCTACCTTCACACTGTTGCGAATGTAATTGACTCGTTTACCGCGGACCGGGTAGTGGCGTGAGTAGGGATAATGTGCTGATTCTGTAAATGCATCGATCACCCAAACCAGACGCCCATCGTTGGTAATTACAATGTAGGGGTCGTCATCGTATGTCAGAAAAGGAGCCACGCCATTTACAATCCGTTGAATATTACGGTTGAGTAAAACACGACTATCGGAAGTAACGTCATTTGAAAACGGCAGCTTTGAGAGGTCACCGAGCGCCGCTGCCAGCAGCAAGCGGCGCAGGCCGTTGCCAATCCTAATTCCCCCGGAACCTTCGTAGGTTGTGTAAGTGTTTGATTCGCCTTGAGGATAATCAAACTCACGCTGCCGAGTCTTAACGTAAACGTATGTATTGGTTTCTTCCCCATAGTAAATTTGTGGGCGAGATACTTTGATTTCTGACGCCGTCGATTTGATCGGCATGTCCGAGGTGATAAACCGAGGCAGTCCTTCAGGGGTGAACCCATTAGCCGTATTCATTGTGACGCCATAGCCATGGGTGTAGATCAATCTTTCATTGATCCAATTCCGTGATTGGTCCGGAAGTCTTTCGATCAGGATCTCGCGCGGGGCAATCATCATCTGACGTACCTGACCACCTACCTGATAGCGGTCGACGTCGACATCCTGAAAGTCGTAGTAAGTACGGATGGCCTGTATCTGTTTCAGTGTGTCTCGCAGCGCTTGCCAGTCCCACAGCCTGATATTTTCCAATGTCGAGCGGTTGGCAGAGAGGTTCAGCGCCTCGACCGAGGCTTCGGCTTCAAACTCGCGAAGTTCGACCTGATCGATGCCAAAAGCTCGGCGCGTCCAGGCAATATTGTGGACGATGTACGGACTTTCACGTTCGAGCTCGTTAGGCTTAACAATGAAGCCGGTGATGTAGGCGGGAATGGCTACTACGCCAATAACATAAACCGCCAAAGGCAGTGCCAGCGCAATCAGCAGCAAGCGTAACTTGCGCTTGGTTAAAGCGTTTAGGATGGCAACTAGAGCGGCAATCACCAGGGCGACGGAAACAAAGCGTAACGCCGGCAGGAGATAGTTTGCCTGGGCATAGCTGACGCCTGTGAAAACCTGATGGTCCTGCCAGAGATAAGGATACCTGGATAAATAGGTACGCGCGGCCAGCATTAATAAGAAGAAGGCCAGCGCGATGGAGATAGCTGCGAATGCGGCCCCGGTAGCGGGTGAGGACTTCAACATCTTTTGCGGCAGCGCCAGCAGTGAGAAAAGGATCGCTGCGCAGAGGATGATAAAGGCCAGGGTCGTCAACCACCAGCTCACCGAATCGTACAAAGGCAATGAAAAGAGATAGAAGCCCAGAGATCTTCCAAAAATTGGATCGGGAAAATTGGTTGCGGGTTGGTTTAGGTATAAACCGACCTCCATCCAGCGCTCCTTTAAGGCCAGGCCATAAATGAGTCCCAGTACTACTGCGATCACCCAGGCCAGGGGCCGTATGAAACGGCCAGGCGAGAACTGGAGCGGCTGATTGTTTACGATGATTGTCCGGTTTTGGATGGCGTAGGAAGCGAAAGCCCTTTCCAACAACCAAAAAGCGCCGCGCAGGATCAACAATGTCAGTAGGGCAAAAACCAGGAACAGCACCACTTTGAGCTTGAACATGTACCAGTAGGCGGCCGAGTAGCCGAGAGAGCCAAACCAGAGGGCCGAGAGATACACAGCCAGGCTGCGTGATGCCAGCAGCAGGAGGACCACCACGCCGGCCAGAACCCAGCGTCGCCACCGGCGTCTCCGAGGTGGACCAATCTCGATGACGTCGTCATCTGATACAGAATATTGTTTGCTCACTGCGAGTAGGATAGCCGGAACCCAACCGCATCTCAACTGCTTGAAACCCAAAAACAGTTCACCGACTGTTTTAACCACCTGTAGGGGCGGCCCTCCGTGGCCGCCCCACGCCGCGACACGCTCGATTTACCTTTTTATTGACCGCGCGGCCCTTCCAAGAAACCACGACGGCTAATTGGGGGAGAGTTTAGTGTAGTTTCGTGAAATTTGGTGTGATTTCGTGGATCGCATCTTTTGCGGAAACGATCCACAAAATCACACGAAGCTACACGAACGAGCACCAAAGCTTGTGGAGGTACCAGGCGGTTTCTATAGAACATCTGCAGGCGGTAGCCTGCTGGTCAACTCCGTGGCCGCCCCTCGCCACAAAACTCGCTAGCTTCGTTTCTACGAGCTTTCATGACAATTGAACCGCGAAGCGGTTGCGAGCATCATCGCAGCCCCTGGGCACCCATAACCAGATCACCTCCGGAGCAGGGGCGGCCACGGAGGTGGGCCGCCCCTACAGTAAAAACCGAACTTAAACTTGATTTCTCGCGGTAGTTGTGCCTGTGTAATAATAGCGAAGACTTGCCGGTGGCAGGGTCAGTTAGTGCGAAGACCACTGTCCCCAGAAGGTTACTGAGAAACCGTTGATGCTCGCGCCTGACACGATCTTACAAAACCGTTATCGAATTGTGCGACAACTCGGTGAAGGCGGTATGGGAGCCGTTTTCGAGGCAGTTGATCAACGCCTTGACACTACTGTAGCCCTTAAGAAGACACTTTTCGCCGATGAGCGCTTAGGAAAACAGTTTGAAAGAGAGGCACGGCTACTAGCGAGGCTCCATCATCCGGCACTGCCGCGAGTCAGCGACCACTTTTCAGACGACAACGGGCAGTTTCTGGTAATGCAATTCATTGCCGGTGACGATCTGTCCGAAATGATGTCCAAGCGGCACGACCCTTTTCCAGTCGAACAAGTCCTGACCTGGACCGACCAATTGCTGGATGCGCTGGATTACTTGCACACCCAGGACCCGCAAATTATTCATCGAGACATTAAGCCGCAAAATCTGAAACTCACGGCCAGGGGCCAGATCATCCTTTTGGATTTTGGATTGGCAAAAGGACAAGTTGGGGAACTCTCGCGGGTTACGACCTCCGCTAGCATTTTTGGATACACACCCAACTACGCTCCACTCGAACAGATTCAGGGACTTGGTACGGACGCACGCAGCGACATTTACTCGCTGGCTGCCACGGTCTATCACCTGATAACCGGCATGAAGCCTCCCGACGCCCTGAGTCGGGCCGCTTCCGTAGTTAATGGAGAGCCGGATCCGTTGCAGAACGCGAGTGAAGTGAACGGTGACGTGCCCGCTCACGTGTCTGAGGTTTTACATCGGGCCATGGCCCAGAATCGAGAGCACCGCTATCAAAGCGCCGCCGAGATGCGCCGAGCACTTGATGGGGCGGATTCAAAAGTTACGGCTACTGCTAGGACTGAAGCGGCCACAGTGCTTTTCCCGTCCAAAACCAGAGCGGCCACTGTTGCTGAAGCTCCAGCCCAGAAGACCGTCGCAAAACAGCCGACTGTTCGCGGCGGGGAAACTACGATTGTCCGATCACCCCCACCAAAACAGGGGATTCAGAAGGGGCTTTTGGCCGTTGGCGCCCTAATAGTAATTTGTCTCGGAGTTGGTAGCTTTTTCCTGTTTCAAGGGGAAAGCAATCCAACCCCGACAAGCGAAAGTTTGGCCACTCCGGAGCCAACACCTACGGTCGAATCGGCGCCATCGCCTCAAACTCAAGCTCTTCAGACTCCGATTGAGCCTAGAAAGACGGAAGAAAAGAGAGCGGCAGCCGAGGCGGACACAGCCAGCCGAGCCGAACGTGGCAACCGGCCTGCCGAGGAAGAGAAAAGGTCTTCCTCAAACACCAGACAGGAAACCGAAACTCAAGTTGAAAAGGGTGAAACCCGGGTCATGGCACCAAATGAGGTCGAGGTGCCTGAGCCCGATGTCCCACCAAACCCCGATTATCCTCGGGCGCGCCGGGCCCCGGTGATCAGAACTCTCCCAGATGGCACACAGATCATTTCGGCACCAGATGGTTCGCGCGTAATAATTTCTCCTGACGGCAGGCGGCGAGTCATCCGGCGAGGAACTCGCCCGAATCGAAATCGGTATCCATGAAAATCCAAAAGTTTGCAGCTTTATTCGTGTTTTTTCCGTGTGATTTCGCGGATCGTTTATTGCCACTCAATTAAACGATTCACGAAAGCGCACGAAGGACCCAAAAGCTGAAGTCAAGGAGAAATACGTGAAGCAGTGTGACAATAAACGCAAGGTCTTCGCTATCGCTGGCCTGGCAATCTTGATTTGTCTGACTCCAGCAATCACCAACTCTTCGTCAGCCAGCACCCCTGAGACACGCAACTTTCCCGGTCTGAGACTTACGCCTCCGCCACCACAATTCGACGAGCAGCAGCGGCTGGCAGAATTAGCCCAGCGACGCGCAACGGTGGCCCAGAAGATTGGCCCCAAAGCGGTTCTGCTGCTTTTCAGCGCTGAACCCAGGATCTATACAGCCGATGTCGACTACCACTTTCGCCAGGAAAACAATCTTTACTATTTAACCAACTTGAAGCAAAAAGGGGCGACCTTGGTGCTCATGCCCGGCAATCGCCTGGTGCCGGAAATCCTCTTTTTGCCGCGAAGGCATCCCGTAGCGGAAACCTGGACTGGACGAATGTACAGCGCTCAAGAAGCATTTCAGATCTCAGGAATAAAAGAGATTTGGGACGCAAGCGAATTTGCACCGTTTGTGTCAGCACTTCGCAACCGAGAGGCCTACCGGCCAAAACCCGACAAGATCTTCATGACTACCCTCGCGACCACCGCGGAGGGAACGTCGAACGGCTTCGAAGGAATTTTTGAAGCTGCTCAAAAAAACGGAGCGGACCTGTATTTGCTCCTTTCACGCGAGCCCGAAAGCCGCGAATACCGGCGAGAGCAGCGCTTCGTCGCCGAGTGGCAGTCGACGCCGAACTTTACTATCAAGAATGCGATGCCGATTTTCGCTGAGCTGCGAGTGCGTAAGTCTCCGATGGAGTTAAAGTTGTTGCAGCATGCAGTTGACATAACAATTGAGGCGCTGCAGCGTTCCTGGCTGGCCGCAGCGAGCGCAAAATGGGAGTACGAAGTAGACGCCCAAGTGCTTTACACCTTCAAGCTTCGCAATGCCCACTGGGGTTACCCGCCAATAGTTGGTGCCGGAGCTAATGCCACCACCCTTCACTACGATACCTCGGATGGACCGATCCGTTCCGGCGATCTGCTGTTGATGGACGTAGGAGCCGAGTACGAATACTACACAGCGGATCTGACGCGCACTTTTCCAGTGAACGGGAAATTCTCACCTGCACAGGCCCATGTTTATCAAATTGTTTACGAAGCGCAGGAAGCGGGGGCGAAGGTTGCACGTCCGGGAGCAACGATGTCTGATGTGCACCGCGCGGCTACAGAGGTAATTAAGAGTGGTCTCTTACGGCTGGGCTTGATCACAGACTGGGACTCTGAGCAGTACCGCATCTGGTTCATGCACGGAACCTGCCACTGGATAGGAATGAATGTGCATGATGTGGGGGGAGCGCCGAGATTTGAGCCGGGGATGGTCTTCACAAACGAGCCGGGAATCTATCTGCGTCCCGACGCGTTGGATCATATGCCGTTTGGCTGGCGACCAGAGGAGTGGGAAAAGTTCACGACGGCAATCCGACCGGCGTTTGAGAAGTACAAAGGTATCGGTGTGCGCATTGAAGACGATCTGATGATCACCTCCGAGGGAGTGCACTGGATGAGCGGAGCCCTGCCGCGAAAACTGGAAGACATTGAAGCCTTCATTGCCCGGGCCCGCGAATCCGGCCAATAGCAGCAAATTGCGAATTGTGAATTGGTTATCTTATGAAAGATTGATCCACGAACTTACACGAAAATCCCGAAAACCGATGAACTGACCGACCCCAAACGAAAAAACCCTGCAATGACCAATGACAAATGACCAATGACCAATCACTACTGTCCCAACGTTAGTGGAACAGAATCAATTGTTTGCGAGGAGCAGGTAGCTCCATTTCGCAATCAGATAAGGAAAGAGCCTCTAGAATCGGCGTTTTTTCGAAAAGG
>Ga0187893_10003862_pt1 | contig 29470 bp, 28 predicted proteins | sample MA1701074metaG_FD_139574 | JGI IMG/M metagenome (GOLD analysis project Ga0187893, IMG submission 139574) | White microbial mat communities from a basaltic lava cave in the Kipuka Kanohina Cave System on the Island of Hawaii, USA - MA170107-4 metaG ...
AGCCCGAGCCGGGCGAAAACGTTCTCGTACTGGGAGACCACCGCCTCGTGCATCACCCCGGTGAGAAATGTCGGCACCTGCGCCGGGAGCCTTTCGAACGCGATCCGTGCCTCCTCGACGTCGAACGGGAGAGACTTCTTCATCCGGAACTTCAGGAGCTCTCTGAGCTCCGCCGAGGAGCGCGGCGGGCCCGGAAGCTCCATCACCGCGACGCGCGCGAGCGAGTCGGGAAGGGCGAGCGCCAGGCGCTTTCTTCCCCCGAGGCCCGCCCGCAGCAGGGCGCTCTCGACCGCCTTCGAAAAGCCCGCCTCGTCCACGATGTTGGGCTCGAGCGTCCGGAACTGCACGAGCCCGGGCGCGAGCGGTGCGGTGAAAGAAACGTCGACCGCGGGGGGCCGCCTCCTGACGGAAAGCCCCACGAGCGAGATCTCATCCGAGCGGAGATCGATTCCGACACCGGGAGGCTCGGGGTCGACGAGCCAGCTCAGAACGCGGCTTCTTCCCATCGCCTACGACGTCTCCACGAAGGTGACGCGGTTGATCTCCTCGAGCGTCGTCTCGCCGCTCAGCGTGCGCGCGACCGCGGACTCCCGGAGGAAGGTCATGCCGGATTTCTTCGCCGCTTTCTTGATGTCCGCGGAGGGCCTTCTCTCGATGAGCATCTCCCGGATCTCGTCGCTCAAATCGAGAAGCTCGCTGATGGCGCTCCGGCCCTTGTAGCCGCTTCCGGAGCACTGGATGCATCCCTCGCCGCGGAAGAAGGTGTGGCCCCCGTAGCGCGCGGGGTCGAGAGCCGACTCCTCGAGGAGCGGCGCATCGGGCTGGTAGGGGCGCTTGCAGGACTTGCAGATGGTGCGCACCAGACGCTGGGCGAGGATGCAGTTCAGCGAAGAAACGAAGTTGTAGGGCTCGACACCCATATTGAGGAACCGGCCGATGACGTCGATCACGTTGTTGGCGTGCACGGTGGTGAAGACGAGATGGCCGGTGAGGGCGGCGTTGATCGCGATCTGGGCGGTCTCCGCGTCGCGGATCTCTCCCACCATGATCTTGTCCGGGTCGTGGCGGAGGATGGAGCGGAGGCCCCGGGCGAAGGTGAGGCCCTTCTTCTCGTTCACCGGGATCTGGGTGATCCCCTTGAGCTGGTACTCGACGGGGTCCTCGATGGTGACGATCTTGTCTTCCTCGTTGTAGATCTCGGAGAGGGCGGCGTAGAGGGTGGTGGTCTTTCCGCTTCCGGTCGGTCCGGTGACGAGGAACATCCCGTAGGGCTCGTGGATGAAACGGCGGATGCGGCGAACTTCCTCGTCGGCCATCCCCAGGATGTCGAGGCGGAGCTCGCTGAAGCGCTCGCTGATCGACTCCTTGTCCAGGATTCGGATGACGGCGTCCTCGCCGTGGATGCTGGGCATGACCGAAACGCGGAAGTCGATGCGCCTTCCCTTGACCCTCAGGCGGAAGCGGCCGTCCTGCGGGATGCGCTTCTCGGCGATGTCGAGCTCGGCCATGACCTTGATGCGGCTGATGATCTCGGAGTGGTGGGCCTTCGGGATGGGCTTCATCGCCCGGGTGAGAGCCCCATCGATGCGGTACTTGATGACCACTTCCTCGTCGCGAGTCTCGATGTGGACGTCCGAAGCCCGGCGGTTGAGCGCGTTGTAGATGGCGGAGTCGACGAGACGGATGATGGGGCTCGCGTTGTCGGTGAGCCGATCGATCGAGAGCGTTTCCTCGCCCTCGTCGTCCTCGCGGACGATCTCCATGTAGAAGCTCTCGGAGGCTTCCTCGAGCACGCGCTGCGCGCTCTGGCTCTTCTTCAGGAGCTCCTGGATGGCGGAGTCGGTGCCCACCGCCGCGCGGATCGGCATCTTGAGGACCGTCGCGAGCTCGTCCATCACCGGAACGTTCGTGGGGTCGGCGGTCACCACCACCAGCTTTCCGTCCTCGCGCTTGTACGGGAGGAAGTTGTACCGGAACATGAGGTCCACGGGAACGCTCTTGAACAGGTCCTGGTCGGGCTGGAACGCGGTGAGGTCGACGTACTGGAGGCGGCAGCGCTCCGCGAGGCGCTTCGCGTCCTCTTCCTCTTTGGCCTTCGCCTCTTCGGGGCTGAGGGCGCCGGCGTCCGGATCGATTCCGGCTAGCTTCGCGTCCGTGAGCTTCCCCGTAGCCATCTATAGCCCGTGCCTCGTGGCGTTGATGAGATCGAACATCGGGAGGTAGATCGAAAGAAGGATGACCGCCACCATCCCCCCCATGAACAGCAGCACCACCGGGGTGAGCATCGAGAGCATGAGGTTCAGGCGGTTATCGATCTCCTCGTCGGCGAAGTCGGCGACGTTCTGGAGCATCTCCGCGAGGCCGCCCGTGTTCTCTCCCACCTTCACCATCTCGATGGTGAGGTTCGAGAACTCGCCCGTCTCCTCGAGGCTCGCCGAGAACGCTTTTCCTTCCCGGACGCGCTCGGCCACCGGGACGACGGCCTTGCCGACGTGGCGGTTCCCGATGGAGTCGGCGGCGATATCGATCGCCGAGACCAGCGGAATTCCACCGGAGAGGAGCGTACCGAGCGAGCGCGTGAGCTGCGAGGTCGCGAACAGGTGGAAGATCCTCCCGAGGAAGGGAAGCTTGAGAAGGAGGCGGTCGAGGATCGCCTTCGACCCTTCCCGGCGGTACCAGGCGTAGAGGAAGTACGACCCCGCGGCGATGGCGGCGAGGATGAGGAGGAGGTGGTCGCGCAGAGTGTTCGCGAGGGTGAGGAGCACGACCGTGAGAATGGGGAGATCGGCGTCGAACCCCTCGAAGAATCCCGCGAAGCGGGGAACGACCCAGAGCAGAAGGAACGCGGCGGCGACGATGAGCGAGATGAAGAGGAAGATGGGGTAGACCATCGCGGCCACGACCTTCTTCTTCGTTCCTTCGGTGAGCTTCAGGTACTGCACATAGCGCTGGATGACGGTCTCGAGGCCGCCGCTCTTCTCACCGGCCACCAGGGAGGCGGAGTAGATGCGGGGAAAGAGGTCGCCGTGGGCGCGGAAAGCGTCGGAGAGCGCGGTCCCCGACTTGACCTTGTCGCGCACGTCCTTGAGGACGCTCTGGAACAGGGGGTTTCCCATCCGCTCGAGCATGATGTCGAGCGACTGGAGAAGGGGAAGGCCAGCCCTGAGGAGCGCGGCGAGCTCCTGGTTGAAGAGGGTGAACTCGGTCAGCGAGATGCGCTTTCGGCCCTGAAACAGGGACTTGACGGAGGGAAGGCCAAGGCTCTTGCGGACCCAGAAGACATGGTAGCCGCGCTCGCGAAGCTCGTCCCGGAGGGTCCTCTCGCTCGCGGCCGTGAGCGCGAGCTCTTCGATATCGCCTGTCGCCGTCCCCACCTTCGCGAGGAACTGACCCATCTCGCTCGAACCTCCATCCTGCCCCGTCGGGAAGGCTTCCGGCCGCCGTTTGATCGGCGATTAATCTCGATCCGTCGTGGGTTTACGGGGCAAATGTTAAAGTGTACTATACCACACGGCGCCTATTGCCTTGGGGGAGCTAGGGCCTCCAGGATACACCGCGAGGAGCTCCCCTGTCATACCGCCCGGAAGGGCGTTTCCTTCCCCGGATCGCGACGTGAGCGGAAAGAAGAACAACGCGGAGGAGTCGGTCAAAGTCGTGGCGGTGAACCGCAAGGCGAGCCACGAGTACGAGCTCCTCGAGCGTCTCGAGGCGGGTCTCTCGCTCCTCGGGACCGAGGTCAAATCAGCCCGGGAGGGGAAGGTCAACCTCAAGGACAGCTACGCGGCACCCCGGGGCTCCGAGCTGTATCTGTTTCAGAGCCACATCAACCCCTACTCCCACGGCACGCACGAGAACCACGACGCGCTCCGGCCGAGAAAGCTCCTTCTGCACAAGCGGGAGCTCCGGAAGCTCATCGGCAAGGTGACGGAGAGGGGCCTCACCCTCGTTCCCACGCGGATGTACTTCAAGGACGGGCGGCTGAAGGTCGAGATCGCTCTCGCGCGGGGGAAGAAGCAGCACGACCGACGGGCGGCCGCACGGGAGAGGGACGTGAAAAGGGACGTGGAAGCCGCTCTCAAAGAACGGAACCGCTGAAACCCCTTAAGAGTCTTCCCTAAGCCTGGGGCTGGCTGTCTTCGTCGTCGAGGTCCGACTCGGAGTTCGATGAGGGGTTCGTCTCCTCGGACTCCTTGTACAGGTACTTGATGTTGTGCTTCAGAAGGAGGAGGTTCGGCCGGTCGACGCGGTTCACCTTCAGGCAGTTCTTGTCGTACCACTCGATGGTGCCGCGGATCTCCTCGCCGTCCTGCAGGACCACCACCATGGGCGTCCTGCTGTTCATCTGCTTGAGGTAGTAGAAGCTCTCGGCGTTGGTCTGCTCGGGCGGGACGCGCCGGGGACGGGGGCCGGCGGCGGACTTCTGCGCCAATTGGTCCTTCAAGTCCGCTAAATTGGGCCGTATCAGCTTGCGATTCACGGCTTACCTCGGTTTTCCTGAACTCCTCGAGAGTACCCGTTCGGACCCGGGGGAAGGTCCCTGTGCTTCAAGGCCAACCCTCCCGCTGACACGCTGAGGCGGCGACCTCGTCGACGGAGGCCTGCCTACGCGTGAAGCGACAGAGATAGCACGGAAAAGCTACAGCTAGTAAGCTCAGTCTAACAGAAGGCGAGTTGACAACGCAAACGTTCGCGAAATTTCACTGAAATTACGGTCTTGCCGCGAGCCCCTGAAACGAGAGGAAGAGCTTCGAGAGGCTGATGCGCTTGTTCAGATAGCGGTCCCTGAGGTCGACGAGGACTTCTTCCGCGAGCGAGAACGCCTGGAGCCAGACGTCGAGAGGGGCGCGCTTCGAAAGAGCATCGAGCTCGCCCTCGATGTCGCGGTGCAGAATTGTTGCCCCCGCTTTCCTCGCCGTCAGGTCCCGCAGGATCGAAAGCAGGAGCTCGAGGACGAGCATGAGCCGCGCGTCCTTGGAAAGCGAATCCGCCAGAGGAACGAGCTCCTCCGCCTTGGCCCCCCCGAGCGCGAGTGACGAGATCGAAATCGCCCGTTCGCGAAGCTCGAAAAGCGGCTCGTCCGCGAGAGCGAGCGCCCGCGCGATGCCGCCCCCGGCCACGGCCGCGAGGATCGGCGCCCGGTCGGCCGGCACGTCGTGTTTCGTCACCAGGAGCTTTTCGAGCTCGTCGGGCGCGAGCGGCGAGAACCGAAAGATCTGGCACCGCGAGAGGATCGTCGGAAGAAGGGCCGCCTCGTTCGCGGTGACGAGGATGAGCGTCGACCAGAGGGGAGGCTCTTCGAGGGTCTTCAGGAGCGTATTGGCTGTCGTCGGGTTCATCCGTTCGGCGCCCGCGAGGACGATGACGCGCCTCCGTCCCTCGAACGGGTGAAACGGGATCTCCGCCACCGCCTCCCGCACTCCTTCCGATCTCACCTGCCCGCCTTTGCCTTCCGCTTTCAGCACTCGAACGTCCGGGTGCGCATCTTTCGCGATGCGGGCACAGCTCGGGCAGCGGCCGCAGGCGTCGTTCGTCTCGACCGTGCAGTTGAGGGCCTGGGCCAGGGTCACCGCGGCTTCCACCTTCCCGACGCCGGCCCGCCCCGAGAAAATCATGCTCCGTGGAAGCTTTCCCGAGCCCGCGAGATGTCTCAGCCGCGCCACGACGGCGGCGTTTCCGGTGAGGTCGGAAAAAGGCATGGTCTTACCTGCGCCGGGCCCGCCGCTTGCGGCGGGGGAGGACCCGCGCCGCGACGAGCTTTTCCCAGATCGCTTCGTGAACCTTCACCGGGCTTCCCGCGACCGGCACCAGCAGGAAGCGTTTGGGCTCGCGCCGCGCGAGCTTCAAATAGCCGCGCCGGACGCGCTCGTGGAATTTCAGGGACTCGATCTCGAACCGCCCCTCTTTCCGGAACGCCTCGCTCTTCTGGTTGCGCCGCCGCGCGCGCGAAAGGCCCGCCTCCGCGGTGAGATCGAGGAGCACGGTCACGTTGGGAGAAAAGGCACCGGTCATGATCCGGTCGAGATTGCGGATGAGGGCGAGGGACAGCCCGCGGCCGTAGCCCTGGTAGGCGCGCGTCGAGTCGGTGAAGCGATCGGAGACCACGATCTTCCCGGACGCGAGCGCCGGCCAGACCACCTCCCGAAGGTGCTGCGCGCGATCGGAGAAGTAAAGCCCGAGCTCCGTCTCGGGGCACATCGCGCGATGGCCGGGCGCGAGGAGGACTTCCCGGATGCGGCGGCCGATCCGCGTCCCCCCGGGCTCGCGGGTCTGCACGACGTCGTATCCCTGGCGACGGAGGCGCCGCGCGAGGAGCTTCGCCTGGGTGGACTTGCCCGTTCCTTCGGGTCCTTCGAGAGTGATGAAGATGGTCAAGCTGGTCCCGCGAAAGCGGAGACCGACGATATCTTCCCGGAAACCGGGGGTCAAACGGTGGCGCCGGCGAGCATCGTGAGATAACGGTGGGCGCAGTTGAGGAGGAGCGAGGAGGCGAGAGTCACCGGCTGGCTCCGGTCGGTGATGAGAGCGATGCCCTCGTCCGTCTCGCGAAGGCACTTGACGATGAGGTAGAAGTTTTCCGTCGACATCGAGAGGATCTCGACGTGGTCGTCCCCCCGCATCGCCGCCAGGTTCTCCAGGTACTTCACGAACGCGGGGAGCTTGTCGACGATCAGCCGGTCCGCGGTCTCTTCGGGGGCGGTCACGATCTCGGCGTCGATTTCCTCGCTCGAAAGATCGAAGAAGAACGCGGCGAGAAGCGACGGGGTCTGATCGCGGATCTCCGCGAGGATCTGCTCCTGCAGCGGACGCCGATCGGCGTTCCGATCTTTCGTTGCGGGAACGGTCTGATCGGAGGCCTCGGGGCCCTCTACCTCCCTCGCTTCAGCGTGTGGGGCCTGACCCGGCCTCCGCTGTTCGAGGATTTCCTGGAGACGGCTCGCCCGCGATTTCGTCCCCCCCTGCTGGCGCGACTTCCAGATGTCCGGGGAGAAATCGGACTGGAACACCTGGGCCGAGGTGTCGTCGCGGTCGAGGAGCTCGTAGATTTTGTTGAGCGCCTCCTTCTTCTCGAAGGTGACGCCTGCCTCGGTCTCGAAGTAGGCGGTGGAGAAGCGGCCGCGGACGTTCAGGATCATGCCGGTCCCGCGGTTGGTGAACACCTCGAGGGAGCCGGTATGTCCCTCCGCCTGGAGCTTCTTCACCAGATCCTTCAGGGGGTCGGAGGCGAAGATCTGCCCGAAGATCTCCTTCCGGTTGGAAAGGCCCCGGAGCATGTGGGCCATGTCGAGGGGGAGCTCGTAGATCGAGATGCGGCCCTCTTTCAGGGCCGCGGTGTTCCGCAGCTTGAGCGTCGCTTCGCCCCCGAGGAAGAACTTGTTGACGCCGTGCCGGTAGATGACGTTGATCTGCTCGCCCAGGTAGAAGAGGATCAGCCCCTCGGCGTCGCCGAACGTGATCTCGACGTATCCCGAGAGGTTCACGTCCTCGCAGTGCCGGACGATGCTGTCGAAGGGTGTCGTCTTGGTGGAGAGCTCCTGCGAGAGGAGTTTGCTTCCGGGAAAGCGCATGTGCGTAATTTGGGGAGAGCGAATGCTTTCGAGAAAGTGTAACAGAGCTTTCCCGGAGCCAGCAACACGTGTGCTGCCCGTGAGGTTGTCATGGTAGGATCGAAAATCACGGTCCACGAACAAGAGACGGGCTCCCCGTAGGGCGCGCTCCGGCGAACGATGGCCTTTCGCAAGAAAAAGCAAGATCCATTCCTCGAGATTCAGGCGTGCCTCCAGAGGCGCGACTACAAGTCCGCCCTCGACTGGTTCAACACTCTCCTTCAGAAGGACCCGAAGAACACCCAGATCCGCCTCCGGTTCGCCGATACGCTGGTGCTGGCCGGGAGCAAGAAAGAGGCGGTGAAGCAGTTCCGCGTGGTCGCGGACGAGCTCGCGGAAAAAGGCTTCATGATCCGCGCCATCGCCATCAACAAGAAGATCCTCCAGCTCGACCCGACGCAGACGGACGTACACCAGAAGCTTGCGTCGATGAACGAGGAGCGCTCGACCGAGACCTCGTCCCGGGAGGCGCTCTCTCAGGCGCTCCACCGGCCCTCGGAGCCTTTGAAACGCGCGGCCGCCGCCCCGCTCCGACCTCCCGCTGTGCCGCCGGCAGCGCCTCTTCCTTCGCTGAGTCTCGAGGAGAGCATGGCGATGGAGTTCGGCGACAGCCACGAGCTTCCCGGCGCGGCGGAGGAGGTCGAGGAGATCGCGATCGTCGAGGAGATCGAGCCCGCGCCCGAAGCTCCCGCGGCGGAGTTTGCGGGAGGATTCGAGCTCGTGGACGAGCCCGTGGAAGCGGCCCCGCCTCGGAGGCCGATTTCGGATGAGCCTCCCACCTTCGCCGAGGAGCCGGTGATCTTCGCCGGTTCGGGCGGAGGGGAGGAGGAGATCGAGGTCGTATCCGTGGACGGCTCCGAGGAAGGGGTTGCGCTCTCGCTCGACGGAGTGGACGAGCCGGTGAGCGAATTCAGCGGCCAGGAGATCGTGCTCGACGCCGAAGGAGAAGCTCTGGAAGAGGAAGTCCAGGTCATCGAGCTCGACGTCGAGAGCGAGCCCGCCCTCGCCGCCGACGGGGCCGAGTCCCTCATCGGAGCGCTCGGCGAGGACATCGACTCTCTCATCGACTCCATCATCGATGACATCGGAAGCTCGGCGAAGGGGGCGGAGCCCACGCGCGAGCCTCCTCCCACTCACATCCCGCTCTTCTCCGACCTGACGACGTCGGAGTTCATCGCCGTCGCCCTCCTCCTCGTGCGAAGGGTGGCCAAGGTGGGCGAGGTCATCGTGCGCGAAGGAGATCCAGGGGATTCGATGTTCATCGTCTCGACGGGCGAGGTGCGCGCGACCATTCTCCGCGACGGCCGGCAGGTGCCGGTGGCCACGATGAAGGACGGGGATTTCTTCGGGGAGATGGCGGTGCTCACCGGCGAGCCGCGGACGGCGACCGTCACCGCCGTGAAATCGACGGAGCTTCTCGAGCTCAGCCGCGAGCACCTCTCGGAAATCTGCGCGCGCCACCCCGAGGTGGAAGCCAAGATCCGGCTCGCCTACGACGAGCGCGTCTCGCGCTCGAAGCCCAGGCAGGGTTAGTCCCGGCTCGCGCGAGACAGACCGCCTCGGGCGTGCGACAATGGAGAAAACCTCCCGCGGAAGGGCGACATGCTTGTCTCAGGCGAGATCGAGAACGTGCCTCTACTGGACGTCGTCCAGGTCGTGTCCTATTCGAAGCAGACCGGGATCCTGAGGGTCAAAGGTCCGGAAGCCTCGGGCTCTCTCGTGTTCGTGGGGGGCGCGCTCCTCTGCGGCGAGTCGACGGCAACCCAGCCGCTTCTCGCGAGAGCGGCCACGGAAGCTGACGCGAGGACCGGTCTCGCCCTGAGACGGGCGGGAACGCTCGCCGTCCTGACCGAGCTCCTCTGTCTGCGCTCGGGCACGTTCCGATTCGAAGGAATGAAGACGCCGCTCGCTGAGCTTGCGGGTGTGGGCCTCGCTCCCCTCTACGCGGCCGGACCGCTCGATACGGGAGAGCTCCTCCTCGTTCTTGCGACGGCCATCGACAAGCCGGGAGCGCCGCCGGAAGCGGTGGCACCTCCGCCTCAGCAGGCGCGCTCCCACCCGCGATATGCGCCGACCATCATTGCCGCGAGTCTCACCGTCGATGGCTCCGTCCTCGAAGGCCATCTCACGAACCTCAGCGAGGGAGGGGGATTCTTTCACGGTGCCGCGCTCCCACCCGCCGAGAGCGTCTGCGAGATGCGGCTCACACTCCCGGGGGACGCGGGAAGGATCGACTGCGGCGCCCGCGTCGCCTGGACGCGCGCCGACGCCAAGACCGGCCGGGCGGGCGCGGGGCTCGCCTTCGTTCAGATGAGCCACGAGGGGAGGGGCCGCCTCTCCGCCTACCTCGCGCGCTACCAGCGCCTCGCCGAGGAGTACCAGGAGCCGAAGCGGGAATCCGTTTCGAGGTGAATCGAGCCGGGTTCGGGTTTACCGCTCTCGTCTTGTCAGCAGGCTGCGGAGGCGTCCGCATGCAGGACCTCCTTTCGAAGCCGCCCTTCCCGGAGGGTTCGTGTGTCGTCGTCGGATTCCTCGGCGGGCGGGACGGCTGGGACGACGAGAGCAAGGGCGTGAGAAAGCTGGCGCTCGATCTCCGCGACGCGAACGAGGGGATCTTCGCGGAAACGTTCGAGAACCGGAGCCGCGACGTTGCTTTCGAGTTCGTCCTCGGAGCCCTCGGTGATGGGAGCCTCGGGCCGCGGCTCGTGGTGTACGGACAGAGCTTCGGTGGGGCCGCGGTCGTGAAGTTCGCGCGCGGCCTCGAGAAGCGATCGATCCCGATCGCGCTTACCGTGCAGATCGACAGCGTCGGACGGGATGACGATCGGGTCCCTGCCAACGTCCGCTACGCGCTCAACCTCTATCAGTCCGATGGATGGTTCATCCGGGGAGAAGAGCCCATCCGTGCGGAAGATGAGGAGAGAACCGTCGTGCTCGAGAACCGCCGGTTTCAGTACAACGAGCCGCCCGGCTCCGACATCGAACTCACAGACGTTCCCTGGTGGAAGCTCATCTTCCGCATCGCCCACGCCCGGATGGATCGGGACGAGCGTGTGTGGGATCTGGCGGAACGAGCGATCCGGGCCGCCTGCACGGGTGCCGATCTCGCGAGCCTCTTCGCGAGCGAGAGCCGTTGATCTACGGCGTGCTGGCGGACCTGGTCCTCGTCGCGCACTTGACGTTCATCCTGTTCGTTCTCGCGGGCGGCCTTCTCGCGCTCCGTTGGAAGCGCGCTCTCTGGTTTCACCTGCCTGCGGCGGTCTGGGGCGTTCTGATCGAGGTCGCGGGCTGGATCTGTCCTTTGACGCCGCTCGAGAACTGGCTGCGGTCACGGGCAGGGGAGCACGGTTACGAAGGGACGTTTGTCGAGAACTATCTCCTGCCCGTCGTCTATCCCGAAGGACTCACCCGGGACGTGCAGCTCGTTCTCGGGGGTGTGGTCCTGACGGTGAACGCGATCGTCTATGCCGTTGCGCTCCGACGGAGAATACGGTAATCGAGACACGAGGCCTCGATGGCCCATACGCCACGTTCGAGATTTGAAAGATCTCGTAGTCGGCGAGGAGGTACAGCGTCTGGTCGAGGCTCAGCTCCGCGTGGTGGAGGCCCATTTTCAGCTCGACCCGGTTGCGGAATCGGGACTCGTGCCTCGACGGAGTATCGTCCGTGTACCGGCACGTCCGCTAGCTCCATTTCGAGCGATCTTTCCTCATCACTTCACCTCCACCGTGACCTTTTCGATCCTTCCGGTGAATGCGTTGTTCCGGGCGGGGTAGTCGCTCGAGACGTTCGTCTCGCCGTCGACACCCACGTCCGCGCCTTCGTCACCGGAGAATGTGAACGGCTCCGTCTTGGGGATATGTCCCTCGGCGACCTTCCGGCCGTCCACGCTCAGAATCGACTTGCCACCGGTCCCGGGTTTGGCGGTGTCGGGGATGAACTCGTAGTGGATGGTGTGCCGGCCCGGTGCGAGCGCGGTGTCGCCCCCGACGTTGGTGCGCTCGAGAGCGAACCAGTTGTACTCGTGATGGGGTCTTCCGTCCTTCAGGTAGAGCACCCAGCCGCCGAAGTAGCCGGCCTGGGCGAGGATGACTCCGCCCGCCTTGTCGTCGGTGAGCTCTACTTCGGCAACGATGGTGTGGTGCACGCCCTTCACGTTGATGAACGCGTTCTCCATCAAGCCCGTCATTCCGGGGTAGACGGTGAGCGACTTGCGCCCACCGAGGAGGTCGGGCCTTCCGGCGATGGCCGGGTTGAACCGCTCCACGCGTCGGTCGTCGATGGGGAGCGCGTGGTTCCTCTCCGCTTCCTTCATGAAGACGGCCTGGAGCTCCGCGAGCTTCGCTGGATTCCGCGCCGCGAGGTTGTTCGCCTGGCTGAAGTCCTCGTCGACGTTGTAGAGCTCCCACACGTCGTCCGCAACCGGCGGAAGCGGCACCGAGAGCCACGGAATGGAGTGGCGCGTCGCGGCGACCCAGCCCTGGTGGTAGATAGCGCGGTTTCCGAACATCTCGAAGTACTGAGTGGTGCGGCGATCGGCGGCTTTGGCATCGCTCCAGGAGTAGATCATCGAGACGCCGTCCATCGGACGCTGAGCGATGCCGTTCACCATCTTCGGCTGGGGGATCTGCGCCGCCTCGAGCACGGTAGGGGCTACGTCCACCACGTGATGGAACTGGCTGCGGATCTCACCCTTCGCGCGGATGCGCGCGGGCCAGTGGATGACCATGCCGTTGCGCGTGCCTCCGAAGTGGCTCGCCACCTGCTTCGTCCACTGGAAGGGCGTGTTCCCCGCCCAGGCCCAGCCGATCGCGAAGTGAGGGTAGGTGGAAGGACCGCCCCAGTCCTCGATATGGTCCATCATCTGGTCGGCCTTGCCCACGATCCCGTTGAGCGCCATGTTCTCGTTGTAGGTGCCCTCCGGACCGCCCTCGGCGCTCGCGCCGTTGTCGCCCACGATGTAGAAGAAGAGAGTGTTCTCAAGCTCGCCGATGGCTTCGAGCTGCGCGACGAGCCGCCCGACTTCATGGTCCGTGTGCTCGCCGAACCCGGCGAAGGTCTCCATCTGGCGCTCGAAGAGGCGCTTCTGTTCCGCGCTCATGTCGTCCCAAGCCGGAATCTCCTTCGGCCGCGGCGTGAGCTTCGTGTTTGCAGGGATGATGCCGAGCTCCTTCTGCCGCGCGAACGTCTGTTCGCGCAGCCGATCCCAGCCTTCACTGAACTGCCCGCGGTACTTCTCGATCCACTCCTTGGGGGCGTGGTGCGGCGCGTGCGTCGCGCCGGTGGCGAAGTAGAGATAGAAGGGCTTGTCAGGCGTCAACGACTGCTGGGCGCTCACCCAGCGGATCGCCTGATCCGTCATGTCGGTCGTGAAGTGGTAGTCGGGCGACTGCGGGTGCTCGATGCGGATGGTGCCGTCGTAGATGGCGGGGGCCCACTGGTTCGTCTCGCCGCCAATGAATCCGTAGAACTTGTCGAAGCCCGAGTGGGTGGGCCAGCGATCGTACGGCCCTGAGACGGACACCTCCCAGGGCGGAGTCTCGTGGTACTTCCCGAAGGCGGCAGTGCTGTAGCCGTTCTGCCGGAGGATCTCGGCGAGTGTGGTGATGCTCCGGGGGCGGATGCCGGTGTTGCCCGGAAAGGCCGTCGCCAGCTCCATGATCGCGCCCGCGTTGTTCGCGTGGTGGTTGTGACCCGTGAGGAGCGCGACGCGCGTGGGGCTGCAGAGCGCCGTGGTGTGGAAACGGTTGTACCGCAGCCCCCCGTTCGCGATCCGGTCGAGCGTCGGCATGCGGATCGGCCCGCCGAAGGCGCTGCCGTGGCCGAAACCGATGTCATCGATGAGCACGACGACGACGTTCGGAGCGCCGGCCGGCGCCTTCACCTCGAAACGCGGCGGCGCCTGCGCATTGCGCGCGTCGAGCTCGCGGATGGTTGCGGGCGCGGGCTCGGGGATGGGCAAGACCGTCCGGTCGAGATCCGGGGGCTGAGCGAGAGCGAGGGTGGTGGCGAGCTCGAAAGCGAGCAGAGCGACGGTCGCGTTCTTCACGAAAGGGCCTCCTACTGTGCGATTTAGTTGCCGGCGATTCGGTCCTACCCGCGTCTGGCGCTCCTGCCCGCCGCAGAAGCGCAGTCCTGATTCGTCTTTCAAGCGTTCTTCTTGTCGTGCCCGTAGTACTCGAAGGCGGACATCGGCCGCTCGCCTCCGATCTTCCACGGCCTCCGGTCTCGCTCCATCTTCCCCAGAGCGACCGCCATCTCCCGGATGTGCGTCGCGACGACTCCGCAACAGGCGCCGATGTAACGGATCCCCAGGTCTCTCGCTTTCCGGGCGTACTCCGCCATCTCCTGGCGCGAGTACTGTAGTGGGTCGAGCCCCGTCGGGAACTCGGGAAGGCTCGTGAAGTCGGGCTTGCCCTTCGGCGTGTGGTACCCCGCTGGCTGGGTCGCTACGTAGACGTCGACCGCCTTCACCATCTGCTCCGCGAGAGGAAGGGTGGTATCGGGATTGCGGAGACAGTTGATGCCGACGATGTCAGAGCCCGCGTCTCGAAGGGCGCGGGCACAGTCGGCGGGCGTCTTTCCGTCCGTGGTCACGTCCTTCTCCTCGAAGCTCATGGTCACCATCACCGGAAGGCCCGTCCTCTTCGCTCGCTCGGCGGCGATGAGCGCCTCTCCGAGCCAGGAGAAGGTCTCGCCGATGATGAAGTCGACGCCCGCGTCGACCTGCTGCCGCAGCTGCTCGTCGAACGTCGCCGCCACGAGTTCGCGGGCCTTCGCGCTTCCCTCCTCGTACATCCAGGTGAGGCTCAGGTTTCCGGCGACGAGACAGCGATCGCCGGCGGCGTCCTTCGCGATGCGGACGGCGGTGCGGTTCAGCTCCTCGACCTTGTCCTCGAGCCCCACGGTCGCGAGCTTGTCGCGGCTCGCGTAGAACGTGAGCGCCTGGAGCACCTCGGAGCCCGCCTCGCGGAACTCGACGTGGAGCTCGTGGATGGCCTGGGGACGTTCGAGGACCACCTCGGGCGTGAACGGGCCCGCGCGCACCCAGCCCCGCTTCTCGAGCTCGAGAAGGTAGCCTCCGTCGCCGAGGACCGGTCCTTCAGCAAGCCGCTCGAGGATGTTCTTCTTCATCGTTTGGGTCTCCTTCGGAAGTCTTTCAACGCGCGATGGGCGGCATTGTAACCGGGAGCGCCGGTGACGCCGCCACCGGGATGGGCCCCGGCGCCCGCGAGGTAGAGCCCCTCGAGGGGCGTTCGATACTGCGCCCATCCGGGAACGGGGCGCATGAAGAAGAGCTGCTCGAGGCTAAGGTCGCCGTGGAAGATGTTTCCCTCGGTGAGACCGTACGTCCGCTCGAGATCGAGAGGGGTCAGGACCTGGCGCGCGAGAACGCTTCCAGGAACGTTTTTCGCGTAGCGTCCGACGATCTCGACGACGCGGTCTCCGAGCCACTCGCGCTTCTCGTCCCAGCTTCCGGATTTGAGGCGGTAGGGGACGTACTGCACGAAGCAGGTCATCACGTGCTTTCCCACGGGCGCAAGGGAGGGGTCGACGTTCGACGCGACGACGCAGTCGACCCACAGGTCCTCGGGGATCTCTCCGAGCTTCGCCTTGTCGTAGCACCTCTCGGCGTACTCGACCGAGGGCACGAGCGTGAAGAGCGACCGTCGGTTCGGATCCGCGTCCTGCGGCATTCCCCAGACCTTCGGCTCTTCTCCGAGCACGAGGTTCACCTTCGCGCTCGGACCGTCCATCTTGATTCCGGAAATCGCGCTCCGGAAATCCTCCGGCAGCTCCTTCGGCTCGACGAGCTTCAGGAACGTCCGTTTGGGGTCGGCGTTCGAGAGCACGAGGCGGGAGGAGATCTCGGCTCCGTCCTCGAGCACGACGCCCTTCGAAGCTCCTTTCTCGACGGCGATTCTCGCGACGGGGGAGCTCGTGAATATCGTGACTCCGGCCTTGCGGCAGGCAGAGGCCATCGCCTGGGTCACCGCTCCCATCCCGCCCATCACGTGGCCGTAGAAGCCCTGGAGGTCGTGGTCTCCGCCGCTCAGGAGATGAAACAGGAGTCCGAGCGCCGTCCCCGGCTGGTAGGGACCGCCGTGCTTCCCGTAGACGTTGTTTCCGACGTACATCGCCTTCACGACGTCGGAAGCGAAGTTCCGATCGAGGAAGTCCCCGAGGGACCCCGTGAGAAACGAGACCATGCGTGCGATCTCGTCCTTCGTGATGCCCTTGAAACGCCGGCCGACTCGCGCGAGCTCCAGAAGACCGGAGACGCTTCTCGGATCGATGTCGGGGGGAGGCTCGAGGAAGAACGGCTGGAGGTAGCGCGCGAGCTTCTTGAGCTCGGCGTCGACGGCGAGGAAGCGCTCGGAGTCCTTCTTCGAGAAGCGGCTCCACTCGGACGCCGTGCGCTCGGGCTCCGGCCACCAGGGCACGACGTTTCCGTCAGGAAACGCAACCTGCATCCCCGGCGCGCAGGGGACCATACGGAGCCCGTGCTTTGGAAGATCGAGGTCACGGATCACTTCGGGCCGGAGCATGCTCGCGATGTACGACGTGGTGGACGCGCGGCACCCGGGGGCGATCTCCTCCGTCACCGCGCAGCCGCCGACGATGTCGCGGCGCTCGAGGACCAGCGTCGAAAGGCCTCCGCGAGCAAGGTAGAACGCGGCGGTGAGGCCGTTATGGCCGGCCCCGATGACGATGGCGTCGTAGTGGGGTTTCGCGCTCAAAGCCCGGGGAGTATATACCCGCGGTCACTGAGAGGTTGGGCGCGGCGAGCGATGTGGCAGGCGTGGTAAGCTTTGCGTATGGGTACTTCGGTTCGGAGAAAGCTAGCAACGTATGACGACCTGCTGGCGGTCCCCGAGCACATGGTTGCGGAGATATTGGACGGGGAGCTCTTCGCGAGCCCTCGGCCGGCGTTCCCGCATGCGCACGCATCTACGACTCTCGGCGGTGAGATCTCGACCCGCTTCCACCGGCCGGGAGGCGGTGGCGATAACCCCGGAGGTTGGTGGATCCTGTTCGAGCCCGAGCTTCATTTCGAGGAGGACGTCGTCGTGCCCGACGTCGCCGGTTGGCGTCGCGAACGCGTTCCGTTTCTCCCGAACGCTCCCTGGTCTGATATCGCCCCCGATTGGGTTTGTGAAGTCGTTTCGCCGAGCACGGAGGCGATCGATCGCGGCCGAAAACTACGTATCTATGCCCGTGAGGGCGTGAGCCATCTTTGGCTCGTCAACCCTCTCGCGAGAACGCTCGAGATCTACGGGTTGTCCCATTCCAGCTGGACTCTGCTCCAGACTTCCGTGAACGACGAAGTCGTTCGGGCCGAACCGTTCGGAAGCGTTTCGATCGATATGTCCCGCTGGTGGCTTCCGGAAGCTCCGCCCGAGCAGCGCTAAACTCCGCGGAAGGCCTTACCCCGTCTTCACGCTCGAGATCCCGCTCTCCCTCATCTTCTGGAGAGGGAGCCAGACGAAGAAGTACGCGAGCACGGGGTAGATCGCGAGCCCCAGGGGATAGCTCGGAGTCCCGCCCGCGACGGCCGCACGGACGGAGGCGATCGCGGGAGAGAAATCGCTTCCGAGGACGACGAACGCAAGGGCGACCGCCATCAGAGACTCTCCGGCGATGAGGCCCGAGGAGAGGAGCGTTCCCACGTTCTCCGCGCGGAGGCGCTCCTCGGAGGTCGCGTTTTGCCGGGAGAGCATTCCGTCGAGAACGAGCCGGAAGAGGCCTCCCACGAACATCGCCGCCGTGGACTCGAACGGGAGGTACATGCCGACGGCGATGAGCATCGGCGAGGGCGCTTTAATCAGGATGAGGGCGAGGGCCAGGAACATCCCGGCGATGACGAGAGGCCAGGCCATCTGGCCGCTCACGATCCCGCTCGCCATGAGCGCCATGAGCCCGGCCTGGGGTGCGGGAAGGGCGGCCGATCCGATCCCGTACACCTGGTGGAGCGCCATGAGAGGGAAGGTGAGGACGAGAGAGGCCCCGATGACGCCGAAGATCTCGGCGACTTCCATCTTCCAGGGGGTCCCCCCGAGGATGTGCCCCACCTTCAGGTCCTGCATCATGTCGCCGGCGATCCCCGCAGCGCAGCAGATGACGCCCGCGACTCCAAGAACCGCGGCCACTCCCTTGATGTCGGTGAGCCCCACCGCCACCATCAGAACGGCGGCGATGAGGAGCGCGGAGAGCGTCAGTCCCGAGATGGGGCTGTTGGAGCTTCCGATGAGGCCGACGAGGTATCCCGCCACTGCGGAGAACAGGAAACCGAGAATCACCATGACCGCGGTAAGGAGGAGGGCCCCTGCGAGAGAGCCTGCGAAGTAGTAATAAAGGAGGAACGTCGCGACGGCGGCGATTCCCACTCCCGCCGCGGTCTTCCGGAAAGAGACGTCGACGTCGGTCCGATCGACTCCGGCCGCGGCCGAAGTTCCCACCTTCTGGAATGCCTTTCCGATTCCCGCGGCGAGCGACCCCCGAAGGGTATAGAGCGTGTAGAAGGCGGCGACGATCATCGTCCCGACCGCGAGAGGGCGCACTTGGCGGAGCCACACCTCCGCCGCGAGGTCGCTTCCCACGGACGAGCCGAACGAGGGGTTGAGGAAGATCCCGAGAGGCACGAGGACGAGCCATCCCGTGACGGCGCCCGCGAAGAGAACGGCGGAAACGCGGGTCCCCACGATGAAGCCCACGCCCATGAGAGCGGGGGAGACCGCCGGGGCCGCGAGGTGAAGCCCTCCGCGGTAGGAGATCTCCTCTCCCGCGAGGCTGATGGTCGAGCGGCTGAAGTGGAAGAACCGGCTTGCCGTGTCCGAGATGAGGTGGATCCCGTTCGAGTTCTTGAAGAGCTCCCAGATCGCCGCGAGCCCCATCGCACCGAACACGAAGGCCGCTCCGGTCTGCCCTCCCTGGCCCGCCTTGTGGATCTCGGCGGCGGCGACGCTCTCGGGAAACGGGAGGTCGGATTCCACCACCAGCGTGCGCCTTAGAATAACGATGAACAGCACGCCGAGGGTCCCGCCGATGAGCATGATGAGAGTGGACTCCCAGTAGTGGAGCTCCTCCCAGGCGCCGGCGATGACGAACGCGGGGATGGTGAAGATCGCGCCTGCGACCAAAGCTTCCCCGACGGAGCCCGCGGTGCGCGCGACGTTCTCCTCGAGGATGGTGCCCCGAAAGGGCCGGAGAGCGGCCATCGCGACGACCGCCGCGGGGAAGGTGGCGGCGACGGTGAGCCCGGCTTTCATGCCGAGGTAGGCGTTCGCCGCCCCGAGAACGATGGCCATCACCGCGCCGAGGAAAACGGCTTTGAAACTCAGTTCTCTATCCACGATTTCTTTCTCCGTATGCCTCCAGAACCGAAGCGACGGCCGCCGTCAGCTTCTTGGCGTAATCGATCTCGAGAAACTCGTTCGGTCCATGGGCGTTGCTCTCGGGACCGAGGACGCCGGTGATGAGGAACTGCGCCTCCGGGAACTGGCGGCCCAGCGCCCCGATGAATGGAATCGAGCCGCCGTCGCCGAGGTGCATCGCTTTCTTTCCGAAGAGTGCCTCGGAACTCTCGTCGAGCGATCGCCTCAACCAAGGAGCGAGAGGAGGTGCATCCCAGCCTCCGGCGGGCTCATCGAACTTCAAGGAGATCCGCGCCCCGTAGGGCGGCTCGCGCGTGAGCGTCTCCCTGACGATCTCTTCGGCGCGCGCGGGCGAAAGCATCGGGGGAATGCGCATCGAGAGTTTTAGAGTGGTGAACGGGCGCAGCACGTTTCCGGCATCCACCATCCTCGGGATTCCTTCCTGTCCCGTCACCTCGAGCTCGGGCCTCCACGTCCGGTTGAGGAGAAGCTCCACAAGATCGCCGCTCACAGGTCTCATGCCGAAAACCCAGGGGTACGCGGACAAAATCTCATCTCCGAGAGCGGCAACGACCCCTTTCGCTTCATCGATCCGCCCCTGCGGGATCGCGACGTGGAGCCCGTCGGGGCGAACGAGGCCTGTCGTCTCGTCCTCGAGCCGCGAGAGGAGCTGCCGCGCGATCCGGAACGAAGACGGGACGACTCCGCTTCCGTCTCCCGAATGCACTCCCTCGCGAAGGACCTCGACGGTCAAGGTCGCGCCCACCACCCCGCGCAAGGACGTCGTGCACCAGAGCCGTTCGTAGTTGGCGACGCCCGAATCGAGGGCGACGACGAGGCCGGGAGTGCCGATGACGCGCGAGAAACTCTCCATGTACGCCGGGAGATCCGGAGAACCGCTCTCCTCCGAGAACTCGATGAGCACCACGACCCGCGCGTGAGAGACGTTTTGCTTCTCGAGAGCGCGAAGGGCGGCGATCGAGGCGAAGGCGGCGTAGCCATCGTCGGCGCCTCCGCGGCCGTAGAGGCGATTCCCCTCGCGCACGGGAGACCAGGCCGAAAGCCCGGAGCGCCACCCCGTCATCTCCGGCTGCTTGTCGAGGTGGCCGTACATCAGGACCGTACCGTCGGAGCTTCCAGGGATGTCGACGAGAAGGACGGGGGTGCGCCCGGGGAGCTTGCCGACCTCAACTTTCGCCCCGCGGGGCCGGTTCTCCTCGAGCCAGTCGCGCACGAGGGCGAGCGCTCGATCCGTGTGGCCCGCCGTGTCCCAATCGGGATCGAACGCGCGCGAGAGAACGGGGATGCGGATGTACTCGCAAAGAGAGGGGAGGATCTTCTCTTCCCAGAACGAATCGAGGAATGCGTGGGCTCGTTCGAGACGCATCAGATCGAAGGATGCCTTTCGTGCCAATCCGTCGCGCTCTGGTACGCGTGCGCCGCCTGGAGGACCTTCGCTTCTTGAAACGCGGCGGAAGCGAGCTGAAATCCGACGGGCGCGTCCGACTCCGCGAATCCCCCCGTAAGAGAGATCGCGGGAAGCCCCATGAGATCGTAGGGCATGGTGTAGCGAAGGGCGTCGTCGAGAGTGAGCCTTCTTCCTTCGACGACGGGAAACCTCCTGTGCTCACGCCTGACGATGGGATACGTGGGCGAGACGAGGAGATCGACCTTGGCGAGCGCCTGCGCGTACCGGTTCTGAAAGAGACGCCGCTGCTGCTGCGCTTTCAAGTAGTCCGCCGCGGAAATGAGGAGGGCCGCGCGGGCACCGCCGTCGTACTCTTCGGGATGAGAGCGCATCCACGGCTCGTGGGCGACGCCCCACTCGCAGAAGAAGATGGTGTACATCGCGGGCATCATCTCTTCTGGGGTGGGGACCTCGACGTCCACGATCTCGCATCCGAGCTCGGAGAGCTTCTTCACGACGGAGTCGAAGACGCGCAGGACCTCGGGCTCACCCAAACGAAAGACGTTTCGGGCGATGCCGAGCTTGAGTCCTTTGACGGGACGAGACAAGGCGGAAGTGTAGTCGCCGTCCGTTAGCGCCTCGAGAGCGACGGCGGCGTCTTCGGCCGTTCGCGTCAAGGTCCCGGCATGGTCGACGCTATACGCGCGCGGGAACATGCCGTCGGTCGAGACGAGGCCGTGCGTCGGCTTGAGCCCGACCGCGCCGCAGACGCAGGCGGGATTGCGCACCGAGCCGCCGTTGTCCGAGCCCATCGAAAGCGCCGCCATGCCCGCGGCTACCTGCGCCGCCGAGCCGCCGCTCGATCCGCTGGGGGAGAAATTCAGGTTCCAGGGATTCTTCATGTCGCCGTAGTCGGGGTTCTCTCCCGACTCGCCGCCAGCGAACTTGTTCAGGTTCGACTTCCCCATGAGGACTGCACCCGCGCGCGAGAGCCTTCTCGTCACCTCGGCATCCGTGCGCGGGATCCTTCCCTCCAGAAAACGGGCCCCCGCCGTCGAGGCGATCCCCGCGGTATCGAAGACGTCCTTCAGGCTCACGGGAATTCCATGGAGCGGCCCCTTCGCTTCGCCCTGCGCTCTTTCGCGATCGCGGGCGCGCGCCTCCTCGAGCGCGCGCTCGGGAAGAAACGTGATGTAGCTGTTGAGGTCTTTTTCGATCGCCTCCGTCCTCTCGATAGCCGCCCGCGCGAGCTCCTCCGCGGAGATCTCGCGCCGCTCGAGAAGCCTCGAGAGCTCGCGCAGCGGACGGAGGAGGAGCTCGCGGCTCATCGCTTCGGCCTTGGGTCGAAAGTCGACGCGGGCTCGACGCCGGGGTCGGAGGGATGGGGGTAACGATAGGAGAGGAGGAACGCGCGCACTCCCGCCTCCTCACCCGGCATGGGCTCGAGACCCGCGAGAGTCCGCATCATCTGTCTCACGGTCTCCGGGGACAGGTCCTGTGCCGCGGCCGCCGCCCGCGGCAGTCCTGTGGCGCCGAGAAGGGAGAGAATCGCCTCCCGCCTTCTCACCGGGGAAGCTCCACGCGGACGGCGCGCCCGATGACCCAATCGGCGACGGCGGGAGCGAATCTCTGGAGCAAGACCACGAGGCGCCCTTTGCCCGTGAGGACGATCTCCCGCCGCGGCTTGCGCGCGCACTCGACGATGGCTTCCGCGACTTCCTCTCTCGACATCACGCCACTTCGCGGCCGCGAGCGCGAAGCGCCGTAATCGATCACGTTCCTTCCGAACTCCGTTTCCGTGTAGCCGGGGCAGACGACGGAGACGCGGACTCCCGTGCCCGCGAGCTCGACGCGGAGGGCGTCGGAGAGTCCCTGGAGCGCGTACTTCGTCGCCGCGTAGGCGCCGCTCATGGGAAGCGCCCTCTTCCCGACGATGGAGGAGACGTTCACGATGAGGCCCCTTCCTCTCCTCCTCATCCCCGGGAGGACCGCTTGAATGCACGTGAGAGCGCCGAAGGTGTTGACGGCGAACACCCGCTCGACGTCCGCCCGCCGCACGGATTGAAGGGGCGCGTAGAGCCCGAAGCCGGCGTTGTTCACCAGGACGTCCACACCGCCGAAGGCGCTCTCGATTTCCGCGATCGCCGCCTTCACACCGCTCTCATCGGACACGTCGGCGACGGCGACGCGCGCTTCGCCCCCGAGCTCGCGCACCCGGCGGGCAACTTCGAGGAGCCGCTCCTCCCGGCGCGCGATGAGCCCGACGCGGGCGTTCGCGCGGGCGAACCGGTAGGCGGTCGCCTCCCCGATACCGCTCGAGGCCCCGGTTACGACGACAGAAGGTGAGGAGGGGAGCGTCCAGCGTCCGGGCATGTCCTTGTTTCTATCACGACTCCCGTGTCCTGGCTTCGTTGCTCCCTTCGCGCGATTGGGCTACACTGAGTGCTCACCCGATCGGGCAAAGCCCACGCGTTTCTTGGACTCTCCCTCGTGAGCGGCCCTCGAACGGCGGAAGCGCGAAATGAAACTCTACGTGGGCAACCTCCCCTACAACACGACCGAGGAGTCTCTCCGCAAGCTGTTCTCCAGGCACGGCCAGGTGCAGAGCATCTGGATCGCGAACACCCGCGTGGGCTCGCCTCACGGCTACGCGTTCGTGCGGATGCCGGACGTCCCGAACGCCGAAATGGCGATCACGAAGCTCGATGGGCTCCAGTTCGAGGGGAACGAGATCTCCGTCCATCGAGCGAGAGACTGACCCGGAACCGCTTGAGCGTCAACTCCGGAGACGGGGCTGTACGTGACGGTCCCGTACTACCTCTATTGGATGAGGCGGGTGCGGCGGCGCCACGCCGGTCGGCACCAGTACCTCATGAAGAAGGGGAAGTCGTTCCGCTCCCCGACCGGTTACTAGCCGAGGCCGGGACGCGTCATCTCTCGTACGACTCGCGCCGCGCGGATTCCGAGAGCGGAATGAGATAGCGGAAGGGATCGGGAAGGATCTTGGCCCGCGCGGAGGCGAGAGACTTCTCGCCCGCGTAGCTCACCGCCGACTGGAGGTGGCCGCGGATGCGCCTCAGGACGTCGACGACGCTTCCCTTGTAGGCGACCTGGATCTCCATGCCCTCGGCCGGCGTCGCGAGGGCGGAGGCGATCTCATCTCCGTTCGCCGGATCCTCCAGCGACTGGAAGACGGCCTGGGGCGAGGTCATGCCCCGGTAGATCTTTCGCTTCTGGTGCGTCGCGGGGTCCTCGATGAGATGGCCGGGGGATTCAGCGGTGCCCGAGAGGGCGCTTCCGAGCATGACCGAGGAGGCGCCCGCGATGAGCGCGAGGAAGATGTCTTTATCGTGCGCGACCCCCCCGTCGGCGACGATGGGAACGGCGTCTCCGACGGCGCAGTACGCCTCGCGGATCGCCTGGAGCTGAGGTACTCCCGCCGCGGTCTCGAGCCGGGTGCGGCAGCCGCGTCCCGGACCGATTCCGACTTTGATGGCATCGACGCCGCACTCCGCGAGGAACTTCGCACCCTCGCCGGTGGCCACGTTGCCGCAGAGAAGAGGTGTCGCTCCGAATCGCGCGCGCACGGAGGCGATCGCCTTCTCCATCACGTCCGAGTGGGCGTGGGCGACGTCGATCACCAGGAGATCGACTTCCGCCTCGACGAGAGCGAGAGCGCGCTCGAGATAGTCGCCCCGGGCCCCGATCGCCGCTCCCACCCGGAGCCGGCCCTTCGCGTCCTTGCTGGAGAACGGGCGGTTGCGGAAGAACAAGATGTCCCGGAGGGTGATGAGCCCGCGGATGCGCCGGGACTCGTCGACCAGCGGTAGGCGCTCGATGCGCTTTTCGAACATGAGCCGCTCCGCCTCGTCCTCGCCGATCCCCAGGGGGCTCACGTGCAGTCTCTCGAAAGGGGTCATGAACTCGTCGACCGGACGGTCGTCGAGATCCGGTCGCCGGGGGATGTCGCGATTGGTCAGGAGGCCCGCGAGGACTCCGCTTCCCGCCTTCTCCTCGATCAGGATGGCGGTGATGTGATGGCCGCGTGCGAACGCCTTTGCCTCCCGGATCGAGACCCCCCGCGGTAGGCGCAGCGGGTTCTCGATGACGGCGCTGTGGCTTCGCTTCACCCTTCGCACCATCTCCGCCTGGCGCTCGACGCTCATCGCCCGGTGGACGATTCCGATCCCGCCCTCGAGCGCCATCGTGCGCGCCATCTCCCACTCGGTGACGCTGTCCATGTTGGAGGAAACGACGGGAAGCTCGAACGAGATGGTACGCGCGAGCCGGGACGCGAGAGAGATCTCGCCGCGGCTCGCGACCTGCCCCTTCTGGGGGCGGAAGAGAAAGTCGCTGTAGGTTCGTCCGTGGAAGCGCGGGTCGAGTTCCATCGATTCCATCATGGCAACCCGTTGGAAAACGATCAACTTGATAGAATGGCGCCGCCCGATGCGAGACGCTTCGAAGGCCGTCCCCGCCCTCACGCCCGAGCAGAGGGTCGAGCTCTCGCGGTCGATGGAGGAGGACTTCGGGATGGATGCGCTCCAGATCCTGGAAAGCGCATCCCGGCACTTCGCCCATCTCGCCCGCGATCGGTTCCTTGCGGGCGATGCGAAGGGGAAGAGCGCCGTGGTCCTCGCGGGGACGGGAGGGAAGGGAAGGGTGGCCTTAGCCTGCGCGCGGAGGCTCGCGACCTGGGGCGCATCGGTCGACGTATTTCTCCTCCGCGAGCGTTGCTCCCAGGGAGCGCTCGGCCTCCGTCTCACCGAGACCCTGACGCGAATGAAGGTGGCGGTTCGGGAGCCATCGGAGTGGCTCGCGGCCGCGGACTTCGACGTGGTCCTCGACGGTATGGCGGGAGCGGGCCTTCGCGGCGGTCCCCGCGAAGACCTCGCGGACGGGATCCGGTGGGCCGCCGCCCAGAGGATCCCCATTCTTTCGCTCGAGCTCCCAGCGGGGATGGACCCCGGCTCGGGAGGAGTCTCCTCACCCGCCTTGAAAGCGACGGCGACCCTCGCCCTCGCGCTTCCTTTGAAGGGAGTCGTCGCTCACGGCGCCGAGGAGCACCGGGGGGAGCTCTATCTCGGCGACCTCGGCGTTCCCGAGATGGCCATTCGCCGCCTCGGTCTGAAGGTGGGACCGATCTTTTCCGAAAGCGACCTCATACGACTCGCGTGAACGCGAGGAAGGAGTAGGCCATGTCCGTTCTCGTCCCGCTCGTTTTCGTTCTCTCGACGGTGCCCGCGCCCGCGAACCCTGCCAGCGACGCTGAGGCCATCAAGGCCGTCCTCGTCGACATGTGGGACGCGGTGGAGAAGGGCGACATCCAGCGCTATCAAGCTCACATCCATCCCGACTTCTCCCAGTTCGGAGAGAACGACACCTACCTCGCCGAAGGGAAGGAGCTCGAGGTGGCGGGAATGGCGGACTACATGAAGCGCGCGACGGGTGTCGCGACGAAGATGCATCAGCCGAAAGTGACGGTCAAGGGCGACGTCGCGTGGATCACCTACTACTGGACGGATGCGGGGATGGCGGGAGGGGAGCGCTTCACGAGCCGCGGAAAGTCGACCCGAATCCTCGTGAAGGAGAACGGCCGGTGGCTCGTCATCCACGGGCACTACACGGCTGTTCCTTGAGAGATGCAAGAAGCCCTCGATCGAGGTAGCGAGCGGCGCGCGTTCGCCGCGATCGCCGCCCTCAGCGCCGCCGTTCTCGCGTACCTCTTCTGGCTCCTCTACGGCAGGGCGGCCGCGGGCGAGCCTCCGTCGTGGACCTCCTCTCTTCCCGCGCTGAACGCGTGTCTGAACGCCTCGAGCTCCGTCCTCCTTCTCTCGGGCTTCTTCGCGATCCGGAGCGGCCGGCGCGGGCTCCACATGAAGCTCATGCTCGGCGCCGTCTTCGTCGCCTGCCTCTTCCTCGCGAGCTACGTGACCTACCACCACTATCACGGGGACACCCGGTTCACGGGTGAGGGCCCGGTAAGAAGTGTGTACTTCTTCGTGCTCGTGACCCACATCCTCGGCTCGATGGCTGCCCTGCCCCTGGTTCTGACGACGCTCTTCTTCTCCTTCACCCGGCGCTTCGAGAGGCACCGGCGGATCGCCCGGATCACGTTTCCCCTCTGGCTCTACGTTTCTGTTACCGGCGTCCTGGTGTTCCTGCTCCTGCGCCAGTTCGGCTGAAGAATCTCTCTCGATCTGTTAGCCTGATCGAAGGCCTGCCATGGGGTACACCTCGTTTCTCGCGATTCTCCCCGCTTTGTGGGGGGGCGCCGACTTGGAGACGCTGACCTCCGACGTCCTTCGCAGCCGGGTGTTGTACTTGGATCCGACGGCGCTCGTGGGCGAGGCTTTCCGCATGGAACTGTTCGAGGATGCGGCGATCGAGGCCGTTCGCGAGAGCTTCGTGCCCGCGGGTCCAGAGGCATTCCTCTGGATCGGCCACGCGCTGGGTGACGAATCGAGCTCGCTCGTACTCTCCGTCCATCGGGGGGCGCTCTCGGCGAGCGTTCGCCTGGGCTCGGGGCAATACCGCATCCGGCCGCAGGGAGGAGGGGTTCATCGCATCGAGGAAGTAGCGCCCTCGTCGGAGCCGCCCGAGCGGCAGCCCCTTCACCCTGCGTCCGCACCGCGCCCGCTGGCAGCCTCGAGTCTCGACGAAGGAGGGGAGATCGACCTTCTCGTCGTCTATACCCCACGGGCGCGAAGGGCGGCGGGGGGCGATGACGCAATCGCTTCTCTCGTCGCCCTCGGTGTCGCCGAGACGAACCTGGCGCTCGAGAGGAGCGGGGTCGAGGCGCGGCTGCGACTCGTCGAGCTGCGGGAAGTCTCCTTTCGGGAAGCCGGCCGCGTGGAGTCCGATCTCGAGATCCTGAGAGAGGAGAACGACGGTGCTCTCGACGAGGTGCACGCGCTCCGCGAGGCCTTCGGGGCCGACGTCGTGCAGCTCGTGGTCGAGGAGGCAGATGGCTGCGGAATCGCGTACTCGATGGGCCGGGCCGGCGCTTCGTTTGCGGAGTGGGCGTTCTCGGTCGTCGAGAGAAGCTGCATCGACACCACCTACGCGATGGCGCACGAGCTCGGACACAACCTCGGCTGCGACCACGCGCCCGACGATCCGGCGACCCGGGGAACGTTCTCCTATTCGTTCGGCTACAAGGATCTCCTCGCTGGGTTCCGCACCATCATGGCCTACGGTCCGGGAAAGCGTGTGGCGCGCTTCTCGAGCCCGCGGATCCTCTTCGACGGTGTCCCCGCGGGAACGGAGCTGCAGGACAACGCGCGCTCGCTGAACGAGCTGCGCAAGACGGCGGCCCGCTTCCGCGCGGGCATTCCGCCGCCTCACGCCACCTCCTCGCCCGGCGCGCGCCCGGGCACTCTGCGCTTCGGGATCGCGAGCGCCGGCCTGCCCATCCTGGAGTGGCGGCTCGCGCTCGGAACGTCCCACGGAGCGAGCGACGTTCTCGACAGCGGAATTCGGGCGGGCGTCGACCTCTTCGATGCGGAAGCGCCTGATCGCAAGGGTGAGCTCTTCGGGCGTCTGTGGTACCGCAGGGGCGCGATCTGGCTGTCCGAAGATTTTCCGGCGACGCTCCCGTAATCGCCGCGCGCGCTATACTGCGTCGGGCGTACGAGCCGGAACTTCAACAAATTGAATTCGCGGCTCTTGCTGCGACAACGGCGCTCGGACCCCGGTCGATCCTTCAACCCCCAAAAAACAAGGAGTTCGATAAGATGATGACAAAACGAATCGCGGCCGCGCTCGCTCTCGCCGCCATCACCGGTCTCGCCGCCGCCCAGGAGGGGCAGCCCCGCGGGAAGGCGGAGGCCACCATCAACGGCAAGAAGGTCGTGATCGACTACGGCCGTCCGGCGCTGAAGGGCCGCACGCTCGACGCGCTCCTCAAGGACCTCCCTGAGGATCGCATCTGGCGCGCCGGGGAGAACCAGGTGACGATTCTCGACACCCAGACCGCCCTCAACATCGGAGGCAAGGCCATCGCTCCCGGCAAGTACAGCCTCTATGTCCACGCTCCCGCGCAGGGGGACTGGTCTCTCGTGGTCAACAAGGACCTCGGGATCGCGCTCGGGAAGATCTGGGCCGAGGCCCCGGCGAACATGAAGAACGAGATGTGGCCGAGGCTCGATGGCTACGCGAACGCCGCCAAGGACGAGGTCGCGCGCATCCCGATGAAGAAGTCGACGGGCTCCGCGACGGAAGTCTTCACCATCGCGATCAAGGGGGATGCGCTCACCCTGGCCTGGGAAAACACGACCTGGGCCACCACCGTGAAAGCAGGAACTTAGTCTCTATCAGCGAACCGTCAGGCGAAGCCGCATCGTTTCTCCACGATCGCCACTCAGTCGGAGAACGATGCGGCGCTCGCCGGACGCGGCGACCGCACCCCTCTCCGCTCTCAAGCTCCCCGCGGCGACGTTCGCGCTCGAAGAGAAGTCGAGCACCCAGTAGCTTCCCGGCGGCACCTCCGTCAGGAGCGTGAGCTCGATGGGAACCGATCCTTCCGCCACCCGCAGCTCGTGCCGCGAGGCCGAAGCGCTGTCCGACGGCGGGAGCGCAACCCCGTTCACGGCGATCTGACCTCGCGCTCTTCCATCCGGCGGCGCGGCAACGAGCTGGCTCGTGAACGCGAGCGTCGTGCTCGCGCCTTCGTCCACCCGATACGTTGCCGGCCGGACGGCCACGTTCTGCTGAACGCTCGCCTTCCGTCCGTACCTGTCGTAGACCGTGTGACGCACGGGATGGTTGAAGGTCTTGTTGCCCCGGCAGCGTGGATCGGCCTCGAAGTCGAACTCGAAGCTTTCGAGGAGCGGCGGCTCGGGGACCGGGGGTCCCAGCATGCGCCACTCGTAGCGCGTGATCGCGCTCGCGGGCGTCGAGCAGGAATCGAAGGACACCTTGCAGTTTCCGAGCGCCCGCCAATCGAAGCACGCGGTGAGTGTGGGAAGCGCCGTCGTGGTCGCGGGGGCGCTCGAGGTCGTGCTCGGAGAGGCGGGCCCCGTCGTGGTGGTCGAGCCTCCCGGGATCGTGGTCGTGGCGCTGGGTGTGGTCGTCGTCGCGCC
>Ga0187893_10003863_pt1 | contig 29461 bp, 24 predicted proteins | sample MA1701074metaG_FD_139574 | JGI IMG/M metagenome (GOLD analysis project Ga0187893, IMG submission 139574) | White microbial mat communities from a basaltic lava cave in the Kipuka Kanohina Cave System on the Island of Hawaii, USA - MA170107-4 metaG ...
CGCGGCGTCGAGCTCACAGCGGAGCAGGCTTCGCGGCGCCTGGCGCCGCACCGGCGCGAGCAGCGTGATCAGCGCGGCCGGGAGCCCGTTCACGAGGCGGAGCTCCTGGCGCGTGCCGCCCGCCTTCCGGTGGAGCGCGGCCATCAGGTAGAGGCGCGCGACCTTCTCGCGCCCGGCGAGCGGCGTCGCGAGGGCGGTGTACTCGCCCGCCGCGTCCGTCAGCGTCGCGACGTCCTCGGCGAGGAGCGCCTCGAGGCCGCGCGCGTCCTGGGCCTCGAGGCAGGCGAGGAAGCGCTGGAGCGCGGCGCGGTGGCGCTCGCGCAGCTCGGGGGTGGGGATGCAGCGCGCCTCGTCGTAGGCGGCGAGCGCGCGGCGCGCGCGCAGGTGGAGCACGCGCACGCTCCCCTCGGAGGTGCCGAGCGTCTCGGCGGCCTCGCGCGCAGAGTGCCCGAGTACGTCGCGCAGCAACAGCGCTGCGCGCTGCCGGGGCGACAGCGCCTCGAGCGCGAGCAGGAACGCGTAGCTCGCGCTCTCGGCGAGGCCGTAGCGCCGCTCCGGGTCTGGCGCCTCGCTCGCGAGGTGCGCGAGCGGGTCGGCCTCCGCGGTCTCGACGGGCGAAGGGAGCCACGGGCCCGCGTAGGCGCGGCGCCGCCGGCGGCGGAGCGCGTCGATGCCGAGGTTCGTCGTCACACGCGCGAGCCAGCGGCCGAGCTCCTCGGGCGGCGCGGCGGGCGGCGCCGCGAGGAGCCGCGCGAACGCCTCCTGGACGGCGTCGTCCGCGTCCTCGGCGCTCCCGGTGAGGCGGTAGGCGAGGCCGAACAGCGACTCCCGCTGGACGCGGAAGAGCGCCGCGAGCGCCGCCGCCCGCTCGGAGGTCTCGGTGCTCACGTTCTCCATCGCTCTGCCACGAGAACGCGGCAGACCCCCCGGACGTTACGCCGGGGCCTACGCCGCGTCGTCGGCGATCAGCCGGCCGAGCCGGCGGAGCTGCTGCGTCGCGCCGCCCAACGTGAGCTCGAGGCGGCGCGCGAAGACGTAGTAGCGATGGAGGGCGTACTCGCGGTCCACGCCTACGCCGCCGTGGAGGTGCTGGGCCGCGCGCACCACGCGCGCGCCGCCCGACGCGGCCCAGACCTTCGCCGCCGCGACCGCGGCCTCGGCCGGGAGCCCTGCGTCGATCCGCCAGGCGGCCTGGAGCGCCGTGAGCCGCACCGCCTCCGTGTCGATGAACGCGTCCGCCGCGCGCTGCGCGACGGCCTGGAAGGTGGCGATGGGCTGGTCGAACTGCTTCCGCGTCTTCACGTACTCGGCGGTTAGCCTTAGCGCCTCGCTGGTGAGGCCCGTCGCGAACGCGCAGAGCGCGGCGGTCGCGCGGAGCTCGAGCCAGGCGACGATCTCCGCACCCTGGTCTTGCCGGCCGAGGAGCGCTCCGCTCGCGCCGTCGAGCTCGAGCAGCGACTCGGGCTCGGCGCTCGTGGTGCGGAGCGGCGTGTGCGTGACGCCCCGGGTGCCGCTCTCGACGAGGAACACGCCGACGCCGCCGCCCTCGAGCGCGGCGGGCACCAGCACGAGATCCGCGATCGGCCCGGCCGGCACGCACAGCTTCCGGCCGGAGAGCCGGAAGGCGGCGCCGTCGCGCACCGCGCGCGTGTCCGGGGCCGCCGGGTCGCGGTGCGGCTCGACGAGCGCGGCCGTGAGCACGGCCTCGCCGCGCCCGGCGCGCGGGAGCCAGGCCTCGCGCTGCGCCGCGCTCCCGAACTCCGCGAGCGGGAGCGCGCCCAGCACCGCCGTCTCGAGGAGCGGCACCGGCGCCAGCGTGCGCCCCGTTTGTTCGAGGATTCCAGCCACGGTGAGGAAGCCGAGCCCCGCGCCGCCCTCGGCCCCGGGCACGCCCGCCGCGATCAGCCCGGCCTCGGCGAGCTTCGCCCAGAGCGCGCGGTCGAAGCGCGGCGCGCCCGATTGCTCGAGCGCGCGGAGCCGCTGCGGCGTGGCGTGGTCGCCGAGGATCTGGCGCGCGAGCTCGATCGCGGCCTGCTGCTCGTCGCTGTACGCAAAGTCCATCTCGTCTCCTGACGGGGCCCCGGATCTAGTGCCTCGGGATCCGCGGCAGGCCGAGGCCGAAGAGCGCGATCAGGTCGCGCTGCACCTCGTTCACGCCGCCGCCGAAGGTGAGGATCATCAGGCTCCGGTAGAGGTTCTCGAGGTGGCCGGCCGCCACCGCCTCGGGCGAGCCGCGCGCGAGGTAGCCGCGCGGGCCCAGGATCTCCATCAGGAGCTGGAAGCCGTCGAGGTAGAACTCGGTGCCGAACACCTTCGTCGCCGAGGCGTCAGCCGGAGCGAGGGTCCCTTGCGTCGAGGTCCACGCCACCTTCCAGTTGATGAGCCGCAGGAACTCGAGCCCGGCGTAGACCTTCGCCAGGTTCACCTGCACCCACTCCTCGTCGAGGAGCCGCCGGCCGTCGGGGAGGCGCGCCTGCTTCGCGTAGTCGAGCGTGATGCCGTACGCGCGCTCCATGATGCCCGAGGAGCAGAGCGTGACGCGCTCGTGGTTCAGCTGGTTGGTGATGAGCTTCCAGCCCCTGTTCTCGCCGCCGACCAGGTTCGCGGCGGGGACGCGGACGTTCTCGAAGAACACCTGGTTGATGTCGTGCTCGGAGAGCAGCTCGAGCGGGTCCACGCGGATGCCGGGCGTCTTCATGTCCACGATCAGCATCGAGATGCCCGCGTGCTTCGCGGCGTTCGGATCCGTGCGTACGGCGAGCCAGCAGTAGTCGGCCCCGCCGGCGAGGCTCGTCCAGGTCTTCTGTCCGTTCACCACGTAGTGGTCGCCGTCTCGGACGGCCCGCGTCTGGAGCGAGGCGAGATCGGTGCCCGCGTTCGGCTCCGAGTAGCCGATGCAGAACTCGATCTCGCCCGACGCCATGCGCGGCAGGAACGCGCGCTTCTGCTCCTCCGTGCCGAAGCGCATCAGCGTGGGGCCCACGGTGTTGACGGTGAGCATCGGGACGGGCGCCGAGGCGCGCATCGACTCGTCGAAGAAGATGAAGTGGTCGACGGCGTCGCGGCCCTGGCCACCGTACTCCTTCGGCCAGCCGAAGCAGAGCCAGCCGTCCTTCGCCATCCGCTGGCGGATCGTCTTCGTCTTCGGGCCGATGCCGTGCTCGCGCGCGAGGTCCTCGCGCACCGCGGGCGTCAGGAGCTTCTCGTAGTAGGCGCGGAGCGTCTGGCACAGCTTCTCCTGCTCTTCGCTCAGCCCGATGTACATGGAGCTTCCTCCGCTAGGGGATCAGGAGCACGCGCCCGAAGGCCTTCCGGCTCTCGATGTGCCGGTGGGCTGCGGCGGCCTCGCGCAGTGGGAAGGTCGAGTCGATCGCGACGCGGAGCGCCCCCTTCGCGACGTCGTCGACGTGGCGCTGGATCATGTCGTGCACGCGGTCGGTCACGATCTCGGCGCCCAGGAAGACGCCGGTGAGCGACTGGTTGCCCGCCATCAGGCCGGAGACGTCGTGCTTCACGTCCTCGCGGCCGGCTCGCCCGACGAACGAGACGCGCCCGCGGTAGGCGAGCGAGGCGAGGCTCTGCTGCAGCGTGGTGCCGCCGACCGGATCCACCACCACGTCCACGCCGCGGCCCTTCGTCAGGCGCTTCACCTCGGCGACGAGGTCCTGCGCGCGGTAGTCGATGCCGTGGTCCATGCCGAAGCCCCGCAGGCGCTCGAGCTTCGCCTCGCTCGAGGCGGTCGCGATCACGGTCGCTCCCGCGCGCTTCGCGAGCTGGATCGCCGCGAGGCCGACGCCGCTCGCGCCGGCCTGGACGAGCACCGTCTCTCCGCTCCGGAGCCGGCCGAACTCGAACAGGCACTCGTCCGCGGTGCCGAACGGGATCGGCACGGCGGCCGCCGCGCGCAGGTCCGCGCCGGCCGGCACGCGCCAGGCGTTCCGCGCGGGGACCGCGCGGAGCTCCGCGTGCGACCCGTGTACGTGCACGGTCACGACCGGGTCGCCGACGCCGAGGCCCTGCACCTCGGGGCCGACCTCGACGATTTCGCCCGCGGCTTGGTAGCCGACGACGTGCGGGCGGCCGGCGAGCGCGCCGCCGGCGCGGTTCAGCGTGTCGCCGCCCTCGATGCTCACCGCCACGACGCGGATCACGATGCCGCCCGGCGCGCACACCGGGTCGGGCACGTCCTCGTAGCGGAACACCTCGGGCGGACCGTTCTCGTAGTAGACGGCGGCCTTCATGTGGCTCCCTCGCTCACGCCTGCGAGAACCTCCGCTGCACGTGGCGCTGGCGGATCGCGATCGCCGCGACGCGCTCCCCGGGCGCGACGTGCCGCGTCCCCGGCGGCAGGTGCTTCCGGATCTCGTCGAAGCGCACCTTCGTCGCGGAGATCCGCGGCCAGTCCGCTTGCGGCGGCTTCTCGAAGTAGGCCCAGCGCGGCGCCATGAAGCCCTCGGGGTGGCCGGTGGTGTCGAGCCAGTTCGGCACGCCGGGATCGCGGTGCGCGATCACGTAGCGGATCCGCCCGTCCGGATCGCGCTCGGTCTGGAAGCCGTTCAGGCTCGTGATCCGGTTCGCGTAGTCGAACGACTCGCCCCAGAAGTTCGAGAGGTGCATCCCGGCGTACATCGGCTCGACGGGCGCGAAGCTCTCGATCACGAGCGCCTCGTCCTCGGCCAGCTCGTAGACGCCGCCCGCGTAGAGGTTCGTGCTCATGCCGCCGCCCGTGGCGCCCGACGCCGCGTTCGGCTCGTTGAACGCGTTCCTCGGCATGAAGCTCTTCCCGTCGCCGTTCCGGTCGCCGTACGTCTCGAGGAGCACGTCGTAGAACTCGTTCCAGAAGTGGACCTGCCCGCGTACCAGCGCGCCGGCGCGGCGCAGCGCCGCCGCCGCCGCGGTCGGGTCGCATACCGGGGGCGCCTCGCGCTCTGCACCGACCCGCGTGATCCCGAACTCGACGGGATCCTCGCGCTCCCAGTCGTAGAAGAGCTGGCGGCCCGACACGTAGGCGCCGACGTACGTCTGGCCGCGCCGCTCGACCCGGGTGCAGAGGAAGTTCCCCTCGAAGCCGGCCGGCCTCACCGGCGCGCAGAGGATCTCGAAGCTGCCGTCCGCCGCGAGCTGGAGCTTCGACACGTCGAGCATGCCGGTCATCGCGCGCGTTCCGGGCCGGAGCTCCGCGAGGCTCCCCGAGTCGCCCGCGAAGCCGCTCGCGCACTCGAAGATCAGGTACTGCGGGGCGAGGCGGCCCTGCGCGGCGCGCTGCTCGCCGCGCCAGTGGCGGGCGTCCCCCGCCTGTCCACGGATCCAGTAGCTCTCGCTCCCGTCGATCGGCATCGAGAAGTAGATCGCGTCGGCGTTGTCGATGGTGGACTTCGCGATCGCCTGCACCGCGCGCCGCACGTAGGGGAAGCGCGGGTCCTCGAAGAAGCCGCGCTCGATCGCGCAGTAGAGCTGGCTCATCAGGTAGCGGTAGCCCTCTGCTAGGTTGCGCGCGCTCGCGGGCGGCGCATGGAGCTCCGGGTCGTCGAGGGCGTCCCGTGCGCGCGCCAGCGACGCCAGCATCTCGTCGAACGCGGCGCGCAGCTCCGCCTTCGCCTTCTCATCCGGCTGCATGGGCGTCCCCGGCCTCCGCGGCCCGGCTCCAGCGGTAGCGCTCGAACAGTTCGGCGAGCTCGCGCTCGATAGCGTCGGCGTCGAGGCCGAACTCGGCCAGGCTGTAGCGGTGCCCGCTCTCGTGCTTCTGGGCGCGCGCCTGCTCCGCGTCGAGCTGCACCGCGAACCCGGGCTCGAGTGGGATCCCGAGCGCCGCGTAGACCTCGGCCACGGTGCGCTTCGGCTCCGCGACGAGGTCGCGGTAGTCCACGATTGCGTGCTTCGTCTCCGGATGCTTCGCCAGCACCTCGAGCGGGTACTCGTACGTGTGGAACGACTGCTCGGCGAGCACGCCGAGCGAGCGCGCCATGCGCGGCTCGTCCCAGCCACGCAGCGTGTAGCCCACCTTCATGAGCTTCAGCAGGCTCGGGATCGTCTCGTGGGGGCTCCGCATCGTCACCACGATGCGCGCGTCCTCGAAGCTCTCGATCAGGCTCGCCACGCGGCCCGCGAAGTGGGGCGCCTTGCACAGGTGGATGCGGTCGGGGCCGTTCAGGTACAGCTGGCGCCGGATGCAGTCGCGGTAGAAGCGCTCGACCCGGCGGCGCTTCCGCTCGGGCTCGCGGTCGAGGTGGTAGAAGTCGAGCTCGCCCATCGCGGGGAGCTTCAGCATCCAGGTGCCCGAGGCGCACGACCAGTAGAAGAGGAAATCGTCCTCCTCGGGCTTGGTGAGCCCCATGGCGTGGATGTCCTGGGTCTTCGCGTAGCGCCGCTTCTCCCACGCCTGGACGCGGCGCTCGAAGAAGCCGCCGAGGAAGCGCCGGTCGAAGCGCGCGAGCGCGCGGATCGCCCGCTTCTGGAGCAGCGACGGGAAGTAGAGCTCGTAGAGCCGGAACGAGCTGAAGCGCTCCGCGTCGCGGCTCATGAGGCGGTGGAGCAGGGTGGTGCCGCTCCGCGCGTGGCCCACCAGGAAGACGGGCGCGCGCACGCGGATCCGGTGCAGCCCCGGGAACAGGATCCCGTCGAGGAAGAAGCAGACGGCGTGGAAGCTCGCGACGAGCGGCACCACGACGAGGAGGCGCACCAGCATGCGCCGCCGCCCGGCCGGATGCGGGTCGCGCCATGCGATCCGCACCATCCGGCCCCACTGCGCGAAGTCGAAGAGGAAGAGCATGCAGCGTCCGACGCTACACGATGTCGCTGGCTTGCGGCTCCGCCCCGCGCTCAGGCCAGCCAGGCGCGGAGGCGCTCGGCGACCGCGCGGTCGTCGAGCAGGTCGAGGTGGCCGAGGCCGCGCGCGACGAGCCGGTTCGCGGCGGGGAACGCGAGCGCGCGGGCGGGGTCTTTGTTCTGGCCGAGCGCGCTCGTGAGCGGCACCAGGCCGTCGCCGAGCGGATCCGGGCCGAGCGTCCCGGCGACCGCGTAGCAGGCGACGCCCGCCGGAAGCGGCGCGCTCGAGCCGCGCGCGAGGTCTCCGATGCCCGCGCTGCGGAGCGCGCCGAGGCGGGCGATCGGCGCGACGTACGGCGAGAGGCCGAGCGCCCCCTCGAGCCAGCGGCCCGCCCGCTCGAGCGGGGCGCCGTGGTGCGGCGTGCCGAGGAACACGAGCTTCGCGAGCCGCCCGAGCCACGAGCGCTCCGTCTCCGCGGCAGCCTCGCAGGCGCTCCGCGCGACGAGGCCGCCCATGCTGTGGCCGAGGATCACGAGCTCGTCCACGCGCACCGGCCAGGCGGCGAGGAGCGCCTCGAGGAGCTCCGAGAGGTCGCGGCCGTTCTCGGCGATCGGCCGCCCGCTGTTGTAGAGCAGGTAGAGCGGCGTGTGGCCCCCGCAAGCGAGCGCCGCGCCGTGGTCGTGGCCGCGGCGCGTGAAGCTCCGGTCGCTCATGCAGAGGCCGTGCACGAGCACGAGCAGGCGGCCGCTCGCGGCGGGGAGCGCGGCGGCGAGCGCCTCGCGCTCGAGCGGGAGCGCGCGGCCCTCGCTCCGGAGCTGCATCGGGAGCGCGAGCGGGTTCCCGGTCGCGGCGAGATGATCGCCGAGCACGCCGTTCAGCGCGGCGCGGAGGGCATCCGCGCGTGGCCCGTGCGCCTCGCCCGCGCCGCGCGGGAGCCGGCTGAGCCCGCTGTCGAGCGCGGTCCGCGCCGCTCCGTTCACCAGGCGGATGCTCGCGTAGACGAAGCCGGTCACGCCGCGCGTGCGCCCGTCCGTACCACGCCCGAGCGGCAGCGAGGCGGCGGCGATGTTCGCGTGCATCGCCTCGACCACGCGCGAGAGCTGCTCGACCGCATCGAACGCGAGCCGGCTCACGCCTCGCGCGACCTCGGTTCTCTCCGGGACCGCCCTCATCGGGCGAAACCGTAACAAGGACGGCGGCGGCGTCCTATCGTCCCGCGGATGCCGCCCGCCGCGCTCCGCCTCGCCCTCGCCGCCGCGCTGAGCGTGGCCCCCGGCGCGCTCGCGGAGGCGGCGCCGCCGACCGGCCGCCTCCCGCGCGACGTCGTGCCCCTCCACTACGCGCTCCGCCTCGAGCTCGATCCGGCCGCGGCCGACTACGCGGGCGAGGTCCGGATCCGCGTGCGCGTGACGAAACCCACCCGGACGCTCTGGCTCCACGCGAAGGACCTCGCGATCGCGCGCGCGACGGCGACGCCCGCGGGCGGGGCCGCGCTCCCGCTCGCCGCGACGCCGGAACACGAGAGCGGCGTGCTCCGCCTCGAGGCGGCGCAGGCGCTCCCTGCCGGAGAGGCCGAGCTCGCGCTCGCGTTCCGCGCGCCGTTCGGCGCGCAGCTCGACGGCACGTACAAGGTCGAGGTCGCCGGCCGGCCGTATCTGATGACGCAGATGGAGCCGCTCGCAGCGCGGAAGAGCTTTCCCTGCTTCGACGAGCCCGCCTTCAAGACGCCCTGGGACGTCACCCTCGTCGTGCCCGCGGGCGCCGTCGCCGTCGCCAACACGCGCGAGATCGGTGAGGAGCGGCTCCCGGATGGCCGGAGCGAGCACACCTTCGCGACGACCGAGCCGCTGCCGTCCTACCTGATCGCCTACGCCGTCGGGCCGTGGGACATCGTCACGGCGGAGCCCGTCCCGCCGACGCCGGAGCGCCCGACGCCGCTCCCGCTCCGCGGCCTCGCGGTCGCCGGGCGCGGCGAGGACCTCCGCTTTGCGCTCGGCGAGACCGCGCGCCTCGTCGCGGCGCTCGAGGCGTGGTTCGGGCTCGCCTACCCGTTCGACAAGCTCGATCTCCTCGCCGCGCCCGACTTCGCGTTCGGCGCGATGGAGAACGCCGGGCTCATCGTCTACCACGAGCGCTGGCTCCTGCTCGACGAGCGCTCGCCGACGGGCGTGCGCCAGGCGTTCTTCGGCATCCACCTCCACGAGCTCGCGCACCAGTGGTTCGGGAACTGGGTGACGATGCCCTGGTGGGACGACCTGTGGCTGAACGAGGCGTTCGCGACCTGGCTCTCCGTGAAGCTCGTCTCGGAGCTCGAGCCGGAGTTCCGGCTCGACCTGAAGCAGCTCGACGGCCTCCGGCGCGCGATGGCCGAAGACAGCTTCGTGATCTCGCGGCGGATCGCCGAGCCGGTGCACGACTACCGCGACGTGGCGAGCGCGTTCGACGGCATCACGTACCAGAAGGGCGCTGCGGTGCTCGGCATGTTCGAGGCGTACCTCGGCGCCGAGCGCTTCCAGGCGGGGATTCGCGCGTACGTGCGGGCGCACGCGCGCGGGAGCGCCACGCGCCACGACCTGGTGGCCGCGCTCGCCGAGCGCGCGGAGGCCCCGGCCGCACTCGCCGCGGCGTTCGAGAGCTTCCTCGAGCAGCCGGGCGTGCCGCTCGTCGAGCTCGCGAGCGAATGCCTGGACGGCGCGCCGCGCCTCGCACTCGCGCAGCGCCGCTTCCTCCCGCTCGGCTCGCGCGCCGACGCTGCTCAGGTCTGGGGGATTCCGCTCTGCGTGCGCCACGGTGCCGATGGCGAGTCCAGCCGCCAGTGCGCGCTCCTCGCCGCGCCGCGGGGCGAGCTGCCGCTCGCAGGCGGCGCGTGCGCGGGCTGGCGCATGCCGAACGCCGGCGGAGCGGGGTACTACCGCTTTGCGCTTCCCGCCGCGGAGCGGCGCACCCTCGAGGCAGTGCTCCCGGGCCTCGCACCCCGCGAGCAGCTGATGGTGGCCGACGCGGACGCGGCCGGCTTCGACACCGGTGCGCTCGGACCGGCGGACGTTCTCCGAGGCGCCGAGCGGATCGCTCGGCTCCCGGACTGGACGGTGGCGAGCGCCCCGATCCCGACGCTCGTCTGGCTCCGGGAGCAGATCGCGACGCCTCGGGAGCGGGAGCGCATCGACGGCTTCGCGCGCCGGCTCTACGGGCCGCGCCTCGCGGCGCTCGGCCTCGACGAGCGCCCCGGCGAGAACGACGAGGCGAGGCTCGAGCGCCAGGCGCTGGTCGAGCTCCTCGCCCGCTCCGGTGACACCGATCTGCGTCGGGCGCTGCTCGAGCGGGCGCGCGCCGCGTTCGTGGAGGGCCGGCTCGAAGCTGCGAAGCTACCGGCCGACCAGCGCGCGAGCGCGCTCGTCGTGCTCGCGCAGGACGGCACGGCGGCCGAGTACGCGGCGCTCGAGGCGGCGCTCGCCACCGAGACCGACTCCCAGCTTCGCCGCGACCTGCTGCGCGCGCTCGGCTCCGCGGTAGCAAAGGAGCGCGCGGCTCGCGCGCGCGGTCTCTCGCTCGAGCCGGCGGTGCGCCCGGGCGAGGTCTTCAGCGTGCTCGGCGCCCACTTCGACCGCGAGGAGAACCGCGCCGCGGGCCGGCCCTGGTTCCTGGCGCATGCCGACGCCCTCATCGCGAGGCTCCCGGTGCTCCACGCCGCGGCGGCGCCCGCCGTCTTCGCGGCGGGCGCATGCTCGGAAGCCGAGGCGCAGCAGGTGGAGGCGCACTTCGCGGCGCGGCTCGCGGCCCTCGAGGGCGGCCCGCGTGCGCTCGCCGAGACCGTCGAGCGGATCCGCCTCTGCGCGGCGCTCCGCGCGCACCAATCCGAGCGCGGCTTCGGCGACGCGCTCGGCCCGGCCCGTGCCGAATCGCGGCAGTTCGAGCCGCCCTCCGGCGGCCAGCCGGGCACGCTCGACAGCTAAAGCACGCGGAGGCAGCGGTCCGGCGGTCGCGCGCGAGGCGTGCGAGGATGCGCGCATGGCGCCCCGCCGCCGCCTCGCGCTCACGATCCCGCTCCAGGGTGTGTCGCTCGCCGCACACGCGGACTTCGTGCGCGCGCTCGAGGACCTCGGCTACACGGACGTCTGGACCAGCGAGGCGCAGGACGTGGACGGCTTCACGCCGCTCGCGCTCGCCTCGCAGTGGGCGCCGAGCCTGCGCCTCGGCTGCGCGTGCTTCCCGGTGCAGACGCGCGGCCCGGCGCTCCTCGCGATGAGCGCGGCGGCGCTCGCCGAGGCGGCCCCGGGCCGCTTCGTGCTCGGCATCGGCAGCTCGTCGGCGCACGTGGTGAGCTCGCACAACGCGCGGCCGTTCGAGCGGCCGTACGCCCACACGCGCGACATGGCGCGCTTCCTCCGGGCCGCGCTCGCGGGCGAGCGCGTCGACCGCGTCTGGGAGACGTTCGCGGTGAAGGGCTTCCAGCTCCGGCGCAAGCTCCCGGAGCCGCCGCGCATCCTGGTCGCGGCGCTCCGGCCGCAGATGCTCGCGCTCGCCGGACGCGAGGCCGACGGCGTGATCCTGAACTACGTCACGCCGGAGGACCTGCCGCAGGTGCTGCCGCACGTGAAGCAGCACGGCGCCGACAAGGAGATCGCCTGCCGCATCTACGTCTGCCCGACGCGCGACGCCGAGGCCGTGCGCCGGATCGCGCGCGCCTCGATCGCGGCGTACCTCTCGGTGCCGACCTACCGCGCCCACCAGGAGTGGCTCGGGAACGCGCGCTTCTTCGAGGCGATGTGGGAGCGCATGGCGGCGGGCGACTACAAGGGCGCGCGTGCCGCGCTCTCGGACGAGGCGGTGGACCGCCTCTACATCCACGGCCCGGCGGAGCACTGCCGGGAGCGGATCGCGGCGTACCAGGCGGCCGGCGTGGACACGCCGATCCTCGGCCTCGTCGAGGAGGCCATGGACCCCCTCGAGGCCGCCCGGCTCCTCGCCCCGCGCTGAGCCGCTGCCAGAATCTGTCAGCAGGCCCCGCCGGGTGGCTCACGAGCGGCCTCTGCTGACAGACAGTTGTCAGCGAGCCTGGTCTACCTTGCCTCTCCCGCCACCCCCAGGCGGGGCTCCCCGATCCTCCTAGAGCCCTGAAACCATTGCGTTTCATCTGAGGTGACCCGCGTGTCCTCTCCCATTGTCTGGTTCGAAGCGGTCGGGCAGCATGGTGACAAGCTGAAAGGCTTCTATGCGGAGCTGCTGGGTTGGCGATTCGATTCCCTGGAGCCGCCGGTTCGAACGGCCTCGCGCGCGTTCGGACGCTCACGGCGCGCGGCCGAGCCGCCCTGGTGGGTGACGTTCTACACCCGCGTGCCCGACCTCGATGCGGCCCTCGCGCGTGCCCGCGCGCTCGGCAGCCGGCTCCTCGTGCCGCCCACGCGACACGGCGAGCGCGTGATCGCGGTCGTCTCGGATCCGGAAGGGCATCCTGTCGGACTCTGCTCGTAGGAGCACGCCGTGCGTCGCGCCGATAGGCTCTTCCGCCTCGTGCAGTTGCTGCGCGCGCGGCGCTTCGCCACCGGCGGGCAGATCGCGGGCGAGCTCGGCGTCTCGAAGCGCACGGTCTACCGCGACGTGGCGGACCTCCAGGGCAGCGGCATCCCGATCCGGGGCGAGGCGGGAGTGGGCTACCGGCTCGAGCGCGGCTTCGAGCTCGCGCCGCTCATCTTCACGAGCGACGAGCTGATGGGCCTCGTGCTCGGCGCGCGCATCGTGAGCGCGTGGGGAGACGAGGACCTCGCGTCGGCGGTGGCGAGCGCCCTCACGAAGATCGAGGCGGTGCTGCCCGACACGCTCCGCCGCGCGGTGCTCGAGACGCCGCTCTTCGCGCCGGAGCTGCCAGGCGCGAGCGCGATGGCCGGCGAGCTCGCGCTGCTGCGCCGCGCGATCGGCGCACGCCAGCTCGTGCACTTCCGCTACGCACGCCAGGACGGCATCGAGAGCGAGCGGGACGCGCGCCCGCTCGGCCTCTTCTTCTGGGGCCGCAAGTGGACGCTCGCGACCTGGTGCGAGCTGCGCCAGGACTACCGGAGCTTCCGGCCCGACCGCATGCGCGAGGTGACGCTGCTCGAGCGCGGCTTCGATCCTGCCGACGGCATCTCGCTGGCGGGCTTCCTCGCGAAGAACGACCCGGCCGACTGGGAGCGCTGGGAGTGGCGGGACGAGCCGGGCCGCTCGCACCCCGCCTGAGGCGTGCTATCGAGGCCCGCTCCGCGCACGAGGCCATCTCTGAGCTACGACCCCCGCCTGCGCCCGCCGCAGCCCGAGACCCCGGCGTCGGACGCCTTCCCGAGCCGGCGGAGCATCGTGCGCGACGGCGTCTCCCTCGCCTACCTCCACGAAGGGCGGGGCGGGCGTCCGCTCCTGCTCCTCCACGGTTACCCCGAGACGAAGCGCATCTGGTGGCGCAACGTGCGCCCGCTCGCCGCCGCAGGCTTCGAGGTGATCGCGCCCGATCTCCGCGGCCACGGCGAGAGCGACCTTTCGCCGGGCGACGCGTACGACCTCGCGATCTACAGCCGCGACGTGCACGCGCTGGTGCACGACGTCCTCGGCCACGCGCGCTGCGCGGTGGTGGGCGGCGACGTCGGCGGCGCGGTCGCCGTCGATCTGCTGCATCGCTTCCCCGGCTTCGTGGAGCAGCTCTGTTTCTTCGACACCGTGCCGCCGCCGGCGCCGGACCTCTATGCCGCCGCCGGCCTCGACTATGGTGCCATGAGCGCCATCGCTCCGGGCCCGACCGGCGACTACCGCGATTGGCAGGGCGCGCGGCCCGACGAGCTCGCGGCCATGCTCGCGACGCCCGCCGCGCGGCGGCAGTGGGTCGCGGCGATGTACACGAGCCGGCTCTGGGCCTCGCCGGGGAGCTTCTCCGCCGAAGACGTCGCGTTCATGACCGAGCCCTTCGCCGACCTCGCGCGGCTCCGCGCCGGCTGGGCCGTCTACCAGCTCGCGCACGGGCGCCCGATGAGCGAGCCGCCCCTCTTCTGCGGGCCGGTCGAGACGCCCACCCTGATCCTCTACGGCGCCGACGATCACGTGGTGGGCCCGGACTTCATGCACTTCTGCGAGCACGCCTTCACGAACCGCGTCGGTCCGCTCGTGATTCCGGGCGCCGGCCACTTCCTTCAGTGGGAGCGCGCCGACGTGTTCAATCCCCTCGTCGCCGCGGTATTCGCGGGGCGCGAAGATCGTCGACTCGGGCCGCGCTAGCCGAGCCGAGTCGGGTATGGCTTTGGAGGGGGTGAAGGGTCGCGGGCGCGACTCTCATCCGGTCGCCGGATCGATGACCCCGTGACGGCGCCAGCCGACCCGGAGCAGCCAAGTCCGTTGGCGAGCGATTTCTGGGCGACCGCAAACCTCGGGCGAGCGGGTGGCGGTCTGCGACCGCCACCCGTCGAACCAGCGCCGGATCGAAGGGAACCCGGCTCCCGACGATCGTGCTGCGACGGCTCTTCTGGAGGTGGCGGCGCGCATTGGTGAGGACGTACGCGAGCGCCCGCCTCACCTCGCGCGGCGTGCCGAGCACGCGCTGGTGGTAGCGGCCGTCCAGCACCGGGCCTTGCCGGCCCGCCACCCGGTTCACCGCCCGCGCGAGCCTCGCCCCGATGCTGTTCATCCCGTTTCGCGAGCGCGCGCTTGCTGCTCGCCTCGACGATCAGGTGGGCGTGATCGCCCTGGAGCGCATAGTGGGCGACGCGGAAGTCGCCCCGCTCCGAGCCCCGGGCCAGCGAGCGGCGGAAGGCGCGCACCACGGCCACGGTGCGGAGCGAGGGGACGTCGGGTCGGACGCGCACAGTCACGTGGAGGGGGCAGCTTCCGGTCAGGGTCTCACGTCTTCGGTGGGGCACACGCGGCCGGGGGCCGCTGGGTCGTCCGGCGCCGGGACGCGGTCCACCGCGACCGGTGCGCGCCTCCGGTAGTCGGTGAAGGAGAGCTGCTTCGGAGCTCGGGGTCGAATAGGCAGCCATGCCCGGCCTCGCGTGAGCCCCGAGCCGCGAAGCAAGCGACCTTGGCGCCTCAAGCCTCCGCGAGGCTCGCGCGGGCGCGCACCCACGCGAGGTAGGCACGCGGCGGTACGAAGGCGAGGACGAGGAGGAGCGCCTGCGCCAAGCCAGTGGCGCTCGAGCCGAGCAGGACCCCGGGGCTCTCCAGGATCTCGACCTGGAAGGTGAGCGCGACGCTGTTGAGCAGCACGCCCGCCGCGACGCAGAGGGCCATCAGGCCCCAGAGGAGGAAGCGGTCCGAGACGGCGGCGTCGGCGAGGCCGATCCGCGCGCGGCGCCGCATCAGGCCGTGGTAGTGGAGCGCCTCCCACGCCGTCCAGAGGTACGCCACGAGCACCGGCGTGGTCTGGAGGAGGCTCTCGGCGACCACCTCGTTCCCGATCCGGACCTCGGCCTCGGTGAGCGCGTCGGCGCAGCGCAGGGCCGCGTTCCCGAGCAGGGTGAGCACGCCGGCGCCGGCGAGCGTGCGCGCCCACGCCGCGTCGGGACGGAACACGCGCCAGGTGAAGGCGAAGAGCAGCGCGAAGCCCGCGTTCACGGCGAGGGTCGAGACGATGAAGAGCGGGCGCACGTTGCCGGGCCCGGCGCGGTCCGCCGCGATCAGCAGCGGATAGCCCACGCCGACGGAGAGGAGCAGCATGAGCCCGAGCAGGAGCTCCGGCGCCGCGCCGGTCCGCCGGTGGAGCGCGAGGAGGCGGAGCGCGACGACGATCGAGGCGGCGACCAGCAGCCCCACGGCCGCCGCAGCGAACACCCGCATGAGCTCCCCCTCCGCGAGGGCTCATCGGGCGGGCAACCCGGGGGCCTGAGGCGGAGCCCGAGTGGGTCGCGCCCCGGGGGTGACGAACCTACTGTCGATTCTGCGCCGCCCGGACGTCTCTTCCCCGCGCCCTCGGGCGACAAGGAGGAATCATGCCCCGCTACGTGCTCCTGATCCTGGACGATCCCACCCGCGCCTGGGCCTCACCCGAGGCCGCCGGCGCGGCGATGGCGAAGATGGGCCGCTACGCCGGCGAGCTGGCCCAGCAGGGCAAGCTGCAGGGCGGGAGCCCGCTCCGGCCGATGGCCGAGGGCGTGCGCATCCGCACGCGGGACGGACGGCCGAGCGTGACGGACGGCCCCTTCGCCGAGGCCAAGGAGGTGGTCGGCGGCTTCTTCCTGATCGAGGCGGCCGACCGCGCGGAGGCCGTCGAGATCGCCAAGCGCTGCCCGCACGCCGAGCTCGGTCCCGTCGAGCTGCGCGAGGTGATGGAGGTGGGAGGCCCGCCGCCGCGCTGAGCCCGGCGGCGTGGTCTCAACGGCCTGCCACGCGCGCCGTGAAGAGCGGCAGGTCGAGGATCGAGACGACGCCCGGCCTGGCTTCGCACACCACGGGGATCGCATTCACCACGCGCAGCGCCGTGCCCGTGATGCCGGCGGTGTTGTGGTCGCCGTCCTCGCCCGCGGGCTCGATCTCGCAGGTGAAGCTCGGCGAGCCCTTCACCTCGATCTTGTAGCCGGACTTCTTGCCGGCCGAGAGGCGGTCCCAGCGCGGGCCGACGTCGTCGCGGAGCCGGTTCACGTGCGCGGCCACGAGCGCGGGTCTGCCCCTCACGATGCCCTGCACCTCGAAGCGCACCGCCGCGCAGGTGCCCCGTTCGATCTTGCCCATCGCGGTCTCGAAGGTGTCGGGCGCCGGCAGCCGCTCGCTCTCCTCGCGGATCTCGTCGAGCTTCATGCCGAACGCGTCGGCGAGCAGCACGACCATGCCGCCCCAGCCGCCCTTGATCATGCCGGGTTGGAGCAGCGGCGCCGGGAAGTCGAGCGGGCGGCCGAAGCCGAAGTAGACGCCCGTGAAGTCGGGATCGGCGTAGGTCGAGTAGTCCATCAGCTCCGAGACGCGCACGGAGTCGACGCGCTCGCAGCACGCCGCGAGCGCGAGCGGGATCACGTCGCCCGACCAGCCCGGGTCGAAGCCCGAGGTGAAGAACGTGCTCTTCCCCTGCGCGCACGCCTCCTCGAGTCGGCCGCGGAGCTTCGGGCTCGCGAAGGGCGGGTACACGAGCGAGACGATCGCGGTGTTCACCACATTCTTGCCCGAGGCGAGGATCCGGCAGAGGTCGTCGATGGTCTCGCGGATCCGCGTCTCGCCCTGCGCCGTGTAGCAGACGCAGTCGGCGTCGAGGGCGAGGAGCTTCGCGGCGTCGTTCGTCGCGATCACGCCGGTGGGCGCGGGCCAGCCGCAGAGCTCGGCCGCGTCCTTGCCGACCTTCGCGGGCGTGTGCGCGTGCACGCCCACCAGCTCGAGCTCGGGGTGACGGAGGATGCCGGCGAGCGCCTTCCGGCCGGCGTTCCCCGTCCCCCACTGGATCACGCGGAGCGGTCGTTCAGCGGCCATCTCGTCCTCCTCGTTCGGCCGCCGCGAGCATGGCGCGGATCGGCTCCAGCCCCGTCTCGTAGAGCACACCGGGTAGCATGCCGCCGTCCATCTCGATCGTGGCGCCGTCGATGATGTCGGCCGCGCCCGAGCAGAGGAAGACCACGGCGTTGCCGACCTCCTCGGGCGTTCCGGCGCGGCGGAGCGGCACGTTCGCGAAGTACTCCGCCTCGCGTTCGGGGGAGCCGAGGGCGAGCCGGCGGAAGTTCTCGGTGACGGTCGGGGAGAGCGCGAGGCAGTTCACGCGGATCTTCGGCCCCCACTCCTCCGCGAGCGAGCGCGTCAGGTGGTTGAGGCCGGCCTTCGCCGCGCCGTAGGAGACGAGCGAGGGCGAGCCGGCCGGATGCGAGGCCCCGCTCGAGATGTTCACGATCGAGCCCGTGGCGTCCTGCTTCAGCATCTCACGTGCGACCCGGATCGCGAACCAGAGCGGGCCGATCAGGTTCGTCTGGACCGCGAAGGCGTGGAAGAGCGCCGTGCGCTCGAAAGGGTCCTCGGCGCGTGGCGCGCCCTGGAGCTTCGCGACGAGGGGCGGCACGTCCTCGACGTCGGGCGTCGGCACGGTGCCGCCGGCGTTGTTCACGAGCACGTCGACGCGCCCGAAGCGCTCGACCACGCGCGCGACACACGCGTCGATCGAGCGCCAGTCGGTCTGATCGCAGACCCACTGGAAGGCGCGCGCCCCGGCGCCCGGGACGCGCGCTGCGGCCGGCAGCGCCGGGAGCTCGCGGCGCGAGCAGCCGACGACCGTCGCGCCCGCCGCGAGGAGCTTCTCCGCGATCCCGACCCCGACGCCGCGCGAGGTGCCGGTCACGATCGCGACCTTGCCGTCGAGCGCACTCATCCCGCGATCCCCTCGAAGGCAAAGCGCGGCAGCGTCGGCGGTAGCTCCGCCGAAGTCACCAGGCCGGGCGGCGCCTCGCACACGTACGGGATCGCGTTCACCACGCGCATGGCCGTCGCGATCATCCCCTGGGCGGAGAAGTCGGCGGGCGAGCCGAGCGTGAGCTCGCAGGCGAGGCTCGGCTCGCCCTCGAACGCGATGCGGTACGTGCCGTCGCGCGGAGCCTGCGGCCAGTCGGGCGCGAGGTCGGGCGCCATCCGGTTCACGTGCTCGATCACGATCGCGTCGCGCCCGTCCACCACGCCGACTGTTTCGAAGCGCACCGCGCCGACGGTGCCCGGCTCGATCACGCCGGCCGCGACCTCGAGCCGGCGCTCGGTCGCGCGCTTCGCGTAGCGCTCCTCGATCCGGTCGAGCCCGACGCCGAGCCGGTCGGCCACCATCCGCACCGGCGGGCCCCAGGACGAGGCCTGGACGCCGGGCAGCTCCAGGATGCAGCGCTCCTCGGGCCGCTTTCCGAAGCCGAAGACCTCGAACATGGTGAAGGGCACGGGGTAGTCCGCGTAGCCGAAGATCTCCTGCGTGCGCACGGAGCGGATCATTGCTGTGAGCGTGGCGAGCGTCAGCACGAGCTGATCGCCCGCGAAGCCGGGCTCGATGCCCGAGGCGTAGAGCGTCGCGCCGCCCTTCGCGGCGGCCTCCTCGAGGCGCGCCACGTGCTCCGGGTCGAAGGCCGGTGGGTGGACGAGGCCCGGCACCGAGGTCGTCACCACGTTCACGCCCGCGCCGAGCATGCGGCAGAAGTCGTCGATGCATTCGCGCGGGCGCGCCTCGCCGGCTGCCGTGTAGCAGACGCAGTCGGGCGCGAGCGCGAGGAGCGCCTCGACGTCCGAGCTGGCGGCCACGCCGAGGGGCGCGCCGCCCGCGAGCGTGCCGGCGTCGCGCCCGGCCTTCTTCGGGTCGTGCACGTACAGTCCCACGAGCTCGAGGTCGGGGCGGTGCGCGATCGCGCGGGTGGCGAGCGCACCCACGCCGCCGCTCGACCACTGCACCACGCGGAGCCGGGCCATGCCCGTTGGTAGCTCGCGCTCCGCTCAATCGCCGCTGAAGCAGGTGCGGTCGGAGCTCGCGCCGACCCAGCCGACGGCCTCGGAGGTCGCGTCGGGATGCCGCGTCGCGCCGTCGACGAGGTTCTCGCTCCAGACGCACAGGTCTCCCGAGCCCGGCTCGAGCTCGATCACCACGCCCCACGGCGCGAGCGCGGGGACGTGCTGGTAGTTCTGGTAGAGCGCGATGACGGGCGGGGCGCCCTCGCGCCGCGCCTGCTTCCAGCTTTCGCGGCGAGCGCCGAGCCAGTGGCCGGAGACCACGCTGCGGATGGCGGGGCTCCGGGCGAGGAGCTCGCGGCACCAGGCGAGGGCAGGGCCCGCGAAGAGCCCCGTCGCGTCCGCGCACTGGTGGCTCAGCAGCACGAAGCGCGCGCCCGGTCGCGCGCGGACCGCCTGCTCGATCCAGTCGAGGTCGGCGCGCGACGGCATGAAGTCGGCCGTCACCACGAACCAGCCCTCGGTCAGCGGGTGGAGCGCGCTCCGGCCGGAGGGGCCCCGCTCGAGCGGCTGCGAGGCGAGCTGCCCGCGCAGCTGCTGCCAGCCGCGATCGCCGGCCGGCTCGGGCGCGGGATGGTTGTCGAAGTCGTGGTTCCCGAACGCGATGGCGTACGGCATCCGGCACGCGTCGAGCTCGCGCATCACGGAGAGCGCGTTGCTCCACTCGACCGGGCGGGGGTTGTCCACGAGATCGCCGGTGTGGAGCACGAGCGCGAAGCGCTGGCGCTCGCGACAGAGCGCCTTCGCCACGGCGCGCCACGCCTCGAGCGTGGTGCCGCCCTGGTTCCAGGCCCAGGCCTGCGTATCGGGCATTACGTAGAGCTGGAGCTTCGCCTCGCCGGCGGATGCGAACGCGGGCAGGCTCGCGGCGAGGAGCAGGCCGAGCGTCGCGCCGCGCCTCATCGGCGGCGGGCCGCCACCGCGCGGAACACGGCGAGCTGCTGCTCGAAGTTCGCGTCCCAGGTCCAGCTCCGTTCGACGAAGGCGCGCGCCGCGCCGCCGAGCCGCTCGCGCGCCGCGCGGTCGTGCAGCAGGCCGATCACGGCCTCGGCGAAGGCGCCGGGCTCGTCGCGCAACAGGAGCTGCGCCTCGGGCTCCGCACCGATGCCCTCGTTCGCCACGCGGGTGGCCACGACCGGCAGTCCGCTCGCCATCGCCTGCACGAGCTTGTTCTGCATGCCGGCGCCGATGCGGAGCGGCGCGACACCGACCTCGGCGCGTAGCAGCCAGTCGTAGACGTCGGGCACCTCGCCGGTCACGACCACCCGCGGCGGGCGCGCGAGCGCGCGTACCTCGCGTTGCGGCTGCCGGCCGACGATCCAGAAGCTCGCCTCGGGCACGGCGCGCTCGATCTGCGGGAAGATCTCCCGCGCGAACCAGGTCGCGGCGTTCACGTTCGTGTAGGTCGCCATCACGCCGCTCATCACGATGGCGCCGGGCTCCCGCCGCGCGGCCGCGAGACGCGCGGGCGACGGCACGTCCTGGCCGTGCGGCTGGACCACGGCGTTCGCGACCGGCGCGGTCTTCCGGAGCTCCTCGACGTCGCGCTCGCCGACCAGGAAGACGCGGTCGAAGTCGCGGCAGAGCGCGGCCTCGTACGGCCGCACCTTCCGCGTTTCGACGTGGTAGAACAAGCGCCGCGCCGGGTCGCCGACGTGCGCGACCATGCGCTCGAGGTTCAGCGCCTGCGAGATCTGGAGGCCGATCACCTTGGGCAGCGGCAAGCCCCGTGCGTACTCGGCCATGCGGATCAGGTGCACGTAGGCCAGGTCGTACTTCTCGCGCGCGACGCGCTCGCGCACGAGGCGCGTCATCTCGGCGGAGCGGTAGTACGCGACCTGCATCGGCGCGCTCCCGGGCAGCGAGAGCGCGGTGGAAGCGAAGGAGCGCCAGCGCGGGAGCCGCACCGTCGCGATCTGGCGGCAGACGGAGCCGAGCTCGCTGCGGAGCGTCTCGTCCTCGGCAGCGTTCTCCACGAAGCAAGCCAGGTCTACGGCCACGCCCCGCGCCGCGAGGAAGCGCAGCATCCGCTCCACGGTCATCTGGTCCGCGCGCGTGGGCGGCCACGGCGGACGCGACGAGAGGACGAGCAGCTTCACGTCAGGCGGACGACGAGCTTGCCTCGGGCGCGCCACTCCTCGTCGCGACGGAAGCGCGCGTCGCCGTGCCCGATCACCACCACGTCGGCCTCCGCCACCGCCGCCTCGAGGTCTTCGCGGAGCAGGCGGCTGATGTGCGGGAGGTGCTCCTCGAGGAACGCGCGGTTGCTGCCGTGGAGCCGCGCGAGGTTCACGGCCGGGTCGTGGATCGCGAGCTCGAAGCCCTTGCCGAGGAGCCGCTCCGCGATCTCGAGGAGCGGGCTCTCGCGCAGGTCGTCGGTGCCCGCCTTGAAGGCGAGGCCGAGGAGCGCGACCTTCTTCCGGCCCGTCGCGACCACCGCCTCGAGCGCCCGCAGCACCTCGACCTCGTTGCTCGGGAGCACGGCGTCGAGGAGCGGCACGCGCACGGCGGATTCGCGCGCGGCGGAGGTGAGCGCGCGCAGGTCCTTCGGCAGGCAGCTGCCGCCGAACGCGAAGCCGGGTCTCAGGTACGCCGGCGAGGCGTTGAGCTTCCGGTCCGCGGCGAAGATCTCGAGCACCTGCGCCGGGTCGGCGCCGCGCGCCGCCCAGACGCGCGCCGCCTCGTTCGCGAACGCGATCTTGAGCGCGTGGAAGGCGTTGTCGGTGTACTTGACCGCCTCGGCCACCTCGAGCGCCACCACGAAGCGCTCCCCCGCGATGCCCTCGTAGAGCCGCATCACGCGCGCGCCGGCGCCCGCGGCGCGCTCGCCGACGAGGATGCGGCTCGGGCGGTCGTAGTCCTCGAGCGAGCAGCCCTCGCGCAGGAACTCCGGATTCACGGCGACGTCCCAGCCCTCGCCGGCGCGCCGGCCCGAGGCCCGCTCGATCGCGGGGATCACGTGCTCGCGCGTGCTGCCCGGGAGCACGGTGCTCCGCACCACGACGACGTGGCCCGGCGCCGCGCGCGAGAGCTTCGAGCCGATCTGCTCGGCGACCTGGCGCACGAAGCGGAGGTCGAGCGAGCCGTCGGGCCGGGACGGCGTCCCGACGCAGATGAGTGACAGCTCGGCGTCGCTGAGCGCGTCGGCCGGGTCGTCGGTGGCGCGGAGCCGGCCCGCCTCGATCATGCGCGCCACGAGCGCGTCGAGGCCGGGCTCGAGCACGGGGGCGCGGCCCGCCCGGAGCGCCTCGATCTTCGGCGCCGCGGGATCGACGCCGACCACGGTGTGGCCGTCGCGCGCGAGCGCCGCCGCGCTCACGGAGCCGACGTAGCCGAGCCCGAAGACCGCGACCTTCACGCGACCCTCCGCGGCGGCAGACCGACCACCGGCTCGAGGCGCGGGTTCTCGACCACGTAGCTCCCGATCGCGAGGTAGTCGAGGTGGCCGAGCAGGAACGCGCGCACCGCGTCCTCGGGCGAACACACGATGGGCTCCTCGTGCATGTTGAACGAGGTGTTCACGACGGCGCCGACGCCCGTGAGCTTCCGGTACTCCTCGAGCACGCGGTGGAAGGACGGATTCGTGGCCCTCCGCACGAGCTGCGGGCGCGCGGTGCCGTCCACGTGAACGGCGGCGGGACAGCTGCTCCGGAAGTCGTCGGTGCAGTCGAAGATGATCGTCATGAATTCGGCGGTGTGCTCCGCGCCCGCGAGCCCCTGGAACGAGGCCTCGGCCTCGTCCTCGAGCGTGGCCGGCGCGAACGGCATGAACTCGGTGCGCTGGAGGCGCTTGTTCAGCCAGTCGTTCACGCCGGGATCGGAGCCGTGATAGAGGATCGAGCGGTTCCCGAGCGCGCGCGGCCCGAACTCCATGCGGCCCTCGAAGCGCGCCACCACGCGGCCGTCGGCGAGGAGGCGCGCGATCTCGGGCTCGACCGGGTCGAAGCGGCGCGCCGGGAGGCCCGCGGCACGGAGCGCGCGCTCGATCGCGGCGTCGTCGTACGCCGGGCCCAGGTACACGTGCTCGAGCCGGTAGGGCCTGAGCCCGCCGGTCCGCTGCGCGAGCTCGAAGAGCGGGGCGCCGAAGGCGAGCCCGCAGTCGCCCATGGCGGGCTGCACGAAGATCTTCCCGAAGCCCAGCTCCTTCACCAGCTTGTTGAGCTTCACGTTCGCGAAGACGCCGCCGGCGAGCGCGATCGGCTGGCCCTGGATGCGCGGCACGTTCGCGGTGATGAGCCGCGCCACCTCGCGCTCGAGGATGTGCTGGATGCCGGCCGCGATCTCGGCGTCCGACCAGTCGCCGAAGCGGGTCTGGCGCGTCTCGCGGAGCTCGCGCAGCGCAGTCGCGTAGTCGGGATCCCCCGCCGTCGAGCCGTGCTGCGAGTGGAGCATGAAGAAGTACGGCCGCCCGCGCCGCGCCGACCAGATCTCGTCGGTCCAGGCGTCGAGCTTGGCGACGAGCCGCGGCTCGACGCGGCCGTGGCCGGCGAGCCCCGTCACCTTGCCCGCGTGGCGGTGGGGATGGAAGCCGAGCAGGGCGGTGACGAACTCGTAGTTGTGGCCGAGCGGGAAGGCGGTGTGGAAGAACTGCGCGCGCGGCTCGAGCCTGCCTCCGCGGCCCGTGAAGAAGCGGCTCGAGTAGGCGTCGCCGACGCCGTCCACCGTGACGACCTCGGCCTCGTCGAAGCCCGACGGGTAGTAGGCGCTCGCGGCGTGGCAGGTGTGGTGGTCGACGTGCGTGCGCGCGCGGCCCGGGAAGACCCCCTGCTCGGCCTCCCGCGTGCGGCCGAACGCCACCTGCTTGAGCTTCCGGAGGCGCTTGGCATGGAAGTCCTGGAGCTTGCCGTGCGTGGCGTTCCAGAGCGCGAGCTCGAGCTCGCGCGGGAAGCGCTTCGCGAGGGGCAGCCCGCCGTGCACGAGCGCCGCGCCGCCGAGCGCCGCCTGTGCCTCGAGCCAGGCCGCCGCGAGCCGCGGCCAGCCGCCCTGCATCTTGACGCGCGAGAGGCGCTCCTCGGCGATGGCGTGGAGCGGGCGGCCCGCGTCGTCGATCGCGACCACGCTGGCTTCGTGGCTGCGGTGGTAGCCGATCCACACTGGAACTCCGTTCGCCTTCGGCTCACTGCGCGCGGCGCCGGGCCGCCGCTTGCTGCCGCGTGTCGTAGGGAACCCGGCTAGGTAGCAGACCCGGCGGCCGCGGCGAATGCAATCACGGTCACCGGCTCCTCCTCGGCGTTCGCTCCGGGCTGCCAGCGGATCTCGCAACCGGCCACGCGCGCGTGCACCACGCCGTCCGCGAGGTCGAGCTGCCAGTCCCGCACGAGCGCGCCCGAGGCGAGCGCGAAGCCGCCCACCCAGGGCAGCGCCGCCTCGGCCTCGAGCACAACTTCGGTCATCTCGCGCGTCTGATTGAACCGCTCGTGGAGCGGGACGCGGCTCCGTGATACGTCGCCCCCGCGGGGAACCACCTCGATGCCCAGGGAGGATGGGAGGTCGGGGTGGAGGTGGAGGGCGCTCCGGATCCGGTGCGAGCCGCTCCCGAGGACGAGGTCGAGCACCAGCACCAGCTCCGGCGAGACCGCGAAGAGCCGCTCGTGCCGCGGCTCGCCCGGCAGAAAGTGCCAGGCGTCGTGCGCGGCGTGGAGCAGCTCGAAGCCGCCCGCCGCGCCGCGGAAGCGCACGCGGGCGCGCCCGCGCCGCCCGGTCCGAAAGCTCCCCCACGCCTCGAGGAGCTCGGCTCCGTCGAGCTGCACGGTGTTGTGCGCCGCGGTCGAGCGAAGGCGGTCGCGGACGGCGCCGGCGTCGTAGGTGCCGGTACCCGTGTCGCTCACCACGCGCGCAGGTCCGAGGCTCGCCTCGAACGAGAGGAGGTCGGCGTGCGCGTGGCCGAGCTGGTGGTCGGGGCCGTGCGCGCCCGCGCGGACCACCACGTGCGCCGGGCCGGCGCGCAGCACGACGAGCCCGCTCGCGCGCTCCACGCTACCCGGCGCCGGAGGCGTCGCGGTGCCCGCCTCGGCGAGGAGGCGCCTCGGCTCGACCTCGCCGTGCCAGGTGTCGCCGAGCAGCGGGAGCGCGCCGTCCCCGGGCAGCAGGTAGGCGAGGAAGCCGGCCAGGCGGGCGAGCGCGCTGCCGAGCCAGCCCGGCGCGCGCTCGCCGAGGAGCGCGCGCAGCTCGAGGAGGTCCTGGAGCGCGAGCGCGTGGTAGTGCGGCGTGCGCTCGTAGTGGCAGCCGTCGGGAAGGATCTGCTCCGCGAGCTGCGCCTCGAGGAGCGCCTCCGCCTCGGGCGCGACCCCGGCGAGCTCGTGCGCGAAGACGAGGCCCACCGCGTCGCGCAGCAGGTGGTTCGCGCGCACGTCCCACTCGAGGTTCTCGCGCAGGAAGAGCCCGTGGAGCGGGATCGCATGCGCGAGGAGGCGCCCGTCCTCGGAATCGGAGTCGGGGCGCAGCAGAGCCCCCACGAGCGCGAAGTTCACGAGCCGCGTCGCCACCGCGCGCGCGTTCCAGCTGTCCTTCGCGAAGCCGGGCCGACCGATCGTCGCCTCGGCGCAAAAGCTCCGGATCAGCTCGAAGCAGCGCGTGCGGTAGCGCGGATCGCCCGTCGCGAGGGTCGCCCAGGCGAGGTCCAGGGAGTACGGGAACTCGTGGAGGAGCGTCTTCCAGAGGCGCGTGCCCGCGTCGAGCGCCGGATCGAACCAGGCGACCCGCGCGCCGAAGCTCCGCTCGCGGCCCAGGAACGTGAAGCGGCCCGCGAGCGCGGCGTCGGCGACCGCGCGCGAGGCGGCCGGGTCCGCGAGCCGCTCGCGGAGCGCCGCGACGTGGAGCAGTCCCGGATGGTCGAGCCGCGCGGGGCCGAGCGCCGCGGCGCGCGCCGCGTAGCGCGCGTGCACGGCGCTGCCGCGCCGCTCCCACCACGCGCGCCGCAACGTGAGCCTCGCCCGGTGCCAGAGCTGCGACGCCTCGAGGTGGCGTGCGGTGCGGAGCCAGCGGGCGGCCGCGGCCATCCCCCGGTTACGGCTCGAGCCGGTCGGCCACGGCGCGCGCCGCCACCCGGTTGCCGAGCGGCGTCCAGTGGATGTCGACCCAGTAGTAGAGCCGTTCGCCGCCGCGTGCGGCCTCGACCAGCTCGGGCGTCACGTCGAGACAGCGGATGCCGCGCGTCGCGAGGTGCGCGCAGTAGGCGGCATCGAAGGCCTTCTGCGATTCGACGTCGCGCACGCCGAGATGCCGCCAGCGCGGCATGTCTTCGGGGTGCGCGACGTAGCTGAGCGGCAGGTAGACGAGCTGGAGCCTGGCGCCGGCGCGCTCGGCGACCGCGCGCAGGCGCTCGTAGAGCGCGAGCGAGGGCGCCAGGGCCTCGCTCGCCGGATCGAAGCGGGCCTGGAGCTCGAGCGGGCGCCCCGCGCCCACCACCTCGCCCTGGCCGCCGGCGCGCGCGGCGAGCGTCTGGTTGTAGATCACCCAGCCGTAGAACACGAGCGCGGACTTCTTGACCTGATCGCGGAGCTGCTGCACGAGGGTCTGCTGCTTCGCGACGAGGTAGCCGTCTTCGTTCGCGACGGAGTCGCCCTCCGCGTTCGTGTTGACCGCCATCGAGGCGTAGACGAACTGGAGGATCAGGTCGGGCCGGTAGTCGAGCCCGACGGCCTCGACCCAGCGCAGCTCCTGCGCCACACCGATCGAGTTGACGCCCGCGTTCACCACCTCGACCCGGCGGCCCCGCGCGAAGTCGCGCTCGTTGAGCAGCCGCTCGAGCTCGGCGGCGAAGCTGTCCGCGTAGTCCACCGCCCAGCCGAACGCGAAGGACGGCCCGAGCAGCAGGATGCGGTAGCGGTCCGGGCTCCTGGCCTGCGGCACCTCGGCGCCCGCGCTGGGCACGCGGAGCCCGCGGCTGTCCGTGTAGTAGTCGACCTGGAACTCGTTCGTGCGGTGCGCGTGCGCGAGCCCCGGCCGATTGAAGAACCCGCTGTGCGGATCGGGCGCCCAGAGCGGCTGCGCGGCGCGCTCGAACAGGAAGGCGCCGGCGGTGACCCGGTAGTAGGCCTGGAGCGCGACCTCGACGACGAGCCCGAGGAACGCCAGGTAGACCAGCGCCGACACGAGCTTGCGGGGCCGCATCGGGCCGCGATGCTAGCGGATCGGCGGCGTCCCTCGCGGAGTGAGCTTGCGCAAGACGGTGCTCCAGAACATTGCGCTCGCGCTCTCGAGCTTCGCCGTCACGTGGCTCCTGCTCGAGCTCGTGGTCCTGCCGCTCGCGCTGCCGCTCCTGCCGCTCAGGATCCACGCCGGGCTGCCGCGCGCGCTGCGCCCGCTCGCACAGACCTCGAAGTCGTCCACGCTCCCCGAGCGGTACGTGGCGTTGCTCGGCGACTCGTACGCGCAAGGCGCAGGCGACTGGCTGCTCGAGGTGGACGGGCTCCGGAACCCGCCGTTCCACAGCGCGCACCTGATCCACGACCGCACGCGCCGCGACGTGGTCAGCTTCGGCGCTTCGGGAGCGGGGAGCCTGCGCGCGACCGGGACCGAGCCGCAGACCTTCGTCGACTACCTGCAGCGCACCTGGCGCTATCGCGTCGACGACCCCGAGTGGCTCCTCGTCTACTTCTATGAGGGCAACGATCTCCAGGACAACCTCCGCGACCTCGACCACACGTACTTCGGGGGCGGCTTCGACCCCGCGCGTGTATTCGACGGCGACTACTTTCGCGCGTTCGTCCAGGCCACGGCGGCGCGCCGCACGCCGCTCGCCGAGGAGCTCGCGAGCTGGCACTGGACGGACAACCTGTTCCTCGCACGCTTCGTGGGTCGCGTGGTCGCCGCGGCGGCCGGGCGCGCCTGGCAGGCCGCAGCGCCCGCACGAGACTGGTCCCCCGGCCGGGTGAACCGGGCCGAGATCGCGGGCGCCGCGGTCGCACTGCCCGATGGGCTGCAGGGGCCGCCTCTCGAGCTCGACGCGGACGAGCTCGAGCTCGCGCTCTGGGCGAACGCGCAAGGGCTCGCACTGCTCCGGCGGCGCTTCCCGGAGGCGCACGTGCTCGTCGTCTACGTGCCGTCCCCGCTCGCGGTGTACGCGCTCCGCTCGCCCGCCGTCTCGGTGGAGACGCAGCGGGTTGAGTCCGCTGCGTTCGCGGAATTCCCGAGCGAAGCCGTCGGAGAGCAGAGCGACCGTGTGTGCCGGAAGATCGAGGCGATCAGCCGCGGGGGCCAGGCGGAGTTCGTGGACGCGCGGTCCGCGCTCCGCGCCGCGGCGGCAAGCGAGCCGCTCCACGGCCCGCGCGACTGGAAGCATCTGAACCGGCGTGGTCAGGGGGTGCTCGTCGACGCCATCCTTCCGGTGCTCGCGGGGGGTGGAGGCGTACCGTGCGCCCTGCCGCGGACGCCCCCGCCGGCGCCGTGAGTCGAACGCTGCACGAGCTCGCGCTCGCGCTCGCGCTGGGAGTGGCGACGGCCGCGAACGCGCGCACGCCCATGCTCCTCCATCGCGATGGCTTCGACGCCGGCACGCTCTGTGCCTCGACCGTCACGCCGGGCCGGGGTGGCGGGGGCGGCGCGCTCCGGGTGCTCCCGGGCGAGTCCTGCAGCTTCGCCGCGGAGGGCCGGCTCGCGCCCGAAGCGGGCACGCTCTCCTTCTGGGTGCGGCCCGAGGACTGGAGCGACGCGGATGCGCACGGGCAGCTCTTCTTCGAGTGGTCGGGCCAGGCCGGCGGCGAGCCGTTCCAGCTTGCGGTCGGGCGCCCCGCGGAGCCGGGGCTCGCGAGGCTCAGCGTCGCGTTCGGCGCGTTCGGCGACCGGCACCAGCGGCTCTTCCAGATCACGGCACCGGTCGCCTGGCGCACGGGCGTCTGGACGAGGCTCGACGTCAGCTGGGAGCGGGGTGAGTTCGTGCTCTACGCGAACGGGCAGGCGGGCGAGCGGATGTCGCTCGCGAGTGAGGCGCTCCCGCCGGCGACGGGCGGGCGCATCCGCCTCACGCCCCGGCCCGGGCCACAGCAAGCGTCCGCGGCGACCGCCCTCGACGCGCTCGAGCTCTGGGACGCGGCGCTCCCCGCGGACCGGATCGCGAAGCGCCAGCAGGCGGAGCTCCTCCCGCCGCTCCCGCCCGCGCGCATCTCCGCGCCGCGGCTCCCGCTGGCGCCCGCGCCCGACGGACGGCTCGAAGACGCCTGGGCGAGGGCCACGCGGGTGCCGCTCCTCGCCGACGCGGAGACCGGCTTCGCGGGGCTCGTCGTCCCTCACGCGAGCTTCGCGTGGAGCGAGGCCGCGCTCCACGTGGCGCTCGAGGCGCCGCTCACCAACCCGGCGGAC
>Ga0187893_10003864_pt1 | contig 29461 bp, 27 predicted proteins | sample MA1701074metaG_FD_139574 | JGI IMG/M metagenome (GOLD analysis project Ga0187893, IMG submission 139574) | White microbial mat communities from a basaltic lava cave in the Kipuka Kanohina Cave System on the Island of Hawaii, USA - MA170107-4 metaG ...
ACGACCTGGCCGCCGAGCTGAAGTGGATCGCAGAGGGTCGCGACGAGGCGTTGGCACTTCCCCGAGGCCGTCCCGCCTTGTTGCTCACGGCGCTCTCCGGAGCGGTGGGAGGCCTGCTCGTCGCGGGACTCGCCTGGCTCGCCCTGGGCCGCGACGCCGGGCGCACAGGTCCCAGGCTGCACGTGGCCGAGGCCGTCCGCTTCACCCACGAGACGGGGCTCTTCGAGTCGCCGAGCTGGTCGCCCGACGGCAAGCTGGTTGCGTTCGCCTCCAACCACAGCGGCAACTTCGAGATCTACGTGCGTCGCGTGGACGGCGGGCAGGAGGTCAACGTCACCGTGAACGCGGCCGAGGACGTGCAGCCGGCGTTCTCCCCCGACGGGCGCTCGATCGCCTTTGTGTCGACGCGCTCTTCGCGGACCGGGCTCATTCCGGTAGGCCAGACGATCGGCCTGGAGTACAGGGTCTTCGGCGGAGACCTGTGGATCACACGGGCCCTGGGCGGCACCGCCCAGCGTCTCGCCGCCGACGCCAACTACTCGACCTGGCGTCCCGACGGGAGCGCCGTGCTCTATGTGAGCGGGTCCGAGGACAAGCGTGCCCTGCGCGAGGTGTCGCCCGACGGGACGGAGCGGCGCGAGGTGCTGACGAGCGCGGACTCGCGCTGGGAGATCACGAGGCCCCGCTACTCCCCCGACGGCGCCTGGATCAGCTTCGAGGAGCCAAGCGGCCTCGTGCTCCTGATGCCCGCCACGGGTGGCGACCCCATGAGCTCTTGACCGGCAGCGGCCACGCCTGGGCCGACGACGGCTCCTTGTACTTCCTCAAGCGGGGCGCCTCGGGGGGCACGACGCTCGGGCGCGTGCCTGTCGACACAGGGAGCGGCCGGGTGGCGGGACCCGAGGATGTCGTCGCCGTCCTCACAGGAGCCTTGCGCGACGTGGCGGTCGCACCGCGGTCCCGCGCGGTGGCGGTGGGCGAGATCGAGGCCGGCTTCAACCTCACGCGCCTCCCTCTCACGGCGGACGGCAGCCGGCCCGAAGGCCCGGAGCAGCCCCTGAGCCGCGGCTCCTTTCGGGACCGCTACCCGGCGTACTCCCTCGACGGGCGGCGGGTGGCGTACTCGAGCAACCGCACCGGGCGCCTGGAGATCTGGGTCCTCGACCTGCCGACGATGGGCCGGCAACGCGTGCCCATGCCGCGCGAGGAGCTGGAGACCGAGTCCCCCAGCTTCCTCCCCGATGGCAACACGCTGCTGGTCATGGCTGCCCGAGTAGGCCGCCCGCGATCCTTGTGGCTGCTCTCCCTCGACGGAAGCCGCGCCGAAGAGCTGGCGGCCGCCGGGACCCCCAGCCTGGGAAGCCTCGGCCTGTCCCCCGACGGCCGGCGCGTGCTCCTGAGCCGCAGCGAAGGTGACGAGATGCGGCTCTACGAGCTGGACCTGGTGGCTCGGACACAACGGCGCCTGGCCACCGCAGCCGGCAACACGTACGACGGCGCCTGGTCGCGGGACGGCCGCCAGATTGCCTACACCGCGACCACGAGCGGGACGCTGCAGCCCTGGACGCAGCCCGCCGAGGGAGGCGAGCCGCGCCAGCTCACCTTTGGCGTCGAGCGGATGCGCCACGCCTCGTTCTCTCCCGACGGCCGCTGGATCTACGTCCAGCCGAGCCATCGGAACGTCTGGCGCGTGCCCACCGCCGGTGGCCCCCTCGAGCTGGTCACGCGCTTCCCGGAGTCGGGCCTGTTCATCGAGGAGCCGACGCTCTCTCCCGACGGTCGCGCCCTCGTCTACGCGCGCTGGAACGGCGGCGCGTCGCTTTGGCTGCTGCGCCTGGGCGGGCCGGGCTCCGCCGCACCGGAGACTCCGTGAGTGGCGCATCGGTCGACTGGCCAAGCAGGAGGGACAGCTGGGCGCGGGATCGTGCAAGGTGTAGTTGTGTAAAGGACTAGGGAGGATGCCATGCCGCGCGCCAGGTCGACCGTGGTGACGCTCCGGGTGCCGGAGGAGCTGGATCGCCGCATCGCACGGGAGGCGCGGCGGCGGCGGCGGCCGAAGGGCGCGGTGGTGCGCGAGGTCCTGCAGGCGGCCTTCGGAAAGGCCGACGCGGAAGACGATCCTGCACCTGAAGCGCGCCGGCAGTCCCTGCTCGTCAGCGGGCGGGCGTCGGAGCGTGAGGCGCTCCGGTTCGTCGAAGCGAACGCCGACACTCGAGGGTGGCGTTGAAACGCGGCTCGATCGTCGTCGTCGCCTCGCGCGGAGCGTACACGGGCAAGCCCCGCCCCGCCCTGGTCGTCCAGTCCGATCTCTTCAACCCGACGCACTCGAGCGAACGAGACTTGTCGCGTCACAGCGAGCGAACAGAGTCCGCGACAGGGATCCCGCTCTTGTGACAGTGCCGACAACTGTCACAACCCCGCCGAATCGAGCGACCAGCGCAAGCGCGCTTCTGACCCCCGATCGCCAGTAGGATTCCCCCAACGATTCAGCTCAACGGAGGCGGCATGCGTCCAGTGAACGGCGTCCTCACGTTCCTGTCCCTGCTCCCCATGGCCTGCCACAGCGCGTCGCCAGATGTCGCCCCGCTCACGATCTCGAAGGAGACGACCTACATCACCGAGCCGCTCGCCGCAGACGGCACGCCCGACTACGCCGCGTGGCTGAACCGGAAATACGGCGCGGGCGTGACGCCCGAGAACAACGCGGCCGAGAAGCTGATGCGGCTGAGCAACGACATCACGCTCGCACCGACAAAGGGGGCCGGTTCACAGCTTTCCCGGTCCCACCTGGCGCCCTGGAAGCCAGCGGACGCGCCGCTCGTGGCCGAATGGCTCAAGTCGAAGGGAACCGTCCTCGATGAGGCCGCGGCGCTACTCCGCGATCGGCCGCGGTACTTCGAGCCGATACCAGAAGACTTCGGCACCGACACGAGCATCCCGTCCCGGCTCGGCTTGCGACGCCTGTCCGATGCCTGGCTGTCACTCGCGCTTTTGCGCCTCGCCGACGGCGACCACGCCGGGGCGCGCGCTGACGTCGAAAACTCCATCGCACTGGCGGCGCACCTGGACCAGGGACACTGGCTCATCGACCGCCTGGTGGCAGTTGCCGTGCGGTCGAGCGCGCTCCAGACTGTCTTCCCTCTAGCGAACCCACCGAAGAGCAAGGGCGACGCCCGCGCGCTGGTCGCGATGCTCGAGCGGCTACCCGAATCGCCTCCTCTTCAGGATGTACTTCTCGACACGCAGCGCGTCCTGGTGCTCGGCGGCTACATGAATCTCTATCGCCGCGCGCGGGTATCCGACGAGGCCTGGCGCAGCCGCATCGGAGCCATCCAGGACGCCGAGGCGAACCTGGCCAAGGGGCTCGGCGAGGACGCGCCTATGGCCGAATGGACCACCATCCCGCGCCACGCGATCGACTGGGACGAGTTGATGCGCACCGCGAACCGCTGCTGGCAGAACCCGGAATGCGACGGGTTGCTCGAAAAGGCGCGCGCCGACCTCGAACCCGGTCGTCTCAATCCACTGATCGAGCAGGCGAAGGCGGACGCAGAAGCGCGGCGCAAGCTGGCCCATGCCTTCATCGCCCGCACGCCGCGCTCTTCGACGGCGCGCGCCTCGGTCAGTTGGAACGAAGCGCAGGCGATGTTCGGGCTGGCGCTAGCGTCCGCGTCCGCCGGCTCGACTTACGCGGACGGCGGGCGTTATCCGGCGCCGGGTCCGCCGGTCGCGCCGCGTCCGGGCTACGTCCTCCGCTGCGCGACCGCGACGAGCGGCAAGACGTTCGCGTGCAGCGCGGTGCCCGAGGAGAAAGGCGTCTCCGGCGTTCGCTCGTTCTGCGCCGACTCGACCGGCCGCATCGCGTACGACGAGGACGGCAACGCGCCGGCGATCGACGGCGCGCTTTGCGATCCCGTGCTCACGACGCTCGCGGCCTGGACGCCACCTAAGAATCCCTGAAGCAACTATAGGCGATTGCTTCCACAGCCCCGACGGGGACGCCGCGATCGGGGGGCTTTGGAGGGGCAGGGGCTTCCGGTCGCCGAGCAGTGGAATCGAAGAGAGCTGGATCAAGCGGTCTCCGCCGGGCTCACGATCGAACACCGTCAGGAACCGGCCATCGCTGGACCAGTCGATCGGAATGCGCTGGTCGCTCGCGTCGGTGATCGCCTCATCAGCATTCGTGCCCGCGATGGCCCGCACGTAGACATCCGCCTGGTGCTTGCGGTCCGATTGGAACGCGATGCGCTGCCGTCCGGGGACCAGACGGCGCCGGAATTGCTGCCCGGGATCGAGGTCAGCCGCGTCTGCACCCCCCGGGAGACGTCGCCAATCCAGATCTGCGTCGTCTGCGTTCGGGTGTCGTACTCGTCGAACGCGATGCGGGTGCCGTCCGGCGAGATGCGCGGATTGAAGTGCGGCCCCGCATCTCCGAATCCGCCGGTCCGCTTGCCCGCGCGGTCGAACCACTCGAGCCGCGTCAGCAGGCGGAACGCGTCGAAGACGAGCGTTCCGCCTCGCGACACCGAGTAGGCACCGAACCCGATGTAGCTGAGGTACAGGCTGATCTGATCGGCGACAGTCACCGGCTCGCCGCTTGTCTCGAGGGCGTATTGCGCGTTGAAATTCGCCGGGATCAACGGCTTGGCCTGCGCCTTGTCGAGCGAGCCCACCCAGATCCGGTTGGCCGGGTCCCGCGAATTGCCAGAGACGTTGAGCGCCAGGTAGAGAAAGTGCCGGCCGTCCGGCAGCAAGAAGGGATACCGGTGCGCCGTCTCGCCGCGAGAGGCGTCGAGCGTCGTCACCGCCTCGGCCTGGCCTCCTTCGGCCGGGAGCCGGTAGACGGGTCCGGTAGCGATCGATGATGAATGCCCTCATCGCTGGGCCAGGACCGCGGGCCGGGGCCGCGAACCGGTCGCCGTGTCGAGCCGCAGGTCCCTTCGAATTCCGGCGTCCACGAGGCCCGTGGGGGCGAGTCGGCGAAGCCATCGCAGGCGGTGGGCTCGCGAACCGGCGGTGTAGCGCAGTCTCGGGCGGGCCGCGCTGGCCGCTTCCAGCACGACGTCGGCCACGACGCCCGGCTCGTCGGCGCCCGCCATCGCCTCCTTCAGCACCTGGCCCAGGGCCGCACGGACCTCGCGATACTCGTCGAGCTTGGCGTCGGGTTCGAGGAAGTTCGCGTCGAACTGCGTCTTCGTGTAGGCAGGCTCGATGACCGAGACCCGGATCCCCCGGGTGCGCAGCTCGTGGTCGAGCGATTCCGAATACCCTGCGATCGCGTGCTTGGTTGCGGCATAGAGCGCCCCATACGGCATCGGCAGGAAACCAAGCACGGAGCCGATGTTGATGATGCGCCCACTCCCTTGGCGCCGCATGTGGGGCACGACGGCGCGCGTCATCCGGACGACCCCGAAGAAGTTCGTGTCGAAGATCGACCGGGCCTGCGCGATCGAGCTCTCTTCCGCTCCGGCGGGGGCGACACCGAAGCCGGCATTGTTCACGAGCAGGTCGATGCGGCCCTCCCGCCGCATCACTTCCCTGACGGCGGCTTCGACCGATGCATCGTTGGTCACGTCGAGGGGCAGCATGTAGAACGAGCGGGCGCCCACTGCGGCTGCTCGTCTGCTGGTCCCGTAGACGGTGTAGCCAGCCTTGGCGAGCCGCTCCGCTGTGGCTTCCCCGATGCCTGACGAGGCGCCTGTCACAATCGCTGTCCTCATGACCTCGTTCCTTCCTTGCACTGATCGTCGTTCAGCATATGATTGGCATCATATTGCAGGACGAAGTCGAGGCCGCCAATGTTCCATGCGGGTCAGTCGGCGTTGGGGCTCAAGTGTTTCAGCGCCGCCTCGCGGAGCGCGTCGGAAAGCCTCGCGTCGTCCACGGCACGGGCCAAGACGAGGGCGCCGACCATCGTGGCCACGATGACGAGCGCGCGCTCGTGCGCCCTCGGCTGTCCCCAGTCGGGCGACTGTCGCGCGGCGAGGTCGATCATCTCCTTTATGCGACGGGTGACGGCGCGCCGCACCTCAGGGGCCTGGCGCGGCGTTTCCGAGCAGAGGGCGGCCACGCCGCAGCCCGTCTCCATGGCGTGGACATGGGCTCTCGAGAGGTAGGCCCCCAGCATCGCCTGCAGTGCCTGCTGCGGAGGCGCCGCGGAGGCGATACGCGCCACCGCGGCCGCGCCTTCGGCGCCGGCGCGGTCGGCCGCCTCTGCGAGCATCGCCTCACGCGAAGCGAAGTGGGCGTAAAAGCCGCCGTGCGTCAGGCCCGCGTCCTTCATGATGTCGGCGACGGCGGTGCCGCCGTAACCGCTGCGCCGGATGGCGCGCGCGGCGGCCTGGACGATGCGTTCGTGCGTGGCCTCCTTGCGTCGGGGGGACGTTCGCCTCAGGGCGGCTCGCATATGACGGACATCATATCTAAGGCCGGCGGGGAAAACAAGTGGGAATGTCGGGGCGTGAAGCCCTGCCGGGCCCTCAGATGCCGCGGACGTCGAAGCCGTACGAACGCGCTGCCAGTGCGAGGTCGCGATCGTGCGTCGCCATCACCAGCCGCTGGCGCATCCTATCCTGCCACACCAGTGCGGTCGACAGGTGCAAGGCATCGAGCGTACCGAGCGGCGTCGGGAACGGTTCCGACGCACGGGCCAGGATCGGACGCTGGATCAGGACGAGGTCGACGGCCTCGAGCCATTCCGTCACTGTCTCGCGCCGTGAGGCCGCTTCCTCCGCGGATAGAGCGCCCTGCAGGCGCAGCCGATCGAGGGTTCGAATAGACTCGACCGCGATCAGCTCGCTCGAAACGAGGGCATCGCAGGAGCGCAGTTCCTCGATGGCACCCGGCTCCAGCAGGACGAGTCGAAGCAGGGCGGATGTGTCGAGGTAGGCGATCACCTCGAGGCGCGGTCTCGAAGCAGGACAGTCAGGCTGTCGGTTCCATTCGCCAGCGGCGCCGCCCGACGGAGTTCTCCTGGTTTCCGGCTGGCGCGCCGGATCTCGAGCGGTCTCTCCGCGTCATACGGGATGATCTGCGCGACGGGCGTCTCGCGGTCGACGACGGTGATCGTGCGTCCACCTCGTACCCTTCGCAGGTGCTGGCTCAGGTGCGCCTTCAGATCCGCAATGCCGACCTTGCTCATGACCTGATTATGGTCATGAGTAGTCATATCGTCAAGCGCTGATCGAGTCGGTCAGGGCTTAGCGTTCAGAGCCTCAATGCATCGGCGCGGGCCTGCCGATCAGGAAGCCCTGCAGCAGGTCGCAACCTGCTCGCGTCGCGGCTTCCCTCTCCCCGAGGGTCTCGATGCCCTCGGCCACGACCACGATCCCCATGTCCTTGCACAGGCCCGTCATCGAGCCCACCAGCTTCCGCTTGACCATGTCCTGGTCGAGCCCCCGCACCAACGCCATGTCCAGCTTGACGATGTCGGGCCGCAGCGCGGCGAAGCTGGTCAAGCCGGCATATCCCGCGCCCAGGTCGTCGATCGCGATGCGGTAGCCGAGCGCGCGCAGGGCGTCCACGCGTCCGGCGACGTCGGAGACGTTCTCGAGGCTCGCCCGTTCCGTGATCTCCAGGACCACCCGCGAGGCGAGGCGCGACAGCGGCGCGTGCCGATCGAGCAGCGCTTCGTCGGCCAGATCGTGGGGATGCAGGTTCACGTAGACGTCGGCGGCGAAGGCGTCGGCGGCCATCAAGCTGGCGACCGCTCCGCGGATCGTCCTGCCCAGCTCCGGCAACGCCGCCAGGCGCTCCGCGGCGGTGAGAAAGGCGCCCGGGTGGGGAAACGCGGGCTCCCTGGTGCGCAGCAGGGCCTCGTGGGCGTGCAGCCCGCCGTCGGCCGCACGCACGATCGGCTGTCCGGCCATCCAGGTCGAGGCCAGGGCGCGGGCGAAGGTGGTCTCCAGGCCGGCCCGGTCCCCGATCAGCGCGTCGAAGCCCGAGGCCTTCAGGGCCTCGCGCTTGAGCCGCGCCAGCTTGCCGAGTCTCACGGCGCGGGCGCCGGCCTCGAGCAGGGCCTCGCTGGAGACGGGCTTGATCAGGTATTGCAGCGCGCCCTGTTCGACCGCGGACGCCGCCGTCTCGATCGACGGCCGGCCGGTGCACAGCACCACGGGCACGTCGAGGTCCTTCTCGCGCACGGCGCGCAACAGCGCGATCCCGTTCATGTCCGGCATCGACACGTCGGAGATTACCGCGTCGTAGGTCTCCCGTTCGAGCGCGCCGAGCGCCTCGCGGCCGTTCGCGCACGCGGCGACGAAGTAGCCGGCCTCCGTCAGGATCTCGCTCAGCAGCTCGCGAAGCGCAGGCTCGTCGTCCACCACCAGGATCCGCCCGCCCGTCTTCGATGCCCCCGCGTGCATGACCCTGGTCGGCCTAACGCGCGCGTAGCAGGTGGGCTCGGAGCAACGAACGGCGGACGCGGCTCAAGAGCAGGTTCCGCTGCACAGGCTTGCTGATGTAATCGTCGGCCCCCAGGTCGTAGGCTCGAATGGCGTCGTCGGTGCCTCCGACGCCGGTGAGGAACACAACGGGAATGTCGCGCGTGGAAAGCTCGCCTCGCACCTTCTGCAGGAGCTCGATGCCGTCCATTGCCGGCATGTGGAGGTCGGTCAGGATCAGGTCCGGCGTGTCCCGGAACATCAGGGTCCGCGCCTCGCGTCCGTCGCCCGCCGTCGACACGGCGTATTCCTCCGAGGCCAGCATCTCGCGCAGGATCTCCTGCATGCCGTCATCGTCCTCCACCACCAGGATCCTGGTCCGGCGCGCCCTGCGCGCGTCCTGCGAGAGGGGCCCGGGCAGCGTGGTCTTGGGCTCGCCCCCAGCGTCCTCCGCGCCCTCCGGATCCGCCTCGTCGGGCGGCACGACGCGCAACACCTCGTCCATCACCGTGATGCCGCGCCCAGCCTTCAGCCTGCCGTCCTGGAACATCGTGCGCATGCCCGAGACCCGCGCGGCTCCGCGAACGATGTCGTCCGAAGCGCGGCCCAGCAGCACGCTGCGCACGCGCGGCGTCACGCGCATCAGCTCGTAGATCGCCGTGCGGCCCCGGAAGCCCGTGTTGCGGCACAGCTCGCAGCCCTTGGGCCGAGCCGAACCGTCGGCCTGCGACAGCTTGCAGTCGCACAGGCGCCGGACCAGGCGCTGGGCCTGGACCATGATCACGGATGAAGCGACGAGATAGGGAGGCACGCCGATCTCGACCAGGCGCGTGATCGCAGCCGGCGCGTCGTTCGTGTGCAGGGTCGAGAGCACCAGATGGCCGGTCTGGGCCGCCTGGAACACGACCTGTGCCGTCTCCGCGTCGCGGATCTCGCCGACCATCACGACGTTGGGATCCTGGCGCAGTATGGAGCGCAGCCCGGCCGCGAAGCTGAGGCCCGCCTTCTCGGAGACGGCCACCTGGTTGATTCCCGCCAGGCGGTACTCCACGGGATCCTCGACCGTGATGATGCTGGTCGTCTCGCTGCGCAGGAAGTTCAGCGCCGCGTACAGCGTGGAGGTCTTGCCGCTGCCGGTCGGGCCGGTGACGAGGATCATGCCCTGGGGGCGGCGCAGCAGGTCCTTGAAGACCTCGAGCATGTCCGGCTCGAAGCCCAGGTCCTCGAGCGCGACCTTGGCGCGGTCCTGGACCAGGATCCGGATCACCACCTTCTCGCCGTCGGCGGTCGGCAAGCTGGACACACGCAGGTCGTAGGGCTTGCCTCCCACGATCAGCCGCGTGCGCCCGTCCTGCGGCTTGCGCCGCTCCGAGATGTCCATGTGCGCGGTGACCTTGATGCGCGAGATCACCTTGCCCTGGATGCGCTTCGGCATCGTGGTGACGTTGCGCAGCAGCCCGTCCACCCGATAGCGGAGGTTCAGCGACTTCTCCTGGGGCTCGATGTGGATGTCCGAGGCTCCGGCCCGGATCGCGTCGGCCAGGATCGCGTTGACCAGCTTGACCAGGGGCGCGCCGGTCACGCCCTGCGCGAGGTCCTCCTCCTGCAAAGCGTCGGCTTCCGACGATTCGGAGACCACGGAGAGCTGGTCGGCCAAGTCGAGGCTGTCGAACTGGGCGAGCGAGGTCTCCTCGGCCGCGTAGAAGCGTTGCAGCGCCAGCAAGATCTCGGACTCGGGCGCGATCACCGGTTTGATCCGGTGGCGGGTGTGGAAGGCGATGGCATCCGCGGCCGCCACGTTCGTGGGGTCGGCCATGATCAGGTAGAGGTCGCGGCCGTCCACGAACCACGGCAGGCAGACGTACTTCGTCGCCAGATCCTTCGACACCAGGGCGAGGACGTCGTTCGGAACGTCGACCGCGACCAGGTCGGCGGCCGGTATGCGAAGCTGCCCCGCCACCACCTCGCAGATTTGGATCTCCGTCACGTAGCCCAGATCGATCAGCAGCCGTCCGACCCGGGCGCCGCGCTCCTTCTGTTGCAGGGCGAGGACTTCCTGGAGCTGCTCGGCCGTGATCGTCCCCTGATCGACGAGCAGCTCGCCGAGGCGGCGGCGCGGGCGCGGCCGAGGTACCTCGGCGGGCGCGGATATGTCATCCATGGCACCCACTCGAACCAAATTGACGTATCTATTCTGATCTATCCACGATCACATATTCGGCTATTCGTATATGAGAGTAACATTGGAGTCGCAAAGGAGGCTAGCGGTGCATCCCCCTCCGGCGGTCGCTCCGGTCCTCGATCGCATGGCCTTCGCCGGCCGCGTGGCGGGGGAATTGGCGCGGCTGCGCCGCAAGGGCGGGTTCCTGTCGCTGCTCGTGATCGGATCGAAGGCCGAGCCTGGCTTCGGGGCACGTGCGGCGGTCTCGAGCCTGCTCACAGCCCTGACGGGTCGCGTACGACTCCACGACGTGCTCGCGCAACTCGACTCGAGCGTGGCGGTGCTGATGCCGCAGGCCGCCGCCACGGAGGCGACTCGGGCGGCCGAAAGGCTGCTGCGTACCTGCATCGCCGCAGACGCCGAGGGCAGAACCCGTCCCGCGGCAGGCCTGGCCTGCATCTTCGGCGGGGTCGAGGGCGACGGCCCGGCCCTGCTCGCCGCTGCGGACGAAGCGCTGCAGGAGGCGCACCCGGGCCAGGCCGCCTGGAGCCGCTCCTTGCAAGGCCGGCCCTGGGTGCTCGTGGTGGACGACGACAAGTCTTTTGCCGAGGCCCTCGCCGAGTCGATCTCCGAGAGAGGCTGGGAGGCGCACCCTTGCTCGAACCTCGAGGACGCGCTGCAGCGGATCGAGGAGCCACGTTACAGCGCGCTCTTCGTCGATCTGGTCCTGGGACGGGGCAACGGACTCGACGTCTTGCGCAAAGCGCTGCGCCGTCACCCGAAGCGGCCGGCCGTACTGATGAGCGGGTATGGGACCGACCAGCCAGGAATCCTGGCGGCCCTGGAGCTGGGTCCCGTGATCTTCGCGGCCAAGCCGATTTCCTCCGCGGACCTCGATTCGGCCCTCGAGATGTTCGCGAGCCTGCTACCCGGGGTGGATGCGGGCGCGCGTCGGAGCTGACGACAATCAGGCCGGCCCGTCGAGGATTTCGCCCAAGCGGCGCACCAGATCGTCCGGAGTGAACGGCTTCTGAAGCAGGGCCACGCCGGGCTCCAGGACACCGTGGCGGGCGAGGGCGTCGTCGGTGTAGCCGGACATGAAGAGCACCTTGACGCCGGGCTGCAGCTTGACCACGCGCTCCGCGACGCTCGGACCGCTGAGCCTGGGCAGGATCACGTCCGTGAGCACCGCCTGGATGCGGACTCCCTGGCGCTCAGCGAGGTCGACGCCTTCCTGCCCGTCCGCCGCCAGCAGCACCTGGTAGCCTTCCTCGCGCAGCACTTCGCCGATCAGCTCGCGTGCGGCCGGCTCGTCCTCGACGACCAGCACGGTTTCGGTGCGGCGCCGCGGCGCCACGGCGCGACGCGGGCGCTCCTGGGTCGGCGACTCCTCCACCTGCGGCAGGTAGACGCGGAACACGCTGCCCTGGCCGGGCTCGCTATAGACCCAGATGTACCCACCGCTCTGTTTCACGATCCCGTACACGGTCGCGAGTCCCAGCCCGGTGCCCTTGCCCTCGGGCTTGGTGGTGAAGAACGGCTCGAACACGCGCTCCTGGATCGCTTCCACCATCCCGACACCGTTGTCGCTCACGGCGATCACGACGTAGCGCCCCGGCTGCACCACTTCGCGGCGCTGGACGTAGGCGCTGTCGAGGTCGACGTCTGCGGTCTCGATGGCCAGCACCCCGCCTGTCGGCATCGCGTCCCGCGCGTTCACCGCCAGGTTCAAGAGCACCTGCTCGAACTGCCCCGGGTCGGCCCTCACATGCCCTTTGGCCTGGAGCTTGAGCCTGAGGTCCACGTCCTCGCCGATGACGCGGCCCAGCATCTTCTGCATGTCGGCGACCAGCGCGTTGGGATCGATCACGCGCGGTTGGAGCAGCTGTTTGCGGCTGAAGGCCAGGAGCTGCCGCGTGAGGCCGCTGGCCCGTTCCGCTGCCCGCAGGATCTGGGCGATGCGGCGGGCCTCGGGGCCCGTCTCGAGCGCGCGCTGCAGCATCTCTCCGTAGCCCGTGATCACGTTCAGGATGTTGTTGAAGTCGTGTGCGATGCCACCCGCCAGCTGCCCCACCGCTTCCATCTTCTGGGACTGCCGCAGTTGCTCCTCGAGCCGGCGACGCTCCGTCACGTCCTCGATGAAACCGATCTGGCGCAGGTTCTGGCCCGGGACGCCCGAGATGACGTGGCCCTCGTCGCTGACGTGAACGTAGCTGCCGTTCTTTCGGCCCAGGCGGTACTCGAGGCGCAAGGCCTCGCGTCTGGCGATCACGGCCTGCCTCCCGGCCAGGAACGCCTCCCGATCCTCAGGGTGCACGAGGCTCGCCCAGCGTTCGAGGCCAGAGGCCATCTCGGCGACCGTGTAGCCTAGGGTCTCTTGGACCGCCCCGCCCCAGGTGACGGCGTTCGTCTCGGGGTCCCAGTCGAAGAGGATCCGGCCCGAGGCCTGGGTGACCGCCTCGTAGCGGTCCTTCCAGGCGACGATCTCGGCCTCCGTGCGCCGGCGCTCCGTGACGTCCCTCACGATGCGGATCACGCCGGCGACGGCGCCCGAGGCGTCGCGCAGGGGAGACGTGGTCTCGGCCGTCCAGACGGTCCTCCCCGTCACGGACACGCTGTAGGAACGATCGGAGCTCTCGATGGTCTCGCCGCGCAGTGCCCGTTCGAGCTCGTCGTAGATCCCCATTTCCCTCAGGAACGGGAACAGGTCCAGCGCGTGCCTGCCGATGACGTTCTGGGCCGACAGCCCGCTCAGGTCCTCGAGGACGCGATTGAACACGCGATAGCGCAGGTCGCGGTCGAAGACGGCGATGCCCTCCTGGGCGCTCGCGATCACCTGCTGGCTGAACTCCGCGGCCTCGCGCAGCTCGTCCACGAGGCGCGCGATCTCGAGAGCGGTTGCTGCGGGCGGCGCCAGCGCCTCGGCCAGGCGGACGTGCTCCTGGGTGAAGAACCCAGGCTGGGCCTTGTCCACGGAGTACACGCCGACGGCCCGGCCCCCCACCACCAGCGGCACGCCCAGCCAGTTGCGGACGTGGGCCGCTCCCGCGACGCGTTCCCAGCCGGGGTCCGTCGCCGTGTCGGCGATCAGCAGGGTCCTGCGTTCGCCGAGCAGTTGGCTCAGGTGCGGGTTGCGGCGCGCGTCGAAGGAAACCCTGCGCGTTTCCTCGACGTTCGCCCAGGCCTCGAAGCCTCGCATGGCCCGGACCACCAGGGTGGAGTCGCCTTCGAGCAGCAGCACGCTCGCGCTGTCGTAGGGTACCAGCCGGCTCAGATAGTCGAGCAGCGTGTCGAGGATCGCGCCCGGCTCGTGGCTCTTGGCCATGGCCAGGTTGGCGGACGCCAGGGTCTCGGCCGTCTCGCGCGCCCGCCGCTCGGCCTGCAGCAGCTCCTCCCGCTCGCGCTCGGCCTGCTTCCGCTCGGTGATGTCCATGGCGACGCCCACCATGCGCAGCGGGTGGCCGGCGGCGTCGAGCTCGAAGCGACCCGTGCCGGCGATCCAATGCACGCTGTCGTCCCTCCACACCACCCGAAACTCGCTGGTGCCGGGCGCGTTTTCCCGCTGCGCGTGCAGAGCAGCCTCCTCGATGCTCTCGAAGTCGTCGGTGTGGATCTGTTCCGCGAAGGGCCTGTAGCCGAGGGCCGCTTCGGCGGCCGTCAGGCCGAGCAGGCGGGCGAGCTGACCTCCCCAGAGGAAGCGGTCCGATTTCAAGTCCCAGTCCCAGGTGCCGAGCTGCGCCGCGTCCACGGCGAGTGCCAGGTGCTCGGCACCCTCGCGTGCCATGCGCTCGGCGCGCTGCTGCTCGGCCTGCGCCCGCCGGCGCTCGAGAGCCGACGACACGGCCACCGGCAGGCGCGCGAGGTGCTGCTTCAAGACGTAGTCCGTCGCTCCGGCCTTGATGCAGTCGGCCGCCGTCTCTTCGGTGAGCGAGCCCGTCACCACGATGAAAGGCAGGTCGGGATCGTTGGACTTCGACAGCGCCAGCGCCCGCAAAGCATTGAAACCGGGCAGCGAGTAGTCGGACAGCACCAGCTCTGGCTTGAAGTCGGCGAGGGCCTGCCGGAAGGCCGCCTCGTCTGCGACGTGGCGAAAGGCGAACTCGAGGCCGGAACGCCGAAGCTCGCGCTGGACGAGCTCGGCCTCGCTCTCCACGTCGTCGAGGATCAGGATTCGCAGCGGGTCGCCCATCGAGCCTCGCTCGGCCATGGTACCCCCACAGACTCAACGGTCGGGCTTTTCCCCGAGGTAGAGGAAGCGCGACAAGCGCCGGCTCCCCGCCAACTCGGCCGTGATCGCGAGCAAGGCCTGCCGCTGCGCGAACCACACGGCGCCTTCCTCGCGCTCCAGGACCGTGGCGTGGCGAGCGCGGGCGGCGTGCCAGCGGGCGGCGATTTCGGCGGTGGCCGCGGTCCGGTCCTCGCAACTCAGCAAGCTGAGGCCCGCGCTCCGGATCGCCTGCTCGTTGATCCCCGGAGGGACGAGGAGGAAGAAGCCGGTCGCCGTGCGCGCCTCGATCTCCCCCTTCGAGACCGCGCCGGTCAGGACCACGGGGTCGCTGAACAGCAGGCGGCCGCCGGGGCGCAGCACGCGAGCCCATTCGGCGAGCGTCGCGGGACGCTCGGGCAGGTGGCAGATGGCGTCGAGGCTGAGCACGGCGTCGAAGCCGCCGTTCGCGAACGGCAGCGGTCCGCCGCAGTCCAGCACCGCGAAGCTGGCGCGCTCGGCGAGGCCGCGTCGCGAAGCCTGGGCCTGCGCGTACGCGATGCCGGCGCTTTCGACGTCGAGGCCCGTGAGCCGGCATCCGGTCCTTTCGACCAGCGCTAGCGAAGGGCCGCCGGCGCCGCAGGCGATGTCGAGGACGGGGCTGTCGCGGCCGAGGCGCAGGACGTCGGGGAGTGCGTTCTGCTCCGCGGCGCTGCGCCAGCCCTGTTGTCCGAGGTCCTCGCCGTAGACGTCGCGCCGCAGCTCCCGGGCGAGCGGGCTGTCGAAGCGGGCGTACTGCGGGCCGTAGAAGTCGAACACGCGGGCCCCTTATACCTCCAAGCTAGAATCGCGCCTGCATGTCCCGCGGCCGGCGTCTCCTGGCGCTCTGCCTGATGTTCGCCGCGATCGCCTTCCTGGTCCCGCATCCCGCGAACGTCACGCCCCAGGGCTGGCGGCAGGCGGCCATCTTCTTCACGACCATCGCGGGAATGGTCGTCGAGCCGTTGCCGGCGCCGGCCCTGGTGCTCTTGGCGCTCACCGCCAGCGTGGCCAACGGCACGCCGCTGCGCGAGGCGTTCTCCGGCTACGCCGAGCCTTCGGTCTGGTTGGTGGTGGCGGTGATGTTGATCGCACGCTCCCTCTTGAGCTCCGGGCTGGCGCGCCGCATCGCGCTCGTCTTCGTACGGGCGTTCGGCCGCAGCTCCCTCGGGATCTCCTACGCCCTGGTGGCGACCGACGTGACCCTGGCGGCCGGCGTGCCGTCAATCACGGCGCGCAGCGCGGGCATGGTGCTGCCGGTTCCGATCAGCATCGCCGAGCTGCTGGGGTCGCGGCCGGGTCCGACCGCGGGGCGGATCGGTACGTTCCTGATCGCCGCGATGTACCAGGGCTCGACCGTGGCCTGCGCCATGTTCCTCACCGGGCAGGCCAGCAACCTGCTCGGCGCCGAGCTCGCACAGAAGCTCGCCGGCGTGAGGATCACGTGGATCGACTGGTTCGTGGCCGCGATCGTGCCGGGGCTGGTCTCGTGCGCGGTCGTGCCCTGGATCGCGTATCGCGTCCTGCCGCCCGAGATCCGGCGCACGCCGGAGGCGCCGGCCTTCGCGGCCCGCGAGCTGCTGGCCATGGGCCCGCTGTCGAGAGATCAGTGGACGACCCTGGGCGTGTTCGCGGGCGTCGGACTGCTGTGGGTGACCTCCGCATGGCATGGGTTGGAGGTCGCGTTCGTGGCGCTGCTCGGCCTCGCCGTGCTCCTGGTCAGCGGGACCCTGAGCTGGGGAACCTGCGTGGCCGAGAAGCCGGCCTGGGACATGTTCGTCTGGTACGGGGGGCTGCTGCGCATGGGCGAGCTGTTGAACGCGACGGGCGTGACGAAGGCCTTCGCGGAAGCCGTGGGCAGCCTGTTCGCCGGCGTTGCGTGGCTGCCGGTGCTGGTCGCGGTCCTGGTGATCTACTTCTACACCCACTACTTCTTCGCCAGCATCACGACCCACGTGCTCGCGATGTTCCCGCCCTTCCTCGTCCTGCTGGTGGGCCTGGGTGCGCCGCCGATGCTGGCCGCCGTCAGCCTGCTGTGCCTCGCCAACCTCCCCGCCGGCCTCACCCACTACGGCACCACGAGCGCTCCGATCCTGTACGGGGTGGGCTACGTCTCGCTCCGGGACTGGTGGCGTGTCGGGTTCGTCGTCTCCCTGGCGAACCTCGCCATCTGGCTGAGCATCGGCTTTGCGTGGTGGAAAGTACTCGGGTTCTGGTAGGGGCTACGGCCTCCGGCTGCGGAAGCGGAAGAACAGGGTCAGGTCGTAGACGCTCTTGATCCCCCCCGCGAGCAGGAACGGCGCCGGGCTGGCGGCACTCGTGAGCAGGAGACCGGTGAGGAGTGGCGCGCCGGCCTGGGCCAGGGCGCGCGCGCTGGCCGTGAGCCCCGATGCGGCCGGGCGCTCTTCGGGGGCCACCAGCGCCATGGTGAAGGCCTGCCGCGTCGGCACGTCCATCTGCGACAGCACGTGCCGCAAGAGGAGCAGAGAGGCCGCGGTCTCGAAGGAGGGCATGAAGGGCACGCCCACCAGCAGCAGGTTCGACGGCAGGTGCGTGAACACCATGGTGTTCAGAAGCCCCACGCGTTCGGCCACGCGCGCCGCGACCAGGAACGAGAGCGCCGACAGCAGGCTGGTTCCGAAGAACAGCGCGCCGAGCGCCTCCGGACCGGCACCGAAGCGGTGGTGGAACCAGTAGGCCAGCAGGCTCTGCATGATGAAGCCCCCGCCGAAGGCGTCGAGGGACTGCAGGCCGGCCAACTCGAGCACCGCGCGGCGCGATCGATGCAGGCCCAGGGCTCCGAGTGGAGTGGGCGACACGAGGCCCACGCTCGCGCCGGCGCGGGCGAGGCGGGCGTAGACCACGGTCAGGGCCACGCCGATGGCCGCATACACGAGCAGCAGGCCGCGCTGTGCTTCGATCTCGGGGACACCGTTGCGGATCGCGAAGCCCACGACACCGCCCGCGGACGCGGCACCGAGCGCCGAGGGCAGGAAGGCGAGCACGTTGTACCAGCCGAAGGCGCGGACGAGCGGGCCCGAGCGCACCGTGCCCGGAAGCAGGGCCTGTTCCAGCGGCGCGAATGGGCCTGCCTCCTGCCCGTTGGGGCTGATGGTGCCGAGCACCGCGCCGAGCACCAGCAGCCAATGGCTGTCGGCCGTCGCCAGGAGCAGTCCGCCCAGGGCGATCAGCGGCGCCGTCATGGCCATGAGCCGCGCCGGTCCCACGCGTGCGGCGATCGTGGAGAGAACGACGCTGAGCACCGCGTCTTCGACCATCGTGGCGGTGAAGACGGCGCCGATCTCGAGGGCCGTGAAGCCGCGGGCCTCGAGGTAGAGCGCCAGCACGACGGAGAGCCATCCGAAGCCGAAGGAGCGCAGGGCGCGCCCAGCCAGCAGCAGGCGCCCTTCGTCCGAGAGCTTCAAGCAGGCGTCAGTCTACTGCCCGGTCACGAAGATGCGCACCTGGCGCGGGCGCACGTAGAGCCGCTCGCCCAGCTTCGGCAACAGCGCGTCGAACTGGCCGCGGCTGGCCTCGACCTGGACGACGTTGCTCTCGACGTCCTCGAGCTCGAGCTTGGCGATGGCGCCGACGAGGTTGACGTAGCGCAGCGTGGCCCAGAAGCCGTCGCCGTCCTGCTGGCGGCCCAGCTCCAGCTCGTGCGGCCGGGCGAAGGCTTGGGCGGCGCGCGGCGCGGCCTCGGCGTGCTGGGGATACTCGATGCTGAGCGGTCCAACGTGGGCGCGGCCCGACTCGACGCGCCCGTGGAACACGTTGACGTTGCCGAGAAAGCTCATCACGAACGGCGTGGCCGGATGGTCGAACACCGTCTGCGGCGTGTCGACCTGCTCGACCTTGCCTTTGTTCATGACCACGACGCGGTCGCTGACCTCCAGCGCTTCTTCCTGGTCGTGGGTGACGAAGACGCTGGTGACGCGGATCTCGTCGTGGAGCCGGCGCAGCCAGCGTCTCAGCTCCTGGCGCACCTTCGCGTCGAGGGACCCGAAGGGCTCGTCGAGCAGCAGCACCTTGGGCTCGACGGCCAGGGCGCGGGCCAGGGCCACGCGCTGGCGCTGGCCGCCCGAGAGCTGGGAGGGATAGCGGTCGCCGAGCCAGTCGAGCTGGACCAGCTTCAACAGGTCCGTGACCTTCTTCGCGATCCCGGGGTCGGAGGGCCGCCGGGCGCGCGGTCGCACGCGCAGGCCGAAGGCGACGTTCTCGAACACGGTCAGGTGGCGGAACAGCGCATAGTGCTGGAACACGAAGCCGACGCCGCGATCCCGGACGTCGCGCACGCTGGCGTCGGCTCCTTCGAACAGCACCTGGCCGCGGTCCGCCCGCTCGAGGCCCGCGATGATGCGCAGCAGGCTGGTCTTGCCCGAGCCCGAAGGGCCGAGCAGCGCCACCAGCTCGCCGCTGGGAACGGTCAGGCTCACGTCGTTGACGGCGACGAACGACCCGAAGCTCTTGGTCACGTTGCGCACTTCAATCGACATTCTGGGTCTCCGTGTGGAGTGCCCGGGCCTCGGCCGAGCGCCATTCGACGAGGGTCTTGGCGACGAGGGTCACGAGGGCGAGGAAGGCCAAGAGCGAGGCGGCCGCGAAGGCCGCCTGGAAGTTGTACTCGTTGTAGAGTATCTCGACGTGGAGCGGCAGCGTGTTGGTCTTGCCCCGGATGTGGCCCGACACCACCGATACCGCGCCGAACTCCCCCATCGCGCGCGCGTTGCAGAGGACGACACCGTAGAGCAGGCCCCATTTGATGCTCGGAACGGTCACGCGCCAGAACATCTGCCAGCCCGAGGCGCCCAGCACCCGCGCGGCCTCTTCTTCTTCCGTGCCCTCGGCCTGCATCAACGGGATCAGCTCGCGGGCGACGAAGGGAAAGGTCACGAAGACGGTGGCCAGGATCAGGCCGGGAACGGCGAACACGATCCTCAGGCCATGAGCCTCGACCCATGGGCCGAGCAGACCCTGGCGACCGAACAGCAGGATGAACACCATGCCCGAGATCACCGGTGACACGCCGAAGGGCAGGTCGATGAGCGTGATCAGGGCGTTCTTGCCCGGGAAGTCGAACTTGGCGATGGCCCAGGCCGCTGCGACTCCGAACAGGAGGTTCAGGGGCACCGCCACACCGGCCGTCAGGAGCGTCAGCTTCAAGGCGGACAGGGCCATCGGCTCGCGCAGCGCGTTCACGTATGCGCCCCAGCCCTTCTCGAGGGCCTGGCTGAACACGGCCACCAGGGGCACCACCAGGAACAGCACCACGAAGCTCACGGCGATCGCCGACAGGGTCAGCTTGACCAGCCACGGTTCGGTCGTCGCCCGCCTGGCGTGCATCGCTACTCTGCCTGTCCCTGGCGCGCGCTCCAGGACTGGAGCCGGTTGATCGCGAACAGCAGGACGAACGACGCGGCCAGGGTCACGGTCGCGATGGCCGTGGCACCCGCGTAGTCGTACTGCTCGAGCTTGGTGATGATGAGCAGCGGCGTGATCTCGGTCTTCATCGGCATGTTTCCGGCGATGAAGACGACGCTCCCGTACTCCCCGAGCGCGCGGGCGAAGGCGAGAGCGAAGCCCGTGAGCCAGGCGGGAAACAGCGCGGGCAGGACCACGCGCCGCAACGTCTGCCAGCGGCTGGCGCCCAGGCTGGCCGCCGCCTCCTCGACCTCGGGGTCGAGGTTCTCGAGCACGGGCTGCAGCGTCCGCACCACGAAGGGCAGGCCGATGAAGGTCAGGGCGAGGGTGATCCCGAGGGGCGTGAACGCCACCTTGATTCCGGCCTTCTCGAGGGGCGCTCCCAGCCATCCGTTCGGCGCGTACAGGCTGGTGAGGGCGATGCCCGCGACGGCCGTGGGCAAGGCAAAGGGAAAGTCCACCAGCGCGTCCATGAGCCGGCGCCCCGGGAAGCGGTAGCGCACGAGCACCCACGTGACGACGAAGCCGAAGAATCCGTTGAGAAGTGCGGCGGCGAGCGACGCGCCGAGGGTCAGCTTGTAAGAAGCCACCACCCGCGGCGCCGTGACGGCCTGCCAGAAGCCCGAGAAGCCCAGGGACGCGCTCTTCCAGAACAGGGTCGAGAGCGGGATCAGGACGACCAGGGACACGTAGAGCAAGGTGAAGCCCAGGGCCAGGCCGAAGCCGGGCAGGACGCTGTGCCTCTTCGCCAGCCGCACTTGGAGCAAGCGCTACCGGGGCTGGTAGATCTGGTCGAACACGCCGCCGTCGGCGAAGTGCGCCTTCTGCGCCTTCTGCCAGCCGCCGAAGACGTCGTCGATGGTGATCAGGCTGACCTTGGGGAACGTCGTGGCGTACTTCTTCGCCACGGCCTCCAGGCGTGGACGGTAGTAGTGCTTCGCGGCGATCTCCTGGCCCTCGGGCGTGTACAGGTACTCGAGGTAGGCCTGGGCCGCGGCCCGCGTGCCTTTCTTGTCCACGACCTTGTCGACCAGCGTGACCGGCGGCTCCGCGAGGATCGACAGCGACGGCACCACGACGTCCACCTTGTCGGGGCCCAGCTCCTTGATCGAGAGGAAGGCCTCGTTCTCCCAGGCGAGCAGCACGTCTCCGATGCCGCGCTGCACGAACGTCGTCGTGGAGCCGCGGGCGCCGGAGTCGAGGACGGGGACGTTCTTGAACAGCGCGGTCACGAAGTCCTTGGCCTTGGCCTCGTTGCCGCCGGGCTGCTTCAGCGCGTAGGCCCAGGCCGCCAGGTAGTTCCAGCGGGCGCCCCCGGAGGTCTTGGGGTTCGGCGTGATTACCTGGACGCCGGGCTTGACCAGGTCGTTCCACTCCCTGACGCCCTTCGGGTTGCCCTTGCGCACCAGGAACACGATGGTCGAGGTGTACGGCGAGCTGTTGTTGGGAAGTCGCTTCTGCCAGGCCGCGGGCAGCAGGCCGCTCTCGGCCACGGCGTCGATGTCGTAGGCCAGGGCCAGCGTGAGCACGTCGGCCTCCAGGCCATGGATGACCGCGCGGGCCTGCTTGGCGGCGCCGCCGTGGGACTGCTGGATCACGACGGTCTTGCCGCTTCTGGCCTGCCAGTGCTTCACGAAGGCTGCATTGAAGTCCTGGTACAGCTCGCGGGTCGGGTCGTAGGAGACGTTCAGGAGCTCCTGGGCGCGCGCGGGAACGGCGAGAGCCAGGGCCAGCAGGACGGCGGATGATAGGCGGCGGGACATGTTCGATCTCCTCTGCGGTCTCAGAACGAAACCTGGGTGCGGATGAAGAACGCGTTCTCGGCCTTGCGGTCGGCGCCGGCCGCGGCTCCCCCCGTGAAGTCCGTGTGCTCGAAATCGACGACCTGCTTCACGTTGCGGTTGAGCGACCAGTTGAGACCGAGCGCCCAGGCGATGGCCTTCCGCACCGACCTGGCCGGGTCGACAAGCCCCGCGTCGATGGAGCGCGCGTCGATCTCGATGCCGGTCACCCGCCCGGCCAGCTCCAGTGCACCCCAGTGTCCCTTGTCCGGATCGAAGGGCGTGGCCGGCTTGACGCCGCTGAAGGACGCCTTGTCCCCTGTGAGCGCCACGCTGGCGGTCGCCTGCCAGGCGCTGGCGGCGAGGTCGACGTGGGTGCCGTCGGCCCGTTTCACGCGTGACTCGGAGCTGGCGTACTCCCCCAGCAGACCGAAGCGGCCCACATAGTACGAAAGCTGCGGAGAGTAGCGCGTGTGCGTGCCGTCGGCAGTGATGCCGGTGACGAGCGTGACGATGCTCAACTGGCCGCCGGAGCGATACGCCGGCAGTGGACCGGACTGCCGGCCCATTGTGCCGGCGATGCCGAAGCCCAGATCCTTCAAAGGCGACGTGCCCTTCTTGAAGGGCGACAGGAAGACGCGGCCGGCCAGGTCCTTGCCGTCGTTCGTGTCGAGGTCGACGCTGCCGCCGTCGGGAGCGCCGTCGAACACACCCGCCGCATAGGCCACCACGCCGCCGTCCAGCTCGCCGTGGAGCTGGATGCCCACGTCTCGATTGGGGACGAGCGCCGTCGGGAACGCCCGCTCGACAAACGTCATGGCGGTGGCCGACTGCAGGCGCTCGAGGCCGACGGGGGCCTTGAACTTGCCCACGCGTACCTGCAGCTTCGGCGAGTACCGCACGTTGAGCCATGCGTCCTGCAGGACGGTGGCGCCGCCGCCGAAGTCGGGTGTGATGTTGAACTCGAAGTGCTTCCCGACCGTGCCCTGGACGATGGGGCGGGCGCGGCGCAGCACGAAGGTATCGATGGCGAGCGCGCCTTCGTCTCCGCTGAAGAACCGGCCGTCGAAATGGAGGTATCCACGCACCTGCAGCTTGTAGTCGCCGCTCTCGGACTGGATCACGAAGCCCTCCGCGCCGGCCGTGGCCGGCGGGTTCTTCTTCTCTGCGGGCTTCTCCTGTGCCCTCACCGGCGAAACGGCCAGGGTCGCCAGGGCGACCAGGGCCAGAGGCAGCGTCTTCATTCGTTCGACTCCTCGAGTGGTGGCGCAACGCCTCCGGTTCTCCGGTCGGCCACACCGTGATGTTCATCGTTCCGCTTCCGGTTTTCCGGCGAGCGGTGATCCGCAATGCGGACCTTTTCCCGGGTCTCGACCTGGACGACGCGGCCGTCATGGACGAGCACCTCGACGGTCCCGTAGCGCAGACCGCTCACGGCCCGACGCACCGTGCCCTCCCAGTTCAACGTGTCTGGCTGTGACTCTATGGATGTAGTAGACTTTAGACCGCGGACGTTCAAGCCGACGCCTTCTTCTCGCGCCCGCGGCGGACCAGGACGCCCCGGTTGCGCTCCACGAGGTCGGCGAGGCTGGTGTGGTCGAGGATCGCCGAGGCGGCGTTCCTGACGTCCAGGAACAGGTCGAACAGCCCGGCGTGGCGCGGCTCCGTCCGAACGCGGTGCGCCAACTCCGACGCGTCTCCCAATGGAGCCAGCGGGCCGTCAGTGATGCGTACGATCTCTCCCATCATGATCTCGGCAGGCGGCCGGCGCAGGCGGTATCCGCCTTCCCTGCCCCGCTGGCTGGCCACCACTCGCGCGTTCTTGAGCGTGACCAGGATGCCCTCGAGGAACTTCTCTGGGATCTGCTCGTGCTCGGCGATCTCGTGGATGCGCACCAGGCCGCGCTCGTAGGCCTCGGCGAGGTACGTGAGCGCCTTGAAGGCGTACAGTCCGCGGCTGGAGATCTTCATTCGACTATGTCTACCGAGACGCTATGTTATAGCCGCAGCCCCGGAGGTGTCAAGCCCCCTTGCGGTTATGCTCTCAGCCGTGAACCCAGCAGCGGGGGTGGAGCGCTCGGACGGCGGTCTTGCGCGCGTGATCGGCCTGTGGGGCGGCCTGTCCGTCATCGTCGGCATCACGATCGGCAGCGGCATCTTCCGCAAGCCCACCACCCTGGCGCGGGACGTGGGCGACCCGCCCGCGATCCTGGGGCTGTGGGTGTTCTTCGGCGTCGTGAGCCTGTGCGGCGCCCTGACCGTCGCCGAGCTGGCTTCGATGCTGCCGAAGACCGGCGGCATCTACGTGTTCCTGCGCGCCGCCTACGGCGACTCCGCCGCCTTCGTGGTCGGCTGGATGTACCTGCTGATCGCCACGCCCGGAGCGCTGGGAGCGCTGTCCACGTTCTTCGCAGAGCTGCTGCTCGGCATCCTGGGACGGCCACCCGAGCCTGGCTCGTGGCTCGTCCCGGGCATCGCGTCCGTCACCATCGGTGTGCTGTGCATCGTCAACGTCTTGGGCGCGCGCCTGGGTGCTGGCGTCCAGACCGCCCTCACCATCATCAAGGTGGCTGCGCTCGTGAGCCTGGTGATAGCCGCCGTGGCGAGCCCCGGGGGCAGCTTCGCCCACCTGCGTCCGTCCGCCGAGGGCGCCCGCAACCTCGGCGTCGGCGCGGCGTCGGTGATCTGGGCCTACGACGGCTGGATCGCGATCAGCATGATCGCGGGCGAGATCAAGGCGCCCGAGCGCGAGCTGCGGCGCATCATCGTGGCCGGTCTCGCCATCATCTCCTCCCTCTACGTGGCGGCGAACGTGGGCTACTTCTACGCTCTGCCCGTCGGGGTGATGGCCAGCGAGAGCGCCGGGGTCCCGCAACGGATCATGAGCGACTGGCTGGGTCCCTCGGGCGCGCTGCTGATCGGCGTCGCGATCCTGTGCAGCGTCACAGGCGCCCTCAACGGCAACGTGCTGGCCAAGCCGCGCGTGCCCTTCGCGCTCGCCCAGGACGGGCTGACCTTCGGCTTCCTGGGCCGGGCGCACCCGCGCTTCGCGACGCCCCACGCCGCGATCCTGATCCAGGGACTGGCGGCAATCCTGCTCGTAGCGGCCCTGCGCGACTTCGACAAGCTGACCGCGTACGCCGTCGTCGTCGAATGGTCGGCGCTCATGTTCGCGGTGGCCGCCGTCTTCGTGCTGCGGCGCCGGATGCCCGATGCACCGCGGCCCTTCCGGGTGCCCGGCTATCCCTGGGTGCCCCTGGTGTTCCTGCTCGGCACGGGGACGGGGCTGCTGGCGATCGTGCGCGGCGAGATCGCCCGCGACGTCCCGAACTACTCGCCGCTCGTCGGCCTCGGCCTCGCGCTCCTGGGCTTCCCCGTCTACGCCCTGTGGCGCACTAGAATGCGCGGCCGGAGGGACGCATGAGGAACGCCGTCAGCACCGACAAGGCCCCGCGCCCGATCGGGCCCTACTCGCAGGCCGTGATCGAGGGCGATCTCGTTTTCGTCGCGGGCCAGGGTCCGGGCAACCCGGAGACCGGACAGCTCGAGATGGGCGACGCCCGCTCGCAGACCCGGCGCGTGTTCTCCAACATGAAGGCCATCCTCGAGGCCGCGGGCTCGTCCCTCGACAGGGTGATCCGCTGCAACGTGTACCTCAAGGACATCGGCGACTTCGCCGCGATGAACGAGGTCTACGCGTCGCAGTTCCAGCCGCCCTACCCCGCCCGCACCACGATCCAGGCCGGCGCGCTGCCGGGCGGCATCTCCGTCGAGATCGAGTGCGTGGCGCGGCGTTGAGGCTGCCCCGCTGCTGAACGCCGCCCTCGCACTGCTGCTGTGCGGTCCGGCGCCCGCCGCTTCTCCGGAGCCGCCGCCGCCGAAGCCGCGCCTGCTGGTGGACGTCTCCGTGGCGGCCGCTGCCAGCGCGGTGGTCGCCCTGGGCAAGCCCGACATCCGGCGGGCGATCTTCGAGGAGGGTCGCTTCTCGAACGTGGTCGAGAACTTCGCGCACCCGATCCGGCAGGTCCGCGCCGGAACGCGGCTCGACGACAACCCGTTCCTGGTGAACTACGTCGCCCACCCCGGCTTGTTCGCCCTGGAAGGCCTGCTGCTGAAGCGCCGCGGCTACTCCGACCGCGCCGCGTTCCTGTTCACGCAGGTGCACAGCATCGTCTGGGAGTTCGTGATCGAGGGCTGCGCCTTCGAGCCCTCGGGCAAGGACCTGCTGGCCGACGCGGCGGGCGCCGCCCTGGGCATCTGGGTGATCCACCCGCTTCTGAAGCCGCAGCCCGCCACGCCGCCGAAGGCCGAGGTCGCCGTGACGCCCGTGCTCGGCTCCGGCGCCTACGGCCTCCGCATCCGCGCGTCGTTCTAGGTTAGGATCTACTTCCGCATGTGCGGACGTTTCACCCTGACCACCCCGGCCGAGCTGCTGGCCGAGGCCTTCGGACTCGACGAGCCTCTCGACCTGGGCCCCCGCTACAACATCGCTCCCACCCAGCCCGTGGCCGCGGTGCGCCGGATCCCGGCGGGCGCGCCGCGCTCGGTGTCGATGCTGCGCTGGGGCCTCGTGCCCTCCTGGTCGCGCGAGCCGCGCGGCCGCACGCTGCTGATCAACGCGCGCGCCGAGAGCCTGGTCGAGAAGCCCGCCTTCCGTGAAGCGTTCGAGCGCCGGCGTTGCCTGATCCCGGCCGACGGCTTCTACGAATGGCGCCACGTCAATGGCACGAAGGAGGCATACCTCGTGCGCCGCGCCGACAGCCGGCCCTTCGCCTTCGCCGGGCTGTGGGAGCCGTCGGCCGAGCGCGATCCGGGGGTCGAGGGCACCTGCACCATCGTGACGACGGACCCGAACCTGGTGCTGCGCGAGATCCACGACCGCATGCCGGTGATCTTGGATCCCGAGGACTGGAACCGCTGGCTGGACCCCGAGATGCACAAGGTGTCGGCGCTGCGGGCACTATTGCGGCCCTGCCCGCCCGAGACCCTGACCCTCACCCGCGTGGGCCCCGCCGTCAACAACTCCAGCAACGAAACGCCGGACTGCGCCCAGCCGGCTTGAGCGTGGCCCGCCCCAGGCGCCGTCGCGTCAAGGCTCCTCCGCTGCTGTTCGAGCGGACGCAGAAGCTCGTGGCGCGCATCGAGCGCCGCGTGCCCGGCGTGTTCCTCACGTATTGGACCAGCACCAGCGGCTCGGTCTGCGACAACGACGTGCTGGCCCTGCAAGAGGTCCTGCGCGGCTTGGGCCGGCGGGAACGCCTCGCCCTGTTCGTGAAGTCCGACGGCGGCAGCGGCATGGCGGCGCTGCGCCTCGTGCACCTGCTGCGGCGCCACGCGAAGCGCCTGACGGTGCTGGCGCCCCTGAACTGCGCCTCGGCCGCGACCATGCTGGCCCTGGGCGCCGACAGCATCGCGATGGGTCCGCTGTCGTACCTGACCGCGGTGGACACCTCGCTGGAGCACGACCTCTCGCCCCTCGACCACACCAACAACCTGGTCCCCGTCAGCAACGACGAGGTGGACCGCGTGGTGCGCCTGTGGCGCGAGAGCGCGCCGCGCGGCTCGGTGCACCCGCACCAGGAGCTGTACAAGTATCTGCACCCGCTGGTGGTGGGCGCCCTGGACCGCGCCAGCAGCCTGTCGCTGATGCTGTGCCGCGAAATCCTGGCCTATCACCTGGCGGACCGGCGCAAGGCCGAGCGCATCGCGCGCCGCCTGAACTACGACTACCCCGCCCACCAGTATCCGATCACCAGCCGCGAGGCGCGGCGGCTCGGCCTCAACGTCGTGGACCTGGACCCCGAAACCGACCAGCTCCTGCAGGAGCTGAACCTCGTGTACTCGGAGATGGGCCAGCGCGCGATCACCGACTACGACGCCGAGAACCACCACGACAACGAAGTCACCAACATCCTGGAGCGGCGCGGGCTACTGATGTTCTACCAGGTCGAGAAGGACTGGCACTACCGCAAGGAAGAGCGGCGCTTCGTGCCCATGAACGACCAGTCCTGGTGGTACCGCTGCACGCGCCGCAACGGCCGCACGGTGAAGGAGAAGTTCCACATCCGCTAGGCTGGTGAGAAGCGGGGTTCCTTGGTTTGTCGATGCGGCCAATTACGGGCGGTGTTGCAACGAAGTACGTGGCTTTCCCCGGCCTCGGCGTCGTCGCGAAGCGCGTCACGACCACAACGTACTGGCTACACACGGATCGGCTTGGCTCCGTAGTGGCGCTGACAGATTCTTCGGGAGCGATCGCACAGCGACGCAGCTTCCGCCCGTACGGCGAGACGATCGCCAGCGAGACAGGTCATACTGAAGCGCGCGGGTGGATCGACCAGAGGAATGATCCCGAAACAGGGCTGACGTATCTGCACGCCAGATACTACGACTCACTACTGGGCGTCTTTCTCAGCCCTGACCCTGCCATGGCCGATCCGAACACCTACCGCTATGCTGGGGCCGATCCGGTAAACCGGCTTGACCCGACTGGTCTCGACTGGCAGTGCACGACTACCTCAAGTTCCTTTGCCGGCGGGCCGACGGTCGAGGAGACCACGTGCAGCGTGCATGGAACGGACTGGTCGGCCCTGATGCAGCTACTCGCGGGCAGTTTCTTGCCGAACGCCGCTGACCGACGCCTCGCGGCCAACAATGCAGCGCGGGCGATGCTGTTGGGCGAGATGCAGCGGGATCTTGCTGAACAGGACTCAGGAACGACCACGCCCGCCGCCGCGACTACCACAACAACAACGACCGGCGGCGTAGACAACAAGCCCGGGCGCCTCCCGCCTGGCTTGTGGGGGAAGCGAACGCCGGAAGAGGAGAAGCGCTTCAACAAGGCCTTCGACAATGCCATTGACAGGATTGCCGGAGACGAAATGTGTGGAGACTTTTTCGGCGGCGCGGGCGAGAACACTATGAGGGACACAACCTACTACATCACCCCCCTTCGCCCCCCAACAGGTGCCGCGACAAACTCGGACATATCGCCCAGGAACTTCGTCCAGGTCGATCTGAACAACTCAGGCTTCCCTTCCAGCGGCGGGAGTGCAACGTGGGGCGGCGGCGCAACGAAACAGGCTCTCATCCTCGGAGGCCCTTCTGACGTTGGCGCCATGACGCTTCTGCATGAGCTTAGCCACCAGCTGTCAGGTACGACCAGCCCTCCCAGACGGCGAAAATGCGCCTAACAGAAATGCGGCGAACCTGTCGAACACGTTGCGCGTGTAGAGCTGGGATTTATCGGGCTGGGTGGCGTAGCAGCCGATAGCGACGCCGCGGCGCGACATGAGTTTCTGTGGACTTTTCCGGGGGGCATATTGGTTACAAAACCTCAGCCGCGGCCCCGCTTGGAATTGTCCCGTCCGCTGTTGAGAATGACCGGTAGCGGCGGCGACGGATCATAGTCTCACGCGACCTCGACGTTGGTCTCGACGGTGCGCAACGCGGCGACGAGCTTCGGCATCTCGCGGAA
>Ga0187893_10003865_pt1 | contig 29446 bp, 26 predicted proteins | sample MA1701074metaG_FD_139574 | JGI IMG/M metagenome (GOLD analysis project Ga0187893, IMG submission 139574) | White microbial mat communities from a basaltic lava cave in the Kipuka Kanohina Cave System on the Island of Hawaii, USA - MA170107-4 metaG ...
CAGGAAAAGGAGCTGCTTCGCATGCTGCGCGAGGGTCCGGAAGGATTCAGGGGAGGATTGAGCGCCGGGAACTATGCAAGCATCACGGGAGCGTCGCCGGCGACCGCGACGCGCGATCTTGTGGACATGGTCGCGAAGGGCGCTCTTGTTCGGAGCGGTGAGCGCCGGCATGCGCGATACGCGGTCGCAATTCCACTCCGACCCGTTTTGCCTGTCACTGTGGACGAGTCGGGCAATCTGACATAACTCTGGATCTATGGCTGCACCTCATCGGCATCTAGCGGAAATCGATCGCATGTCTTCGGCGTTCGAGCATGAGGATCTGAAGGCTGCGCAGAGGGCCGTCCTCCCCTGAAGATGCCATAGACGGCCGAGGCCAAAAGTTGAGTAATATATTGGGCAGCACCGGGACTATTCCGAACTGGGTTGACCGTATCGGGGAAGTAATCTGCCATGATCAATCGACGCAACGCCCTTCACGCCCTGGCAGGACTGGCTGGGGCACCTGCCATTCTTCATGCCCGCCGCAAGCCTGGGGACAAACCGAACCTGCTTTTCCTTTGGACTGACCAACAGCGTGCTGATTCGATGGCCGCATACGGGAATCCGCGCTACCGTGTTCCGGTCTGGAATAGAATGGCTGCCGAAAGCGTGGTTTTTGAGCGCTGTTACGATGCTCAGCCCGTGTGTACACCTGCGTTCCTGCGTGATGACCGGGACTTGGCCGCATCAAAACGGATGCACTCGCAACAATATACAACTCCGCGCGAATGTCAAAACCATGCCGGAGCTGCTGGACGACTCGAGTTACCGGACCGCTTATATTGGTAAGTGGCACCTGGGTGACGAGGTCTTTGCCCAGCGCGGATTTGAGGAATGGCAGGCTTGCGAAGATGGCATTTACCAGTCCTACTATTCCGAGGGACGCGATAAGAGCGCGCGTAGCGCGTATCATCACTTCCTGAGCGGTCTTGGCTACAAGCCAAACGACCCCGAGCACCCAAATTCGTTCTCGCGTGGTTTCGCCACCAAGCTTCCCGTCGAGCATTCCAAGCCGTCATTCCTCGCGCAAGAGGCGGCGAAGTTCATCCTCAAGAACCGGAACGAGCCGTGGATGCTCTACGTGAATACGCTCGAGCCGCATACGCCGTTCGCCAGCGCACTGAACGATCTCCACACTCCCGAAGAAGCGCCTTTACAGAAGAACTATCCTGGAGTGCCCGAGGGTCCGGAGCCTGAGACTTATAAGAGGCGCCGTGCGAACGATATCAAAACCCAGGCCTTCAACCTCCAGACGGCAGAAGGCTGGCATCGGATGCACCGCAACTATGCCGGCTTGTGCGCTCTGGTGGATCAGGCATGGGGGCGTATACTCTGGGCACTCGAGGCATCCGGGCAGGCGGAGAACACGATTGTGGTTCACACCTCCGATCACGGTGAGATGATGGGCTCCCACAGCATGATGGGAAAGGCGGTGATGTACGAGGAAGCGGTGCGTGTGCCATTCCTGCTGCGCGTACCCTTCCGCCAACAGAAGCCCCATCGCATCCCGCATCCGGTGAGCCACATCGATATGGTTCCGACGCTGCTGGACCTCATGGGGAAGAAGGACGTCAGCGGATTTTCGGGCGAACCGTTGAGGCCGGCGGTCGAGGGCAAGCGCAAGGCCGATGATGTATTCGTCGAGTGGCACACCGATCTCAGGGACAGAGGCCCGAATGCGCGTGTGGTCGTGACACCCGACAATTGGAAACTGGTGTTGCACGACACGGACGTCTGTCTACTGTTTGATCGCAACAAAGATCCGCTCGAGATGAACAACCTCTACTACAAGCGGGAACACTCGACGACGGTCCGGAAACTACGGGCAAAGATCGAAGCCTGGCAGAAGAAGGCGAACGATAAGATGCCGCTTCCAGAGCAAGACGCCACAGGTGTATGAACGTATTGCGGCGTGACCGACCTACAGCGGATTACTAGACTCGAATCGCGCGGTTACCAAGGCTGGAACCAAATCCGGCCAATCATCAGTAAGGGCAGTTTCAGGCGAGAGACCGCGACGCGAGTTCCAAGCCGAGTGGATCTGCCGTCCGTTCGCCCCATGTCCGGAGCAGCTCGCACAATTCCCGAATCACAGAACGGCTTTCGGGAAGATCGAAGACGTTCCGGGTCTCGCCAGGATCACGCTGCATGTCATAGAGCTCGTCGGCGCGGTCCGTACCGACGTCGAACTTGCGCAGAATCATCTTCCACTTCTCCGTTCGAATCGCACGCTCACGGTACAGTGACGGCCCGATAGCCTTGCCGGAAACGTTCTCAATTACGATAGGCCGTGTCCAGCGATCACTGCCACTGCGGATCGCTCCGAGCAGGCTCTGACCGTGTGTAGCGAAAGGATTGATGTTCGCCGCTTCCAGGATCGTCGGCGCCAGATCGATCGTACTCACGCCCGACTGCCAGACCGCCCCTTGAGGCAGCAGGGCTGGATAACGCATGATGAGCGGAATGCGTGCCGCGTCGTCATAGGCTATGCAATACCCGTTCAGCGTACCTGGCCGCTCTGTCCGCATGCGCCCATGGTCGGTGGTCAGGATAATGAAGGTCCGGTCGAACAAGTTGTGCTTCTCCAAAGCCGCCACGATACGGCCCACATTCCAATCCAGGTTGGTCACGGCGGCATAGTAGTCATTATCCACACCCTGCCGTCCGCGGTAGAATTCGAGATATTTCTTCGGTGGATCGATCCGTGGATGGGGCGGGTAGTACGACATGTGAAGATAGAACCGGCGAGACGAATTGCGCTCGATGAACTCAACGGCTTCATCGGTCTCCACGTCCGGGCGATACTCCGATTCGTGCGGCTTGCCGATCCAATGTGGCAAGTTCGAGTTGAACCCTTTCCAGGTATTAAAGAAACCAGGGTTGCCGATTCCCAGGTGCCACTTGCCGATCATGCCGGTCTCGTAACCGGCATTCAGCAGCAAAAACGGAAAGTTGTTCCAAAGACGGAAGCGGCTGTCGAGGAAGGGATTGGGAATCGGCTCGTCGAACCGGTCGTAGGCGAGGGCCTTGGTTGGATAGACGTTCTTTTCCACGCCGTGTGCGTGCGGGTGAAGACCGGTGATGATCGAAGCGCGCGCTGGTGCGCACAGCGCTTGCGGAGTGTAGCATCGGTTGAAACGCAGGCCAGAGGCTGCAAGGCGATCGATGTTAGGCGTGTGGACTTTCTCCATTCCGTAGGCGCCGATCGCGTCGGGGCGGCACATGTCGAACAGAATGAGCACGAAATTTGGCGGCCTGGAGGGCGGCTGGGACTGGGCTGCACTGCCATGGGGCGCCAGGGCGGGTGCAACTGTATTACCGAGAAAAGTCCGGCGTTCCATTGGTTTCCGCCTCCTATAGAAAATCCTCGATTTTGGTGTAATTCTTGATGCTGAGAAGGGTTTCGTTATAAGGCGACGTTCCTACGGTGCTGTCCCGGATATCGCGGTCGATGTAATATTCGTTATGTGGCTTGAACCCTGGAATCGTCAACACGTTCACGAAAACATCGAGTCCGCGGTGGCCGGTTCCAGGCGGGATGTACACAAACATTCCAGGCTCGAGGGGGTGTTCCTGGAACCGTCGCAAATCCAGCAGATCAGGGAACACGGCGAGCGATGCTGATCTTCCCCAGGTGTTCAACTTCCACACCTGTGGATCGAGAACGAGATACATCTCGCGCTGCGGCAGGCCGGAGCTGCCGATCGATTTCGGAGGATGGAAATGCGTCGGAGACGTCTCCTTCGGAATATTCACGACATGGCTGTTAACCCAATTCAGGCCATCACCGGATTGACCAGGGTAGTTGGCTTGCCATGTGAGCGGCAACCGGCGGAACGGATCGAAGTCGGGGTTGCAGCCACCTGCACTGTCCACCAGGAATCGCAGCCGCCGCGCGGCGGACACGTGGCTCGCGCGTCGCGCGATGTTCTCGCAAGCGAGGCAAACGAATCGGCCGTGAACCTTGATGCCTTCTTCGCCACAAGCAATCACCTGATCTCCAGGGACGATCGGTTCGTAGGAATCCGACTGTTTCGTCGAGAATCCTTGTCGGCGAACGATGCCGAAAAGAGATGCAATTGCCGATTCGACGTTTTGATCCGTAGACCAGGGCCGCGGGCAGTGTTCGAGTTTCCAGAGGTCGCCCGCAAAATCTCCGACGAACACGTCACCCTTCCACCGCTTTAGGACGGCACGGACGGGGATGTCTGCGAGTGGCGCGAGGGACGGCAGGCCCTCCTTTAGAATCTGCAGCGTCTCGAGGAAGGAAGCGCTTAGGCGATCGGGCCGGTAATCGCTAGGAAGCGGGCCGCCGTCTCCTTCTTGCGTGCGGTAGCCCTTCGATAAGAGAGCTTCGCCTGCGCCGCGATACAACCAGAAGACTCTCATGCCGCCGAAATCACTGCGCAGAATCGCCTCTCCGTCGACTGACGCTATCGTAAGCCGGAGCTCCGGGTTCTCGGCTTCAAAGAAAGCTTTGATTTCGTCAAACTGCTTCTGGTCGTCTAGCTGAGCGAGCAGCACTTCACCCATCAGGATGTTCTCCCATTACCGCCTGGAGCCTCATTTGGAGAATTATACTCTGTCCCCTCTCGAGATATCGCTATCAGCGCCAATCTAAGATCTCATGAGCCGAGCAGGCCTGGCTCAAGACCCCGTGCCGTAATTCGCACTGGCAAACTTCGCGTCAGGCATGCGCTGGGTGCCACGAGCATACGATATTATCCAGGCATGCGCGATTCCTCAGTAAGTCGCCGGACATTGCTTGCCAGCACAGCGGCCTCGATTGCGCGCGCCCAGGCCGCGGAAGGACGAGGCGTAGTGGTGATGATCGGCGACGATCACGGCCTCGATGCAGGGTGCTACGGAAACCGGGTGATCGCCACACCGAACCTCGACCGCCTGGCGGCGCAGGGCTCCCGGTTCACGCACGCCTTCTGCACGACGGCTTCCTGCAGCGCTAGCCGATCGGTCATCCTCACCGGTCTTCACAACCACACCAATGGCCAGTACGGTCACGCACACCGGCCACACAATTTCCACACGTTCGATTTCGTGCAGTCAATACCACGACTGGCTCAGGCCGCCGGCGTCATAACCGGAATCGTCGGCAAGCTTCATGTCAGCCCGCCAGCGGTTTATCCGTGGAGCTTCGAGGCCCCAGGGGATGGGACTGGCGGGATCCGCGATGTTTACGGGATGGCTCAGGACGTGGCGCGCTTTCTTAAGCAGACCGGCGGCCGCCCTTTTTATCTGCAGGTCGGATATGGAGACCCGCACCGCGCCGCAAAGGGCTTCGGCAACGATCGCGATTACCCGATGGTTCGCAGGAAAAAATACTCTCCCGCTGACGTGGTGGTGCCCGAGTTTCTACCAGACCGGCCCGAAGTGCGGGAGGAACTGGCCGAGTACTATGAGTCCGTGGACCGGCTCGATCAGGGAGTTGGTTTCCTGCTAGACACTCTCGAGCGGTCGGGCCGTGCGAAGAGTACGCTCGTGATCTACGTAAGCGATAACGGCATGCCGTTCCCGGGCGCGAAAGCGACTTTCTACGATTCCGGTCATCGGCTCCCGTTCATTGTCTCCTCACCGAATCAAGCGAGGCGTGGCGTGGTAAACAACGCCATGGTGAGTTTCACCGATATTCTGCCGACCGCGATTGAGTGGTGGGGGCTTTCCGGCCCCACGTACGCGCTGCACGGGCGCAGCATCCTTCCGATCCTGGAACGGAGGTCGCCCCTGGGATGGGAGGAAGTCTTGTTCTCACACACGTTCCATGGGGTCAACTATTTCTATCCGTATCGCGGGATCCGCACGCGGCGGCACAAATACATCAAGTTTCTCCAACCGGAAATCGACATGCCGCTTCCCAGCGAGGTGTTCGCATCGCGCACGTGGCACGGGATCAAACAGCGCAGGGACACCATGATGGGAACTCGAAAAGTTTCCTCTGTGATGCGCCATGCCGCCGAAGAGCTTTACGATCTGGAAAGGGATCCCGTGGAAACAACCGACATCGCATCCAAGCCCGAGAATTCCGATGTCATGCGGGATCTGCGGGAGAAGGTGAAGCGCTTTCGCCAGGAAACCAAAGACCCATGGTTGGCGGCGGAATCACAGCGAGGCGATGCGTGATATGATCCCGCTAGAAATGGAGGCTTCATGCGGTTAGCCATTATGGCCGTAGTCTGCGCGGGCTTGCTCTGCGGGCAAACCCCACTGGCCAATCTCAGCGGCGGCGTCACCGATCCTCAAGGAGCGAGCGTCGCCAACGCCGAGGTTGTGGCTACCCAGGTCGACACCGGCGTTCGGACCACTACCCGCACAAACGCAACGGGATTCTACTCGCTGCGATCTTTGCCAATCGGACCCTACCGGATCACTTGTGAGTTGAGCGGATTCCGCCGATATCTACGCGGAGGGATCGTCCTGACGACAGGCCAGGACCAAGGGCTGGATATTCAGTTGGAGGTTGGCGCAATCACCGAGAGCGTCACCATCACCTCCGCGGCGCCGCTACTCGAGACACGCAGCTCGACTACAGGACAATTGATCGAGAACAAGACGATCGAGGACATTCCGTTGGGTGACCGGCGCGCCCTGAATATCGTGCAGTTGATCGGCGGAGCGGTTGCGGTAAGCATCGGCCGCGAGCCCCAGGTATCGCTCGCGGGCGGGCACGCAGGCGCCTTCATGTTCAACGTCGACGGCGGCACCGGACAGAACATGCGTCTGGGCACCGGCCAGGTGGAGATGAACCCCCCGATCGAAGGCATGCAGGAGATGAAGGTGCTGTCCAACAACTACGCCGCCGAATACGGCGCATCCTCGGCGGGCGTGATCGTGGTCAATACCAAGTCCGGCACGAATGTGTACAAGGGCGCATTGTTCGAATACCTACGCAACGACAAGCTCGACGCGGCGGCGTTTTTCGCACCGGTTGTCGACGGCCGCAAGAGCAAGGCGCCGCTCCGCTATAACGTCTTCGGTGGCGCCCTCGGCGGGCCGATCCGCAAGAATCGGACGTTCTTCTTCGTCTCCTACGAAGGCGCCCGTCTGAATGTGGGTACCCAGCGCACGCTGAACGTCCCTACCGAGCTTCAGAAAGCCGGCGACTTTTCCCAGACCACCGACGCCCGTGGGGTGCTCATTCCCATCTACGACCCGGCCACGACCCGCACTGACGCGGGCCGCACAATCCGTGATCCCTTCAGCGGCAACCGCATCCCGGCTGCGCGGCTGGACCCGGTGGGGCGCAATATCGTCAGCTACTATCCGTCGCCGAATCGCCTGGGCGATTCGGTCGCCGGCGCCAACAATTTCCGCGCCAACGCGGTGAATCGATCGCCACGCGAGAGCGTGCTGGTCAAAATCGATGAGAACTTTGGTGACAAGGATAAGGTCACGGGACGGTTCATTTACACGATGGGCGATGAGACCCTGGGCAGTGTTTTTCCGGTCCCCGAAGCGGACACGCCGGCCGATCCGGTCCGCAATCTTCAGTTCTGGCACGGAGCCTGGACGCGAATCCTTTCTCCCTCACTGGTCAACGAATTCCGTTTCACGTTCGAAGACCGTTTCTTCCACAGCCGTCCCAAGGGGCTCGGCGGGAACTGGATCGACAAGCTCGGCATTAAGGGTGTACCAAATCATGCGTTCCCTTCCATCTCCGCCACTGGCTTCGGCGGCATGGGAAATTCCAACCAGCGCGAGCAGTTCCCTATCCGGCAGTATCAGTTCAACAACAGCATCTCCTGGATCCACGGCCGTCACGCTTTCAAGTTTGGCGGCGAGGGCCGGCGCGGCTCGAACGTCGATGTGGTCACGCAGATCTCCGGCAATTTCGGTTTCACACCGCAGGCGACCGGGCTCCCGGGCGCCGCGGCGAGTGGAAACAGCCTGGCTTCGATGCTGGTCGGCTTCCCGACCAGTTTTAGCGCCCGCCAGACACCTGCGCTCGACCGCTACATGTGGTATCTCGCCGGCTTTGTGCAGGACGACTGGAACGTCCATAAGGATCTCACTCTCAACCTTGGCCTTCGGTGGGAGACCGACACGCCGACCATGGATAAGAACAACCGCCTGAACTTTTTCGATACGGCGGCTATCAACCCGGTGTCCGGAACCCCGGGAGTGGTACGCTTCGCTGGCATCCATGGCTTGCCGAACACCGTGTACGATCCCGACTGGAACAACTTCGGGCCGCGCATCGGTTTCGCCTGGAAGCCGTTCGGCAGCGAAAAGACGGTGGTCCGCGGTGGCTTCGGCGTCTTCTTCTCTCACCCCGGCGGTGGTACGGTGAATTCGGCGTCGCTGGGCGTCGAGCGCTCGCTTACCCTCAACTCTCCCGACAACGGCATCACGGCGCCGTTCTTCCTTCGTGACGGCGTTCCCGGGTTGTCGTTAACGGCGCCGACCCTTGACGATTCCTTTGGTGCGGTACGGGTAGGGCAGAACCCAACCACAGCTGTCACGTTCTACGAGCGGAGCCGGCGGACCGGCTACGCGATGCAGTTCAACTTCGGCATCCAACGCGAGCTGCCCGGCCGGATCATGTTCGAAGCCTCCTATGTCGGCGTGATGGGGCGAAAGCAACCCAACTCGAACCTGACGCTGAACCAGATCCCGCCGGCCCTCCTCCGCACCGGCGCCGCGCAGCGCGACCGCCCGTTCCCGCAGTTCTCGAATGTGACGGTGCTCAGCCCGTCGATGGGTGTATCGTCGTACAACAGTGGATTGTTTCGCCTCGAAAAACGCTTCTCGCACGGGCTCAGCTTCCAGAGTTCTTACACGTGGGCGAAGCTGCTCAACAATTTCTCCGACCCCGCCGTGGGTGACGAATCTGCCAACTATTCCGACTTCTACAATCGCCGCGCCGACTGGGGACCGGACGGCAACGATATTCGCCATCGGTTCACCTGGAGTTCGGTATATGAGCTTCCGTTCGGCAAGGGACGCCGCTACTTGTCGTCGCACCCGATGCGTTGGATCGCTGGAGACTGGTCGGCGGGACTCCTTTTCTTCGTGCAGAGCGCAGCGCCCTTCACTGTCACGACGCAGGTAAACTCCACCAACGCGTTCTCCTCCGGACCGCTGCGAGCGGATGTCTTGCGCAGACCGATTCTGGACAACCCCACTCTCGACCGCTGGTTCGACACGGACGCGTTCCGCCAGCCGATCCCGTATACATTCGGCAATCAGGGACTCAACACACTTCGCGGTGACGGAAAAGTTTCAACCGACATTTCGCTGATCCGCTCGTTCTACCTCAGTGAGTCGATCCGTTTGCAGTTCCGGGGAGAATTTCTGAATGCGTTCAACCATCCGAATTTCGGCCTGCCGGGCCGCTCATTTGGCGCGGCCGGCTTCGGTATTGTGAGTTCATCCCACAGCCCGCGCAGCATTCAATTAGGCCTCCGACTGACGTTTTGAGGGTAACCGTTGCCAGTTCAAAAAACGGCAACCATACGGGAGGCAGTCAAGCGGTGGTTCTACCATGTTGGCGCCGCATCGAGTGTAACCACTTGATTCTTCTTGTCAACAGCATTTTGATGACCTACAACCGATTACGGAATCGCGTGGTCGCCAAGGCTTGAACCAAATCCGGCCAATAATCAGTGCTTAAATTGAAACGGTGGCCGAGTTCTGATCACAAGATAATCACGGAGCAATTGGCGTCTACTCCATGCCGCATTCGGTCTTATTAATAGGGCAGGACGGGTGGAACAATGACGTCAGGGCCGCGATTGGCCTGGACCAGCGATGGCGCTTCGTAAGCCTCAAATGGACAGCCCTTACTGTGGACCGCTTAACGAACGTGGCCGCAGACCTGGTGGTGGCCGTCGCGGTTGGGCAAATCGACAAAGCACTCGTCTTCTTTCGGCAGTTGCGAGTTCGCCCAATTGGCGCCAATACTTTCGCGGTGCTTCCAGCCGAGGCAAACGAGGACTCAATCCAAGCTACAGCGGAGGCCGTGGATGACTTCGTTGTACTGCCGGCCCGGCCGGAGGAGTTTCAATACCGCGTGGCTCGTCTTCTGGGTCATCGACAGCGGGAATTGGAAAGCGCTGATGACAAACTGGTTCAGGAAACGGGCTTGGCACAACTGGTCGGCTGCGATCCGGTCTTCCTCGATCCGCTGCGCAGGATTCCAGCGATAGCCCGCAATGATGCGCCAGTTCTGATTACCGGCGAAACGGGAACAGGCAAAGAGATTTGTGCTCGGACTATCCATCACCTGGGCCGGCGGCGCGACTTTCCTCTCATACCGGTGGACTGTGCCGGTATCCCGCATCAGCTCTTTGAAAATGAACTGTTTGGCCATGCCCGGGGCGCCTTCACCGATGCCAAGGGCGAGCTGCGAGGTCTGGTCGCCATGGCCGAAGGCGGCACCTTGTTTCTGGATGAAATCGACGCTCTGGACCTGCGAGCCCAAGCCAAGTTGCTCAGGTTCCTTCAAGAGGGAATGTATAAGCCGCTCGGAGCGGATCGATTCTGGAAGAGCAACGTCCGCCTGATCGCCGCTACAAACCAGCCCATAGAAATTCTGGTACGCGACGGTCAGTTTCGATCAGATCTCTACTATCGCCTGAACGTCCTGCGACTGGAATTGCCGCCACTGCGCAAGAGGCGAGGCGATATCCCGATTCTGGCAATTCATTTTCTTTCCTCTCTCGGCTCATCCGCCGGGCAATCGCACAAGACATTCTCGCAGGCGGCGTTGATCAAGCTTTCCTCCTACGACTGGCCCGGCAATGTCAGGGAACTTCGTAATGTAGTGCAACGTGCCTGCGTTTACGCGGAGGACTCCCGGATTCTGCCGTCCCATATCACCCTCCCCACCTCCCATGTTGTGGAACCTTGCGGCGGGCGGTTCCACGAGGCTCGCATCCAGACGATCGAAGCGTTCGAGAGGCGTTATGTCGAAGAGATGATTCGAAAACATAACGGAAACGTTACTCACGCAGCGCTCGAAGCGGGTAAAGAGCGGCGCGCCTTCGGCCGTTTGATCAAGAAGTACGGCATCAGCCGGGTCGATTTGGACCCAGCCGCTGGGTCGCTCCTGGCCCGTTCTGCAAAATCTACATAACAATCGGAGGACTTCGAATTCCAGCCTGGGATCTGAGCCGACTGCCGGGCATTCACGCCCCGGTTTGGCAATCCGTCAAGAGTGAAGGCATGTCTTTTCAATGACTTCAATTTGGCGCCGGGCGTGCCACTCAGTCTGGAATTGCACTCGCGAGAAACAGAACCGGAACGAGCGCGCGAAGTCTTGAACTACTTCCTGAGACATCCGCAAGCCGCCGACACTCTGGAGGGCATAGCCCGATGGCGCCTGATGCAAGAGGCCCTTCAGCGAGGCGTAGAAGAGACATCTCGAGCCCTGGAGTGGCTGGTCTCTAAAGGTTTCCTGCGAGAGGTCTCAAAGCCCTACAGCAGCCCCATCTATAGCCTGAATCACGAAGAGACCGCGAAAGCCGAAGAGTTCCTGGCTCAAGGCCAGAGCTCTGAAGCGAATCGCGAAAAAGACTGACGTAAACACAAGGAGCGCAGTTCATGTCAACAAATGTTTCCTGGAAGATCGATGTGGAGATACAGTCCGGTCCTAGCGTCGTCGTCACCAACGCTGTTCAAGTGGATGCCTATGACCGCATCGAAGTGACCGTACCAGACACTACATCCTCGCCGACCGCCACAACCGTGGACATCCAGCCGGGCGCGGCGGGTAAGGTGAAACTGCTGGTCATAACCTCCACGAAATATGGCGACGACCTCAAGTACAAGGTACATGACAACACAACCACGGAACGAACTCTGAACGATGCGCTATTTCTAGCGGGAGCCGGAGGTCTCGACCTGATTGAGGATACTGCCGCACCGCTCGATAAGCTGCTCATCACCAATACCATAGGCCAGGACGTGGTAATCGAGATTATCGTAGGCCGTGCGGCAGTCTAGCTTGCCCTCAAGAGGAGAGATTATCCCATGCCAGTCAGACCAACTTTTCCAGGTGTTTACATCGAAGAGGTTCCGAGCGGAGTTCGAACCATCGTCGGTGTGGCGACTTCCGTCGGTGCTTTTGTTGACTATTTCGCGCGGGCGCCGCTAAACCGTGCAATCCAGATCTTCAGCTTCGCCGATTTTGAGCGCGAGTTCGGCGGGCTAGATCTCCAGAGTGAGGCCAGCTATGCCATCCAGCAATTCTTTCTCAACGGTGGAAGCGAGGCCTGGGTAGCCCGCATCACGAATGCCGCCACTCCGGCCGCTACCGCTTCGATTGACCTGCGCGACACAACGCCGGCAGACTCCCTGCGCGTCACGGCCGGACGCCTCATGAAGGGCGTCTCCGTGAATGACCCGGGTAGCTGGGGAAACTTCGTGCGCGTAGACATCGACTACGACACCATTGGTCCGGCCACGTTGTTCAATCTCACCGTCTCGGAGGTCTCTCCGGCAGGAACTCAGCCGGTCGTGCGCACGGAAACGTTTCGGAACCTGACGATGACAGCCGGTCAAACCAACTCGGCCGTGGACGTCGTGAATGAAGGCTCGCGCATCGTGCAGATCAGCTCCTTGGGCACCGGACGCCCGGCTCAGACCGGAACCACCAGCAATACTCTGAATTCAGGGACGCTCACCGCAACACTCGCTCCATTCCAGTTCAACGCTCAACTGAGCGGTGATCTCGCGCGGGTTGTTACACTCGCCCGCGCGCCAGCGGGGCCCACGGCGGCGGTGATTCTTCAGGATGCCAGGGGTCTGCTCGAAGCAGCCCTTCGTCTAGCGAACCCCAACGATCCCCGCTACACCAATGCCGTCGTCCAGCTCATCGGTGGAAGTTTTCGAGTCCTCACCGGGCGCGCCGGCGATCCGGCAATTCTGGGAAGTGCTTTCAATCCGAGCCTGACGATTACCTTTACGGAGGCTGGAGGTAACACAGCGGCCGACCTTGGTTTGTTTGGCGCCGGGGTCAGTGTCAATGTTCAGCAGTACTCCCTCGGCGGAGCCGCGGCCGGATTCCAGACCAATCCTGGCGTGGGAACACTGGGCAGTCTTCCGGGTGGATCCGACTATATCGGCGTTCGCCTCGCCAAGACTGGTTTGTTCGCGCTGGAGGACGTGGACATTTTTAACATCGTGTGCATTCCCGGAGCGGCCGACCTGCCGGATCCGCAGCCCTTCAACGTTTATAGTGCGGCCGAAGCCTATTGTCTCGAACGGCGGGCATTCCTGATCGTGGATATTCCGGAGGCCATCAATACCCCACCGGAGATGAAGGACTGGCTGGAGGTGAACGCCAACCTTCGGAATCGCAACGCCGCTGTGTATTTTCCCCGCTTGCGGATCGCGGATCCGCTGAATCAGTTCCGGCTGCGCGATTTCGCTCCGAGCGGGACGCTCGCCGGCATCTACGCCCGCACGGATAACGATCGCGGAGTGTGGAAGGCTCCCGCGGGAATTGAAGCCACTCTACGAAATGTCAATGAGCTCCGCACCGTTCTCACCGATCCGGAGAACGGGACCTTGAACCCGCTTGGCATCAACTGCCTTCGGACGTTCCCCGTCATCGGCACGGTGTCCTGGGGCGCGCGCACTCTGGACGGCGCCGACGTGCAGGCCTCCGAGTGGAAATACCTGCCGGTACGCCGGTTCGCTCTCTTTCTGGAGGAGAGCCTCTATCGAGGCACCAAGTGGGCGGTCTTCGAGCCCAATGATGAACCCTTGTGGTCTCAGATCCGGCTGAACATTGGGGCGTTTCTGCAAGACCTGTTCCGCAAAGGCGCCTTCCAGGGACAGACGCCTCGGGAGGCCTACTTCGTCAAGTGCGACAAGGAGACGACAACCCAGAACGACATCAACCAGGGAATCGTGAACATCCTGGTTGGCTTCGCCCCGCTGAAGCCGGCCGAATTCGTGATCATCAAGATCAGCCAGATCGCAGGTCAGATTCAAGTTTAAGGAGACAGCGCCATGGCACAATTCACCGTCAACGCAACCCGTTTTGATCCGTATAAGAACTTCAAGTTCCGCGTCAAGTGGGATGGACGTTATGTGGCCGGCGTGAGTAAAGTCGGCGCGCTCAAACGTTCTACCGAAATGGTGGAGCATCGCGAGGGTGGGGATCCCAGCACCAGCCGTAAGTCCCCGGGCCGGACTAAGTATGAGGCCATCACGCTCGAGCGTGGGGTCACGCACGACCTCGAGTTCGAGCGATGGGCCAACAAGGTGTGGGACTTCGGGGCCGGCCTCGGCAAGGAGGTGTCGCTCAAGGACTTTCGCAAGGACATCAGCATCGAGGTTTACAACGAAGCCGGTCAAAAGGTTCTGGCTTATAACGTATTCCGCTGTTGGGTATCGGAATTCCAGTCGTTGCCTGACCTGGATGCCAACGCCAACGCGATTGCCATCCAAACCATCAAGCTTGAGAACGAAGGCTGGGAGCGAGATCTGAGCGTGCCTGAGCCGAGTGAACCCTCCTTTGTGGAACCCGCCTGATCCGGGCTTGAACCATGTTGAATGTGCACTTGCGCGAACTGACCGGGGAGGATCAGTCCTTCCTGATGGATGAGGGCATTAAGCTGCTTCCAGCCGGCTGGGTTACAGAGATACTCACCCGGTGTGTCACTTCGTTGGGCGACGGACTGCAAGTGACTCGAGACGCGATCCGCTCCCTTACCGCAGGCGAGCGAGAAGCGGCCCTTCTGCAGCTTCGCCGCCTCCTGTTTGATAACCGGCTTCCATGTGTTCTCACCTGCCCATCTCCGGGCTGTGGGGAAAAACTCGATTTGGAGTTGAATATCAATGACCTTCTGGTTTCACCCAGTAACCAATCGAGCCGCTGGCACGAACTCACGATTGGAGGCGACGATGGCGCTACCTATACCGTCCGCTTCCGCCTCCCGGATGGGTCCGATCAGGAAGCTGCTGCGCGATTGGCGCAAACCGATGTCGACGCCGCGGCGGACCTGCTCCTGCGGCGATGTGTCGAATCGATTGTCCCGTCCAATGGGCTGACGGAGGATGTGATTCCCAAGACAGTCGCGGACCAAATATCCGCCCGAATGGCCGAGTTGGACCCGCAGGCGGAAATCCTACTTCAGATCACTTGCGCCGCGTGCGGTCATGCGTTCGGTGCGATTTTGGACGCCGCGAGCTTCGTACGTCAGGAACTGGAGGCTGGTGCGCGGCATCTCTATCGAGAAGTCCACCTGTTGGCATACCACTACCACTGGAGCCTCTCCGAGATCCTCGGTATGAGTGGCCGCACGCGGCGCCGCTATCTCGACCTTCTCGAGGAAGAACTAGCGCAGGAAGGAGTCCAGTGAGCGGCTTCCTTCGGAATCTGGCTCGTCGCGCGGCAGGCATTCCTGCAACAGTCATCCGGCCAGCGGCTTCGGCGCCAGTCGGGCCGGAGTTTCAACCGGTGAGCGCCGGCCTGGCAGAGCAAGCTTCGGAAACAGCAGCGCCGGCGCCATACGAAGGCATGGAACTGAGGCTAGAGTCTACGCCGGAGCCGGTCGCTGAAAGAATTCTCAATTCCTCACCCGTGGTGCGAGTGGAACGTATTTTGTCCACTCAATCAGCCATGAGTGTAGCGCCAGCACCGGAATCCTTTTCCACGCCCGCCGAGCCCATGTTCGATCCGCAGCCGCAACCTATGAAAATCCCGGCCAATCCAGGCGTTCACCCGCGAGAGGGGATCGAGACCAGACAGATCCTCCAGCAGCGCCCTGCATTCTCTGAACCGGATCCTGCCGGGCTTGAGCAGCAGCAGGAACCGCGCGCGCAGCGGAAGGCGGATCCGCAGTCAGTTGAAATTCCGCGGACCGCCGATCGAGTCGTATCCGCTCCTATGATTCGTCCCGCCGCCGAAAAACCCAGCTACACCCGGTTCCTGCCTTACGCGGAAGCACCAGCGCCTCACGCTGCCGCGTCCACGCCGATCCATGTGCGAATCGGACGGGTCGAAGTGCGCGAGGCAGCGCCGCCGGCGCCAGCTCCCACTCGCCCGAAGCAGCCGGAGCCGATGGGGTTTGCAAGCTACTACCGAATGCGGAACTACCGGAGCTAACGGATGAGCAACTTCCTGGGCATCGGCGGAGTGAGCGCAACGTTACAGAGTCTCCTACGCGATCGAATGGAATTGCCCCAAGGGATGGTTCGCACGGACCTCCAGGTGACGGTGAGCACACCGCAGCCGGAGGACGATTCCGAAGCGGCCGAGCCCACGCGAGTGAACTTGTTTCTCTATCGCGCCAGCGAGAACGGCTACCTCAAGAATCAGATGATCCCGGGACAGGGACACCCGAGCGAATATGGCCACCCGCCGCTCAGCCTGGTTCTGCATTACATGCTGACCGCCTACGGAGCCACCGACGACAACGGGTTGGTGAATGAAACGCGCGCGCACTTCCTGCTCGGAAGCGCCATGCGAGTGCTCCACGATTATCCCGTGATTACCAACCAACTGCTGACTGTGAACGGGCCCGCCATCCAGATTCTCCACGACAGTCTGCGAACTGAATTCGAGCAGGTCAAGATCACGCTGGACCCGATCAGTCTGGAAGATCTTTCCAAGATATGGACTGCCTTGACGCGGCCATACCGGCTCTCGGCCGCCTATACGGTGAGTGTCGTCCAGATCGAAAGCCGCCGTTTGAAGACACTGGCTGCTCCGGTGCTGACGCGGCGCATTCACATCGCCGTTTCCAAGCGTCCGCAAATTTTCAATGTGTACCGAACACCGGTTGTACCCGGGGAGCCCATAGGAGATATCCGGGCTCATGTTTTACAGGAACTCACCGTCGAGGGCGAAAACTTTCGCGGGGCACAAACCTACGTGCGTCTAGGAGGCCTCGAGCCGATCGGCGTAGTCCCAATATCGGACAAAGAGATTCGCATCCTTGTGCCCAACGATACCTATCCGGCCGATGCCGATCATCCGTTACCGCGTCCGATTCCGGTCGAGGATCAGTTGCGGCCCGGCCCACAGACGGTCGAAGTGCAGGTATTGCGACTCACCGAAGTGGTGGAGGGTGGTCTGGATCGGGGAGTGGTGGTCCTGGATGATCGCCGGCAGAGTTCCAACCAATGTGTCTTTATGCTCGCGCCCGAGATCTCGGGACTCAATCCACTGAGCGTGCCGGCGGCGGGAGTTGCAGGAGCCGTGCTGACTGTCAACGGAAGGCGTCTTTTTGAACCGGGCGTCAAGAGTGCCGTGCTGATCGGAGACGTCTCGATCCCAGTGCAAGAGCCTGGTCCAGGAGGACCGCAGTCCGATACTTCCATCCAGGTATTGCTGACTGCTCTTGGACTAACAACTCCCGCGACGCCCGTTGGCACCTATCCGCTTCGCGCGATGGTCAACGGAGTTCAAAACCTCGAGAACGTGACCTTCCAACTGACGTAAGAAACCTATGGAGCAGATCACTCAATCGACGGCGGCGGTTTCCTGGACAGATGCCAATCGAGAGCATCTGCGAGCCGAGCTGAACCGTCTTCGTTTGTTATTCCGCCGCAAGGTGCGCTGGCTGCGCTTGCAGTGGCAGCAGGATCCGGTTGCCGCCAGCCGCGCAATCGTGATCAGTGATATGTTCGCCGACCGCATCCTCACGGGCTGCGATGAAGCGGAGGAGATCCGGTTCTATCAAGAAGATTCCGAATCCAGGGCGATCACGAACGCATGCAATGAGATGGAGATAAGTCTGTCGGCGCGGCGCCAGAGCTTGACCGAAGCAGGGGGTATACCGGCGAGTGAAGCCTTGGTGCGGTTGTTCGGGTTGAGTACTTTCGAGCGGGATGTGCTGCTGCTCACGTTCGCAGCCGCGGATGACCCTGGATTCACCGCGCTTTGCGCCTACCTTCAAGACGATGCCCATGCACGGTTCGCCACTGAGCACTTGATTCGGAGTGTGCTCTGTTTGGGACAGGAGGATCGCGAAGCGGCGCGTGGCGCCTTTGTGCCTTCGGCTCCCTTGCGCCGTTTCCGGCTGATCGCAGCCGGCGATGCGAGCACGACTGCCGCTTTGTCGATCGACCCGCGAGTCGCCGATTACATTCGCGGTATCAACCGGCTGGACGAAAGCCTCGTCCCGATGCTCCGTCCGATTCCACGAATTCCACTGGCGCGGGCGCACCTGGATCTGGTGGATGAATTAGTCCTCTGGGCCAAATCCGCAGGCGGTGAGCCTTGGCCACCCTTCTTCTTTACTGGCCCACCCGACGCCGGAGGCGAGTGCATTGCCGTGGAATTCTGCGCACGTGCTGGAATGCAGATCTACTCCCTCGACCCGAGGCGTCTGCCGACCAACGACACCGATCGCCAGCATCTGGTTCAGATTGTGGAGAGAGAGACGATTCTCTCTCGTATCGCACTCTACCTGGATGTCACTGACCTCGATCCGGGTGACAAGCCGCTGACTGCGGCCGTTCGCGACTGGATCGAGCGTGCGGCCGGCGTCCTTGTCATCGGCGGCCGGGAGCGTTGGGATTTTCAACGGCAGGTGCTTCATTTAAAGATCTTGAAGCCCGATCACCAGGCTCAGCGTAGTCTTTGGAATAAGTGTCTGGAAGCTGTGCCCAACTCAGTCGATGGCCAGTTGGACGCGATCATCCAGCAGTTCGATCTCGGCCCGCAGCTCATTCCTCAGGCTGTGCATTCCGCTGCAGCCAGGGCTCGGAGCCGCCCAGGCAACGCAACATTGCACGCCGAAGATTTATGGCGCGCCTGCCGTGAGCAGGTTGGCTGGCAACTGGGCGGGCTAGCCCAACGGCTGCAGCCTTGTTACACGTGGGATGACATTGTCCTGCCTGCGGACCTGATCCGGCAGTTGTGGGAAATCGCGGGCCAGGTCGCAGCGCGGCCGCAGGTTTATGAAGCGTGGGGGTTTGGCGCCCGCTTGCCGCGTGGCCGGGGCATCAGTGCGTTGTTTTCCGGTCCGAGCGGCACCGGGAAGACAATGGCGGCGGAGATTCTGGCCAACCACCTTCAACTCGATCTCTATCGCATCGACCTCGCGGGCGTCGTCAGCAAGTATATTGGCGAAACCGAAAAGAACTTGCGCAATGTCTTTGACGCAGCCGAGCAATCAGGCGCAATTCTCTTCTTCGATGAGGCCGACGCGCTCTTCGGCAAGCGAAGCGAGGTGAAGGACAGCCACGACCGTTACGCCAATATCGAGATCAACTACCTCCTGCAACGAATGGAGGATTACCGCGGGTTGGCGGTGCTCTGCACCAACCGCCGGTCGGCGCTGGACCGCGCGTTTCTTCGCCGCTTGCGATTCCTGGTCGAATTTCCGTTCCCGGACTGCGACCACCGCCGTTTGATCTGGCAAAAGGTCTTTCCGGCGCAAGCGCCGTTGGACTCTTTGGATCTGGATGCGCTCGCCCGGCTCGAGATCAGTGGCGGCAACATCCGCAATATCGCGCTCAATGCGGCGTTCCTCGCGGCAGGACAGAAATCAACCATCGGGATGCGCGATGTTTTGCATGCTGCCCGCCGGGAGTACGCCAAGATCGACAAGATGCTCACCGAGGCCGAGTTTGGATCTCACTACAGGTTGATGAAGTCATGAAACAAGACGCGCACCTCATCGACATAGAGAGCATCGTGCTCAACGGAGTGGACATGCGTTACGCTGCGCGTGTTCAAGCGATGGTGGAAGCGGAAGTTCTGCGCACGCTTGGCGGGGCGGGTTTGGGCGATTCCTTGAGCGAGACCAGCCTGAATCAAGTTTGCTCCGAGATCGGTCGTTCCGTGGCGAAAGGTGGAACCAATGGGAGCTGAAAGATGCCAAACCGCGGCAGGCCAATATTCTGGAACTCCACAGATGCGCTTGATGTTTGGGCGGCCGGCCAGCGAGCGGCCGCGCGGCCTCGGCAACCAAGCCATGCAGCGATTGTTGCAGACCAAGCCAACGATCAACCAGGCAGGGGACCGGTTCGAGCAGCAGGCAGATCAAGTGGCCGAGCAGATCATGCGCATGCCGGACCCAGCGCCAGCAGGCTGTGACGACTGTCCGGATCCCACACCCTCGATCATCCGATGAGAAAGCCTTATGTTCACACGTGAATCGACACAGGCGCCCGTCAAGAGTGGTGCAGGCCCTCCTTTGCGATCGATCCGCTACACCGAAATTCAATCCTTACGGCAGTTCGCAAGCTGTCAGCCGCAAGGAAACCACGCTATCCAGCAACGATTGACAAGCAAGGCTATACAACCGAAGCTCACCTTGAATGCACCCGGCGACAGATTCGAGCGTGAGGCCGACAGCGTGGCCGAACACGTCATGCGCATGCCGGACCCTGTGCTCCAGCAAGGAGCACTGAGCGGCGTGCCTCAAGTGCAGAGAGTCTGTACGGAATGCGAAGAGGAACTGCACCGCAAGCCGGCGTCATCGAGGGATGCAGTCGGGGAAGGATTCCAGCATCCCAGCGGCGGTGGGCGGCCATTGCCGGATTCCGAACGGAGTTTCTTCGAGCCTCGCTTCGGTAGAGATTTCAGCCAGGTGCGAACGTATTCCGGCGAGCAGGCGGCCGGGGCAGCGCAGTCGGTGAACGCGCTGGCCTACACCATGGGAAGCGATATCGTTTTCGGACGCGGCCAATATAGCCCCGGCACTACGGGCGGACGAACTTTGCTGGCGCACGAATTAACCCATGTGGTTCAGCAAGGGGCAGCCACGTCGGGCGCCGGCGCGTCTCCTCCTTCCGTGCAGCGCCTAGGGGACGTTAGTCAAGTCCCAGCCGGGTTGACGTGTCCAGTTCCGGGTCCCGCTCTTCTCGATCCTGTTCACACCAACGTTCTCTTTCCGATCAGCTCCTCCGCGCTGTCACCGGCGGCGACCGCCGACATCGCGGCCTTTGTGGCGGCCTGGAATGCGGCGGGCGCCAATAGAGCTATTCGAGTGGATGGGTTCGCCAGCACCGACGGCCCACAAGCGTTGAACTGGACTCTTTCTTGCAATCGGGCTGAGGCGGTTGTCAGAGAGTTGACCGGACCCGGCGCGATTGACCCGCGTTTCATCGAGCCTTTCGCGCAAGGGGAAACCAGCGAGTTTTCCACCACCGATCTGACACTGAACCGCCGCGCCACGATCCGATCGGATCTCGCCGCGGCGCCTGTACCCGTCTGCGCAAATCCCGGCAATACACGGGTGCTCGATCTCCAACCAGTCTTCTTGCGAACCGATCCGGCGGATGCGGCACCGACGGGTGTGAGCTGGTCGAGGCGGTTCAATGAAGCGAATGTGATCTGGGGCAAGCTTGGCGTTCGGTTTGTTGAGCTTTCAGCGGTCACAATCGATACGGCGCTCAAGGCGAACGGTACGAACGACGCGGAGATTAACGCGGTCAGGGCACTGAGGTCAGCGGCTGGAGTGGAAGTCTTCCTTGTTGACAACGACATGGCTTCTTCCGGCGGTGCATCCAAAGCCCCTGGACCGGGAGCGAGTTGCGGCGCCGTTGGGAACATCGTAATGTCCGATCGCGGAACCAGCGACACTCTTCTAGCTCATGAGCTCGGCCACATCTTGGGGCTCCAACATCCCGGCACTCCCCCCAATCCGGGCGAAGCAGGGACGATTATGGAACCAACCGGCGGAGGAGCCATTCTCGGCCATTCCGTCCCCAACCCGACGCGCAACACGATAGCAAATTTCAATGCCATTCTGTGTCCTCCAAGAGGAGCTCCTGTCTGTTTGAACCCGGATGCGTGAGGTGAATGACTTGCCTACGATGCAAAGACAGAGCGTCACCAAGAGCAGTCCGCAACCCGTCGCGACCGGGGGTATGAACAGGACATATGCGGCCACAGCGACGCGCGGTCCGGCAATCAGTAATCAGGCGATGCAACAGATCATGCGCGCCGCCACTGAGCCGCCAGGGGACTTAGGATGCCCGATTGCCGAAGACACACCGGCGCCGGTTGTAACCGATGTGTTTTTCAGTCTAGGCAAAGACGGCGTGGATCCGACTGAACAGCCCAAGATCAAGACATTTATTGAAGATTGGCAATATGACGGCACGGATCGTCCGGTGCGGGTAGATGGCTACGCGAGCGTGGATGGCGATCCGACTGTGAACTGGAGACTCTCCTGCGATCGCGCCGTGAGCGTGTTCACCGAGTTAGTCCACCCTGCATCCGGAGCTCCTGGTATTCCGGAGCGCTTCATTGATGCCTTTGCACAGGGCCCCACCAGCGAGTTCCCCGGCGGTCTTGAAGCGAACCGGCGCGTGACCATCAGCGCCGATATTCACGATTCTCCCGCGCCCATATGCCAGGAGCCGGGTCAAGCTCGGATTCTTCCGCTTCAACCGGTTTTTCTCAGAACAGAATTGGCAGATCCAGAGCCTACCGGTAAGTCCTGGGACCGGCGTTTCCGTATCGCCAACGAAATTTGGGGCAAGATCGGCGTCACCTTTCTCGAGTTGCCGCCGGTCACGCTGAACACGGACTTGAAGACCGCGGGAACAACGGTAATGGAGCGCTTTCTGGTGGGGGGACTAAAGTACGGTCCCGGAATCGAGATCTTCCTTGTCGATAACGACATGACATGGGCGGGTGGAGGATCCACTGTGCCTTTCCACGGGAACGGATGTGGCCCGGCGGGAAATATCGTCCTATCCGATCGCGGCGCGAGTAACACGCTGCTCGCGCACGAGCTGGGCCACATCCTCGGCCTCGATCACCCTCGAGTAGGCATCAATCCGGGCGAGCCAGGCACCATCATGGACGCTTCCGGTTCGAATGAGAACGACAGCCCGACCCGCAACACTTTGGTCAACTATGCGCTCATAACGTGTCCGGAGCCGGCCGGCTTGACCTGTCTGGAGCCTGACGAATGAGGCTTGAGCACCATCGAGAGAGCCTGCTCCGCTCGCCCGTCGCGACATCTCAGCGTGCCGCGCACGACCGCCCTCCTTCTGTCCGTTACGCACGATCCAGCCTGGGCAACCAAGCCATGCAACGGCTGCTGATGGGAACTGCGCAAAATACGCCCGATCTGCAGCGTCAGAATGCAGCACCCTCCTACCGCGACTGTACACAAAATATCACCGGAATCAGCGATGCCAACGAAAAGCTCGAGGCTGCACGGATACGGGCGCGCGATTTTGTAGACGTCGCCATCGCTGCATTGGGCAAGACGCCTGCATCCGGCTCGTCTGCCGCGACGGCGCTCGCGCGGCACTTTATCAATCCCACGGCAACACAACGCGAGACGATCCGGGAGAACTACCGCCAGATCCTACACGCCCTCCATGTCACGAACTTCATCTGCAACACAGCCGGCATGTGCGGACAGTTCCAGGCGTTCTGGCTGCCGGATGACGACCTGCTTCATGTTTGTCCCCGGTTCTGGCGGCTGGACCGGACTTGCCAGGCAATCGTGCTGATCCATGAAGCCGCCCACGATATCGGCGTCGACGCCGGATTGACTGGGCATCCGATGAATCGCGGCACGGCCACATATCCCGCCGGAAACGATCCGCCACCGGATGGGGAAACAGCAGCGAATCGAATTGTCAATCCAGACGCGTACGGTTTCTACGGTGCGCACATATGGCGCGAGACCGATACCGGATCCCGCTGCGGAGATAGATAGAACATGCCCTCTGAATTTCCTCGCAGTCCGAAACTCCTCAAAGGTGCCTTGGTTGTGTATGAATCTCAGAAGCCCGGCCCGCCGCCGAAGGTGATCGTGTTCCAGTACAACCCGGAACAGCTCACACGTTCGCTGGCGCACCGCGCCGCTCCGCCCGATCCCAGCAGCGTGGGTGCGGCCCGCGAAGATGCCTTCCGCGTTCTGGGCCCGCCCATCGAGACCATCCGGCTGTCGGTGATACTAAACGCGGCGGATCAACTGGAGCAGCCCGACAGGAACCCGGAAGTCGCCGATAACGGTCTTCATCCCGCGCTGGCGGCGCTCGAGCTCCTAATCTACCCGCCCAACACCCAGGTGTTGCTCAACCGCGACCTCGCGCAAGCGGGCAGCGTCCAGGTTTGTCCCGCGGATTTACCCTTCACGCTCCTGGTTTGGGGAAAATCGCGCGCCGTACCAGTTCGCTTGACCGACTTCTCGATCACAGAAGAAGCTTTCGACCCCACGCTCAATCCCATCCAGGCCAAGATCGAGCTGAGCATGCGGGTGCTTACCTACATGGAGCTGAAAGAGGACACGCTCGGATTCAGCGCTTACATTGCTTACCAGACCCAAAAAGAAACACTGGCGCGGATGGTCCGGGCCGGTGAAGCCGAAAGCGCGATTCGAGGACTCATCCCAGTCTAAGGAGATTGAATGTTTTTCAAAGGTAGCCGGTATGAAAACGTCGAGACCGACAGTATCCCTAACTCGCGAGGCCAGCTCGTCCAGTTCAAGACGGTGCGCTTCATACCGGACACGCCGGCACGACTAGGCGTGATCGTGAAACAGGAAGAGCGTCTGGATCAGATCGCTCACAGAATCTACCAGGACCCCGAGTTGTTCTGGCGCATCTGCGACGCCAACCGCGCACTCTGGCCCGACGACTTGGTCGCGGAGCCGGGTCGAACCATCAAGATTCCGCCGTCAGAAGGTTAGACGATGCCGGCCGTTACCTACACCTTGACCATCGATGGAGTCCCCGCCAGCGGGGATCTGCTGTCGGCCATTCAGCAGATCGAGGTCGAGGACCACGCCACCATGGCGGACATGATGCGCTTGCGCGTTGTCATCGGAATCAAGGATGGCTGCTCGGGATGGTCCGTCATCGACGACGATCTGTTTCAGCGTCTGACTAGTCTTCGTATCTCGGTGGCGGTCGGCAGCGGCAAAGCCGAGACACTCATGAACGCATACGTCGTCGATACCGATGCGAGCTTTGCCAATCAGCCGGGTTCTTCCATCCTCAACGTAGCGGCGATGGACCCGACCGTTTTGATGAGTCTCGACGAAGGGAAGGTGAAGGCGTGGCCGAACATGAGCGACAGCGATATCGCAAATTCCATCTTCTCGTCCCCGGAATACCGATTCACTCCGATCGTCGACACCACTCAGTGGAGACGCCAGGAGAACGACCAGACGATGATCCAGCGCGGCAGCGATATTCAGTTTCTCCAGCAACTCGCCGAGCGTAACGGATTCGAAGTTTACGTCGAGACCAATCCGCAGTCGGGAGCCGTCGAGGGCCACTTTCATGCGCCTCGTCTCGACTTGCCTCCGCAGGGCGTGCTTTCTGTGAATATGCGCGACTCCACTAACGTAAACAGCTTGAACGCGCGGTTCGACATGCTGCGCCCCGCAACGGCGCAGGCGTCGAATCTGGACGTGGATCGGTCGGATCAAAAGGCCCAGGTGCCCAATTCTAAACGGCCGGTTCTGGGGCGCGATACAGCCCTCAACACTCAACGGCCACGCCGCGTGCTCCTGGCCGGAACGGGATCGGTCCGAACAGGGGAATTGCAGACGTCCGCGCAGGCAGTGGCGGACCAATCGGCCTTCGCAATCACGGCGGAAGGCGAGTTGAACACGGTCGCCTACGGCGGCATCCTGCGTGCTAAACGGCCGATTATGGTGCGCGGCGCCGGTCGGGTGTTCAGCGGGACTTACTACGTTGAGCGGGTGCACCATGTCTTGACCGCCGATTCCTACAAACAAAATTTCACCTTGAAGCGCAACGCGCTTGGATTGTCCGGTCGGGAGTCGTTTGTGGAGAACAACGCCCTGACGGCCTAGGGAGGAACAATGGACCCACAGACCACGCCCTCGAACGGACAGCAGACCGGCCAGCGGTTCTACGGCAAGTACCGCGGCCGGGTCACCGACAACCAAGACCCGCTGAACTACGGGCGGATCCGGGCGTGGGTCCCGGAAGTGCTGAACGACGTTGACACGGGATGGGCATGGCCGGCGGCTCCGTACGCGGGCGATGGCTCCGGAGCTTACACCGTGCCTTCACCGGGCGCCGGTGTTTGGATCGAGTTTGAGTCCGGGAACGTTTCCCTGCCGGTCTGGAGCGGTTGCTTTTGGGACCAGTTGCCCACCGACGAGACGGGCTCGGCCACCACGCCGGAACGGAAGATCCTTCGCACCGAACAGGGCCTTCTCCTGTCTCTGGACGACGGCGGCAAGACCATCACCTTGAGCGACTCGAATGGAAGCAACCTGATCAAGTTCGAGGTGCAGTCGGGACAGATCAAGATGCAGGCCACGGCGAAGGTAGTCGTCGAGGCTCCTCAGATAGAGCTGGTGCAGAATGCGACGCATCCCCTGGTATTCGGCGACAACCTTTTGACTTATCTCAACCAGCTTGTGACGCTGTTCAATTCCCACGTTCATCCGGGCGAGCTGGCTCTGGGCTTCATTCCAATCACACCGGCGCCACCGGTTTCGCCGTTCCCGCCAGCCACGCCCAGTCTACTCTCAACGAGAGTGAAGTGCGGATAGGAGAAATCGATGGCTGTTGAACTCTTTGCCGGCAACTTGACGACTTTCGAGCTCGAGGACAGCATGGCCAGGGAGATGGAAGACGCTCTCAATGACCTGATTGGTCCGCTTCCCGCGGCTCCCCAGAAGATGGTGGACGACCGGCGTGCATTGTTCATCGCAATCGCGCGCGGCGTAATCAACCACCTGCAAGACAGGCAGGATGCGTTTGTGATCCCGTATAACACCGGCTCCGGTACGGACACGACCACACCCGACATCCAGGTGAGAACTTAGCCATGACGCTGTTCCTTGATTTCCCGTTCCACATTGACGGCCGCGGCCGCGCGGCCGAGACCGTCGAGGACGACCACATCCGCGACATGATCTTCCAAGTGCTGTTCACCACACCCGGCGAGCGCGTCAACCGCCCTGACTTCGGCTGCGGCCTCAAGCAGCTTGTCTTCATGCCCAACAGCGACGCGCTCGCGGCCGCCACCCAATTTCTGGTGCAGGGGTCGCTGCAGCGGTGGCTCGAAACGGTGATTCAGGTCGAATCGGTAACCGTCGAGCCGGTGGACTCGGAGCTGCGCGTGACGGTGGTCTACAGCAAGCGATCCGGCGGAAGCATCCGGCGGGATGTCTTTACGTCAGCGGGACCGGCTTAGGAAAGCATATGCCATCGATAGTCGAGTTGGGTCCAACGTGCCGGGACGCCAAGCGGCGTGCAGACATTCTGGCACATCCGGTTTTGAACGGCATCGATTTTGTCGAATACGAGCGCCGCCCGCTGGCATTGTTCAAGCACGTCCTGGTCGTCACTTTCCTCAAGCCGCTGCCGGATCCACCTCACTCGAATCCCGATGGAGCCTATGGCCTCACTCTGCCCGCGAACCTCGGCCTCGTAATCATTCAAGGCGGGACCCGGATCGTCAACATCCAGCCACTCCAGGTGAGTCTGGTTGGAGACCTGCTCGAGATTGCCGTTAGCGAGGAAGGGGACTTCTCCACATATTTCCTCGCCCTCGGATGGACTCTGCAACCAGACGGAACATTCCAGCAGCAGATTCCGGCGCTCGATGTTCAGTTCTCGATCGCTCCGATCAACTTCAAGGCCGGCTGCCCCACCGAGTTCGACTGCCGCCAGCCGCGCATCTGCCCGCCGGAGCAACTTGCCGAACCGCTGATCGATTACCTCGCCAAAGACTATGCCAGTTTCCGCAAACTGCTCCTCGATCTGATCCCACAATTGAATCCCGGATGGATCGAGCGAAATCCATCCGACTTCGGCATCGCGGCTCTTGAGCTGCTGGCCTATGAGGGCGATCAGCTCAGCTATTTCCAGGACGCGGTGGCAAACGAGGCGTATCTGGATACGGTACGGCAGAGGGCTTCCGCGAAAAAGCACGCACGCCTGGTCGATTACACTATGCACGACGGCCGCAATGCCTGGACGTTCGTACATTTTGCGGTCTCAAGCGTTGGTGAGATTCCGCAGAGAACCAAGATCATCAGCCGCATCACCGCACCCCTCCGTTTCAAGAGCCTCGTCCCCGGTCCGGTTATCCCTGAGTCGGATGTACCGCCCGAATCCTTCGATTCGGATCCCGCGCTTTTACAGGTGAGAGTCTTCGAAACCACGTTCCCACTGACGGTCAGCTTCAAAAACAACGAGATCTATTTACACACCTGGGGAAACCTCGAGTGTTGTCTTCCCAAGGGGACCCGGATCGCTTACCTTTACTCGCTGGCTACAGGTCCAGGCGAGCGCCAGGCTTCCATGCCGGATCTTGCCGAGGGAGATTTTCTGCTTCTCGAAGAGGTGCTGGGCCCGAAAACCGGAGCAGTCGCGGACGCGGATGTCCTGCACCGCCAGGTGGTTCAGCTCGAAGATGTCCGGCAGATGCCCATCGGCGACCCAGCCTATCGCGACATGCTGACTCAGGATGCCGAGCTCCAGGTTTTTCGCAACGGCGATACTCCTCTGCCGCTGCTGCGAGTGACCTGGCGGCAATTGGACGCTTTGCAGTTCCCACTCTGTCTTTCTGCGCGGATTCCGGGCCGTGATCCATTGCTCAACGTTTCCGTGGCACGCGGCAACATCGTGCTGGCAGACCACGGCCGTACGATTCAGGAAGAGTTCAGACCGGTCATTACGGTTCCCGCCGGCAAGATCTTCCGCTTCCGGCTGAGCAACGGCCCTCTGACCATGCAGTGCCAGCCCGACCTCGTCAGCTACGATCTGAACAACGCGCTCATCTTGACACGTCGCAAGGATCTCACCTGCACTGTGCGCAAGGCCAAGCCCGCGATTGCCCTGTTAGTCGATTTTCCATCCCCACCCCGAGAGCTTTGGGAAGCCGTACCGGACCTGCTCGGCAGTTCTGAATCCGACCGCCATTTTACGGTCGAGGTGGATGCGGATGGACATCCAACCCTCCGCTTCGGCGATGACGAATATGGCGAACGGCCCGTGGGAGCGTTGCTTTTCACCGCTGTCTACCGCGTGGGAAACGGCCGTGCCGGCAATGTCGGGGCGGAGGCGATGGCCCACGCCGTTCAACCTCCCGTCGCTCCGCTTTGGCCCGCGATTCAAAAGCTTCGGAATCCACTGCCCGCGAGAGATGGGACAGACCCCGAAACTATCGAAGAAGTTCGCCAGCTCGCGCCTGCGGAGTTTCGCGCCGAACAGTTCCGTGCGGTGATCGAGGCCGACTATACGGTCGCGGCGAAAAAGCTCACTGACGTCGCTGGAGCCGTGGCCAGCTTCCGGTGGACCGGGAGCTGGTACACCGTGTTTGTCGGTATCGATCCCCGCAACCCCGACGACCTCATCACCGAGCCTGGAGGCCGAACCCGCCTGACCCCGTTGCTTGCCAACCTCGTCCGGAACTTCCTCACGCGTTACAAGCTCGCGGGTTACGACCTCGAGATCCGCTCCGCTGAGTATGTGCCGCTCGAAATTGAATTTGAACTGTGCGTTGAGCCGGACCATTTTC
>Ga0187893_10003866_pt1 | contig 29446 bp, 19 predicted proteins | sample MA1701074metaG_FD_139574 | JGI IMG/M metagenome (GOLD analysis project Ga0187893, IMG submission 139574) | White microbial mat communities from a basaltic lava cave in the Kipuka Kanohina Cave System on the Island of Hawaii, USA - MA170107-4 metaG ...
GGGAGGACTTCTCCACCCTCGCCGAGGCGAAGGTGCTCGTGGAGCGCTGGCGCTGGCACGACAACCACGTGCGGCCCCACAGCGCGTTGGGCTATCGCCCGCCGGCCCCCGCGGCGCGGCTGCTTCTTCGATACATGCGAAATGGTTGCTTGGTCGGGGTCGATATGAGGGACCGACGAGCGCTCACGAGAGCGATCCTGCACCGACGCGCAACACGTGTCCGGGCTAGTCGCCCTGGGATCACCGTACACGATGCCGCATAGAAACCGGCCCAACTGGTATCGCCACCTCGAGACGTGGGCGAGCCGTGCTCTTTGGCTGATGCTGATCATGTTCCTAGTCACGGTAGCGAGTTGCTATTGTCTCTTTGGATCGGCGCTTCATGACCTCGATTGATAGGGTGCTGACGTTTCGGGGGATTTCCGAGGGTGAGGGCCGGGTGAGGACGGGGCGAGCAGGATGAGGGAAGCGCGGCCCGACCGACCGATCCAACAAGTTGATGAACACGGATTTGGTGCGCTGCCGTGGCAACACCGCCGGAAGTTATCGTTTTCGGGACTCATCCAGGGCGGGAAGTCGGGGCGGTTCAGGTAGGTTTTGGGCAGCTCAGGTCGGCTGGAAGCAGTTGCGTAGGCTGACGGTGGAAGGGCAACCATCCGTTCCCCGCGCGGCGGGATCCTCGACAGGATCGTTCGTGGCCAAGTGCCCCTGCCGTTCCCGCACCCCAGCCAACGATCACTTTCGGGGTGCATCCCATTCGATACGAATCCGGCGGTTTTGCCGCGGCACCGTACGCGATACAAATCCGGCGGTTTTGCCGCGGCACCGTACGCAGCATCAGGCGTCCGGCTAGGGATCCTTGGGATGGATCTTTTGGGAGAGGAGCGGGCGCAAGGCCGCCACCCGGCTCAGCAGTTCGTACCAGAAAGGCGCCCCGAAACTCAAGAGCAGAGCCGTGATGAGGAACCCCGCGAGCTGCAGCGGGTCACCATAGGGAGCGGTGGTCCAGTTCTTCGGCACGATCTCGAGGGAGAGCCCCTCCAGTTCGCCGCGCAGCGCATGGATGCGCGCCACGGCCGTCTTCAGATCGGGCTCCTTGGGCGCGTCGTCCGCCCGCGCGAGAGCACGGGTCGACTCCGCGGCCAGCGCCGCGGCCAGCTGCGGGTTGGAGGAGAGCTGCCGCAGCATCCTGGGCGTGTCCACCTGCAAGCCGAACGCGAGCAGAAGCGCGATCGCCGCCGTCCAGCAGCGCGCGAAGAACGCGAACCGGTCGGAGCTGCGGTCCATCACGGTATCGAATGCGGTCTTGAGCGGCGCCTCATCGCCCTTCACCACAGCGTGAAACTCCTGGAACCGCACGGCCACGGCCTTCGTGAACTTGCTCCCGGCACGCAGCGCGATGCTCTTGCTGACCGCCTGCGCCGTGACCGCCTTGTCGGCTGCCCGCCCAGCCTTTTCGAGGACCTGCTCCAACGCCCACCGCAGGTTCTTCCCGCGCACCTGGCACAGCGCCATGAGCAGTTGCACCGAGCCGGTCACCGCGAGGCTCAGCAGCAGCATCACCCCCGCGAACCCGAGAATGGTGTCGAGATACTGAAGCACCATCGCGCCCTCCCTTCCTGGTCGGGCCGATTCTAGCGCTCACGCCTGGGGCCGCGCTACGGGGGCCCTACGCCCCTCTCAGCCGCAGGGAATTCGTGACCACGGTCACCGAGCTGAGCGCCATCGCGGCGGCGGCCACCGAGGGGCTGATCGCGAAGCCGGTGAGCGGGACCAGCAGGCCGGCGGCCACCGGCACGGCGGCGGCGTTGTAGAAAAATGCCCAGAAGAGATTCTGGCGGATGGTGCGCATGGTCCGGCGCCCCAGTTCGACGGTGCGCGCCACCCCCGACAGGTGCCCGTGAACCAGCGTCACGTGCGCCGCCTCCATCGCGGCGTCGGTGCCGCCTCCCATGGCGATGCCGGCGTCCGCGGCGGCAAGCGCCGGCGCGTCGTTGATGCCGTCTCCCACCATCGCCACCCGCGAACCGGCGGCGCGCAACGCGCGGATCGCCTCCAGCTTCTGCTCGGGCAAAAGCGCCGCGCGCACATCCTCCACGCCGGCCTCCACCGCAACCGCTCGCGCCACGATCTCCCGATCGCCGGTGAGCATGACGGGAACGAGCCCGAGCGCCTTCAGTCGAGCCACCTCGGCCGCGCCCTCCTCGCGCAGGGCGTCGGCCAACTCGATGGCGCCCACGGCCCGTCCATCGCGTGCGAGCAGGACGGTTCCCCCGCCCCCCTCCCAGCCCTCCGGCACGGCGACGCCCGCCTCCCTAAGGAACCGCGCGCTTCCCGCATGGAACTCCCCTTGCTCGGCGCGCACCGTCACGCCGCGCCCCGCGCTCGCGCGGAACTTCAGGACGGGGGCGGGGTCCAGACCGCGCGCCTTGGCTTTCGCGACGATTGCGCGCGCCAGCGGGTGCTCGCTCAGGTCTTCCGCGTCGGCGGCCCATTGCAACAGTTGCAACTCTTCGATGCCGTCGGCGGTGCGGATGCGGGTCACCCGCGGGCGGCCTTCGGTGAGGGTGCCGGTCTTGTCGAAGCAGATCGTGTCGAGGCGCGCGGCCAACTCGAGTGCGGAGGCGTCGCGGAAGAGGACGCCCTGCTGCGCGGCGCGCCCGACGGCGACCACGATGGCGGTGGGCGTGGCGAGGCCCATGGCGCAGGGGCACGCGATGATGAGCACGGTGACCGCGCGCAGGACCGCCTGGGCGGGGTCGCCCGCGCCGAGCCACCAGACCCCCGCCGTGAGCAGTGCGATGGCGATCACGATGGGCACGAAGACGCCCGCCACCCGATCCACCAGCGCCTGCACCGGAGGGCGCGACGCTTGGGCCTGGCGCACCGCCCGCACAATGCGCGCCAGGGCGGTGTCGGCGCCCACGTGGGTAGCGCGCACCTTGAGCGCGCCTTCGCGGTTGATGGTGGCGCCGGTCACGCGGTCCCCGGGCCCCTTCTCTATCGGCAGACTCTCGCCGGTGAGCATCGACTCGTCCACGGCGCTCTGCCCTTCCAACACCTCGCCGTCCACGGGGATGCGCTCCCCCGGGCGCACGGTGAACTCCTCGCCCACTTGCAAGTTGCTTTGTGGGGCGAGCTCCATGAGCTTGCGGATAGCGTCCCCCGCCCGCCCCTTGGCGCGCGCCTCGAGCCAGCGGCCGAGGAGGATGAAGGCGACGATCATGGCGGCCGAATCGAACCAGAGGTGCGTGGTCGTGCGCAGGGCGGGGGCGAGCAGCAGCAGGAGCGACCACGCGAATGCCGTCCAGGTGCCGAGCGCGACCAGGGTGTTCATGTCGGCGGCGCGGGCGCGGGCCATGCGCCAGGCGCCGGCGGCGAAGGAACGGCCGCACCAGAAGAGCACGGGCGCCGTGGCCGCGGCGGCGAGCCAGTCCATGGCCGCGTGGGGCAGACCCGGCGTCCAGTGCATGCCGAAGAGCATGGCGAGGGCGGCCAGCGCGAGGGCCGTGATCGCGTCGCGCCCATGACCGGTCTCCGCGCGCGTGGCCTGCCCGGCCGGCGCGAGTTCGAAGCCGGCGAGGCGGGCGATGGAGTCGGCGCGGAAGGCCCCGGGGTCGATGTCGAGGAGCGCCTCCTCGGTGGCAAGGCTCACCTGGGCGCGGGTGACGCCGGGCACCGCTTCGAGCGCCTCGGTGAGCCTCCCCACGCAGGATGCGCAGTGCATCCCCCGGACGGAAAAGATCTCCGGTCGCATCACTCGCCGTAGGGCATCGGGGAGGTCTTGCCGCGCAGCCGCGCGTAGACCGTGAGCGCGCCGCGGTGGTGCGCGGTGTGGTCGTTGATGCCGGCCATGATGCTGGCGCGGGGCGCCCCCCCCATGATCGGCCCCGCCGCGATGGGCGCCTGGAGCTCCGCGACGCTCTTGCTGCCGAGGGTCTCGATGGCGTGGGCGAAGGCGCGGTCGAGCCAGTCGCGAGCTTCCGCAAGCGTCTTCACCTTGCGGACCGCCTTCTCCAGTGCCCCGAAATCGGTATCGAACCCCTCAGCGCTGAAAGCGCCGTTCACGAACCACTCGATGCTCTGCGCGACGTGCGCGATCTGCTGCGCGGTGGTGAACATCCCCTCCTCCGGCGCGAAGTCGGCGTCCTCTTCGGTCAGGACGCGCGTCGACCGGTCGAAGAAGAGCTTCATCTCGCCCAAGGCGATGCTCAGCGACTGGGTTTCCATGCCGCATACGGTACCGCAAGCTGCAATCCGGCGACCGTGACCGTGACCGGCAGCGCCGCCGCGGCGTCGAAGTGGTCGGCGCCGGTGTGGGTATTGCGCTCGTAGCGGGGGGAGTTGCCTCCCGAAAGATAGACGCGCAATTCGCGGCCCTTCGCCACGGTGGCGGCCAGCGCGGGAAGCTTCACGGTGAGCCGGCAAGGCTGGCCGGGCTCGAGGAGGCGCACGGCGGCGGGATCGCGCAGCTTTGCGCGCTGGATCCCTTCCGTGAGGAGCACGCTGGCGCCCCCTGGGGTCGCGTCGCAGAGCCATACGGCCAGGTCGCAATCGACGCGATCGCAGGAAAACGCGATCTCCACCTCGACGTTGCCCTCGAAGGTGAGCGCCTCCTCCATGGGCGGCGTGCGAAAGACCAGCAGGTCCTTGCGCTGCTCCAGCGCCGTATGGTCGGTCGGCCCGTGGGGCAGCGGCGGCAGGTTGGCGCCGCCCAAGGTGGGCGGCGGGTCCTTGGGGTCGTAGGTGAAGGTGCGCGGCCCGGGACAGAGATCGAACGTGCGCGGCTTGCTTTCCCCCGGCGGCCACGCCGCGGCGTCGCGGAACCCCTGCTCCCCCACGCGCCAATAGCGGATGCGCGCGGTCTTCTCCCAGCCGTTCTCCTTGATCCCTCGCAGCCAGAAGTCGAAAAAGGCGCGCGCCGCGTCCGCGGCAGCCCCCGCCGCCCCCTCGAAGTTCCACGCGCCCTGCTGGGCCACGTCCACGCCCATGTGGTCCCACGGGCCGATGAGGAGCCGTGACTCCGTGTGGCCCGCCACGTCGCGCCACGTCTGCAACACCGCGTCGGGATAGTGGTCCCACCATCCCGTGATGAGGAGCATTGGCACCTTGAGCTCGCCCGGCCGGTAGGTGGTGCGCTCCGCCAGCTTCCACGCCGGCTGGTGCGGCAGCGGAAAGCTCCGCACCAGGTTCTGGCCCCCGAACCCGAGCCGGGTGAGCGAGGCGGAGTGCGCTTCCAACCAGACGCCGCCCGGGTAGTAGCGGTCATAGGTCTGCCCGAGCGCCTGGATCATGGGAACGCAACAGACCAGGTGCGGCGGATGTTCCAGCGCCGTGAGAAACTGTTGCGAGGCGAGCGCGCTCCCGCCGTAGGTGCCCACCTTCCCGTCGCTCCAGGGTTGCGCGGCGATCCACTCGACGCAATCGAAGCCGTCCTTGCCGCGCTCGGGCCGCCCGACCGAAGCGTCTTTGCTTCCGTAGAATCCGCGCCAATCGACGATCACGTAGGCGTAGTGTTCGCGGTCGTAGATGTTGGCGCGCTTCAGGTCGAGCCCCCCCAGGGGACTGGTGCGCTTGCGCGAATAGGGCGTCTGGATGAGGACGGTGGGGTACTTCCCAGGCTTCTCGGGCAGGAAGATGTCGGACGCCAACGCCTTGCCGTCCCGCATCGGGATGCGCTGGTCGACGCGATCCTCGGCCCCCGCGGCGGCGGCGAGGCCGAGCAGGAGCGCCCAGAGCCTCACGGCTTCGCGCGCGCCTCGCAGCCCGCTTTGGCGAACGCTTGCAACACCTTCTCCCACGGCTCGGTGCCCTTCCGCGCGACCACCGTCTGCTCGCCGCGCCAGAGATCGGGGAAGACGGAGACGACGCCATCGATGTCGAGAGGAGCCGCCGCCACGCCGAACCCGCGCGCGCCGAGGGAGACGCCGGGCAAGAGGAAGACGCGCGCCTCCAGCCCCTCGCAGGTCTGCGGCTGCGCGAGGAGCGTGGTGACCCACACCCCGCCGGCGCGATACCAGACTCCCGGCGCCTCCTTCTTGGCGCTGGGGAGGGGCAGGGGCTGATGGTAGATGGTCTTGAGCGCAAAACGATTGGCCAGCACGCGAACGGCTTCGGGCGGCAGGCACCCCGCTTCCATTTCGATGCGGAACAGGGGGGCGGGGGAGGCATCGGCTGCGCTCTTCACGCCGGGCAGGGCGCGCACTGCCTTGCCGAACGCGGCGCGGTCCCCTTCGCCCTCGAGCGCCAGGAGGTGGATCTCGGTGGCCGTCTTGGCCCGCGTCTCCTTCAGCCAGCTTGCCAGCGCCGGCGCGCCCCCCTTGGCGAGGAGAGCGTAGTCGCCGACGAAACGCGCGTCCGCATCGAGGAGGAGGAGGCCGGGCCGCGAGGCGCCGAAGGCACGCACGAGGAGATAGGCCTCCGGCACGCGCACCAGGATCCGGACGAAGGGGTCGGCCGCCTCGACGACGGCGGGATCATTCAGCGTGGTCGAGAGCGGACCGCTCTCGAATCGCATGGACGCTCATCACGAGTCGGCGCCGGAGAGTCCCAGGAGGACGCGATGGCCCGACGCCTTCGCCTGGAGGAAGGCCTGGAAGAGCCGCCCATAGCCCTCGAAGGTCCAGTCGAGCTCCGCCTCCGGCCGCTCCGCCTGCTCATCGGGGAACGCCGCCGTCCCCAGCAGAAGCAGGAGGCCGAGGGTTGCGCGCCTCATGACGCTAGTCCTCGTCGTCGTCCTCATGCTCGTCGTCGTCGTCCTCGTCGTCCCCGTGCTCACCGTCGTCGTCGTCGTCACGATCGCCGGCGCGGCCCTCGTCGTGCCGGGCGCGGGACTGCTTCTCCTTGAGGGCGTTCATGAGCCGCTCGACGCGCTGCTCCAGCCGCTCGAGCCTCTCCATCACGGCGCGCATGTCCGGGCCCTCTCGCGGACCCGCGCGCGGGGGTTGGCCGGGGGGGCCCTCGCGCCGCTCCAGCTCCACCACGCGGCGCTGCTCTCCTTCGTGGCGCACCTCGACTTCGTAGCGCCGCTCCTGCGGACGGGCCTTGCCCTGCAGCTCCCTGGCCAGCTTCGCCACGAGATCGGCGCGGTCGCGCTTTCCCTGGTCGGCGAGGATCTCGGCGGCCAGGCGCAGGAGCTCGGCCCGGTCCTCCGGTCCCGGCGCCTGCTTGCGGAACTGGTTCGCCTCCTCGTCCCGTCGGCCCTCGAAGTCCATCCGCATGGCGCGCACGACGCGCTCCAGGATGTCCGCCTCACGGCTGCGGCCGCCATCGGCCAATGCCTTGAGCGCGACGATCGTGAGCTCGATGCGGTTGCCGAGCTGGACACGCTCGTCGTCCGGCTTCTTGTCGCGCCCTTCGCCGTCGAGATGCTTGATCTTCCTGCGCACGTCGTCGGCGACGCGCCCCAGCTGTTCCATCTCGTCGGTGCGCCCGAGCCGCTTGAGGGCGACCATGCCCTGCTCGAGCCCTTCGAGGGTCTGGATCAGCTCGCGACGCTGGGCCTCTCTCTCCCCGCCCCCCTCGCTCGCCTTCTCCTTGCGCTGGCGAGCCACGTAGGCCTCGAGTTCCGCCTTGAGCGCGTGCGCTTCCGCGCGCGCCTTCTCCGCCTCGGCGTGACGCCCCGACTCCTGGAGCTCCTCGGCATGGCGCACGAGTTCGTGCAACTTCTTCATGGCGCGCTCGACTTTGTCGGCCTGCTCGTCGGCGAAGACCGCCGGCACGAGGAGCGCCCCGCCCAAAACAACCGCAAGGATTCGCAGCATGGTTTGCCTCCTGGCCCCGAGGGTACCGCTCTGCTGCCGGGCTGACCAGCCTAGTCGGGGAGGCGATCGAGCGGCGTACGGGAGACGAAGGGCAGGAAACCTTTGCCGCGGCTGAACCGGCGCGCCTCCTCGGCGTTGGCCTTTTCGAGGGCGTAATCGAGGGTGAGGACCGGCAGCCCCCGCCGGTGCCACTGCTCCAACTGGCGCGTGAGGGCGGCGCGGGAGTCCTCGCCCTCGCGGGGGCGGGGACGATCGCCGCTCTTGGGGTCGTCCCAGGCGGCCCCGGCGGCTCCGGAAAAGCTCAGATCCTCCTGGGCGATGCCGTCCACCCAGCCGTAGAGTTCGGGAACGGCTTCGCTCAGGTAGGCGGCGTTTTGCGCAATGATGGCGAAGCGTGGGTTTTTCGCGCGGGCGTGGGCGCGGAGGTCGCGCAGCAGTTCCGCCATGGCTCGCGCGGGGACGATCGCGGCGCTCTCCGCCGCGGCGGCGACGACCGGCTCGTGGTAGCCGAGAACCCAGTCGCAGTAGAGGCCGTCGAAGCCGTCCGCCAGCGCCTCGTCCACCATGCGGAAGACGATTGCGCGCCAGGCCGGATCCCAGTAGGCGACCGGGTAGTTGCCCGCCCAGCCATCGGGATCGACGGTGAGGAGGAAGGCGGGCTCGCCGCGGGCGTCCTTCGTGGGCGCGCGCCACTCCGGCGCCCAGTAGGTGCGGTACTCCTCCGCTTGGCCGACGTTGGCGTAGGCGAGCACGCGCTTTTTCGCGGCGTGCAGATAGGTGACGAGGCCGCGCGCGTCGTACCACTCGCGGCCGTGCACGCTGCGCGTGGGATCGACGACGACGAGTTCCGCCTTGGCCGCCGCGAGCCTGGCCCGCGCGCCGATCTTCTCGATACCCTGGAGCTGGATCGCCCAGCTCTTGACGCCGGCCAGGGGCCGCTCCGCCGTGACGTCCGCGTCGCCGCGCGCCGTCGCGCAGGCCGCGAGAAGGAGGAGCGCGCAGGGGGTCCGGGGCCAGGCGGACGCGGGGTTCCGGCGCTCCTTTTTCCGAGGCCCGCTCCTGCCCTGCACGGGATCAAGAATAACGCGCCCGGGGGCCCGGGTCTCGACGCGTCCCCGCAACAAGCGACGAGGCCCCCCGACCCGTGGGGTCGGGAGGCCTCGCGCGTTGAATTCAGACGTTGGGGTTATCGCGGCCGGCGATTGAAGCCGCCGCTGCGGCCACCGCCACCACCGCCACCACCACCGCCGCCGTATCCACCGCGACCGCCGCCGCCGCCACCGCCACCCGCGGCGCGCTCGCGCGCCTCGTTGACGTTGAGCGTCCGGCCGTCCACCTCCTTGCCGTTGAGCGCGGCGATCGCGCTCTGGGCGTCCGCCTCGGAGCCCATCTGCACGAAAGCAAAGCCGCGGGGCTGGCCCGTGGCGCGATCGGTGATGAGGGCGACCTCGGTGACCGTGCGACCGTCCGCCTCGAAGGCGGCGCGCAGCGTTTCCTCGGTGGCGCTATAGGAGAGGTTGCCGACGTAGAGTTTCGTACCCATGTTGATCATTGCCTTTCGGTTCGCGCACGCCCCTTCGGGAATCGAAAGGCCACATTCGCAAACTCAATACTGGCCCGCATTGTAAGCGCGATGAGGGGGCCCGGCGCATTTCGGCGCCGACCCGCGACTCCCCGCCCTGAGGGCGGGATGATCCGACTCTCAGTCCCTGAACTTGTGCTCGTTGTGCCAGGCGAGGAGAGACCGGTCGGGGCATTCGGCCTCGCTGCGCGGAAGAAGGATCGCCCGACCGTGCCAACCGTAGTAGCTATGGCCGTTGTTCCATTCGTCGCGGAGCCTGCGGCTCACCTCGAATCGGTAGTCCGGGGTGACGGTCACAGAGCCGCTGTCGAAGAGCCGGTGGACATCGCTGCGGAGCAGAATCCCGTAGGAGACGGCGTGCGCGCCGCCGTCGGCGTAGCGCTTGATGTGCGCGGCCTCGAGCACCGGCATGGAGTGCTCCGTCGTGACCGCGCAGGCATGGGCGTAGGCGTGGGCCACGGAGACGCGGAACGACCCCTGGCCCAGGCGCGGCTGCACGAATCGGCCGGGGCCGAAGCGGGGCGCGCCCCCCTCCGAGACGAACTCCGGGCTCGTGACCGCCGCCCGGTCGAGGCACTCCCTCCAGATCCTCGCGCCTTCGCCGGCGGAGAGGTCGTAGGTCTTGCCCTGCACGGTATGGGGCGGCCAGTCGCGCGGCTGCGGCACCCAGTCGTCGCGTGCGAAAAAGACAGGTTCGGTCACCATCAGGCAGCCGATGGGATAGCTGGACTTGTGCCCGCGGCGCGCGGCCGGAAGATACTGCTCGATGCGGCGCCGCATCGTCGCATGGTCCGGCGCGCCATTCGCCACGCCGAACTCCTCCCATGCCTTCCAGTCGGGGAGGACATGGTGCCCGACGAAGAGCCCGAATCCGGCGATCGCGTTGTAGGGCGCCTTGAGCTTGAAGAAGAAGGGCTCGGGCGGCGTGATCGCACGGAAGGTGCGGCCGCCCGAAGGCTGCCAGAAATTCACCTCCCGCACGTCGCTCTGCGCCCGCAGGAAGCGGTACCAGTCGTAGTCGGTGACCCCGACGTACCCGCGCACGGCACAATCGTGCCAATCCGTCGCGGCCGGGGCAAGGGGGCGCGTAGCATGGAAGATCCGTGGCCTCCACCGCCTATCTCGCCGCCGAGGGGTTTCTCGATCCGCTCCGGGAGGAGCTGGGCTGTGCCGTGGTCGCGGAGCACGGGCGCCTGCTCGTCACGGCGGAGGCGCCGCGGCCCGCGGCCTGGGCGCAAAACGTCTGGCTCGATGTGCGGGAGATCGCCATCGATTCCATCGCCGACGGCGCGCGCAAGCTCCGCGCGCTCGGGCGCGACTGGGCGCTCTTGAGCGTCCTCCACCACCGGCGCGCGGCGCTCCTCCAGGAGCAGTTGCCCCGCTTTCGGCGCGTCCCGCACGCCTTCCCCTCCGCACTCCCCGCGGCCTCTCCCGGCGCCTGGACGCTTCTCACGCCGGGGACGATCCTCGCCGCGGCGCGTTGCACCAGCCCGTTTCCGCACGGCGAACTCGAGTTCGTGGAAGACAAGAGCGGGCCGCCCAACCGCGCCTATCTCAAGCTCTGGGAAGCACTCACGCTCCTCGGCGCGCGCCCGGGCGCGGGGGAGCGCTGCCTCGACCTCGGCGCGAGCCCCGGCGGCTGGAGCTGGGCGCTCGCGCGCCTCGGCGCCCAGGTGACCGCGGTGGACAAGGCGCCCCTCGATCCCGCCGTGGCGGCGCTGCCCAACGTCGCCGTCCGCATCGAGAGCGCGTTCGGCCTTTCGCCCGAACCGGTGGACTGGCTTTTCTGCGACGTCGCCTGCTATCCGCTCCGCCTCCTCGCCCTGGTGGAGCGCTGGCTCGACCACGCGCGGTGGATGGTCTGCACACTAAAATTCCAGGGGGACACCGACCACGACGCCGCGCGAGCATTCGCGCAAATCCCCGGCTCCCGGCTCCTGCACCTGCATCACAACAAGCACGAGCTGACCTGGCTGCGCCCCGCCCCGGGCGGCGCCTGAGCCGGCCGACCGTCTCATTCCGGGACAGGAGGGGGCCTGGGAGCGCTTTTCCCTTGTTCCTTTAGGGGCGCCATCAAGGGGCCTCGGGCGCAATGCCGAAATGGGACTGGCCGGCGCGCGATGCGTTGAGCGCCGGAGGTACGGATGGGGCAGGGCACAGGGAACCGGTGCGTCCTTTGGACCGCCTTGATATGCCTATTTGGCTGTCTGGGGAGCGGTCCGTCCATGGCGGGCGACCCCGCCCCCTCCCCGGCCATCGCGAGGCGGATCCTCGCGCTCTTCGACGGTGACGGCGAGCACGCTTACAACCTCGACGCCGTCCACGAAATCCTCGAAATGCCGCTCAACCACCTCGGCATGGTGGTGGAGCGCCACGACGTCCGCCAAGGCCCGCCGCCGGAATCCCTGCTCACGGGCACTCGCGCGGTACTTACCTTCTTCCCCGGCGACGGCGACAAGGTCGACTGGCTCTGGCCATGGCTCGAAACGGAGCCGGCCGCGCGCGGGATGCGCGTCCTCCTCTTCGGCGACTTCGGTCCGCTCCTCCATCCCGGCGGACCGGAGGAGGATCCTGCCCGCCTCGCCTCCTACCTCGCACGCTTCGGCCTGGAATTCGACAACGGTTACCGCCGCGGCCCCATCGGCATCGATGTCGCGTTCGCCGACCGCGCCCTCTGCACGTTCGAATCCGACCCGCGCCACCTCGCCGTCCACCGCGGCCCGCGCAACCGGAGCGACGCCAACCGAGTCTGGGTCTCGACGACGGACGCCTTCGACGAGGAGGGGCCGCGCTGCGGTGTCCTGACGGGGCCCTGGGGCGCGCTGGCCCTCGATCCCTGGACGATCCAGAGGGGGGCGGGGGACGACGAGCGGCGCTGGTTCCTCGATCCGTTCGCCTTCTTCCGCGAGGCGCTCGGGCTGGAGGGCCTGCCCGCCCCGGACCCCTGCTTGCTCAACGGCCGGCGGGTGTTTTTTCTCCACGTGGACGGCGACGGCTTCGAGAGCCTCTCCACCGTGAGGCCCGGCGCGTTCAGCGCGGAGGTCTTTGCAACCGACGTGCTCGACCGCTACCCCATCCCCGCGACGATCAGCATCATCGTCGCGGGGCTGACCGACGACCTGCATCCGCCCGCGCCGACCCGCGCGATGGAGGTCGCGCGCGCCATCCTCAACCGCCCGGCGGTGGAACCGGCGAGCCACGGCGTGCTCCACCCCCTGCGCTGGCGCCAACCGCTCCGTCCCGACTCGCCGCCGCGGTTCGTCGTCTGGTACCCGGCCATCAAGAACTACCGCTACGACCCGGTGGCGGAGGTGCGCGACTCGATCCGCTTCATCGACGACGAGCTCCTCGCCGGCGGCCGGCGCTGCAAGCTGATGCTCTGGACCGGGGACGCGAGCCCGCCGGAGGAGGCGCTCGCGGAATGCGGACGGCTCTCCCTGCTCAACCTGAACGGCGGCGTCTTCCGCGCCGACGCCTGGATGTCCTCCCTCGGTTTCGTCTCGCCCCTTTCCCGGCGCGTCGGGGCGCAGTTGCAGATCTACGCGGGCGCGGCCAACGAAAACGACTTCGACGGCTTTTTCGACACGATGCCCGGCGCCTACGGCCACATCGACCAGACCCTCGAACGCGTCGGCGCGCCCCGCATCCTCAAGCCGGCCAACCTCTACGTGCACTTCTACAGCGCCGAGAAGCCGGCGCGCCTCGCCGCGCTCCACCAGCTCATCTGGCGCTGGGCCTTCACCGAACCGACGGCGCCGGTCTTCGCTTCCACCTACGTCCGCGCCGTGCGCTCCGCCCTCGAAGAGGCGCGTATCGAGAAGACCGCGGAGGGCTGGAACCTGCGCGGGTTCGGCGACTGCCCCACCGCCCGCATCGACGGGGAAACGCGCGAGGTCGATTGGTCCCGCACCCGAGGGCTGCTCGGCGCGCGCCGCCTCAACGGCTCGCTCTACCTGCACCTCGCCGCGCCGGACGCCGACGTCGTGCTCGCCGCCTCCCCCGCCCCCCTCCCGCACATCGAGCAGGCCAACCATGCCCTGAGGGACGTGTTCCTCGATGCCACCGGCGTCACCTTCCTCACCGAGGCGTTCAGCCGCCGCGATCTGGTCGTCGCGGGATTCCCGCCCTCCCTCGATCTCGCCGTGCGCATCGACGGCGTGCTGGGCGTGCGGCGCAGCGACGGCGACGGCCGCCTCCGCCTCGAATGGGCCCCGGGCGGCCCCAACGTCGTCGAGGTGCGCCTGCCGTGAGCTTCGCCGGCTGGCGTCTGCTCCTCTTCGCGGCGGCCGGCGCCACCGCGATCGCGTTCCTGGCGGCCTACCAGCCGCCGCAGGCGGATCGCGGCGCCGTCGACCGCCACACCGGACGGCGGATCGTGCTCGTCAACACGCCGGAGGACGCGGTGCACGAGGCGATGCTCACCGGGAACGCGCGGCGCGCCCTCGAGCGCATCCGCTCCTGGATCCGGCGCGCGCCGGAACTCGCCGTGCTGCTCGACGCCGAGCGGCTGCTGGTCGCCGAGCTTTCCGATCCCGGCGCCCACGAGACGGAGCTCGACGCGCTGTTCGAGAAGCTCCTTCCGCGGGAGATCCTGCTCGACCGCCTCGGGGACGCCCTCGACGACTCCGCGGTCGCGGAGGCGACGGAGCGGTTCTTCGCCCCCCTCGCGGGGATGTCGCCACGCCCGCGGGAGGAGGCCGTGCCCATCGACGAACGGGTGGCGCGGCGGAAGGCGGACGCGGGCGGGGCGGGGGAAGCGCTCGCCTTCGCGCGCGCGTTTGCCGCCGAGCAGCGCGGGCGGGCGCGGATCCGCTGGCTCCTGCGCGCGTGGCGGCTCGAACCCAAGGCGCGGGAGCCGTTGGTGGCGGCGTTTCTCGAGTACGGCCGGCTCAAGGAGGCGATCGCCATCACCGGCGCGGCGATCGCCGAGAACGGCGACGATCTCGAGGCGTGGCGGAGCCGCGCGCAACTTGCCGCGTGGCTCTCCCACTGGGACCTGGAGGCGGAGGCGCTGGAGCGCGTCGTCGCGCTCTCCGAGGACCGCGAGGTGCGCGAGCGGCTCATCACGGTCTACCAGTTCACCGGGCGGGCGGACGCCGCGGTGCCCCACGCGCTCCTGCTCGCCGGAGACTCCAACGAGCGCGACCAGCTCGAGCGCCCGATCCGGCTCGCCCTGGAGGGCGGCAAGGTGGATCTCGCCCTCGAGTTGCTCGCGGGCTACGCGGCACGCGGCACCGATGCGGCGCATTGGCGTGCGAGGATCGTCGACTACGCCTCGCAGGATCTGCGGCGGGAACGGGTCCTCACCGAGCTTCAGGCGCTCGTGCGCGACTTCCCCGACGCCGGGTACGAGAAGCGGTTGGAGGGGTTCTACCGCCGGTTCGACCGGAAGGCGGATCTGGCAGCGCTTCTCGAGGCGCGGCTGCGCGCGGGCGGCGGGGACGCCGCGCTGGAGCAGCAGGTGCTTGCGCTCAACGCCGCGCTGGGTCGCGACGAGAAGGTGCGCGAACTGGTCGCGCTGCGCGTGGAGGAGGGGACCGATCCGCGCGCGTTCTTCGAGAACCTCGCCACCTACCGCGTGGCCGGAGTTCCGGGCCTCGTCGACCGCGCCCTCCTGCTGGCCGCGTCGGAGGCGCTGCGCGAGGAGGACCTGGCCCCCCTCGTCGTCCGGCTCCTGCCGCTCCTGGGCGACCCCGAGTACCGGCGGGTCGCGCGCGCCCTGGCGGGGCGGTTCCCGGGCCACGCCGAGTCACGAAGGCTGCGGCTCCTCCTCGTCGACTTGGAGGAGACGCCGGAGGCGCGGGCCGAGGCGGCGGAGGCGCTGGTGGCGGAGTTCCCCGGCGACGCGACGCTCCTCGAGGTCTGGCTCCAGCGCGCCTCCTGGGCCGGGCTGACCGCGATGGAGATCCGTGCGCGCGAGGCGTCCCTCGCGCTCCGCCCCGGCGACGCGGAGTGCCGGCGCGCGCTCTGCGACCTCTACGAGGCGGAGCGCAAGCAGCGCGACTCCGCGCGCCACTGGCGCATCCTCGCGGAAGCCGAGGGGCCCACATCCGTCGCCGCGCAGCGCCTCGTCGAGGCGCTGTTCGTCACCGGCCAGGCCGAGGAGGCGATGGCCTGGCTCGAGCGCAGGGCGGACGCGCCTGAAACGACGCTGGAGGAGCGGCTCTCCATCGCCGAGACGCTCTTCGGCGCGGGCCAGCTCGATCGCGCCCAGCGCTTCTTCGAAGGGGTGCTCGCCCTCGACCCCGATCAGCCCCTGGCGCTGCTGCGCTCCGGCCAGATCCACTCCTGGAGCAACGACCCCACCGGCGCGATCCTCTTCCTCCGCCGCCGCCTGGAGGTGAGCGAAGAGGAGCGCTGGCATGCGCGCTTCCTCCTGGGCGAAGCGCTCTGGGCCGTGCGCGAGCAGCGCGAGGCGCGCCGCGAGCACCGGCTCGCACTGGAGGAGTTGCAAGCCCTCGAACCGCGCAACGCCCCGCAGGACGCGATGCTCGCCAAGATGCTCGCACGCCTCGGCCGCGCCGCCGAGGCGAGGCCGGTCTACGACCGGCTGCTGGAGCAGGATCCGCGCAACATCGAACTCATCCTGGACTACGCCGACGCGATGAAGTCGATCGGGAACATCGACGAGGCGCGCGAATTGCTCGACCGTGCCAAGGCGATCGAGCCGGAAGCCGTCCGCGTCCTGCGCGTCGAGGGGCAGATCCTCACCCTGGAGAGGCGCCCCGGCGAGGCGGTGCCGGTCCTGCGTCGCGCCCTCGAGCTCTACGGACCCGATGCCGGGATGGAGGCGGACCTCGGCCACGCCCTCGATCTCCACGGTTCGTGGCGCGAATCGGTGGAGGCCTACCGCCGCTCCCTCACGCTCCAGCCGGAGAGCCACGACGTCGCGCGCGCGCTCCAATCGCTCAGCGACCGCGTCGCCTCCGTCGCCCAAGGGCTCATGGAGTTCCGCGCGGCGGGCACCGATCGCACGTTCCGGGTGCAGGCGGCGGGGTCCGCGCTCCTGTCCGAGGAGCGCTGGCGCGTGGGGGTCGCCCTGGGTGCCGCGCACTTCCAGGGGCGCGCGGACGCGGTGGGAGGGGGCGGGGAGGATGTTTCCACCGACGTCGCCACTCTCGAGGGCTCGATCGGCAGGCGGTTCGGGCGCGACCACTGGTTCGGCGGCGGGGTCGCGCTCTATCCCGGCGCCTCCGGCGACCTGCCCCTCGGGCTCTGGGCCGGGTTGCATCTCGAGGACTACGAACCGGACCGGGATTGCAACGTCACGGTCCATCTCAACGCGCTCTGGTCCGATCCCGCAGCGGCGGCGGGACTCGGAGGACGCAGCCACGGGATCCGCGTGGATGGACGCCACGCGTTCGGCGACCACTTCTGGGCCGGGGTCGATCTGCGTCTCCGCGCGCTCTCCCTCGAACGGCCCGGCGGGGGCACGGCGAGCGACACGCAACTTTCGGGACAGATCGATCTGGGCTGGCGCATGCGCGACGGGCGCATCGCCACCGGCGATCCGCTCCGCGTGGACGGCCTCCCGATGGAGCCGGTGGGCCCCGGCCTCTCCCACCCGCCGTCGGAAGGGCGCAACTGGAACGTGGCGGCATGGGTGTCGTTCCAGTCGCTCCGGCTCCTCGACGGGGGCGAGTTGCCGACCCTCGTGCCGATCGGTGCCGCTTTCGAGTACGTCACGGCGGCAGCGCGGGTCGAGACGCAGCTCGCCCGCTCCCTGGGCGCGCGCCTGGAGGCCTATGCGGGAACCGACCTGTCTCTGGGCGGCCTGCTCTGGGGCATCGATGTGGGGGTGACCTACCGCCCGTCCGAGAACTTCGAGCTCTTCTTCGGCGGCAGCTTCGGCCAAGCGCTCGGTCGGACGAATCCCGACGAGCAGGCGGCCGGGGCGCGCCTCTTCCTGGTGTGGCGCTGGTGAGCGGGGCATGACCGACGAGAAAAAGCCCCCCAACCCGGACGACCGCTCCCCGGACAAGTCCGTGCCCGGGGAAGCGGCGCAGCGCCGTCCGGGCAAGCTCGGAAAGGATCCGGGAGACGAGCCCACCCACACCGAGTTTTCGGGGGGCTTTTTCACCTTCTCCGGCGAACTGACCGGTGAGGAGGGCGAGCCGCTCGTCCCGCCTTTCCCCGACGACCCGGAGACCCGCCGGGCAATCGAGTCCGCGCCGCCGCCGCCGCCCTCCGCCGCAGCGCCTCCCCACGAGGTCGCGCCGCCCCTGCCCCTGCGCGAGACCCCGACCGCGCCCGCGCCCTCGCTCCCGCCGGCCCCGCCTCCCGAACGCGCGCTCGAACCGGATCCCGATTTCGAGATCACGCGCACCGAAGGGTTCGGCGAAGAAGGGTTCCGGACCTTCGAGGCGCCCGAGGAGCGCATCGACGCGCCCCCCGCGCCCCGCAAGGAGATCGCCGAGCCCGCCACGCACACCGAGATCTTCGCCGAAGGGACTGCGCGGCCGGTGGAGCCGGCGCCGACGCGCACGGAGTTGCCCGAGGACGCGCCGCTGCAGCCCCCGGCGGCGCACCCCGTCGTCGGGGAAGGGCCCGCGGAGCCGCATGCAGCGACCGCCACCGACGTGTGGCCGCAGTTCGCCCGGCGGGAGCCGGTGCGGAAACAGCCCAAGCCCGACGACGCGCCCCAACCGCCCTCCCCCACCCCCCTCCCCCGCCTCACGCGCCGGCGGGCGCGAACGCAGGAGGTGGCGCGGGCCCCGAGGGACACGCCCTTTTGGCGCCGGTTTTTCCGCGCGAAGGGGCGGAAGCGCGCGGACCCCGCGGCGGCGGATCACAAACCGATCACCGCATCCATCGAGGCGGCGCTCGAGCAGACCGCCTCGGTCACCCCGAAGGAATTGCAGACCGACAGCAGCTTCCTCCGCGGGATCGCGACCATCGACGCAACTCACGAGGCCGCGGTGGAATCCGCGGGAATCCCTGCCCCCTCCCCGGAGGAAGCCGCGGCCTCTCTTGCACCCGTAAAGACGCTCAAGCAGCGCTTCCAGGAGTTCCTGAAGTCGTTCCGCCCGAGCCCGGAGGCGAAGCTCGCCCGCGTCGGCGAGCCGGGCTGGTGGCGCCGCACCATCCTCGAGACCGCAACGCTCTTCGCCATCATCATTCCGATCGAGCTGGCGGTGAACGGCGGGCGCGTGGGCGCGTATGGCGTGCATCCCCACCCCTACTGGATCGTCGTGCTGCCCATGGCCGCGGCGCGCGGCGTGGTGGCCGGCCTGCTCGCGGCCTGCGTGGCCACGCTGCTCTACATGGCGGGCGCGATGCAGGTGCTCGGCGCCTCCGCCCTCGGCGCGCTCTTCACCTACAAGACCATGCTGGAGCCGATCCTCTTTTTCGGCGCGGGCTTCCTGGTGGGCGAGTTCCGCGACGAGATCGCGCTGCGGTACCGACACCTCGACCGCAAGGAGAAGGAGGCCGAGGAACGGGCGATCCAGTTCAAGAAGGAGCGGGACGTGCTCATGGAGGCGAACCGCATCCTGGAGCGGCGCATCGTCGACCACAGCGGTCAGTTCGGAAACATGATCGCGGCGGCGACGCGCATCGAGAGCGCGGGTCGGTCGGAGATCTTCGAGGTGGCGCTGGAGCTGGTCGAGGAGCACTGCGGGGCGCATGCGTCGGTGCTCCTCGTGCTCGAAGGAGGAGCCGTCGACATGCTCTGCCACCGCGGATGGCCGGAGGATGGGGTCGCCCAGCGCGTCGCCGAGGCGCGCGGAAGCGAGTTCGTCGGGCGGGCCATCGCGGAGGGCGTGATCGCCAACAGCTTCAGCGCGACGGAGACGCCGCCGGAGCGCGGGCCGCTGGTCGTCGCGCCGCTCTTCGACGAGACCGGCGTCGTGAAGGCGCTCTTGTGCCTGGACGAGATTCCGGCGTCGCGCCTCAACGAGTCCACCATCACGACGTTCACCGGCATCGCCGAGTGGATCTCCGCCTCGTTGGCGCGGCTCGCCAAGGGCGCCGAGCCGAGCGATCCGCGCTCCGGATTCCAGCGCGAGCCGGAGCCCGAAGCCTACCTGGGCACGGCGGACGAATTGGGGGACCGGCTGCGCCTCGAGATCGAGCGCTGCGCCCGGTACGGCGTGCCCACGAGCTTCCTCGCGATCCAAGCGGCGGAGTGGCGCGACTCCTCGCGCGAAGGCCTCTGGGCGGTGGACCGCTACGTCCTCACCCACTTCTCCGGAGGCCTGCGCCCCTCCGACACCATCTACCGCTTCGGCTACCCCGGCTGCTACCTGCTCGTCCTGGCGGGAACGAACCTCGCCGGGGCGGAAGTGGTGCGCACGCGCATGCTGCGCCGCGTCGAGTTCAGCCCCGTCACCCAGATGGGCCGCGTCGAGATCTTCGCCACCGGTCCGGACACCGAGGCGCCCGACTTGGTCAGCCTCGCCAGCCGCGTGGCGGAGCGGTTCCGCGCCGCGGCCTCCCTGCCGCTGGAGGGCGTCTGCCCGGTGCGCGTGCCGGAAGCCGCCAAGGTGGGCGGCATCGACGCGTTCCTGCGCCGCGTGAAGATGGAGATCAGCCTCGCGGTGCGCAACGGCTTCGATCTGCACGTCCTGGGCATCACCGCCGAGGTGCGCGGCGAGGCGGGGCCCGACATGATCGCGCGCCATGTGCGCGACGCCGGCGCGGCGGTCCTGCGGCAGACCGACGGCATCTTCGCCATTGCGCCCCACCAGTGCGTGGTCCTGCTGCCGAGCACCGCCGGCGAGTACGCGGCGGAGATCGGCAACCGGCTCGTGCGCGGCGTGCGCGCCCGCGATCCCGACGGGCCCTACGGCGATATCCGCGTGCGGACGATCGGCCTCGGGCCGAGCCACCCCGACGCCGGATCGTTCCTCCAGGCGCTCGCGCGGGCCGACGTGGCCCGGCCCGAAGCCGCGCCCATTCCCGACGGCTCCACCACGGAGGACGGGGCATGAAACAGCGTCTGGCGCTCGGCCTCTTCCTGCTCCTGACCGTCGCGGCGGAGACCGCGGCTCTGGCGGCGGTGTTCGGGCCCTGGGAGAGCGTGCCCGTCGCGCTCTTCCTGCACGTGGCGGCGGCGGCCTTCACGCTTCTGGCGGCGATGCGGCGCGAGCCGCGTCTCTCCGAAGTCGAACGCGATCTCGTGAGGCTCTGCGCCCTCGTCGTGCCGGTCTTCGGGCCGATGCTCGCCTGGAGGTTCCCGCACCGCGCGGACGAAGACCAGGAGGTGATCAACGCCCACGACCTCTTCGAGCGCTATCAGGAGCATGTCCGGCCGCTCGCTCCCGACCACGAGCGCACGCTCTTCACCGGCGACCACGACAAGGACGTGGCGCGCGAGCTGGACGCGGAGAGCTACTACGAAGTGCTGCGCCACGGGAGCACGGACCAGAAACGCAACGCGTTGGCCCGGCTGGCGAAGCTGGGCGAGCCGAAGCACCTCGCGCTCATCCGCCGCTGCCTGCGCGATCCCGAACACGAGGTGCGCCTCTACGCCTACGGGGAACTCGAGCGCCTCTCCCACGAGCACGAGTCCACGCTCCAGCGTCTCCGGCAGGAGGCGGCGGCGGCGCCCGGCTCGCCCGAGGCGGCAAGCGAGATCGCGGCGGCGCACTTCGCCTTCGGATCGAGCGGCATCCTCGACGAGGCGATGGCCGCCTACCATTTCGAAGGGGCGATCCGCATGGCCGCGGAGGCGCGCTCCCTCGGCGAGGAGGGCCCGGACGGGCTCTTGATCGCCGCGCTCTCGCACTGCGCGCTGGGGCAGTTCCCCCAGGCGCAGGCCTGCCTCTCGGCGGTGCCCCCCGAGCTCCAGAACGAGGCGCCGGTGCGGATCGCGCGGGCCAAGGTCGCCTTCCTGCGGCGCGACTTCGTGGCGGCCCGGGTCGAGGCGGAAGCGATGGGCGCGGCGGGAGCGTCGATGCCCGCCTGGCTCGAGGCGCTGCGGAGTTCGCGCCCCGCCGGCAGCGTCGCGCCGCAGCCCGCGCCCGCCGCCGGTCCCGGGCCCGTGCGCCCGCCGCGCGTGATTCTTCCGATGCCGCAGCCGGTCGCCGCGCCGGAGGCGGTGCCCGCGCCCCTGCCCGAGCCGATGCCCGAGAGCGAGGCGCAGGCGATGCCGGAGTTCGATCCCACGCCCCCCGCCCCCCTCGAAGCGATCGACGCCACGCAGGCCGAGGACGCCCCGCCTGCCGCCGCGGAGGAAGAGGACTCCTCGACCCGTTCGGAAGCGGGTTTGGGATTTGCTCCTGGAACGGTCGACGAGACCCGGGAGATCGACTCATGAAGGCGGACATCTGCCTCGTGCTGGAAGGCACCTACCCCTTCGTCTCGGGGGGCGTCTCCTCGTGGGTGCACCACCTCACCACGGCGATGCCGCAGTTCACCTTCGCGGTGCTGCACATCAGCCCGAAGAAGGGCTACTACAAGAAGGGGCCCGTCTACAAGATGCCCAAGAACGTCGTGGCGCTGCGCGAGGTGTGGCTGCACGACTACTCCTTGGCCGCGCCCAAGAAACCGAAGGACTTGCGCGAGAAGGTGGAGCGGTTCCGGGCGCTCGTGGAGGACATGCGGGAAGGGCGGTCGGGATCGTTCCCCGCGTTCATGAACGCGCTCCAGCGCGACGGCTCCGACCTCATCTCCGCGTTCGATCTGCTGCAGACGCCGGAAAGCTGGGAGGTGCTCCTGCAGACCTACCGCGCCGAGGCGGGCCAGGAGAGCTTCCTCAATTTCTTCTGGACCTGGCGCTACGCCTATCTGCCGCTCTTCAACCTGCTCGGCGCCAAGATCCCCGACTGCGGCCTCTACCACACCATCTGCACCGGCTATGCCGGCCTCCTCGCGTCCGGCGCGAAGATCGCGCGCGGGCGGCCGATGCTCCTCACCGAGCACGGCATCTACACCAAGGAGCGGCGCATCGAGATCAACCGCTCCGACTGGATCCAGGACTGGGACAGCGGGGAGCTCGTGGCGGAGCGCTCCGCCCCCTACTTCAAGCGCTACTGGATCCGTCAGTTCCAGATGATGAGCCGGATCACCTACCAGTACTCCGACGAAATCCTCACGCTCTACACGGGCAACACCCTCGAGCAGATGCGCGACGGCGCCGACCCCGACAAGCTGCGGGTGATCGCCAACGGCATCGATCTGGAGCGGTTCGGCGTGGCGGCGGCCAAGTTCGACGCGCGCGGCGAGAACGAGCGGTTCACCGTCGGCTTCGTCGGGCGGGTCTGCCCCATCAAGGACGTGATCACCTTCGTGAGCGCCATGCGGCTCGTGGCGGACAAGGTGCCCACCCTGCGGGTGCGCATCCTGGGCCCGATGGAGGAGGATCCGGAGTACGCGCTGCAGTGCAAGACCCACGCGCGGCTGCTGGGGCTGGAGGGGATCGTCGCCTTCGAGGGGCGCGTCGACGTGTTGAAGGAGCTTCCCAGCCTCGACGTGCTCGTGCTCACGAGCATCTCGGAGGCGCAGCCTTTGGTCATCCTCGAGGCGGGGGCGGTGGGCATCCCGAACGTCGCGACCGATGTCGGCTCCTGCAGCGAGTTGCTCTTCGGGCGCACCCCGGAGGACCGCGCCCTCGGATTGGGCGGGATCATCACCCCCATGGCCTCGCCGGGGGAGACCGCCGCCGCGGTGCTGCGGCTCCACGACGATCCGCAGTTACGCAAGCAGATGGGCCGGGCGCTGCGCGACCGCGTGCACCGCTTCTACGACCAGCACGACATGGTGGCCGCCTACGACGAGCTCTACGCGCGCCACCTCAACCGCTCGGGGAGCAAGGTCTGACATGGCGGGCATCGGCTTCGAACTGCGCCGCATGATCGACCAGCGCGACGGTTTCCTGAACCGCGTGCGCGCCTACGCTTGCGCCGGCCTCATCTCCTCGGGCCCCTGGATCATGACGATCCTCACCCTCACCCTCCTGAACGCGGCGGGTCCGATCCTGGGCGGCATGGAGGGCTACGCCATGTTCCGCGCGCTGGTCACCTACGCCTACGCCTTCAGCCTCGTCGTCGTGGGCGTAGGCCAGCTCTCGGTCACGCGCCGCGTCGCGGACCTGCTCTACGGCAAGGCGTACGATCGCGTGCTGCCCGGCTTCAGCGCCTCGGCCGCGGCCTTCGGCGGGTTCCAGGCGATCGTCGGGGGCCTCTTCTGCGCTGCCGCCGGCTTCTCGGCGGCGCTCTCGTTTCTTGCGGTGGCGCTCTACGTCATCGTCAGCATCACCTGGCTCGCGCTCATCTGGCTGAGCGTCACCCGGGAGTTCGACGAGGTGCTGCGCGCCTACGCCTACGGCACCCTGGTGGCGCTCGGGGGGCTCTTCCTCCCCGGGCTCCCGCGCGGAACGACCGGGCTCATGGCGGTCTACACCGCGGGGCAAGGGCTCACCCTCGCGCTCCTCATCCGCGTCATCCTGCGCGGCATGGAGTCGAAGGGCCGCCGGGAGTGGCACGTCCTCGGCAGCCTGAAGTCCTTCCCGACCCTGGTCGGCGTGGGGCTCTTCTACAACGCCGCCATCTGGGTGGACAAGATGATCTTCTGGTTCCTCGACGGGACCGGGCCGCACCGCCTCATCCGCTACCACCCGCTCTACGACACCTGCTGCTTTTTCGCCTACATCACCGTCGTGCCTGCCCTCGCGGTGAACCTCATCCGGTTGGAGACCTCCTTTTACGAGGTCTACCGCGCCTACTACAGCTCCATCCTGGGAGGCACGCCGCTGCGGGTCATCGAGGAGAAGCGCGAGCGCATGTTCGAGAACCTGCGCGAAGGGACGGTGCGGCTCCTTCGCGTGCAGGGCGCGATCACCGCGCTCTGCGTCATCTTCGCCCCGTTCCTCATGGGCTGGCTCGACATGCCCGAGGCGGCGGTCCGCATCTTCCGCCTCACCTGCTTCGGCGCCTTCTTCCACGTCCTCCTCCTCATCTGCGTGCTGATGCAGCTCTACTTCGATCTGAAGGCGCAGGCGCTCGCCACCTCGGTCTTCTTCTTCTTCGTGAACGGCGCCCTCGCCTTCTGGAGCGCCGGCGAGGGGCTGCCGACCTACGGCATCGGCTACTGCGTCTCCTCCTTCCTCTCCCTCCTCCTGGGCTACACGCTCCTCCACAACAGCCTGGAGAAGCTCGACTTCCTCACCTTCACCAACCAGCCCATCGGCGGGGATCCCGATCCGGAGCCCGAAGCCGAAGCGCCCATCGACGCCGCCCTGCCGGCCCCCGCACCCCCCCAGCCTCCCACCCAGGGCGACGGCGAGTTCCCCGCCGAGGCGCCGCCCGCGGAGGCCGACGGCGAGTTCCCGGCGCAGCTTCCCGAGCCGATCACCGCGGCGCCGCCCGATCCCGCGACGGGGCCGCGCGGGCCGGCGGCATGAAGCGGTCCCGGGCCATCCGCCGTAGACTGCAGCGCGCATGGCCGACCGGCTCCAGGAACTCTTGGGCGCGGCGCCGCCCTATCCGCGGCGCATCGTCTGCCTCACCGAGGAGCCCACCGAGACGCTCTACCGCATCGGCGCCGGCGAATTGATCGTCGGGATCAGCGGGTTCACGGTGCGGCCGCCGGAGGCGCGCCGCGAGAAACCGAAGATCAGCACGTTTCTCGACGCGCAGTACGGCGAGATCGAGGCGCTGCGGCCCGATCTGGTGATCGGATTCAGCGACTTGCAGGCCGACATCGCCCGCGAACTGGTGAAGCGGGGGGTGCCGGTGGTGGTGTTCAACCAGCGGTCGGTGGCGGAGATCCTCCAGACGATCCGCGCCACCGGCGCGCTGGTGGGCCGCGCGGAGGCGGCGGAGGCGCTGGCGCGCGAACTGGGGGCGGGGCTGGGGCGCGTGGCGGAGGCGGCGGCATCCCTGCCGCGCCGTCCGCGGGTCTTTTTCGAGGAGTGGCCCGATCCGCTCATCTCAGCGATCCGCTGGGTGAGCGAATTGGTGGAACTGGCCGGCGGGGAGGACATCTGCGCCGAGTCGCGGACGGAGCAGGGGGCGCGGGGGCGCATCTTCGATCCGGCGGAGGTGGCGCGGCGCGATCCGGAAATGCTCCTCGCGAGTTGGTGCGGGAAGATGGCGAAGCGCGCGGTCATCGCGGCGCGGCCCGGATGGGAGTCGGTGGCGGCGCTGCGCGACGGGCGGCTCTTCGAGGTGGCCGCCAGCGAAATCCTGCAGCCCGGCCCGGCCGCGCTGAGCGACGGCGTCGCCGCGCTGGCGCGGGCGATCGGCTCCGTGGCGCGCGGGGAGCCGCCCAGCGGCGAAGTCACCAAGGGTGGCCTGCGGCGCGCCTAGGGGCTGTCCGCGGTCCCCCGCGACGGCGATACTGCCCGCCCGGCGATGAACATCCTCCTCGTGGTCGCGGTCGGCGGCGCTCTGTTGCTCGCGGCCTCGCGCATCTACCCGGGCTGGATCGGGAAGGTGTTCGGCCTCGACGATACGCAGCCGCCCCCCTCCGAGCGGTTCGCCGACGGATCGGACTACGTCAAGTCCCCCACCCACGTCGTCTTCGCGCACCACTTCGCTTCCATCGCCGGCGCGGGGCCCATCGTCGGGCCGATCATCGCGCTCTCCTTCGGATGGGGCTGGGGCTGGCTCTGGATCGTCTTCGGCGGCATCTTCTACGGCGCCGTCCACGACATGACGGCGATGTGCGTCTCGCTGCGCGAGGGGGGCAAGACCATCGCCGAGATCGCCCGGCGCACCCTGGGGAACGGCGGCTACCTGCTCTTCGTGTCGTTCCTCCTCCTCGTCATCTCGCTGGTCAACGCGATCTTTCTCAAGCTCTCGGCCAACGCCCTGGCGAGCGTCTATCCGCTGGAGGAGCTGGGCCTTACCGCGGACCAGACGCTTTTGCGCACCGTCGAGAAGGGCGGCGTGCTCCACGGCAAGATCGGCGGCATCGCCACCACCTCCGTGGTCGTCATGACCCTCGCCTCGCCGTTCCTCGGCTGGCTCATCACGCGGAGGCACGCCCGGGGGCTTCCGGTCTACCTCATCGCCGGCGCGGTGAGCCTGGCCGGCGTCCTTTTGGGGTTCCATTGGCCCGTCGCGATCGAGCCGGGGACCTGGATGCTCCTCCTGGCGGGCTACGTCTTTCTCGCCTGCTGGGTCCCGGTCTGGCTGCTCCTGCAATCGCGCGACTTCATGAACGTGCAGCTGCTCTACGGAGGGCTGGCGCTCCTCTTCGGCGCGGTGGTGGCGGGAGGGTTCCAGGGGGCGCGGACACTCCTCCCGGTGGACCGGATCGCGGAGGCGTCGGCCTCCGGACCCTTCTGGCCCATGATGTTCATCACCATCGCCTGCGGCGCGATCAGCGGATTCCACAGCCTCGTCGCCACCGGCACCACGATCAAGCAGATCCCGCGGGAGACCGACTGCCGCCGGGTGGGCTACAACGCGATGCTCCTCGAGAGCTTCCTTGCGCTCCTGGTGCTGGTCGCCGTGGCGAGCCAGCTCGACCTGGGCGCCTACAACCGCGCCATGAAATCGCAGGGGGGCGCCATCCTCACCTTCGCCGTGGGGAGCGGGCGCATGCTCTCCCATCTCGGCATCCCCCTCGCCGTCGGCTGCGTGCTGGGGCTCCTGGTGATCGAGGGCTTCCTCGTGACGACCCTCGACACGGCGGTGCGGCTCGCCCGCTATCTGTTCGAAGAGCTCTGGGGCTGTCTCTGGCGCGAGAAGCCGCCGGCGCTCCTTCTCCATCCCCTCTTCAACACCGGGTGCGCCGTGGGAATGATGCTGCTCCTCGCCTATTCGCAGCAGGCCTACGCGGCGCTCTGGCCCTTCTTCGGCGCCGGGAACCAGCTCATCGGCGCGCTGGCGCTCACCACCGTGAGCGTCTGGCTCCTCAAGCGGGGCAAGCCGGTGCTCTTCACGGCGCTCCCCGCGGCGTTCATGGTGGTCACCGCCGTGAGCGCCCTCGCCATCCTGGTGATGCGCCAGATCACAGCGGGGAAGGGCCCGATGCGGTTCGTGATCGTCGGCGCGGGCATCCTCCTGCTCGCGCTCTCGGTGGGATTCATCCTTGTGGCCGCCGCGCGGGTCGTCGCCGCGATCCGGACGCGGACACGAAGCGCGGGCTGATCCTCCCGGCGCAGCGGAGCCTCAACGACCGACGTAGCTGTTGCGCCCCGCCCCGATCACGATCCCCTCCTTGAGCTCCTCACGCTCCCCGATCCGGAAGAGGAGGCGGTACGTCCCTTCCGCGAGGTGGAGGAGCCACGGCCCGGCGGCGGCGGGTCCGTCCACCGAAAACACGGTCCCTCCTTCCGCATCCTCGATGCGGAGGTGCGCGTCATGGGATCGTTCTCTCCCGCCCGAGAGTTGGAGGGATCCGGCATCCACGACGGTGAAGTCGAAGACGAGGTCGCCGAGCGCTTCCTTGAGTTCGACCGGCCGCGCGCGGGCCATCGCCGCGGCGGCGCGCCCCGGCCGCTGGTTCGCGTGGAACAGGAGCGTCCAGTACCGGCCGGGCCCGAGCCCGGAGACGACAAAGGAGCCGTCCGCGGCCACGGGGACGGGCGTCGTCATCGCGCCGGTGTCCCCGATGAGGACCAGGGAGGCGCCGGTGAGCTCCCTGCCGCTGCGGTTTTCGATCCTCCCTCGGACGGACGCGCCGCGGCTCATCGTCACCGACACGAGGGTGCGGGTGCCGTCCCCTCCCACTGCGACCGGGAACGAGGAGTGGGAGAGGTACCCCTCCGCTTCGGCACGAAGGGTCCAATCGCCCGCCGCGACATGCTCGAACAGGAACCGACCCGGCGAGGGCCGCCGCGCGACCAGGACCTGGTCGCCCCGCACGAGGCTCAGGGCGTACCGGATGAGCGGGAGGCCTGTGTGCGCATCCTCCAAGACTCCTTCCACCGCCGCCTCCCCCGAGGGCGGAGTCTCCATGTCGAATTCCACTCGCAGGCCGGCGGTCCCTTCGGCGACGCCGGAGACGCGGGCCGTGTGGGTCTGCTCACCCCCGGGCACGGTCGCCTCGAGATCCCAGGGGCCCGGCGGAAGGTCGTCGAGCCGGAAACTCCCGTCCGCCGCCGAGGTCGCCGTCGCCACCGTGGTCTCTCCGTCGAGCACAGCCACCCAGGCGCCCGCCACGCCGCTGCCGTCGCGCCGTACGACGCGTCCGGCCAGCGTGCGTCCTGCAAGGAGGCGGACGCGGACTTCCTGGGGGCTGCTCCTCGAAGCAGTGAAATCCTCGGAGCGGCCCGGCGCGAACCCCCGCTTCGACGCCACTACGAATCCGGGCTCGGGCTCCGTCTCTCCGCTCGCGGTGTCGAACACGAGCGTCCGCCCGTTCGCGTTCGTGACACTGCCCGCCGACCCGCGGGGGAACCAGACCCGTGCACCCTCGATCGGCGCTCCCTCCGCATCCTCCACCCGAATCCAGGCGTGGGGGAGGCCCGGCTGATCGACGACGACATCCCCGACCTGCGCCGTGGCGCCCGCCTCCACGCGCAACGGGAGGGTGACTCCGATCCCCACAACGTTCGGCCAATCGGCGGGGCGCAAGACGAGTTGCACCTCGGCGGACGCGAGGCCGGACGCCGGCACGCGCTCGAGCAGGAACTTCCCGTCGACACCCGTCCGGGTGAAGGGGTTGCCCGCGCCGGGATAGAGATCCGGCCACCAATGGAGGAGCCGCCCCGGCGCATAGGCCCAGGCGGTGACGTTCGGACGCGGCTTGCCCTCCCCGTCCAGCACCCGCCCCTCGATGGCGGCCGCGGGCCAAAAGGTGACGTCGACGCGGACTGCGGCGCCGTCGGCCACGAGAGGAACGGGCGCCGGGGAGGAGACATGGCCCGGAACGATGGCGGCCACTCCGGCGACCCCCTGGCCGCCCAACTGGAAGGAAACCGTCGTCTCGTGGAACCCGGCTGCCGGGATGTTGGGGAGGCTATACCGGCCCTCCGCGTCGGCGACGGTTTCGAACAGGTGGCGCGGCACGAACGGGTCCCGAGGCACTCCCCGCCCCTCGTCGATGCCGGGAGTCCCCTCCGTCGAAAAGACCACGACCCGCGCTCCCGGGATCGGCCGCCCCGTCTCCCCGTCGAGCACCCTCCCCGAGAGCGTCGCCCCGCGCACGACGACGAGAACCTTCTCGCGCTCTTCCCCCCCGAGGGGGACCAGGAGGGGGGCGAAAC
>Ga0187893_10003867_pt1 | contig 29445 bp, 24 predicted proteins | sample MA1701074metaG_FD_139574 | JGI IMG/M metagenome (GOLD analysis project Ga0187893, IMG submission 139574) | White microbial mat communities from a basaltic lava cave in the Kipuka Kanohina Cave System on the Island of Hawaii, USA - MA170107-4 metaG ...
AGGCGATTGATCGCTTTGTCAAGGCGCATAATCCCAAGGCTCATCCTTTTGAATGGACCAAAACGATCGTGCACCCTCAACCCCTCCGACGTTATTACTCTGATTTATGATCCTTAGTACTAGCGTGCATCTCGGCGCCTTTCATATTGAACTGCAACATCTCGACTTATTTCACACCGACACAGCCCTTGTTCTTTAAATTTCCCCTGGTGGACCGTTAATCACGTTTTATGCTTCGTCGATCGCGGTCGCATCTGGCGCAGCTTTGAGTCAAGCCAGATTGCGGGCAGCCTTGTTGGCGCACCAATTTCTCGACCCGTTTTTGTATCTTCCCCAATTACTTAAATCTATTGTCAAACGCTTTTGCAACTGCTGACGCTCTCGCGATTCCATTGCCTCTCCCCTCGATTCGCTCCAGCTCAGCCTACCATTGGATTCACTGATCTCTACCGAACGTAAACTTTAAAGGAAATCACCAAGGCGCGGTCCTGAAGGCTTAAGTCAGTTCTCTTCAAGAAGGGCGGCTCTCTTCAGTCCTCATCCAGTACTCGCACCATCGTCGCGGCTCTCACCATATCGTGGTCGGCAAACTTCCAAACGACTTTCTTGGCTTGGTTGATCTCGAAGGCATGAACGCCTTTGCCCTCCTGACCTCGCAGGAAGTTGCCAATTACAAAATTGCCACTGCTCAGCTCCTGCAGGCTGGTGATCCAAGTGAGATTCAACTCGGGCACATCCTGGGCGGTAAGTTCCCAGACAATCTTGCCGGCAGGAGTGAATTCGACGACGCGCTTCTGAGTTCCACACGCTACCAGCGTGTTCCCGTTCTTAAGTCGCAAGGCTTCGAAAACGTCGGCCAGTCCGGTCGCTTCCCAAACGACCTTTCCGTTGGGATCGACTTCGCGCGCTGCGCCTTCGGCTTCGATGGCTGCCAGCACGTTCCCATTCCTGAGCCGATGCACTAGTCGAAGTTGCCGATGGAAGGCTTCCTCTCTCGTCGGTACATTCACTGAAGAAACGACCTCGCGCTTTGAACTGACCTCAAGAACTCGACTTGGACCCTGCTCCGCAATCAGCGTATTCCCGTTGGCCAAGCGCTCGCCAGCGAGTACCTGTGGAGACTGGCTGACATAGTCCCACACGACGTTCTGCCTGCGATCGATTTCCCGAACGCCAGTGGGTTTTCCTCCGTAGGCGTAGAGAAGACGTTGTTTGGGCAAGACCTGAAACATCACACAAAGACTGGGAGGTGTGTGCTCCCAAGCGAGTTTGCCGTTGCGTGATACTTCGATGAGCCGATTCCCGCCGGGCCCCTGATACTGTGCGACCAGAATTCGGTGCCGGTGAGCGACGTCGCCTGCAATACCCAGAGAATCCGCATGCAGCATGTACAGGCAAGCGATGAGACAGAGGCACCGCATGAGAGTAGTCTCCTGGTTTCACTGAGTCGCAGGTCGGGCGAGCTTCCCATCGAATCCCGCAAGAAGGGCCATTCTTCTATTGGATTCGGCGCTACTTAATTCCCACCACCATCGAGTCTGGACCGACGAGGTGCTCGACGCGGGTTTCTCTGAAACCAACTTCCTTCATCCAGCCCATGCACTCGGCGCCCGTGTAATCGAAGCCCCCCTGGGTCTCGATTAGCATGTTGAGACTCATAAGAAGGCCAAAGGCATTCTGTGAACGGTCGTCGTCGATGATTGACTCGTAAACAATCAGGGCACCGCCTGGTCGAACTGCGTTGTAGGCGTTTCGGATCAGGGCCTTCTTTTCCTCCAAGTTCCAATCGTGCAGAATGTGACCCATCATAACGACATCGGTTTCGGGGATAGGAGTTTTGAAAAAGTCCCCTTGGGTGAAGCTCAGCCTTCCAGAAAGCCCGTTCCGCTGCACATAGTCTTCAAAGATTGGTTCCACTTCGGGAAGATCGAACCCCACGCCGGACAGATGGGTGTTCGCGAGTGCAACTTGAACAGCCAGGTCTCCTTGTGCGGTGCCGACGTCGATATACCGCTGGTAATTTTTCCATGGGAACTTCTGGGCGATGGCCAGATTGGAAGCGTGGCTGAGACCCGTCATCGCTGCCAGGAACTCCTTGAGACGGGCGGGACTGGCATATAACGCGGCGAAAAGCGATTCGCCGCCCTCTTTGGCTTCATTCTGCGGGCTTCCGGTTCTCAGGCCTTCGGTAAGATGGTTCCAGAAACCATAGAGCCGGCTGTTTGCCATGTCCAGAATACCACCCAGGTACGTCGGCTTTTTCTTGTCGAGAAAGAGATCGGTTTCTGGAGTGTTGTGGTACTTGCCATTGACCCGCTTGAGAAAGCCGAGGGCGACCAGGGCGTCGAAGAAATCCCGGGCTGAGCGAGAATGTAGCCCCAGCTTAGTTTGGAGACCTTCCAGATCGTCGGGCTGCTTTGCCAGCTTGGTGAAGACTTCCATTTCTACAGCGCTTAACAGGGTTTTGGAAGCCCAGAAACCAAGCCCGACCTGCATGATTTTCTCTGGGGTAGGGGGGGGAGTCATTTGGCTTACTCCAATCAAAAGGTAGGTAGTGTGGATGAACCCTCATCAGTGGTCCCAATCACCACGTGAGAGTCTTGTTGCTGCTGAACGTCAAAATGCCCAGTCGTCCTCCGCATTCCTTTTAGACCGAGGATGGTGACGATCTTCATCAGAGTACCTGACCGCGCTAAGTCCGGTAATCGGCATTGATGTGGATGTATTCTTTGGTGAGATCACAAGTCCAGATCTTGGAAGACTCTGTGCCAGACTTGAGATCCAGGCTGATGCTGATATCGCGCTGCTGGAGGATCTGTTTGGCTTGTTTTTCGTCAAAACGCAGCGCCATGCCGTTTTCGCAGACGAGTAGGCTTCCAATCCGAATATCGGTGCGGCTCGGATCAAACCGAACACCTGAGTAGCCCGCAGCACAGAGTATCCGACCCCAGTTGGCGTCTTCGCCGGCCATGGCGGTCTTGAACAGCGGGGAATTCGCGATACTACGTGCGATCTGCGTGGCATGGATTTCTGAGTCAGCGCCTTGCACAACAATCTCGATGAACTTGGTAGCTCCTTCACCGTCACGCACGATTTGTTGCGCGAGACTCTGGCATGCTTCCGTCAATGCCCGGGCGAATAACTCATAGTTGCTATCCTTCTCGTCAATGAGAGGACAACCGGAAGCGCCATTGGCGATAACTGCCAGTGTGTCGTTGGTGGAGGTGTCTCCATCCACAGTAATTCGATTGTAACTGCTGTTGCATGCTTGTGTGAGCGCTTCCTCCAGCAGAGTTCGGGTAATCATCACGTCCGTCAAGACAAAGGCGAGGGTGGTGGCCATATTCGGCTGAATCATGCCGGCACCCTTCGTCATACCGCTGATCCACACTGGTTTTCCAGCGACGAGAACCTGTGCCGAGCAGATCTTGCGCACTGTGTCGGTCGTCATGATAGCCTTTGCAACGTCGCCAATCGCTTCCGGTTTCAAGCCTTCTTTCAGGGCACCGGCTTGCTTTTCCAGCCGTTCAAACGGGAGTTGCATTCCAATCACTCCCGTTGAGGCAACCAGCACTTCGTGGGTTGAGAGTCCCAGAATTTGACTGGCAAGCTGCGCCATGCGTCGCGCCGCCAGCATTCCGGCGGCTCCGTTGCATGCGTTGGCATTTCCGGAGTTCACAATGATGGCCCTGATCTCGCCACCCGATCTCTCAAAATGTTCCTGGGAAACCAGCAACGGAGCAGCCTTAACGACATTGGTGGTGAACTTGGCTGCGGCGATGGAAGGCCGGGTGGAGAAAAGCAAACCAAAGTCCAGCCTGCCGTCAGCCTTTTTTACGCCAGCGGCAACAGCCGAAGCGAGAAAGCCTTGGGGACAGACGATATCGTCGGTGCTAACTTTGACGTTCAATGCGCACATCCTTTCAGGCGCCGCTCTATCAATAGGAGGGGGTGTGCCTCTTCGGCTTGCGCCCCTCACTCCGGTCTCAGGGCATTCGGATTTCGCTGTTAGCCACTGCGATCATGCTCTGCTGACGAAGCGTTCGGCCTGTTCCAAGGCCTCGGCAACTCTTGCGGCGGCCGTTCCCCCGAAAACAGAGCGAGCCCCAATGCTGTTGTCGAGCGACAAGGCAGCAAACACATCCTCGGCAAACAAGCTGGAAAATTCCTGATACTCGGCCAGGCTCAGATCCTGAAGTTGGATCCCGCGTTTCTCACAGTGCAAAACAATCCTTCCGACCAGCTCATGGGCCTTGCGGAACGCCAGACCCTTGCGCACGAGGTAGTCGGCCAGGTCGGTCGCGTTCAGAAAATCACCTTGAACCGCTCGGTCTGCAGCAGAGCGGTTGACTTTCATTGTTCGAACGACCACCTGGGCGACCAGGAGACAATCTGTAACCGTGTCGAGCGTTTCGAAAAGGAGCTCTTTGTCTTCTTGCAAATCTTTGTTGTACGCTAACGGCAAGCCTTTCAAAAGAGAAAGAAAGCTGGTGAGGTTTCCTATAACCCGGGCTGATTTGCCTCGAATGAGCTCCAGAGAATCCGGATTCTTTTTCTGCGGCATAATGCTGCTGCCCGTTGTGACTGCATCGGATAGTTCGACGAAACCGAACTCTGGAGACGAGTAAATAATCAGATCCTCAGCCAGCCGGCTTAAATGAACCATGACGAGCGATGCGGCGGAAACGAAATCGATCTGGTAGTCCCTGTCGCTGACGGCATCCAGGCTGTTGCGAGTGAGCTGGCTGAAACCCAGCTCGATGCGCAGAGCCTCACGATCTACTGGAAATCCGTTTCCGGCCAACGCCCCTGAACCCAACGGCATGAAGTCAGTCCGGCGAAAACAATCGTCCAATCGGTCTGAGTCACGTCGGAACATTTCGAAGTATGCCAACACGTAATGCGCGAACAGAATGGGTTGGGCTTTCCGGAGGTGCGTGTAGCCTGGGATCGCCACGTCCTTGTAAGCCCTGCCTAGATTCACGAGCTCACGATTGAGATTCCGGATCTGGACCTGCACGTGGATGATGGCGCGCTTCAGATGGAGGCGCGTGTCCAGCGCCACTTGATCGTTGCGGCTGCGGCCCGTGTGCAACTTGAAGCCCGCCTCGCCGATGGTTTCAACCAGCCGCGCCTCGACGAAGCTGTGAATGTCTTCGGCTGTCTGCCCGGCCAGCCACCCTGGTTCTTTCTCGATGCGCTTCTTAATCTCTGCCAAACCCTTGCCTATCTGTTTCAGTTCATCCTGAGAAAGGATTCCGGCTTTTGCCAGGGCATTGGCGTAGGCTAGCGATCCTTCAATGTCTTCCAGAACCAGTCGCTGGTCGATGGCGAAAGAGCTGTTGAAGCGCTCAAACACTGCGTCGATCTGTTCGGTGAATCTGCCACCCCAAGTCTTCATTTTAGATGCGCCATTCGAGAGTCGTCGTGAGTTGATGCGCGAAGGTGGTTCGTGATACGAATCACATGCCACGCCTAACGCATCACCGCCTTCTTGCCAGCGCCTCTACTTTTACCGGCAGGCCGAAGAGGTTGATAAAACCTTCCGCATCCTTCTGGTTGTAAACTGCTTCTTCTCCAAAAGTTGCAAGGTCTTCCCGGTAGAGCGACTGGGCCGAACTTCGCCCGGCGACAAGGATGTTTCCTTTGTACAGTTTGAGCCGTACAGACCCCGTGACGGTGCGTTGCGTCGATGTGACAAAGGCGTCCAGTGCCTCGCGAATCGGCGTAAACCACTGGCCGTTGTATACGAGGTCGGCATACTTCAACGCAAGCTGCTCCTTCATCCGGAGCACTTCCTTGTCAAGGCAGATGGATTCCAGTTCCCGATGCGCCTGAACCAGCAGGGTACCGCCCGGCGTTTCATAGGCGCCACGAGATTTCATGCCTACGAGCCGATTCTCCACCAGATCGATGCGTCCGATTCCGTGCTCGCCGCCGATCTTGTTAAGCGTTTGCAGCAGCTGCACAGGCCCCAGGCGCTTTCGATCGACGCCCACAGGGGTTCCCTGGTCGAACTCAATCTCAACGTAGCGCGGCTGGCTGGGAGCTTTCTCTGGCGAAACCGTCAGTTTCCACATCGATTCTTCCGCTTCGCTGTCCGGGTTCTCGAGAATTCCGCCCTCGTGGCTGATGTGCCAGATATTCCGGTCTTCGCTGTAGTTTTTCTGCTTGGTTGCCGTGATGGGCACGTTGTGCGCATGCGCGTAGTCGATGGCATCCTCGCGCGATTTGATTTTCCATTCCCGCCACGGGGCAATCACCTTCAAATGCGGCGCCAGCGCTTTGTAAGTCAATTCGAAACGCACCTGGTCGTTGCCTTTGCCGGTGCAACCATGCGCCACACCGTCGGCACCTTCGCGCAGAGCGATCTCAACCTGCCGCTTGGCCAGAATGGGACGTGCCATCGACGTACCGAGCAGGTACTTGCGCTCGTAAATCGCGCTGGCCCGCAGCGTGGGCCAGATGTAATCACGTACGAACTCCTCGCGCAGATCCTCGATAAACAACCTCGAGGCGCCCGTCTTCAGAGCCTTCTCGTGAAGTCCTTGGAGTTCCTCTTCCTGGCCGACATCGCCGGCCATGGCGATCACCTCACACGCATAGTTTTCTTTAAGCCAGGGAATGATGACGGAAGTGTCCAATCCGCCAGAGTAAGCCAGAACCACCTTCTTAATCATAGGGTCTTCCTTAAATAGGCCAGCCGTTGCACTCGCAGTCGTGACAGCTCGAGAAGGGCACGGCTATAATCATCTAATCAACAAATACAATATCGCCTTCTGCACATGTAACCGGTTCTCCGCTTCGTCGTATACGATGGATTGCGGCGAATCGATGACGCTGGGAGCTACTTCATAGCCCCGGTGCGCCGGAAGGCAATGCATGAAGACAGCCTCTTTGTTGGCGTGGGACATGAGTTCCTTGTCTACCTGATAGTCCGCGAAGACAGCCGCTCTCTCTTCCGTTTCTGCTTCCTGTCCCATGCTGGCCCAAACATCGGTATAGACGATCGACGCGCCGCGCACGGCTTCGATAGGATCATTTACGATATGGATCTTTGCTCCACTTTCCTTGGCGGATTTTGAAGCTGCACTCACCATTTGAGCCTTGGGCTCAAACCCCTCTGGTGTGGCGATCCAGAGCTCGACACCCAATTTTGCGGCGCCATCGATCAACGAGTGGCAGGTGTTGTTGCCATCGCCCACATAGGCAAACTTCAATCCCTGGAACGAGCCGAATCTTTCGAGAATCGTGAAATAGTCCGTGAGCGCCTGGCACGGATGCAAAAGGTCCGTCAATCCGTTAATGACCGGGATGGACGCATGTTGGGCGAGCTCCAAGACCGACTTGTTCTTGTATGTCCGTGCCACAATGCCATGGACCCAGCGCTCCAGGTTCTTGGCGACGTCGCGCACGGATTCACGCTCACCCAGCTTTGCATCGGAATGGTCGAGGAAAACGGCGCTTCCTCCCATGCTCGTCATTCCCACATCAAAGGTCACTCGAGTCCGCAGGGAGGGCTTTTCGAAGATCAGCGCGAGCGCCTTCCCCTTTAGAGCGGTGGCATAGTCTGCGGGAGACGTTTTCATCTTCTCAGCGAGCGTGAAAATGAGGCGTATGTCTTGGAGGGTCAGTGGGTGAATGGAAATCAGGTCGCAGACCGATAGTTTTTGGTCCGCGAGAGAATCAATCCCAAAGAGCGTTTGCAAAGCCATCAGTTAAAGGCCTCCGGCGTGGATAGCGGCCGCGCCCGCTTCCGCACGCTCCCTGGCAACTTCAGAGAAGATCTTATCGAGAGCCTTGATGAACTTGCTGATTTCTTTCTTCGTAATGATGTACGGCGGGAGGAAGCGCAGCACGTTGTCGCTGGTGACATTGATGATGAAACCGGCCTCGAGGCAGCGATTCACAATCTCGCGGGCGGGGAAATCGAGCTCCATGCCAAGCATCAATCCTTCCCCACGCACATCCACAATGAAAGCGTATTTTTCCTTGAGCTTCAGAAGCTTGCTCTGGAAGTAGCCGCCCTTTTCCCGGATTTCCCCCAGGAGATCCTCTTCCTGCAGGATTTTCACAAACTCAAATCCCAGGCGGCACGCCAGCGGGCCGCCACCGAAAGTTGTCCCGTGGTCGCCCGGCCCGAAGGTTGGCGCTACTGCATCGGTTGTGAGCAGCGCCCCCAATGGAATGCCGAGGCCCAAGGGTTTTGCCAGAGTCAGAATATCGGGACGGACGCCAAATTTCTCGTAGTAGAAAAAGCGACCGGTACGCCCTATGCCGCACTGGATTTCGTCGAAGATCAGCAACGCCCGCTGCCGGTCACACAGATCACGCGCGGCCTTCAGGAACGCCTCGCTGCAGGCGTGTATTCCACCCTCGCCCTGCAGCGGTTCGATGATGATGGCGCAAACGCGATCAGTGAAACTCTGCTGGAGGTGCTCGACATCGTTAAACCGGACAAATCGAAAACCTGGAACCAGAGGTTCGTAGGGTTTCCGGTATTTGTCAGAAGCAGTTGCAGAGAGTGCGCCATACGTTCGCCCATGAAAAGCGTTATCGAGGGTCAGTATCTCGTGCTTGCCTTCGCCAAGCTGGTTTTTGTATGCGTAGGCCCGGGCCAGTTTGAAGGCCGCCTCCACGGCTTCCGTACCACTGTTGCAAAAGAACGTCTTTTGCAGGCCAGAAATTTCCACCAGCTTCTGAGCCAGCAACGCCTGGTACGGGTGATAAAACAGGTTCGAGACATGAACCGCCTTCTTGAGCTGTTTCCGAAAGATATTCGTGATCCGAGGGTGATTGTAGCCAAGAGCGCTAACAGCAATGCCTGCCAGCAAGTCGACATAGCGTTTGCCCGCGTAGTCATACACAATGCACTTTCGGCCCTTCTCTACGAACAGCGGGTACTTCTTGTAGTTCGTGGTAAGGTACTTCGATTCCGCCTCCACGATTTGCTTCAGGTTCATGAGCTCTCCTCAAAGAATACTCGCTGCCCATCTTTGTGAAACGAGGAGGCAAGCAAAGATGCTGATTCGCCTCGTTCGCTGCCGGGTCACACAATTCTTGTCCCCAGCGATTCGTCCTTTAGCAGGATCCGCGGCAGGCAGTCCGTTTCCTTGCCGCCGACGATGTGAATCGCCTGAATACCTGCGGCCAGAGCGCGCTCGCAAGCACGTGTCTTGGGCAACATGCCTTCCGAGATGATTCCTGATCGACGTAACTCCGCCATCGTCTCCCGGCTCAACTGTGCGATGACGTCGCGCTGTCCATCGAGCACGCCTGGAACATCGGTAAGGAACACCAGACGGTCTGCGTGGCAGAAGATGGCCGCGGCAGCAGCCATTTCGTCCGCGTTGATGTTATAGTAGGCACCGTCGATCCCAATTGCAATGCAGGCAATCACCGGCAGATAGCTTTCGGCTAGTAGCAAGTCGACCAGTTTCGGGTCCCCATGGAAGACCTCGCCGACGTATCCATAATCGAAGGGCTCGTCTAGTGATTGAAATTTGCGGGCCACAAAACTGTCCCCATCCCCTCCGCACAGGCCAACCGCTTTTCGGCTTAGCTGGTGAAATGAGGCGACGATTTCCTTATTGACCCACCCGCACAGCACCATTTGCACGACGCGCATTGTCGGTGCGTCGGTGATGCGAAGCCCCTGGTGGAAACGGCTTGGGATGCCCAGCTGTTCGAGAGTCTCCTTAATCTGTTTTCCGCCTCCATGGATAACAATCACCTGATGGCCGGCGCCTTGAATGGCGGAAAGTTGGGCGACCATTCTATGGAGAAGGTCCCGGTCGGTCAATAAACTTCCCCCTAGTTTGACAACGACACGCACAGGCTCTCCTTCAGTCATCGAGTTCCCCATCACTGCCCAAGTATGGGGTCTTGCAGAAATGTGGGAGCGGCAATCCACCTCACGCGCCCCACCGGAACAGCAGCGGGCCAAGCTCTTCTCCAGGGGGTGTCCGGTACGTTTGAGAGGCCTGCTTCTACATCAGCCCTGCCGTTTCTTCGAGGCCCAGCATTACATTCATATTCTGCAGGGCTTGGCCGGCAGCTCCTTTTATCAGGTTGTCAATCGCAGATATGATCACCAACGTGGATCGTCCTGGATCTAGCTTCCAGCCAAGATCGCAGTAGTTGGTATGCGCAACAAACTTGATTTCAGGAAAGCGGCCAGGAGGAAACAAGCGCACAAAGGGTTCCTGATCGTAGGCGTTTTGGTAGCACTCACTCACCATCGGTTCTTCCACCGAGTCCCGCAAGCGGACGTAGAGGGTGGAAAGAATACCGCGATTGATAGGCAGCAGGTGCGGTGTAAACACGAGACCGCGTGATCCTAGCTCCTGCCAGATTTCCGGCGCGTGCCTGTGTTTAAGCACGTTGTAAGCCTTAAAGCTTTCCGTTACTTCAGAAAAATGCGTGCCCGCTACCGGGGACTTACCCGCTCCACTGACCCCCGACTTTGAGTCGCAGATGATGTCGAACCTTTCATCGACCAATCCAGCTCGTCGCAACGGAATCAATGGTAGAAGAGCCGAAGTTGGGTAGCAACCTGGGTTGGCGAGCAGGGAGGCTCGCCGAATCTGGGCGCGGTTGATCTCAGTGAGCCCGTAGACCGCTGTATCGAGGACAGAAGGAAACCTGTGTTCGAATCCATACCATAGCGGATATAGATCAGATTGTTTGAGTCGGTACGCTCCGCTTAAGTCGATGACTCGAAGCTGGTGTTCTAGTAGCTGTGGCACGAGCTCATGCGAAGTCTCATTTGGAGTGGCCAGGAACACCGCGCGGGTTCCACGCTGCTTCAGGATATCCAGGTTGAGCGGTTCGATCTCAAGATTACATCGTTGGTAAAACTGCGGTAGTTCATCGCCGTACTTCCGCAACTTGCCATCCTGTCGCTCTTGGTTGGCCGTCATCAGGGTATTGAGGTGAACCCCTGGATGTTTCAGTAACAGGCCAGCGAGTTCGGCACCCGAATAGCCGCTGGCTCCGACAATTGCTACATTCAGGACTTCTGCCATCTTACTCAATCCTCATTTGGGTGCAGAGTGCCGCCGCTTGGCTTCTCCCCTCAAGAACTGATGCGCTATTCTCCCAAAGCCAGCAGACGACGTTTAATGAGCCGCGCCGTTGAAGCACTGGGGGTCACAACCAGGATCGTATCATCTCCGGCTACCGTGCCCACAATCTCCTTCCACCCAATCGTGTCGAGTGAGCGGGCAACCGGCGAAGCATTTCCCGGATGCGTCCTCACGACAACGAGGTTTCCGGCTGCTTCCGCTTCGACCATGAATTGCAGGATAGTCAGGCGCTGCTGATGAGAGTTTGCCTCCACTGCGCCCAACTCCGTCGCCAGTTTGTAACCTTTTGTCGTTTTGACCAAGTTCAGCGCGCGCAAGTCGCGGGAAAGTGTGGCTTGCGTCACTTGAACACCCTCGGCTTTCAGGCGATGGCTAAGCTGGGTTTGGCTAAGCACCTGCCGCGTCTGAACCAGGTTTAGAATCTTTGTGCGCCGCCGTTGCGCCTTCATCGTGAGTGAATAATTATGCAAAAAAAGGCATAATTATAGATTCTCACAACGAGCTGTCAAGTGTTTCTTTGCATGAATCCCAGCGTCTGGAGCGAGGAGTGAAGTGGAGTATGGAGAAAACTGGCATGGTTGGGTCATCTTGGCGCATCAGGCCGAAGCCGGGTTCAGGGACGAAGAAAACCCATGTCCACTCAGGCTGCGGTCGGTTGAGCTGACAAAGTACCCTTCAGCAAGTCTTTGACGTGGACGCTGTTCAAGTCGTGGAAGTCGCCGAAATAGGTCCCGATCTGGTAGAGGGAGATGTCCTCAGTCAGGATCGCTATAACTGCGTCGCAATGTCGGCTCACAAAGCGCTTCGCACGGAAATGAGTGACCGGCACGGCTGCTAGGATCCGCGCTGCACCGAGATGCAGAACCGTCTCGATCGCACTGAACATCGTCCATCCGGAATGCATGCCGTCATCCACCAGCAGGACCGTTCTGCCCTGGAGATGGCCAGGCACAGTAACCCCCCACTCCTCCAAGTCCGTTTGCAGTGCCAGGCGCTGTTCTCGGGCGATGCTCCGGATCTCGCGCGGCGTTAGTCGCATTTGTCCAACTAATGGCTGATTCAGACTGAGTCTCCCTTGATCCGTAACGTAGCCGAAGATGGTTTCCTGCTGCCACGGGACGTGAAGGCTGCGCATAGGAACTGGGAGCAACGCGGCCTTGAGAGCTTGTGCCACCGGAACAGCGACTGGTACACCTCCGTGCGGCACGGGCATCACCAACACACCCTGGTTTTGAAATTTCGACAACTGAGCTGCGAGCTCGCGTCCTGCTTCGTTGCGATTGGCGAATCTTGCCATGGAGGAACCATCCCGCGATAAAGTCACCTGCTCGAGCAGGTAGAACGGTGCATAGGATAGGGACAGTGAGGTCTGAAGTGCAAGCTCTAATGTCGGTGCCGTTGACCTGGAGCAGAGGGCTGGGTACCATGGTGAGATGGGCTGAGTTCGGGCCTGCTTCAGTGACGATCGAGTCGGTGCGGCCGTTCGGAGGGTGAGATGAAGACTGCGGCGAGTTCTGTCGAAATCGGACTCCTGCTTAAGATTCTTGATGAAGCTTACTCAGTTAAAACTTGGCATGGTCCGAATCTTAAGGGATCGCTGCGTGGCTTGACAGCGGCAACAGCCTCCTGGAAGCCGGCACCCAAGCGGCATAGCATTTGGGAGATTGTGGTCCATGCTGCCTACTGGAAGTATGTCGTGCGCCGCAGATTGCTGGGTGATAAAAAAGGATCCTTTGCGCTCAAGGGCAGCAATTGGTTCGTCAGACCCCTCGAGCCAGCAGAGAAAGCCTGGAAAAATGATCTGGCGTTGCTCGACAGTGAGCATCGCAGGCTCAAAGAGGCGGTGGTCGGACTTGAGCCAGGCTCGCTAGGCTTTGCTCCCGCAGGGAGCAAGGTGAGCAACCTGACGCTGGTCTGCGGAATTGCAAATCACGATGTTTATCACGCCGGTCAAATTCAATTGCTGAAGCGACTGCGCGGAGGGTGAGGCATTGAAAGATGTGGCAAGAAAGGCCGGGGCCAGCGTTGTGCACCGACACGGATGACAGGCTTTTGCACGCCGACCTCATGTCACTCGAAAGATACTGGTGCGATTTTTCCCACGGCAATCAAAGGGAGTTGTTTTGGCACAACTCGCGTTTCTTGACATCCCTCTGGACGGACAATAGATTCCGCTCCTGATTTGAAACTGACTGAAACGAGGCGTCTGTAGTGCGATTCATGGGACTGGATGTTGGCAAGGCTCGAATTGGGGTGGCGGTGAGTGACGAAACCGGCCTCATTGCCCGCGGAATTGCCACTTTGCAAAGGACCAGCAAAATAAAGGATTTCGAGGTTCTGGCGCGCCTGATTCGGGAGAACGAAGTACATCATGTCGTAGTCGGGAATCCGCTCAACATGGATGGAACCGCTGGTCGGCAGTCGTTCCACATGCGCAGCTTTGCTGAGCACTTGCGCTCAGTGGCTTCCATTGAGGTGAGCTTGTGGGATGAGCGGTTGTCTTCGGTTGCCGCGGAAGAAATGTTGATCGAACGTGGCAGGCACTGGTCGAAACGCAAGCAAGAGATTGACAAGCTGGCTGCAGTCGTGATTTTGCAGGACTTCCTGGACTATCATCACTCCACTCGAGCAGTTCGCGAGGCGTCGGCGGCGGAGGATCATGGCGACTAAGGCCGCGAGGCGCCCTTTTCTCAGGGCAGTCCTTTTTCTTCTCGTCGTACTAGCATTAGCGGCCATGGCATTGCGCGTCCTCTGGTCGCGTCCCTATTCAAGTGCGCCACAGGCCGAAACATTCGTTGTGATTTCCCGCGGCACCTCTTCTTATGAGACGGCCCGCCTGCTGGAACGTAAAGGCATCATCCGCCATTGGGCTGTCTTTCTCGCGTATCTCAAGCTTGCCAAACCGAGAAGGTCCCTACAGGCAGGGGAATACCGGTTTGCTGAACCCCTTTCCGTTGCCCAAGTCGCAGACAAGCTGATTCGCGGCCTCATCTTCTACCACGAGTTCACAGTCCCTGAAGGTTATTCAATGTTTGAGATCGGCGCCTTGCTGGAGCAGAAGGGACTGGCCCGCACCGCCGACCTGCTGGCGGCGGCAGGCAGCGGCGACTTGATTTCCGACCTGAGTCCAGGTGCAAGGAATCTCGAAGGATTTCTCTTTCCCGACACCTACCGGCTGGCACGGGGAACCTCGGCAGACACAATCGCAACGATGATGGTTCGCCGCTTTCGCGAAGTTTATGCTGGGGTTGAACCGCAGCTGCGCGAGTCTGCGCTGACGGTGCAACAAGCGGTTACATTGGCTTCGCTGATTGAGAAAGAGGCCAACGTTGATTCGGAGAGGGAACTGATTTCCGCTGTGTTCCACAACCGTCTTAAGAAAAAAATGCTGCTGCAGTGCGACCCAACTGTGATTTACGCTGCACAGTTAAGGGGAACTTATCGCGGTAAGATCTTTCAATCGGACCTCGACGCGAACTCGCCATACAATACCTACCGATACCCGGGCCTGCCGCCGGGACCGATTGCGAATCCCGGCAGACGTTCACTTGAGGCTGCTCTCAGCCCGGCAAACTCAGATTATCTTTATTTTGTAGCCGACAATCAGGGAGGTCATGTGTTCTCCAAAACCCTCGCCGAGCACCAGCGGGCCGTTTCAGCTTATCGCAAAGGGCTGGCGAGGCTTGAGAAATTGCGGCCATCCGCGGCGTCTCGTTCCGGAGGCTTTAATCGATGAGCAGAACTTGTTGGAAGATCCTGCAATGTGCATTGTTGGTTTGGCTGTGTCGGGATCCGGGCTTGGAGCTGCATGCCCAAAAGCAGTCTCAACCCTCCAGGACTCGGAGGTCAAAAAAACCTACAGCACCGGTTTCTGTTTCCAAGCCGAAGCCCAGGCTGACAGACCAGTCCCCCGTTGCCACGACTCCGCAAGCTTCCTTGTCGAGCCTGCAGTCTCCAGTCGCTGAAGCCAGGTTGCAGAACGGCTTGAAAGTGCTGCTGCAAGAGAACCACGGCACACCCCTTGTCTCAATCGGTTGCTGGTATAAAGTCGGATCGAAGGACGATCCTGCGGGTGCTGCGGGGCTTTCGAATCTGGCGAGGATGATCAGCCTGAGAGATTTGGATGTCTATTCGATAGACCAAACGGGCCGGCTGATGCGTGAGACGGGCGGCCAATGGAATACGATGACGTTGCCTGATCAGACAGCATTCTTTGAGACAGTTCCGGCCGCTGCTTTGGAGGAAGTCCTTAAGTTGGAGGCAGCACGCATGGCATTGACTGCCGCCGCAGAAGTGCCATTTGGAGGGCAGCGAAGAAGAGCGGCTGCGGAGATCATTGGACGTGAAGATAACCCGAAAAATCTTTTGGACGACCAAGTGGCTGCCACAGCGCTCCAGCGACATCCCTATCGGTGGCCTGCTGTTGGCTGGTTTCCCGACATCGAGCGAATTAGTCGAGAGGACGTGACGCAGCACTTGCGACGGCATTTCGTTCCGAACAACGCGGTTCTTGTCATGGTCGGCGACTTCGAGACCGGGCGGGCCTTGGGTCTGGTTGAAAAGCATTTTGGTGTGATTCCGCGCAGACCCGACTCGAGACGAGCTGAAAGCCGTGAGCCCGAACCTCGAGGCGAGCGCCGGGTGCGCATCGCGAACGAAGGCACGACACCCTATCTCCAGTTCGCCTTTCAAGTGCCCGAGTTGCTGAACGACGATTTCTACGCGATGTTGGTGGTTGACGCGCTTCTAACGGGTTCACAAGGCATGAGGCATTGGTCAAATACGATGCCCGCTGAAGCCAAGGGTTCCTCCCGCCTCTTTCAGGCTTTGGTAGAGACGGGGCTTGCTCTCGAGATCCGCTCCAGCATAGCGCCCAGGCGAGCCCCCAGTCTTTATCAGTTGACGCTCACTCTTCCCGACATGTTCCAGTTCCAGGCGGCGGAGGAAGCAGTTCTGGAGCAACTCGAACGCTTAAAGAGTCACGAAGTGACTGACGTGGAGCTCGCAAAGTCTAAGAACCTGCTGGTGTCTGGCGAGTTCCTGGCCCAAGACTCGGTTGCGAAACGCGCCTTTCAGCTGGGTTACTTCGAATCGATGGCAAGTCACCAAGTGCTTAATGAGTTCGAGGCTAAGATTTCTCGTGTCACTCAGAACGATCTACGCCGTGTCGCCATACGTTACTTTGCGACGAATTCGCGAACGGTGGGAGCGGTGGTGCCTGCAGTGAGGAGCAAAACTGTTGAAGTCGAAATACTATCCGATTCGAATCAGGGAACCGAGTCCCTCCCTGCGTCGGGTCCTCCTCCCCCGGAGCCCAAGGAGCTGAATGTACCCACGCCCTCGCTCCAACCGGTCCTGACTCCCGGATCAGTTTTCGATTTGAGGGCGCCGGTATCGTCTCTTCCGGGGAGCTCCAAGTCGCCCCCCCGGGCCTTCGCCGAGATTCCCACCGCAAGTCTGTCAATTCCGAAAGTACTCCGCAAAGTGTTACCTAACGGGGTCACGTTGATCGCAGCGCAGAGTCAGCCCGGGTCTACGGTGACCATTCGTGCAGGCCTCAGGGCCACGGTAGATGGCGAGAGCACTGCCCAGGCTGGTGTGGCGGCTCTGGTGAACGCAGTACTGAAACGGGGGTTGTCTGCCAAGAGCCAGGCGCCCCTCGCTGCTGTGTTCGATTTCCTCGGCGCTGAAGTGTCGAGCGAAATCGATTTCGGAATGTCGACGACACAGGTACGGGGCCTCAGCAAGGACTGTGCCGCGTTTCTCGAGTTTCTGGCTGAGATGCTTCAGCCAGCTTCGTTTGTACCCTCTGAGTTTGACAAGGTCCGAGACGAGTTGCTTGGCAAATTGCGCGAACTGGGCGGACAGGTCGGATGGGCGGCAGAGGAGGCCTTACGCGAACGGTTCTACCCTGCGGGACACCCGCTACAAACAATGCCTCTGGGTGCTGTTAGAACTGTGGAGAATCTGACAATTGCAGACGCCAGAGATTTCTATCAACGCTACTATCGGCCCAGCCACTTGACGGTCACTATTGTTGGTGACATAGCTCCAGAAGACGCCCTGATGGCGGGGGAGAAAGCGTTTGGCAGTTGGAAGGTTGAAGCTGCAGGCCCACTCCCCTCGGCGACTCGAACGATGGGCAGGCGAACAAGGATTTGGCCTTCGGAACCGGCAGCAAGAGAAGGCTCGCTAGTGCTGGCCGGAATCGCGAGTCTTTCAGCGGATCAGCCGGACTATCATGCATTTCTGATTCTGAATCACATCTTAGCGGGAGCGCCTGGAGGCGGTCGAATAGGTGACAGGGTGCTTGCCGGAGATGCCGCCATCTATGACATTCAAAGTGAGGTGAGTGGTGGAACGCCGGAACAGTTGTTCTCGCTGCGCCTCAGGGCCGCTCCATCAGACATTGACAAAGCGACTGCCATAATGCGCGAAGAGTTAGGACGGATCAGGGATCAAGGGATTACTGAAGAGGAATCCAAACTTGCCAAGCGGACTCTGATCAGTGCCTGGGGAGTTTGGATGGGAAGCAATGATCACCTTGCGCGTATGCTGCAGCAAATGGAGGTTCATGGATTGGGGGTTGACTATTTGGAGAAATACCCCAGCCTGATCGAAGGAGTGAGCAAAGAAAGCTTATTGGACTGTGCCAGAACGCGCTTCGACTTCGACCAAGGGGCCCTCGTCGTGGTGAAACCAGCGACGGTCAATTGATCGGGCACTTCCCGCGGGTTTCTGCGCCTTTTATGTCCCGGAGCTTGATAAATTGGCGCGGTTCAAGATGTCTGCGGCCTAACGTAGGAGAAGAGCATCCGAATGGCAGGAACTGACTTCATCTCTGATGAGCTTGAGCTCCTTGAGCGCTTGAACCAGCGCCGATTTCTCAAGTGCATGACACGGGGAGGCGCCCAGCACGTCCTCCATTGCGGCAGGAAACTGGTGAACTTCTCAAGCAATGACTATCTTGGACTGGCATCGCACGGGCGGGTCAAGGCGGCGGCACAGGCAGCCATCAATCAGTTCCATGCGTCGGCAGGCAGCTCGCGGCTCATCTGTGGCAACTTGGAGATTCACGAACGGCTGGAATGCAGGCTGGCACGCCTGAAACAAAAGGAAGCCGCTCTGGTGTTCTCTTCAGGATATCTCGCAAATCTAGGAATCATTACCGCACTTGTGGGCGAAAGGGACCAAATTTTTAGCGACTCTCTAAACCATGCTTCAATTATCGACGGGTGCCGGCTGAGTCGTGCGCAGATTCATGTTTATAGGCACAGGGACCTTGATGATCTGGAACGTCGGCTGCGCGCTGCGCCGGCTGCGCGGCGGCGGCTTCTTGTGAGCGATGCGGTTTTCAGCATGGACGGGGATGTGGCGGATCTTCCCGGACTTGCTACGCTGGCTGGATCGTATGATTGTTTGCTGATGCTGGATGAAGCCCATGCAACCGGTGTCTTGGGTTCCACCGGCAGTGGCATCGTAGAGTACTTTGTGGAGCGAGGTCGGCTTCCGCCCGGACGGGAGCCTGTGGATGTGGCAATGGGTACCCTTAGCAAGGCGCTCGGGTCGTTCGGAGGATTCGTTGCTTGCAGCTCCGGCCTGCGTGAGTTCTTTGTTAACAAGGCGCGCTCTTTTATCTTTGCCACTGCCTTGCCACCGTCGGCCGCCGGTGCGGCCTTGGAAAGCCTGCAACTCCTGAGCGAGGAACCGTCTCGCCACGCGGCCCTCTGGAAGAATTTTCGTGGGCTGAAGAGGCGACTCAGCGAGGCTGGCTTCGACGTAACAGCATCGGAGACCCCCATTATTCCGCTCACATTCGGAACGGAAGCGGCGGCGCTGAAAATGAGCGATCGGCTTGCCGAGCGAGGGTATTTCGTTCCGGCTATCCGTCCGCCGTCAGTTCCTAAGGGAACCAGCCGGCTGCGAATCACCTTGTGCGCTGACCATTCTGATGATGAAGTTGAGGGGCTGGCGAAAGAAGTCGGAGAGGTGGCACCAACGTTAGGCTAGTGCCGGAGGATCGGGCCGGGGGCCGAACGACTTTTGGATCTTGGGAGTCCGCAACACATGAGCCTAAACTTCAAGCAAAAAGGCGTTTTCATCACTGCGACCGACACGAGTGTGGGCAAGACGACCATTGCTGCCGGTCTGGTCGGTTTCTTGAAGAAGCTAGGAGTTGATGTAGGAGTGATTAAACCTGTGGCGAGCGGCGCCATCGAATGCGACTCTGGAAAGTTAATCTCGCAAGATGCCGAAATGCTGGTGAAGTTTTCGGGCTCAACCGATCCGTGGGATTGGATCAATCCGTACTGCCTTGCCGCTGCTGTGACTCCGTCGCTGGCGGCCCGGATTGAGGGAGTGACTATCCGCTTTGACAAGATACGATCAGCCTACGAAGAGATTTCCAAGCGCCATGATTTTGTGGTTGTCGAAGGCGCGGGTGGCGCCATGTCGCCGGTGTTTGAAAACCTCGCGGTTGCCGACATGATCCGTGCCCTCGACTTGCCTGCGCTCATCGTATCGCGCTCCGCACTTGGAACGATCAACCACACGCTGATGACCGGCGAATGTCTGCGCACGCGCCAAGTCCCGGTGCTAGGGTTTTTCCTCAATCGATTTCCAAAGAATCCAAACCTGGCTGAGAGCACAAACGCTGAAATCATAGCCTCAGTTGGCGGGTTGGCTCATCTAGGTTCCATCCCGGAAATGGGCGACCTGTTCAGTCAACAGCAAGTCGTCGAAACCTTCGCGCAAGCTGTGCACCGAGATCAGCTTCTCGAACTGCTGTGTGAAACGGGATGAGGCCTTTCCCGTCCACTGTCGGATGGGGCCCTAGTCGATTCGAGGCTTCTTGTCTTCGAGGTGTAGCCGGATGACTTCCATGGTCTGAGGCCGGTCGAAAATCTTGCCAGGCAGGAAACGCTTGATGACGATGCGGGTAATGCCAAAGGTAAAGCCTGCAAGAAAGGTGATACCCAGCATGATGCCGCAAAAAATGAAGATGTTCATCATCACCTGGCCAACGCTGGGGGGTTCCACCTTCGGATCCCAACTCACAACCGAAACATACGACACCTTTTCGAGCAACGTGGTCGCGAGTTCGGGCGAGTTGGAGGCCAGGACCAGGACCACCATCGGTCCATCGCGCTTGTAGAAGGCTGTCTGGTTAGGATAGTGAGAGGAGTACTGCTGGTAACCCGCTTCAAGCATGCGGCGCGCAAGCTGTTGTGTTGGGTAGTGGATCAACAGCAGAGTGGCACTTTCTCCCCCGGGCTGTTTATACCGGGCGATGGCCGCTTCGGCGCCCGTCGCTAAGCCAAAAGGGTCGCCGCTGCCCAAAGGCAGGAGCGGCGACAGCGCCTCCGGCCCCATCACGAATTTTTCACTTTGAGGAATGCGGTTTTCCTTAGGGAGCTTACTGGCGACCATCGGAACTGAAAAGTCACGCGGCAGCGATTCGGAGATTGCTCGCGCAATCTGAAGCCTGGATTCCCGCGGAGCGGCGCCGGTGCCTTCCGAGTTCAACACAACATAGTACCTGCTTTGATGAAAGCTGACTTCGCGGGCACTTTCCGCGCCCGCTCTGCCAATCTCAGTGAGCGTCTCTGATGCTGGCGGCCTTAAGAAAGTGAACAGACCGTAAGCTGCCGCCGAATCCAGCATCTCGTAGATTGCTACTGTTAAAGGCCTCCGGTCGGGACCGATGAACCGCGCCGTGGTGAGCTTGGAGAAACCGTATTCGTTGATCACGGGTGCAGCGTGAGGACGGTAGCTCGACAGTGTCTTGCCGCCGTAGACCTCCGGATTGCTTCCGCTCAAAGTCTTCCAGGAGGTCTGTTCTTCGATGGACGCAAGGGCTCGGCTAACATCAGCCGAGACAGAGCTGGAGAATGCTCCGCCGAAAAGCAAGACCAAAAGGAGTCGGTACATCATAAGTGTCCAGGTGCGCTGCCGAGCGGTCAATTGCACGGCACCACACACGAAGGTTTCTGAGCCGATTGTATCTGAATTCTGAAGTCGCTTAGGGAAGATTCCTGGCGGTCTTTAAACCGCCCAGGGCGTCCGCGTAGGCTTCGATTCCACGGCACAACGCTTCAGCCAGTTTCTGGCGGTAGCTGGACGATTTTAAGAGCTTTTCGTCTGAAGGATTGCTCATAAAGGATACTTCCGAAAGTATCGATGGCATGTTGGCGCCAATCAGGACGATGAAGGGCGCCCGTTTTACACCGCGGTCACGGGTTTGGCTGTGGGCTTTCTGAAGCTGGCTGCTGACAGATTTTTGCACGATCTGCGCCAGTTCCCGAGACTCTTCGATTTTTTCTTTCAGGGCAATCTTTTGCACGAGGTCCTGGAGCTCAAAGATGGTTTTCTGAGCACTGGAATTCTCTCGCGCTGCAGTTTCTTCTGCATCTGGCGAAGAGGCAAAGTCCAGGAAGAACGTCTCCACACCGCTCACCCGCCGGTTCCGGCTCGAATTGGCGTGAATTGACAGGAAGAGATCGGCCTGGCCGTGGTTGGCCATCGCGGTGCGCTCTTCCAGAGGAATGAAAGTATCGTCTGTGCGGGTGAGAAGCACCTCGCTGCCTAACCTGTCTTCAATCAAATTCTTGAGTTTCAGAGCAATATCGAGGACCAAATCTTTCTCCTGGAAGCCGGAAGGTCCGATAGTTCCGGTATCGTGACCGCCATGGCCCGGATCGATGACGATTCGCCCCACTTTCAGTCCCAACGTTCGTATGAGTGATCGGGTGCCGTCGCTCTTGGGTAGTGAGGCTTTAGAAACACTTTTGGACTCTTTCTCTCGAAGAGCTGCTGGTACATTTCCTGTCTTGATTTCGTCTACCTTGTCCGATGCTGGCTTCCTGCTGCGTTCCTGCTTCGTCTGAATTGATGGGCTGGATTTAAGCGAACCCTCATCCTTCTCAACAGCTTTCTTTCCTTCGAGGGCTGCCGAGGAAGCCAAGTTCCCCTTGGGCAGCGATGCTATCAGGTTCAATTCGTCGGCCAGCGGCTCTCCATGCCGAACTTTCCAGAGAGGGTTTGAAAGTGGCTGACTCTTCGACTGCCCACTTCTACCCGCACCTTGAACGTCAACGACGATGCGGGATGGATCGGATAGTCGCAATATCTGGCAACTCTTGATAGACGCGAGTTCCAGAACAACACGGGCCACGGCCTCTTGCGACTGTCCGAAGCGGATCTTGTTCACGTAGCCGTCGTTCAAAACGATCGTCTTGCCTGCCAAAGTCGGCGAGAGGCGGACGTTACGGATATCAAGAAACACCCTGGTTGGGTTATCCAGCCGCCCCTCGACATATTTCACCTCGCGCTCTGTACTGATAACCAAACGGGTATAGTCTTCGGTGTTCCAGTACCGGATGGCCTCAACCAGCAATGGCTTGCGAATGTCTTCATCGCGAGGCTGAGCCTTTGCGGTTGACGTGGCTTCCTGCAAAGACTCGGCTATTTTCGGAGAGATCTCCGGCGCCTGATTCGCACGTGCGGACGAGGTCTGGATGGGCGTATCAGTCCCAGACTTCAAACTGCTGGCCTTCTTCGCCTGCTTGGGCTGCGTTCGAAGATCGGAGAGGCGGGCTCGGGCGTTTCGGGCCTTTTTAGAACTCGGGTATCGGGTCAGGAAATCTTTAAAGACCTCTTGCGCAGAGTCGGCGTCGTTCAAATCGTTCAGGTAGATCTCTGCTGCGGTGAATAGCCCTCCCGCCGCGTAGGGACTGGCGGGATACTCTCGCTCCAGGAAGATATAGGTTTGAATTGCTTGCTGAAAATTCCTGGCATTCTGCAAATCGCTTCCCATCAGTTGGTAAAGTTCGGCGACAGCTAACAAAGCATCGTCAGCTTTTGAAGAGGTCGGGAACTGGTAATAGACGGCACGGTATTTGTTGACGACCTTCAGGTAGTCGCCGCTACTGCGCAAGCGCTTGGGTTTGCTTTCCAAGCTGGTACGCAACTGAACCGCTTGCTCGAAAAGTTCAGGGGCTAGGGGCTTTGATGGAGTCTCACTGAAAAACTGAGGAAACGGCAAAAGCAGGCCAAGAAGGAGAACCGGGACAAGGAATAAGACCACGACAGGAGCCTGGCAACCACCGAAGGCACACACCCGGAATAACCCCGAAAGCTGTTTTCCTGGTTTCATTGAGTTTTTAGAGAGTCAGGTCCGGCTGGGCTGCTCAGCACTTGCAATCTGCTTAACATTGGCCCTGCTACCGATAAGCACTGTCCACGTTCGAATAAACAATCCTCCCCGAATTATCGCGGTAGGTACTGATTCGACGGTCAGCTGCAGGCTGGTTCGATGCGACCAGAAAGCTCCCGGTCTTGCTATAGACGTTCGAGACTTTTCGAACGTAGGCCTGGGTTTCTCGGTAAGGTGGAACACCTTTGTACTTTAACACGGCATTCTCGCCGGCGTTATAAGCTGCGAGGACGTAGGGAAGGTTGTTGGGGAACATACCCATCAAGAACTTGAGAAACTTCACACCTCCCTCAATGTTTTGTTTCGCATCGAATACGTTCGCAACCCCAAAGCGCTTGGCGGTGCCGGGGATCAACTGCATCACTCCCAGCGCGCCTTTATTTGAAACTGCGTAAGGATTGTAATTCGACTCGGTTCTAGCCACCGCTTTGACTAATTCGGGATCCACGCCTTGCTGCTCCGAAATCTCATGAATCCACTGATCAATTTGATCAGGAACCGCCAATTTGCTTTCTTGTGGAACCAGGCTGGGTTTCTCAGGCAGTCCGTCAACCTTCACGAGGCGATAAATCTCTTCTGTGTTGGAGTAAATCCTTTTTCCTTCTGAGCTTGCAAATTTGACGATTCCTTGGGCCTGAAAGCCTTCCGAAAATCCACCGCCGCCAAAACTTAGAAACGCGATCGCTAGCGTAGGCCACATCGAGCGTTTATGTCGCAATGGGTTTGGTCCTCTCAAAGCGGGCTTAACCTTAGCAAAAGCAATTAGATAATACAATCAGCAATTCCCGGGCGCAGATTACTTCTGATGCCTTTACCAGGTGAGATGAAAAACCAATCCAAAAAGACGACTTCATCAATCAAGAACTCGGGTGTGCACGAAGACTTATTTCATCCGGACAACGCTCTCTCTACGAAAGGGCCAGCGGCCTCGAGGGCTTTTCTGAGCTGCGAGGGGTCTTTGCCACCGGCCTCTGCAATTTCGGGTTTGCCTCCACCGCTTCCACCAACGATTGCCGAGATCTCCTTCACTAACTTTCCTGCATGGATTCTGGAACTTAGGTCCACCGTGACGGCACCGACGAGTGCAACCTTCTCGCTACTTGCCGTTGCCAGGACGACTACGCCACTGCCCAATTGCGTTTTCAACTCATCAGCCAAATTCCTCAATCCGCTCTTGTCCAAGCCATCGACAATGGCTGTCAAGACCTTTACATCTTTAATGACAAGAGCCGATTGCAGCAAATCCCTCACTTGGCTGCTTGCTATCCGATAGCGCAGCTCCTCGACTTCCTTCTCCAGGGTCTTGATGGTAGATTGATGCCTTTCCACCATAGCGACCAGTTCGGTGCGTTTTCCTCTGACGAGATCTTCCAGATCATCAATTAGACGCTCGTCCTCGCGGAACCTGTTGAGGGCACTATCCCCGGTGATTGCTTCAACCCTTCGAACACCCGCAGCAATGCCTGCTTCGCTGACGATCTTAAACAAGCCGATATCTCCTGTTCGCTTTACATGAGTTCCGCCGCACAGTTCTTTACTGAAGGCATTAATCGAGACGACGCGTACCTGATTTCCGTATTTCTCGCCAAACAAGGCCATGGCACCCTCGGTGATGGCTTCGCTTAAGTCCTTTACCGAGGTTTTGACTGGGGAATTCTGCATCACGGTCGAATTCACCAGGTTCTCAATTTCAGTGATCTCCTCGGGAGACAGCGGAGCGTAGTGGGTGAAGTCGAATCGTAGCCGGTCAGGCGCGACCAGCGAGCCAGCCTGTTTGACGTGGATGCCTACGAGATTTCTGAGCGACGCATGAAGCAGGTGCGTGGCCGTGTGGTTCTTCTCCGTGGCTAGCCGCCGGGTGACGTCCACCTTTGCTTTCACGGTGTCACCCACCTTCAGAACGCCTCGAATACACTTTGTCTCGTGTGCCGAGTGGCCAGGAATTAATGGATAAGTGTTATGGACGAGGCCCTCGGAGTTGTCACCTTCGAACGTTCCAGTATCGCCGACTTGGCCACCGGTCTCGGCATAAAACGGTGTCCTGTCTAAGAAGACTTCTCCTGTTTCGCCCGCGCGCAATTGTTGGGTTGGCCTACCTTCAGTTTGAATGGCTACGATTCGAGCGTCTGGAATCGCAAGATCCGTGTAGCCTATAAACTCTGTCTTCTGGCCACTCGGAGCAGCCTCTGCGGGAACGGCACCGGCGGCGGCATCCTTCCAACTGGCTTTGCCGCGCTCGCGCTGGACCTCAAGTTTTGCGATGAAGCCCGGTTCATCCAGCTTCACCCCCGTTTCATCGGCGAGCTCCTGCATCAAGTCGAGCGGCAGGCCAAACGTGTCGTAGAACTTGAACATCACATCGCCGGGAAGCACATGTTCTGCCCCGGACATTGCTTTGATCTTTCCAAACGCTTCGCTCAACTGGTCGATGGCAATGCGGATGGTTGAAGAGAACCGCTGTTCCTCGTTCTTCACCACCTTGGCTACGTACTCACGCGTCGTTAGCAGTTCGGGATATGGGCCCTTCATCAGTTCAGCAACATAGCCTGTCATCTGATACAGAAAAGGATCTTCGAATCCCAGCAACCGGCCGTGTCGAATACCGCGGCGCAGAATTTTGCGCAGCACGTAGCCACGGCCGTCATTTGAGGGGATGACACCGTCGCTGATCAGGAACGCAGCGGCACGGGAGTGATCGGCAATGACCCGGAGTGAGATATCGGTATTGGGTTCCTCGCCATAGTCCTTCCGGACGATTTCGGCGGCCTGCAGAATCAGTGGCTTCAACAAGTCTGTTTCAAAATTACTAGTCTTGCCCTGCAAAACGGCGGCCACCCGTTCCAGTCCCATACCCGTATCAATGGACGGTCTGGGCAATGGGGTCAGGTTTCCGTTGGAATCGCGGTTGAACTGCATAAAGACCAGGTTCCAGATCTCGACGTAACGACCGCAGTCGCAGGGGAATGGGCAATCGGTATGCCCGAGTTCGCTGGCCGAAGCTCCCTGGTCATAGTGGAGTTCCGAACAAGGTCCACACGGCCCCGTCTCTCCCATGGCCCAGAAATTGTCCTTCTCACCTAATCGAAAAATGCGATTGCTAGGAACATTGATGGAATTGGCCCAAATCTCGAACGCCTCTTCGTCGTCCTGATAGATCGTCACCCAAAGTTTGCCTTTGTCGAGTCCGTATTCCTTCGTAACGAGATTCCAGGCAAGCGGAATGGCTAGGGACTTGAAGTAATCGCCGAACGAAAAATTTCCCAACATCTCGAAAAACGTGTGGTGGCGAGCCGTCTTGCCCACATTCTCCAGGTCGTTGTGTTTGCCACCGGCACGAACGCACTTCTGTGATGTCGTGGCGCGAACGTAGTCCCGCTTCTCCTTTCCCAAGAAGACATCCTTGAACTGGTTCATCCCGGCATTGGTGAAGAGCAGCGTTGGATCGTTGGCGGGCACTAACGAAGAACTTTTCACAATGCGGTGACCTTGCTGGTGGAAGTACTCCAGGAATCGGTCGCGAATCTCGTGTCCAGTCAAATGATTATCCTCGAGTGATGTTTTCTTTTCTTGGGGCTGTGGTTGGGGGAAGTTACCTGCTGGAAACCGCTGCGAAGTCTCTGGCTGAAAAAGGCAACTATCAAGTCGGAGGCGCCAGAATTACATCGGAATGACTCATTGCTCAATCGGGATGCATCTCCATCTTGAGGCGTCGGCGAACCTCAAGGCGTATTGCATCGCCTGGAAAGCCTCGCCTGAGCAGGTGATTATAAAGCCTGGCAAGCTTTTTTGCATCCATTGGGGGCGGAAGAGACTTGAGCTTTCGCTCAAGAGCGTGTTGGAGCGGCGCACGTTCTGCGTCGGTGGGATAGGCTTTCTCCATCTCTTCCCGGATAAGAGCTGGATTTAAACCTCGGGCGCGAAGTTCCTGCATGATTCGGGCGCGACCCTGTGCTTTATGATGAAGACGGGACTGGATGAAGCTTTCGACGAACTTCCGATCGTCCAGATATCCTGCGAGCTTCAGTCTTTCGATGACCCGCTCCACCGTGTCGGCGTCAGCGCATGACAGGAGAAGCCTCTGTTGCAGTTCCTGGGTTGGGAAGGGACGACGTGTGAGGGCTTTCAGCGCGCCCGCATAGAGCTGTTCCACTGACCTGGGCTGCTCAGCCTCACCTGTGCGTTCGTTCGAACTGACTGCTGAGGGTGTTTTCCATCTCCTCTTTCGCTGCATCGCTCGTCGAGCGTATTCCTTGAGTACGGAGCTTGAACTCGTCCGCGTTGGACGCTTGCTTCAACGCTTCATCATAGGTAATGAGTTTTTCCGTGTAAAGAGCGTAAATCGACTGATCGAAGGTTTGCATTCCGTATTGTGAAGTGCCGCTTGCGATGGCATCGCGGATCATGCGCGTCTTGTCCTGGTTTGTGATGCAGTCGCGGATAAATTCGGTCGACACCAGAACTTCGACGGCGGGCACGCGGCCCAGTCCGTCAGCTTTGCGGATAAGACGCATGGAGACGATCGCCTTCAGCACGCTTGCCAGCTGCAAGCGGATCTGTTTCTGCTGATGAGGCGGAAAGACCGCGATGATCCGATGGATGGTTTCGGTGGCATCGAGGGTGTGAAGTGTGCTCAGCACCAGGTGGCCAGTTTCGGCTGCGATGAGAGCGGTGTGAATGGTTTCAAGATCCCGCATTTCGCCGACGAGGATCACGTCCGGATCCTGACGCAAAGCGCTGCGCAGCGCTTCTCCGAAAGACTTCGTGTCGACTTCCACTTCGCGCTGGCTCACAAATGCCTTCTTGTCGCGGTGTAGGAACTCGATGGGGTCTTCGATCGTAATGATGTGCTCAGTACGATTTGAATTGATGTGATCGATGATGGCGGCCAGGCTCGTCGACTTTCCGCTGCCGGTGGTTCCGGTCACGAGGACAAGTCCTCGCCGTTCCTGGCAGATTCTCTCGAGAACTTTAGGCAGCTGAAGCTCATCGATCGTGTAGATGTGGGTCGGAATGACGCGCAACACGACGGCAATGCTGCCGCGCTGCTGGAAGAAGTTGCAACGGAACCGGCCGAGGCCAGCCACACCGTACGCCATGTCGAGTTCCGCGTTTTCCTTGAACTTCTGCTTCTGGCGGTTGGTCATCATCCCCAAAGCAATGCCGAGCGTGTCCTCGGCCGTCAGGCGCCTGGTTTCAATCAAGGGAACCAGCTCGCCATTCACTCGCACGTAGGGGTAGTTCCCAACTTTCAAGTGCAAATCGGACGCTTTGCGATCGCACGCCATTCTCAAGAGGTCATCAATACCGAGGCTCATGGAAGCTCCATCTGGGGAAGGATGATTTGTCTTTGAATCCCGATGAATTCAAAGCCGTTTAGATTATCGGTCTTGCAGAAAGGAATCTTGAGCTAAAAGAGGTTCGGGGAATGAAGACCAGAGGGCTGTCGGATTTCGATTCGCGAAGGTGGGCGGTCAGTCTTGAAACCGGAAGGATTGACTTACCGACTGCCGGCTATCAAACGAAAGACAACCAGTCCCGCTTATCTTCGCCTGTGGCATTGACGATCGAAAAAAAACGCTCCTGGATCTTCGCCGTCACGGGTCCGCGCGTCCCTTGCCCAACGGTGATCCTGTCGACGCTACGGATAGGTGTCACTTCTGCCGCGGTACCTGTAAAGAAGAGTTCATCAGCCAAATAGAGCAGCTCGCGGGCTATCGAGGTTTGTTGAACCTCGATGCCCACTTCCTTGCAGATTTCGATCACGGCACGCCGCGTGATGCCGGGGAGCACCGATGAAGCGATTGGCGGAGTAATGACGTTTCCGTCTTTCACCAGGAAGATGTTCTCGCCACTGCCTTCGCTGATGTAGCCGGCACTGTCCAATGCAATGCCTTCAGCGTACCCATTGGCCAGGGCCTCCATTTTAATGAGTTGAGAGTTCATGTAGTTCGCACCTGCTTTGGCGAGAGCGGGCAATGTGTTGGGTGCGATCCGTGTCCAGGAAGAAACGCAGACGTCCACTCCCTGTTCCAGGGCTTCCTTGCCGAGATATTTTCCCCACTCCCAAACAGCCACGACGACGTCGAGCGGGCAGGCAAGTGGGTTGACACCAATTTCTCCGTAACCACGAAAGACGACAGGGCG
>Ga0187893_10003868_pt1 | contig 29436 bp, 15 predicted proteins | sample MA1701074metaG_FD_139574 | JGI IMG/M metagenome (GOLD analysis project Ga0187893, IMG submission 139574) | White microbial mat communities from a basaltic lava cave in the Kipuka Kanohina Cave System on the Island of Hawaii, USA - MA170107-4 metaG ...
CCCACACCGGCCTCGGTTACAAAGGAGGATACCGCTATGCCTTAGCTATTAAATTCCTTTTTTGCGCCCAGGGGGGTCAATTCTTGATGAGAAAAAGGGGTCACTTCTAAATGAAAATTGACATCAAAGGCTTTGACGGCCAAATGCGAACGATCCGCGTTTCAAGAAGGCATTTGAGTACGATATTGAGGGCAGATGTTCAAAGCCCTCTGCGTGACTTTGACCAGTTGTTTCCTCAGGCTGATCTTGCTGGCCTAGATGAATACGATCCCTTATTGTTTTCGGCGGTCTGGTTGCCGGATGGCAAGAGCTATAAGTTTCTATATAACGATTACACTGAGCTGGCGCGTCTCGAGTTGCCGACTGGTGGCGCAATTGAATACGACATTAAGGGCGGATATATCAATTCCCCAGAGAGCGGTTACTATTTGGGTGAAATATACAGGAGGTTGGTTGAGAGACGAGTATATGTGGATAGTGACAATGTTCCTGAGAGTAAGACAACTTACAGCAAGCCGGATACAGGGCAGGGCCTCACTTTCACATCAGTGAATTATGTTGACGTAGATCACTGGAAACCTAGCAGCCCGGACGAGCGTCTAGCGCGAGAGCGCCACTATTATCATGGCAATGCCATGCAGGCTCTGACGCTCAAAATCAATGGTTCTAACTGGGTGCAAACCAGATATCCTGCGTTCAAAGACGGCAAGGAATTTCAAACTGACATTTTGGCTGCCGACGGCTTAACCGTTCTACGAACAACAAAGTATGAATGGCAACAGTCTGCTCCAGCTGCCTGGTGGACGGGACCACACGAAGCGCCAAATGGGTACCAGTGGTACGTAGCCAACCCTCAATCGGTATCCTGGTCGGGCTCCGCCGACACATCTCCCGGGAATAATCCGCAGATGGCCGAAATCTCAGTCACATTACCGGAAACAAATCAAGTGTCAAAGCGGACTTTTCAATATGATCAGTACAACAACCAAACCGATGTCTACGAGTATGATTTCGGTTCTGCGGGCGCGGGCCTGCTGATTCGTCACACGCACACTGATTACGCGAACTCAGTTAACCTCATTAACAACTTGGACTACACCCTCGCTGATGGCACCACGGGCATCCGGCTTCTCAGCTTACCAATCAAACAGCAAGTGTTTGATGGAAACGGCGCCCTGCGCGCCCAAACTGCTTACGAATATGACAATTATGATCAAATAGGTTCCGATAATTTTCACGATCCGTTAGTTCCACGTTCGAACTTAACAGGGTTCGACACAGCGTTTGCGGAGACTTATTATAAGCGCGGGAACATTACGAAGGTGACGCAATTTCTGCTTGACTCTCAAGGCCAGGTAATAGAGGAAATCAAGAGCTATTCCCAATACGACATTGCCGGCAATGTTATCAAAACAATTGATCCGCGTAGCACGGCAGGCAACATCATCGCGACGGGTTTTGACTTCGACGATCAGTTTGGCTCTCCGGATAGTGAAGCGCGATCTAATACCCGGCCCAGTGAGTTAACCCCTGCGGGACAACCAGAGCTGAGCACCTTTGCTTTTCCCACCAAGGTTACAAACGCCGTGTCGCATATCAGCTATGCGCAGTTTAACTATTACCTTGGAGCGGCAGTAAATACAGAAGATCAGAATGGGGTTGTGTCAAGCATTGAATATGGCAACGGCGGTCTTGATTTGCTTGATCGGACCAGCAAAGTGGTGAGAGCCATTAACACTGCCATTAAGAATCAAACCACATTTGCTTATAATGATGCGGCGCGCACGATCACGAACACGAGCGATCTGAAGGCCTACGGTGACAATCTGCTGAAGAGCGAGACGATCTACGATGGGCTGGGTCGCACAACTGAGACGCGACAATACGAGACGAGCACTGCCTACATTACGAGCAGATCGGAGTTTGACGCCCTTGGCAGAGTAAAGCGCACATTCAATCCCTATCGAACGACAACGGAATCGACCTATGGTTGGACTGATATCACTTACGATGAATTGTCACGCTCGACGAAAGTTGAAACGTTTGATCAAAGCGGCGCGTCAACGGGATTTGTAACGACCGACTATAGTGGGAACAGGGTCTTGGTAAAAGATCAGGATAACAAACAGCGCCTGAGCCAAATCGACGCCGGTGGCCGCCTTACAGACGTCTGGGAAGTTACGAACGATCCGACTTCTCACGTGGAAGTCTCTTTTGGAACTCAGTCCCTCACCGGATATCTGACCCATTACGATTACGACGCCCTGGATAGTCTCATTACCGTGACCCAGCGAAAAGGCGCTAGTGAGACAGCTCAGATACGCAGCTTTTTAAATGATTCACTGAAGCGTTTAAAGGTCGCGATTAATCCGGAGAGCGGGCAAATTTCTTTCAACTATGATGCAGTTGGCAACCTGACGCAGCGGACCGACGCCCGCGGAGTGCTGACCACCTACGGCTATGACAACTTAAACCGGGCAATTTCGCGAACTTATTCTGATGGTACGCCGACTGTAACATACACGTACGATGCTGTGTCGGTGCCTAATTCAAAAGGAAGGCTGACAAGTGTAAGCTCGAGCGTTTCAACCTTCAGTTACGGAGAGTATGATGGTCTCGGGCGAGTCATATCCAGCACACAAACAACTGATGGACAAAACTACCAAGTGGCCTACTCCTACGATTTGGCGGGCAACCTTAGAACTCAGACTTACCCTTCGGGCCGAGTTGTAGAAACTGAGTTTGACAGCGCCGGACGCCTGGCCGGCGCCAAGAATTTTTCCAGCGGTCTCTATTATGCTGGTGGCTCGTCGGTTTCTAACGATCCGACCTATGCAAACCGGATCGAGTACACCGCCCATGGGGCACTGGCCAAAGTTCGTCGCGGCAACGGTCTTTGGGAGCACACTAATTTTAACTCTCGCCTGCAAGCGACACAGATTGGCCTTGGCACGCAAAGTACTAACTCGAGTGTCTTACAATTAGACTATTCATATGGCACAACAAACAATAACGGCAATGTCCGAAGCCAAACCATTACGGTCCCCGGTCTAGCACTGACACAGAGCTATACCTACGACGATTTGAACCGCTTGAAGTCAGCCGCGGAAGCAAAACAAGGGAGCACCTGCCCAACGAATTCAATCGGCACGACTGACTGTTGGAAGCAGACTTTCAGCTACGATCGCTATGGCAATCGACGGTTCAACGCGACTCAAACAACCGATCCAGCTATCACTCCACAGAACCAGAACTCTACGAACCCCGAAACCAGCGAGACAACTAATAAGATTTTACCAGCCGAATATAGATACGACGCAGCTGGGAATCTGGAATGCGATCCGCTGCATCCTTGTGGCCAGGCTTCTCCTTATCCCGCTTACTACAAATACGACGCCGAGAACCGAATCAAGGAAGCAAATGGTGGAGCCGCCAACGGTGGATCTACATATGTGTATGACGGCGACGGACGAAGAGTGAAGAAGTTGGTAGGACAGTCAACGGTGGTGTTCCTGTACAGCATAAGTGGCAGACTTGTGGCCGAATACTCAAACACGGTTTCATCAGAAGGAGGCGGAACCAACTATTTGACAGCGGATCATCTTGGCACACCACGGGTAATCACTAGACAGGATCAAGCCGTGAATATCAGGCGAGACTACATGCCGTTTGGCGAAGAGATTTCTGCGTCAATTGGAGGACGACCGGTCATTCCGGGTTACTCTATTCCCAGTGGCACACGACAAGAGTTCACTTCGAAAGAACGGGACATTGAGACGGGACTGGACTACTTCCTGGCAAGATATTATGCAAGCTTTCAAGGGAGGTTCACGAGCGTTGATCCGATCACTGTTACGGCATATCGCTTGGCTAATCCTCAAGGATTCAATGGCTATAGTTATGCCATAAATAACCCGCTCAAGTTCACAGATCCAACGGGCAAAGATATACGGTTCAAGAACAAGAAAGAAGCGGAGCAGGGATTAGCCTTTTATCGAAACGGGTTGGAGAAAAAAGATCAGTCAGCCCTTTCAATTAAAAAGAACAAAGATGGAAGTTACTCCCTGAAGGTTGACGATAAGGCGGGAAAAGGTGCAGATAAATTTAGCCTGCTCGGAAGACTATACGCTGCGACAACCGCACCTCAAATAGCCGTTATCAGTGCCGTTAGAAGCAACGACAAAATTTCTTTCTCTGTCGTTTCTGTTGATGGCAAACGCACGACGCAACGAACCTCACTGGGTGCGATGAATGTAGATGGCCTTACTTTGCTTCCCGCCGAATCTAGAGAAAAGGCACAGCCAAAAAGCGAAGCTCCTAAGGGCTACTCAACGCAGCCTAACGTCACGCAAATCTACGTTTCCACTAATGGCAGTCACACTGCGACCCAAGCCGTGTATGCCGAAACACTAGCTCACTTCGGAGAGTTCGTTAGAACAGGAAATCCAGTCGCCGCCACTCACTTCAGTAGCACGGTAACTTATATAGAGAACGTCGTAGTTGAGGAGGCTGGTGAGAATGAGCAGGCGAACCGGAGGAGGAGGCCATGAGAAACCTAATGAGTAGTTTTACTTTCAATGCTAGAGTTGTCCTTGTTGTCATGGGTCTTTTGTTGTCTCCTACCCTCACGGAAGGACGTGACGTTGACTTACAAGAGAGCAAGCCTATTTTGCTAGAGGCTAATTACTCAAGCAAGGGGATGTTCTCTTGGAGAGATGGCAGCCACCTAATCGCAAGAGTTTACAGTGATGGAAAGGTTGAATACGAGGATGTTGAAGTAAAGAATGGGGTCTCTAGTAATTACTTACGACGAACAATGCTTTCTAACGAGGAGTTGAATAGCCTGTCCGAGTTGTTAAGCAGCGCCGATGTTCAGGGGCTTTCAAGCAAGTATGCTGCTTTTTCCACAACCATTGACCATTCTGAGGACTTACTACTAAAGATCACGTCGGGCAATAAAGTTAAAGAGATTAAAGTTGAAAACTTCAAGCCCGACTTACCTGAAGCAAGCACGAAATATCCGAAGGCATTATTACGAGTTGCTTGCCGAGCTGAGGTCGCCAGGAAGCACGCTCAGACTAGGTTCTTCTTTAGAGAGTCAATCATCTGTTGCCAATAAACCTGAACAGCACCGCGCGTTGAAAAGAAATTCGGAGAGTCGGCAGCGATAATCGGAAATTATGTGTCCGCTGCCGCCCGGGGTCCCGGTAAGGAAGCAGCTTTGATATCAGAGTTGGATTCTAGATGGCGTTACAGCTTCAAGACACCGTTTTCTACCACGACGCGCCCGTCGACTGTGACTGTACTACCGGGAAGATGTGCACTTTCGCCGAAGGAGACAGTATTGTTACCTCCGGCCCCAGGTGTTGTTTCCGAATCCCACCGTAACCATCCCCGATTGAATCCAATTGCCCAGCTTGCTGGAAACGGGAACACTGAAGTTTGGATTGATCCCGAAATCAACGAAACTGAATAGCTCCTTTCCGTCGGGCGAGGCATCGTACTGCGCTTTTAACTTTGCAAAACCTGGCCCCGTACCGGTCATCGCAACCAACTTGCCGGCAACAAATCTCAAAGTAAGATCAGTGATCTCCTGACCCTGGTAAAAGTCCCGGCTGACGACGACCTTACCCTCTGCCGTTCCCGGTACTGGGGCACAGTAGACTTCGCCGGCTGGGAGATAAACAGTCACTGCCGGCGCCCCTCGCTTTACGTCTTCGGCTGAGATGATGCCATCGCTAACGTAAAACGGACGGCCCTCGATCCCAACCTTCAGATCTGTACCGTTGGGGTTGGTAATGTGCACCTGTTTTCCTGCAGCGAGAGCGGCCCTGACTTCATCTCCCTTAACCTGTAGCGCCGAGTAGTCGGTATTAACTGCGGACCAGAAAGTTCGGGAGAGTTCATCTTTTGTCATATCGAATCGGCTGGCACGCCAGTCCGTCGGATAAAGGTCATTGCCGAGTGCGACTGTCCGAACATTCCGCTTCAGGTACAAACTATTTACCGGTTCAGAGGCTTTGCTCACCGCTGCCAGGCGTGACGGCGGAACGTCTGCAAAGAGTCCATCCATTTCGTTGGTCTCGAGCTGGAAAACTACGGCCGGCAGAGTTGCAAGTTTCAAATCCAGATCCGGCGATTGCGAATCGTACTTCTCTGGAACCTTCTGATAGTAAAGCTGAGCAATCCGATCGCTGCTGAGGGTAAGCAACGGGAAGGCTCCCGCTTTCCTGACGTCGGTTGCAAGATTCTCCAGTAGTTCCAGATCTCGGGCGCCACCATTAATGAAGACAATCTCACCCTCTTTGACGTTGGCGACATCAACCACCAGGCGGTTTGATAGCCGCTCGAAGTCTGTGGCCGCGGTGGTTTTCGTAGGCGAAGCTGTTTCTCCGGTATTGGTGTTCACCGCAGGATTAACTGTTTCGGTCTGCTGGCACGAAAGCAAAGCCAGGGAGATAAGAACGGATAGGGAAAGGGGGATGGTTCGTCTCATGAGCGACTCCTTTGCTGGGCTAAGTCATTTTTAGGCCGCTTTTATTGCAGGTGAAGTAAAAAGTCAATGTAGTTGGGTTCACTTTCATCGTGTCTTCACCCCGGAGGGGTGGCATGTTTATAGCCTCTGGGCGCAACAAAGTCTCGCACTCCGTTAGGAGTGCCATGTTAGCGTTGTGATGACTTATTACGGCCTCTAACATTGCACTCCTAACGGAGTGCAGAAGACATTTCTTATTTGGCAGGCTATAAACATTCCACCCCTCCGGGGCGGATGTCTGCTAACGGAGTGCAGAGGATTTATCGGGCGCGCTCTGGACATTCCACCCCACGGGTGAACGTCTTTAAACATTGCACCTCTCCGGGGTGGAGGTGTTTCGAAGAATTTTTGGGTTAAATAGATCCAAATCGGGAGCGGGGTGCGTAATTGATTAGCGTGATTGACGGCGAAACCTTTGCGGGTAAAATAAATCAACGCTCCGAGGAGTCAAACAAATGAGTCGCACGCTTTCGCAAGGGATGCATGGACAGGATGTCCGCGCGCTGCAGGATGTCCTGAATTTTCATATCCGCAGGTTCGAACCACTTAAAGTTGACGGCATATTTGGCCCCAAAACTCATGCCCGCGTGCTCGAGTTTCAGAAGGCCAATTCCCTTAAGCCAGACGGATTGGTAGGACCGAAAACCAACGCGCAATTATTCGAAGTAACCGAATTGCCTGTACCGCTGGTGTTTATGCCTCGGCTCGAACTAAATCCAGCGCAATTAACGCCAGCCAGCAGGTTCGGCATCCAACCACCAAGACTAATCCCACCGCTTCAATGGCCCGGGCCACCGGCTCCCCCACCAGTGCCCTTTCTAAACCTGAGCTCGTTTTCACTCTTTGAGAGTAGTTTCACCACTCTGCCGGGCCTGAGCGGCCCGGCAAACGCGCTCGGCCTGAAGATTACTATGCCGACTCGTAAAGATCCGGCCGATCCCTTCGTGCGCAGCCGGCTTGCAATCATTGATCTGATCGATGACCTTCCCGTCGATTCCAAGTTTAGAGCGTTCTTGATATCTAAAGTTCCTAACCCAATCACTAAGATCTCCCCACCTCCGACTGGCTTCAAATGGGGTATTCAACCGGTGTTCGATCCGCTTGATCCAACGGGCTTCGGCGCGAAAGGTAATGCTCAGTTCACGGTGCGTTTAGTTGATGGTGGCAATGGTCTGCCGAATATCGTCTTTGGAGCCTGGGGAGACGGAAAGTTCTTCCTGAATTTTGACACCAAACAAGGTCAATCCCGACCCGCTGTGCAGGCTGAAGGACAGGTGTTTTTGGGCCTGAAGGGGGTGTTCTAATCTAATTTGGAATTTCTAATTGCGGATTGCGAATTTCGGGTTGTTGTCGGCACTGCTAATTGGTGTTTCATGGCTTTCTCCTCACAACCACTCAACAGTTGCTCTGTTTGGGATTCGCAGCTATCCTTTTTAATTTCCCCCGCTGACTTAAGATGAGTATTGCTGTTGGCACACGTCTCGGGCGCTATGAAATCCAGTCCCGGATTGGCTCGGGAGGTATGGGTGAAGTTTACCTGGCCAAAGACAGTATCCTCGAACGGATTGTGGCTTTGAAAATGTTGCGCTCCGAGGTGGCTGCCGATGAAGAACGGATGCGCCGCTTTGTCCAGGAAGCCAAAGCTACTGCTGCTTTAAATCATCCCAACATCGCCCACATCTATGACATTGATGAAATAGATGGCGCCAAGTTTATGACCATGGAGTTTATCGAGGGTGAAACCCTGCGGATAAAGATCCATCGCCAGAAAACAGATCTGCGCACCCTTCTCGAATACCTGGTCCAAGTGGGTCGTGGTCTCGTAAAGGCCCACGAAGCCGGAATTGTGCATCGCGATCTCAAACCTGACAATGTCATGATCACCAGTGATGGGTTTGCGAAAGTCCTGGATTTTGGTCTCGCGAAACTCATTGAGCCACCCCAAACCTCTGGCCTGTCAACCAGCGCCGAGATTGATACCTTGCTGATATCCCAGTTGTCCACTCCGGGAATGGTTCTGGGAACCCTCGGCTACATGTCCCCTGAGCAGGCCCAGGGGAAAATCAAAAAGATTGACCACCGCTCGGATATCTTTTCTTTTGGCTGTTTGATCTACGAAGCCGCCACCACGCACCGGCCATTCGAAGCCGATTCGGCAGTCGACACCACTGCTCAGGAGACATATAGGTGGGTGTCCCCATAATCGCGCCGACTCGAGTTAGTTCGGTACTCTGGCCTGAACCTGCTGCCAGGGTGATCTGAGCGGCGGATTTCGCCCGCAAGGTTGGCTGTTCAAGACCCACCGTCTTTCCCTCATCACTTGAATGTGGTTGTGAGAAAAGCCCCTTCGGCGCGGCTCTGATGCGAGTTGCCAAATCAGCACGCCCGGGTTCGGAAACACCCTCAGTTTCTGGTAACGATTCCATTACTCCTGCTCGCAGGCTTGAAGACCTATAGATAAGAGTCTCCGCCTCCGACTCACCGTCGTCATCGTGTTTTGTCGGCAAAAGCGCGCCGGGCCGGGCGATTAGTTCTGTCTGTACGCCTTCGGGTAAGGCGGTGCTCGCCAGTTTAGCAATGCCAAAGTCGAGTACCTTTACGCGATAACTTCCAAGTCTATTGGGCTCAAGCCAGATGTTCTCAGGTTTCAAATCACGGTGGACGATACCCTGGTTGTGAGCTTCCTGAAGCGCAGAACAGACTTGCTCAAGAATGTCTACCACCCATTCGGTCTGGAGTTTATGTTCCTCTCTCAGGACGTCAGCCAAGGTGCAACCGTCCAGGTATTCCATTACCAGGTAAGCAACTGGCTCGCCTTCGACGCTGGCAAAGCCAAAGTCCGTGACATCGACCACATTGGGATGGCGCAAGCGCCCGGCTGCCCGCGCCTCGCGTTTGAAACGCTGAACAAACTCCTGCTCACGCATGAACTCCGGAGCAATCAGTTTCAGGGCCACAAAACGCTCAGTGCCGAGATGGACCGCCAGGTAGACGGCGCCCATACCACCTTGGCCGAGAAGGCGTTCGAGGCTGTACTTTCCATCAAGCACCTGGCCTACATATTGCTCGACTGAATGCATTTGGTCCTTATGCTAGCGCAAGTGCGAGGAATGAAGAAGGATAGTCGCCTTCTTCGAATTTGTTGACTTGTTTCAGGTCCGGGTGTATCTTCCGGTCACGCTAAAGCTTGCCTGACTGGACTCATGAGCCTGCACGTGCGGGGCATACTCTTCCGCCCAGCCTCCAACAAGGCGGCGCAGTACACAGCCAATCCAGGGCAGTACAGTCCGACCTAAATCCCAATTGAAAGGACCCGACTATGTGCAGAACTCTCTTCTTCAAAAAAGCCGAACTGCCATTGATGGCAGCGTCAACTCTTTTTCTTCTGATGTGCGGCTCCAGCACACTTAATGCATGGCACCTTCCCAGGGACGACGATGATGACAAGAAAACGACCACTCATCTAGTAGACGACGACAAAGCCGAATGTCCCAGTGCAGGATTCTCAACCATTCAGAGCGCCATCGACGCCGCCGGCCCACGTGACGTGATCAAGGTCTGCCCTGGTATTTACGACGAACAACTGAAGATCGCAAAGCCGCTGACGATTGAGGGAATAAAGCGCAACGGTAGGAATCTTGCAGTCGTGCAGCCATCAAACATGGTTGCCAACGCTGTGGACACGTTCGCCTTTAACCAAGCGGCGGTGATTCTGATCACTGAAACGCGTGGCGTCACAATCAAAAACATCACAGTAGATGGCATCAACAACGCTGTGAAATGTGCAGAAACCGATGAGGATTTTATAGGATTGGAAGGAATTCTCGTCCTATTAGCCTCGGCAAAGTTGGACTCGGTCGTAATTAAAAACATACTCAGTCCTGGCGGGTGTGCCTTCGGCTTTGCAATCGACTACCAGAGCGGCGACCGGAGAGCGCACCTAACACTTAGCGACAGCAGCATCCACGACTATGACGTTGCCGGCCTTTTTGCCGTAGGCTCACAAAACACCCTCCACGCGTTCAGAAATGTGTTCACGGGTTTAGGCGCGACTAGCCTGGGGCAGCTTGGTATCCAGATATTCGCTGGGACCACTGGCTCGATTGAGGAGAACATAATTACCAATCACCTCTTTACGCCGTGCTCGCCTGACGATTGTGGTTTTGTTTCTCATGGCATCGGTGTTTTCGAGACCACCGACGTGAGAATTGTTCGAAATGTTGTCGGCTCGGCTAATACGGGAATCATCGTGGGAATCCCGATTGCTACAGTGCATGAGGTAAAGGTAATTGGAAATAGAGTATTTGAGAGCCAAGTCTTCAATGGCATTCTAGTAAGCGGCGAAAACAACATCTTGAAAGACAACATTATCACTAACAGTGATAATGCTGCGGTACTCTTGACCAGTGGCGGGAATATTGTTCGAGACAATACGATTAACGATGCCGCTATCGGTCTGCTGAGAGCCACCGGCAATAAGTTCTCGGACAATAGATTCTTTAACACTAGCGTGGTGCAGGAATTGTTCGATCCTGGCCCGCCTTTAACAAGCAGTAAGCAGGCTCTTTCGTCTGGGGCAACCGTCCGTTCAGTTTTGAGAAAGAGGCTGCGCACGCCGCAATAAGATTGGCCTCAAACATCCGAGCTGTTGGGCATGGTAAAGAGTGCCAATGAAAGAGTTGACTTGCCCGATTATGAGGAGGGGTACACGATGTGGAAGGAGGCGTTCGATGCTGGCAGCGCTGGCGTGTACACGATCACTATCGCTGAGGCGATTGACGTGATGGAAGCCACGTTGAATCATAGCCGCCGCCCGGGTGCTGGTACAGGATCGCAGCAGAGCTCTTATCGCAGTTCTTTTAGCTCGGTTAGGCTTATGCTGGAATGTGGTTAATGTAAATGTGCGTTGATATTGGAGGTGAGAGCTTTGCGAGGCCCCGCGCGCTGCGCGCGCGGCGGCGGGCGAGACGCCCGCGGTCCCAGTAAGAGACGCCCACGGTCCCAGTAAGGGACGCCCGCGGTCCCAGTAAGGGAAGCGCCTTTGGTATCAGAGTTGGATTTTAGATGGCGTTACAGCTTCAATACACCGTTTTCTACCACTACGCGCCCGTCAACTGTGACCGTACTACCGGGAAGATGTGCATTTTCGCCGAATGAGACAGTATTGTTACCTCCAGCCCAGGTGTTGTTTCCGAATCCCACCGTAACCATCCCCGATTGAATCCAATTGCCCAGCTTACTCGATACAGGAATACTGAAGTTTGGGTTGATCCCGAAATCAACGAAACTGAATAGCTCCTTTCCATCGGGCGAGGCATCGTACTGCCCTTTTAACTTGGCAAAGCCTGGTCCCGTACCGCTCATCGCGACCAACTTGCCGGCAACAAATCTCAAAGTAAGATCAGTGATCTCCTGACCCTGGTAAAAGTCCCGGCTCACGACGACCTTACCCTCTGCCGTTCCCGGTACCGGGGCACAGTAGACTTCGCCGGCTGGGAGATAAACAGTCACTGCCGGCGCCCCTTTCTTTACGTCTTCGGTTGAGATGATGCCATCGCTAACGTAAAAGGGACGGCCCTCGATCCCAACTTTCAGATCTGTACCGTTGGGGTTTGTAATGTGCACCTGTTTACCGGCGGCGAGAGCGGCCCTGACTTCCTCTCCCTTAGCCTGTAGCGCCGAGTAGTCGGTATTAACTGCGGACCAGAAAGTTCGGGAGAGTTCATCTTTCGTCATGTCTAATCGGCTGGCACGCCAGTCCGTCGGATAAAGGTCATTGCCGAGTGCGACTGTGCGAACATTCCGCTTCAGGTACAAACTATTCACCGGTTCAGAAGCTTTGCCCACGGCGGCCAGGCGTGACGGCGGAACATCTGCAAAGAGTCCATCCACTTCGTTGGTCTCGAGCTGGAAAACCACCGCCGGCAGAGTTGCAAGTTTCAAATCCAGATCCGGCGATTGCGAATCGTACTTCTCTGGAACCTTCTGATAGTAAAGCTGAGCAATCCGATCGCTGCTGAGGGTGACCAACGGAAACGCCCCCGCTTTCCTGACGTCGGTTGCAAGATTCTCCAGTAGTTGAAGATCTCGCGCGCCACCACTAATGAAAACAATTTCACCCTCTTTGACGTTGGCGACATCAACCACCAGGCGGTTTGATAGACGCTCGAAGTCCGTGGCCGCGGTGGTTTTCGTAGGGGTAGCTGTTTCTGCAGTATTGCTGTTCACCGCAGGATTAACTGTTTCGGTCTGCTGGCACGAAAGCAAAGCCAGGGAGATAAGGACGGATAGGGAAAGGGGGATGGTACGTCTCATGAGCGACTCCTTTGCTGGGCTAAGTCATTTTTAGGCCGCTTTTATTGCAGGTGAAGTAAAAAGTCAATGTGCGTGGCTTCACTTTCATCGTGTCTTCACCCCGGAGGGGTGGCATGTTTATAGCCTGCGGCGCAGGAAAGTCTCGCACTCTGTTAGGAGTGCCATGTTAGCGTTGTAACGATTTATTCCGGCCTCTAACATTGCGCTCGTAACGCAGTGCAGAAGACATTATCTATTTGGAAGGCGGCAGAGCCGCAGAATATTGGGCTGGCCGGAAAGCCAAGAGGCTTTGCGCACAGAAGGCGGCAGAGCCGCAGAATATTAGGGCTGGCGGAAAGCCAGAGGCTTTCCGCACGGAAGGCGGCAGAGCCGCAGAAACGCCAGGTTGGTAGCCAGAGGCTTTCCGCACGGAAGGCGGCAGAGCCGCGATGGCGACAGTTGCTCTGTTTGGGATTCGCAGCTATCCTTTTAAATTTCCCCCGCTGACTTAAGATGAGTATTGCTGTTGGCACACGTCTCGGGCGATATGAAATCCAGTCCCAGATTGGCTCGGGAGGTATGGGTGAAGTTTACCTGGCCAAAGACAGTACCCTCGAACGGATTGTGGCTTTGAAAATGTTGCGCTCCGAAGTGGCTGCCGATGAAGAACGGATGCGCCGGTTTGTCCAGGAAGCCAAAGCTACTGCCGCTTTAAATCATCCCAACATCGCCCACATTTATGACATTGATGAAATCGATGGCGCTAAGTTTATGACGATGGAGTTTATCGAGGGTGAAACCCTGCGAGTGAAGATCCATCGCCAGAAAACAGATCTGCGGACCCTCCTCGAATATCTGGTCCAAGTGGGTCGTGGTCTCGTAAAAGCACACGAAGCCGGAATTGTCCATCGAGATCTCAAACCCGACAATGTCATGATCACCAGCGATGGGTATGCAAAAGTCCTGGATTTTGGTCTTGCGAAACTCATTGAGCCCCCGCAAACCTCCGGCCTGTCAACCAGCGCTGAGATTGATACCTTACTGATATCCCAGTTATCCACTCCGGGAATGGTTCTGGGAACCCTCGGCTACATGTCCCCTGAGCAGGCCCAGGGGAAAATCAAAAAGATTGACCACCGCTCGGATATCTTTTCTTTTGGCTGTCTGATTTACGAGGCCGCTACCACGCACCGGCCATTCGAAGCTGATTCGGCGGTCGACACTTTGCACAAGATTGTTTATGAGCCGGCGCCGCCCATTAGAAATTACAACCCCGTGGCGCCACCGAGCTTGCAGCGCATAGTGCGCCGGTGTTTAGCAAAAAAACGCGAAGAACGTTATCAGAGCATCAGGGATGTAGTTCTGGAATTGGAGTACGTGCTCCAGGATGCGGAGTTTTCTACCAGCCGTTGGCGAGCAGCGGAAGGGCGCTGGACTTCCAGCACGGATCCCACTTCCATTATTCCCCCGGTCCAAAAGTCTCAAGTCGACCAGGGATTACTCAGTGATGAGGCTCCAATTCCACCAGACGCTGCGGAGGAGTCAGGTATCCACCCACCCAAAGCTGGTCGCTCACTGTCGCCCAGCGGTGAAGGGTTTTCGAGCGAAGAGTTCAAGCAAACGAGTGGCGCCGTGCCGCTGGATTCCAACTTCTACATCGTACGCGATACAGATGAAGACTTTCTGCATGCAATCAAGCGTCGAGACAGCATCGTGCTGGTCAAAGGCGCGCGCCAAATGGGCAAGACGTCGCTGCTGGCTCGAGGTCTGCAACAAGCTCGTGGGGCCGGAGCGGCTGTGGTATTGACTGATTTTCAGAAACTTAATGCCGAGCATCTGGAATCGATCGAGAAATTTTTCCTCGCGCTTTTGGAAATGATCTACGACCAGGTGGAGGTTGATACGGAGCCTGAAGACTTCTGGAGTACACGCCGCGGCGCCAGTATCAACTTTGAACGGTATATCAAGCGAATAGTGCTAAAACAGGTAGGAGCCCCGGTCGTATGGGCCATGGACGAGGTCGACCGCTTGCTAACCTGTCAGTTTGGGAGCGAGGTTTTCGGTCTGTTTCGCTCGTGGCACAACGAAAGGTCGCTGGATCCGGCCTCGCCCTGGGAGGATCTGACCCTGGCGATTGTTTATGCCACTGAACCGCACCTTTTCATAACGGACCCCAACCAGTCGCCTTTTAACGTTGGCACGAAGCTTGAGCTGCGGGATTTTACCGTGGACCAAACTGCTGAGTTGAATGAAAGATATGGGTCTCCTCTGACAGATCAAACAGAAGTGGAAAGATACTACCGTCTGGTTGCCGGTCATCCATATCTGGTCCACAGCGGTGTTTATGAAATGAAAAAGCGTGGACTGAGCCTGCCCGAATTCGAGAGTTTGGCCGAGGAGGAAGAAGGTCCTTTTGGTGATCATCTGCGGCGAATTCTGGTGCTCCTGGCGCGCGACCAAACGCTGACGGAAGTCATGCGTGAGGTGCTGCGCGGTAAGCCTTGTCCGACGACAGATAGCTTCTACCGGCTGCATAGCACTGGTCTGGTAGCGGGACACTCCGCGCGCGAAGCGACGCTGCGCTGCCCGCTTTACCAGCACTATCTGGAACGTCATCTGCTTTAAATTTGTAGCGGTTAGTTTCAGGTAATGATAGGTCCTATTTGTCCTATCTGTCCTATACGACAATAGGACCTATAGGACCTATACGACCTATAGGACGATTCTGCGATGAGCGTTTCCCAGTCAAGCTTTTATGTAACGGGTGGCACCCTGCGTCGCAACGCAGCCTGCTACGTAGCAAGAAAGGCAGACTCAGACCTCTACGAAGGATTGGCCCGCGGCCAGTTCTGCTATGTCTTAACCTCGCGTCAAAGAGGGAAGTCCTCACTTATGGTTCGTACGGCCGTCCGCCTACGTGAGGATGGTGGTGCGGTGGCCGTGCTTGATCTTACCGCGATTGGACAGAATCTCACCACTGAGAAATGGTACTCCGGGCTGCTGGATAGGATTGGCGAACAGTTGGACATCGAAGAGGAGCTGGATGAATTCTGGCTGGCTCACGAGCGGTTAGGTCCACTGCAACGCTGGATGATGGCGATCAGAGAGGTGCTGCTCAAGAAGTTTAAGAGCCGCATAGTCATCTTCATTGATGAGATTGATGCAGTTCGCAGCTTGCCCTTTTCGACCGATGAGTTTTTTGCCGGGATCCGCGAGCTCTATAACCGTCGCTCAGAAGATCCTGAACTCGAGCGCTTGGCTTTCTGTTTAATTGGCGTCGCTACCCCCTCAGACCTGATCCGCGATACCCGAACCACGCCCTTCAATATCGGGCAACGTATTGAGCTGACTGACTTTACGGAAACCGAGGCGGAGCCTTTGGCGGCTGGCCTGGGCCGCACAGAGAACCTCAACAGCACCCTCCTTGAGCGCGTGATCTATTGGACCGGTGGGCACCCTTACCTGACGCAGAGATTATGTCAGGCGGTTGCCCGGGACCCGGAGATCAAAAATCCGCGCGCAGTCGATCGACTTTGCCATTCTTTATTTCTCTCCTCGCGTGCGCGTGAAAGCGATGACAACCTTCTGTTTGTTCAGGAGCGCTTGCTGCGATCGGAAGTCGACCGCGCCACTTTGCTGGATCTATACGCTCAAGTACGCGGCCACAAGCGTGTCCCTGACGATGAATTTAATCCAACCGTTAGCATACTCCGTCTTTCGGGCATCACTCGCATAGTTGACGGTTACCTTAAAGTCCGAAACCGAATTTACTACAGAGTATTCGATCGGGATTGGATTGTTGGCAACATGCCCGACGCGGAACTGCGCCGCCAACGGGTGGCCTACCGCCGTGGCCTCGTGCGGGCTACCTCGGTGGGAGCTGTGATCCTTTTAATCATGACGGGTCTGGCGTTCAGCGCTTACCGGCAGCGGCGAATTGCAGATCAGAACCGAGAGTTTGCCGAACAGGAGCGAATTCGTGCGGATCAAAACGCAAAACGGCTGGCAAGCACCCTGGAAGAGCGCGAACTGGCGTTGAACGAGGCCGAAAAGCAACGCATCATTGCAGAAAAGCAAAGAGAGCAAGCCGAGGAGCAGCGGCAAGAAGCTTATAAGCAGAAGCAGATCGCTGAGGCAGCGACCGCCAGAGCCGTTGCCGCGCAAAGATCTGCTGAAAAGCAACGATTGCTAGCCAATCAGCGTGCCCTGGAATCTGAGCAACAGCGCAGCCGGGCCGAGAGCCAAACCAAGGTGGCTACCTCGACACTGTTCAACGTCATAAGGTTTCTGGTTGGGTCGGGAGAAAAGCAGCGAGCGGTGGATTACCTCAAACAGTTGGCCCAGGTGTACCACGATTCGAATAAAGACGTCGAAGAGGTTGAGACGCTCCTCAATATCAGTGAGATCTACCTGCAGTTAAAGGATCAACCGAAAGCCGAAGAACACTTTAACCAGGGCCTCAGCATCTTTCGTGACAAAAGAAATCTGACCGAAGAGGGGCACACAATGCTCAAGATCGGCGATTTGTATAAAGCCGCTGGCGATCAGGGCAAGGCTGCCACTTACTACAATCAGGCTCTGGCTCTCTTAGAACAGGCTTTACCGCAGCTTCAAAATAACGAAAGGGAGGCCTATGCACTGTACTACCTCTCGCTTGCCTATAGTGCAGTGAACGATGATCGCAAAGCGCTGGACTACTCAAACCGTGCCTTAGCCGTCTTCAAAACACTTCGAGACAGCGTAATGGTGGACATCATTGGGATTCGCATTGAAGAACTGTCCCAGAGCATCAGGGAAAAGTGACACAGTCTCGGCAGTGGGTGGGTTGTCCAGATCCTTTCTACGATGGATAACGAAGTGCTCTTACTTGTACTTGCTCCAACTATGTTTCTTTCCTCTATTTTGATCTACATTCTACCTATTTTGGTAGAAAGGATCTTACAATCCACCGGACTGTCCAAAGCTGTGAAAAATTTAGGCGCTATGAATAGATCACTCAACTGAGCAAATTTTCAGGTTGGGAAGGGTGGCTTGCCCCCGCTGTTCCGCCAGGCTCAATCTTGAGGAAAACTGTCTTAACCCAATGAACGTGAACTCTGGCGGAACAGCGGGGGCAAGCCACCCTTCCCAACCTGAAAATTTGCCTAGTTGAGTGATTTCTATGGAGACCCGATTTTTCACAGCCTCCGCCGTGGGTGGGGATTCAAGACGCGACGCTTTGTGAGCAGAAAGGATCTGAACATCCACCCACTCGCCCGCGGGTGGGATGAGGGAATTGTAAAAGAGTTAAATGGGACGCCACCGTTGTGAAGGATAAAGTTATGGTCAGCACAAACAAGAAGACTCTGCAATTGTCACTGGCAGTTTTGCTGTTGGTTCTGCCCGCTTATCTCTCGTTGGGCAGCGCTGTGCAAGCTCAGGCCGTAACCGAAACCGCACAGCTGCCAGCACGAATTGCCGAAGGCCGGTCAGATCAGGAGACAGCGGTTAACCCGGTGACGCCAGTGGCAACCACGGCAGCTGACGAGGCTACCAATGAAGCGATGCGGCAAATGCTCCGGCGCATCGAGGATTTGGAAAGGCGTATTCGTGAGCTTGAGGCGAAAGAGTCGCAGACGACAGCGAGATCCAGTGGAGCTGCGATGACTGCTGAGATTGCCGAAACAGCAGCACCTCCAGTTACCAACGCTGCGGCGATTCAGATTGGCAACGGACAGGGTCAGGGCGGCCACGCCTCTCATCAGGATTTGCCAACCGGCACTCCTCGTTTGCAAATCCAGGGATTTGCCGATGTGAACCTCCGGGCGACAGATGAAAAGGGGCGTAACAACTCATTCTCTCTGGGGCAGTTGGATCTGTTCCTCACCTCCCGTTTGTCAGAGAAATTCAGTGTCTTAAGTGAGCTAATACTCGACGCGGGCGAAGACAATGCCTTCACTTTTGAGATCCACCGCCTGCTTCTAAAATATACGCATAATGATTACTTTACGATGAGCGCCGGGCGTTATCATACAGGCATTGGTTTCTACAATACTGCATATCATCACGGATCATTCTTCCAGACGACGGCTAATCGGCCGTTTCTGTTTGCTTTTGAAAGCAGGGGTGGGATTCTGCCGCTTCACAACGTGGGTCTATCGATAGGTGGTCGCATTCCCTCGGCGCCTTTGGGGTTGCGTTACGTTGCCGAGATAGGCAACGGGCGCGCGTCAAGATCACCCCTGGCGCGCCCAGTACAGAGTGCCGCCGACGAGAACAATGGCAAGTCGTTCAATCTAGGCTTGTTCGCCCGTCCTTCTCAAGTGCCCGGGCTGCAAACAGGGTTTTCGGTGTATCGCGATCAGCTGACACCCACGGGTGCGCCGAAAGTGGGGCAGACCATAATGGCGGGTCACCTGATCTACCAGAACGCGCGTACCGAATTGCTAAACGAGCTGATCGTTTTTAGGCACGCAACCGCTGGACGCACTTTCTATATACCAGGATTTTATTCACAGGTGTCGAGACGGTTTGAAAACATTCGACCATTCTTTCGCTATCAGTACATAAACGTACCCAGCGATGACCCGATCTACAGCACGGTAGGGCGGCGCAACGGACCCTCACTGGGATTTCGTTATGACCTGACGGATTTCGCGAACTTTAAAGCACAGTACGACCGGACTGCGCGGCGGCGCCTAAGCACTTTAAATGAGTTGATTTTGCAACTGGCTTTCACTTTCTAAGAGGCTGAGAGAATTGTTTAAGGGTACGGCAGTCTTTGCGACTCTGGTTCTGGCATTGAGCTGGCTCGTGTTTGAGTCGGGAGTTAATGCTGGAGGGAACCAGGTGTTATTCCAGCGCAAGGACCTGGCGATCATCGTCCATAAATCGAACCCAGTTGAGAATCTTACAATGGCAGAGCTGAGAGAGTACTTCCTGGCTGAGCGGAGTCACTGGTCTCATCGGCAGAAAATTCGCGTGGCAATGCGAGAAACTGGATCTCCCGAGCGGGAAGCAGTTTTGAAATTAGTATGCGGTATGAATCGCGATCAGGACTTCACAACCTACTTCTTGCGGGCAAAGTTTAGCGAACAAGTAATCGAAGAGCCGCGAAGTCTCGATTCCGCGCCGAACATGATCAGATTCGTAGCCAACGTCTCCGGAGCCCTCGGGTACGTACGCGTCGACGAAGTTGACCCAACGGTTCGTGTGATTCGAGTGGATAATCTTTTACCTGGCGATCCAGGCTACAAGCTCACCATGCGCTGACACTGCGGCCCAGGAGGCCGTGTCAAAAATCTGTCGGGGCGGCCCTCCGAAGAAACCACCACGGCTAATTGGGGGTAAATTTCGTGTGATTTCGTGGATCGCATCTTTTGCGACGCACAAACAAACGATCCACGAATTTACACGAAACTACACGAACCAGCACTGAAACCAGATGGTTTCTCTAGGACTTTGGCGGCGGCAGCCTGCTGGTGAACTCCGTGGCCGCCCCTCGTTGCATCACGCTCAATAATCGGAAAATCGAGCTAGCTGAGCCGTGGGGCGGCCACGGAGGTGTTTGTTATCAACACATCCTTTACAATTTCCCGAAAAGCACGTGAATTGTGACGAGGGGCGGCCACGGAGGGCCGCCCCTACAGATTTTTGACACCGCTCCGACGAGTTTTGAGGTCGCCTTCCCGCAATACTCGCTAGGTACGCGAGTTACGAGGCCGTCGCAAAGCCAGTGAAGCAAAGGCGCTCAGGCCACTTCCCAGGAGCAATAGCGCTCCCGGTTCCGGAATTTGAGTCACGGCCTCGCTTACCTGAATAACAAATTCCGAGGTGGCAAGGACATTGTCATCAGTCTCGCTAACTCCGCCAAGCACCGAAAAGGAACCAGTATAAGTTCCGGCCGGTACAAATAGATCAATTAAGATGGTGAAAAAGTCCGTGGTTCCAACTGTGAAACCCGGGTCGACAACCATTGGAACGGCGAGAAGAAAATTGCTGGCGTCAAAGGTGAAACCTGCAGAGCTGCCAGTGAGGGTGAACGAAACGCCGTTGATGAATGTTGGAGGAATACCACCATTTGAAAACGATCCCTGAAAGGTCACGGCCCCGCCACTGCTGCCAGACTGAACTGGCTGACTCAAAGTCAGTATGAGTGGATCTGCCTTCGCAACTTCGGGCCGGATCGAGATTAAAACCACTGCTACCATAATCAGAAGAAATGTTCTGATGACTCCACCCATTGTTCTTTTCTCCTTTTCCAGACGAGAGCTCCTTTTAAGGCACAACCACCCGTTTGAAGCTGCTGAAGGTGCCACCTGTATAAGTACCACTTAAACCTAATATCGAAATCGTTCCGGGAAGCGCCGCTGAAGAATTTGCATAGCTCAGCTCATGGAACTCGGAATATTCACCCGGTGAGAGATCTCGAAGCTCCTGGGGCAATGGTGCCCCGGCACCAGCTCCTAAGCGGGCGTTCAATAAGACTATGTTCTGGGCGGGCAGACTACCGATATTCTGAAGGCGATAAACGAGCCTGATGGTTGTGTTATCAACCCTGGTGAGGGTCGTGGCAACAATTAGTCGAACCGTGTGGCAGAAAGTCAGGCAGCTCGATTCGGTGACCTTGATGTTATCCACACGCCAGCCATCGCCGCTGACAGAATTGTCTGAACACATTCGCCAACGAAAGACCACACTCTTGCCAATGGCCGCTTGGGGCAAATTGACGATGGTAGTAATGAAACCGTTTGAGTTACCACTCCAGTTCGGACGCTCGGGCGGCAACGGGTTCGCAAAACTCGGGTCGACCCCAATTTTGTTATAGCCACCCTGCACGAAGCTCCCTCCGGCCTCGATGATGTCGGTAAATGGTTCGTCGTTAATCGAAATCTCCAGCACACCAGCATCAAATGCAATCGTGGGAGTGTTTTCTTCGAGCACGAAATTGTGTTGAAAGGAAAGCTGAGCCGGTGCCGAAATTAGCAATCTTGGCGAATCCAACCGATTGTCGAGAACGTTGTTTGGATCCCTGGTAAAAGCAGCATTTGGCAATGACAAAGCTGACGGTGAAGGAGCGCCGGAGTTTGAGCTGGCCCAGGGACCAAAACCTATGGGATTTGCACCCTGAGAGGCTACCCAGTTCTCGGGCAGAGTTGGTGCGCTCACATTGTCGAAGCCTTGCGTCAGTGGTGTGGGTCCGAGTGAAAATGTGAAGGGAAATGTGCCGAGGTCCATTTCCCCGTCCTGAAGTTGCAGAAGTGCCGTGATGGAATCTCCACATGATCCACTGGCGGTGAACGAGAAGTCACGACCGACGGTTTCATTGGGTTTGACTTCACCCAGACTTTGAGGCCTGCTGGGACCAATAATCTCGCCCGTTGGTTGCAGCGTTGCAACGAGATTGGCAGTACGCCCGGCGCCAATATTATGGAAACGGAAATTTACTGTTACTCGTTCACCTGGATCGATGGCTGCGTTTCTGGGGAGACAGCTTTCATTGCTCAGAGTAGCACCTGAGGAGTTGATGAGCGGCAAGGGATGTACGCAGACATTGAGAACAGTTGTTTCGCCGTCCAAGATCGAAACCTGAGTTTCGGCTCCCGCGAGGTAATGATCTTTCGCTACGGAAACAAAGTGATCACCGGGTGCGAGTCGTGTTTCTGTGAAACCGCTAGAATGGGACGAAGAGAAAAGGGTTCGGTCGACAGAAACTGCCACGCCTTGAACTGCCAAACCAGAAGAACAGTCTGTGACATTGACTTGTAGAGTTCCCTGGGCAGGTCTGGCACAGCCGGGAAACTTAAAGCTGCCAACTCTTGTCTGCCAGTTAACGCCAAAAGGAATCGTGCCGGGTGAGATGTCCGTTGTTTCATAATACTGCTGCGTGTACCAGAACGAACAATCGTCCACCGGGTCGACGCTCATGCTCGAGTAATCACCCCAGCGCGATCCGTTATTGGTTTGAACCCCTGTACCCTCGAGGAGTGAAGCCTCTCCTTGAAAAAGTCCTCCCGGAGGGTCATTTGCCAGTCGCCCTGCATAACGAATGCCGGGTGAAACCTGAGTACTGGAAATGCTGTAGCCAACAGCCAGATTGCCCTGGTTGTCCATCGCCGCACTTCCCATCCAACGATTGTGGGCGTCGGGTGCGAAGGTAGCCTGCTCTCGGACCGTCCAGGCTCCCGTGGGTAAACTCCGGCGCAATTCGTAGTAACGAATTCCTGCCTGATGGGTTACCAAAGTGTTTCCGGTGCCTACATTCACCGTGTGGTTCGTGGTCAAAGCTTCGTAGGCACCGAAATTTCGGTACTGGAGGCGGTACATCAGGCGATCTGAAATCGAATCCAGGGAACTGCTTGGACCAGATGGCGGAGGTTGCTCTATATCGTCAAAGCCAACGGGGTTGAGTGGGTTAAAGGGAGCAACCGGGAGAGGACTTTCCCTTCGTTCCCTAAAAGTGGAATTAGCTGGTTGGGTGAAGTCAGCATGAAAATCAAAGAGTCTTAGAGAATCTCCTGCGTCCCCGGCAAACTCGTTTGCGTTGAAGTAGGCGAAGACATTTGGAGCTCCGGCAGGAGGAGGATTAAGTCCGTCTGCGTCAGAGGGAAGCATGCCCCGGGCACGCGGATGAGTCGGTTGGAGATCGAAATAGATATAACCCGCTGAAGGGTCACCGGCCAGAATCTTTGCACGGTCAAAGGCAAAAGCGCCGACTCCTAAAAAGGCTGTTCCCGCAAGATTGAACTGGTTGTTAGATAAATAATATCCGTCAGGCCAAACTCCAAATTTAGGATAGTCATTGAACTTTTGGTTTGGCATGGTGAAGCGATAAAGATAGTACGAGCCAGTTGCGTCCGCGGTCTGTGAGATCGCAAAACACTGCGAGAACGGAAGAGCCCCCGAGACCATGAACTGAGTGATAATCCAACGATCGGCCAAAGAGTCGTACAGCACGATTGGGTCACCATCGTCGGCGGCTGAACAAGGAGGCCCCAGTTCTGAGAAGAGACTGCTGATCGGAGCTTTATCGGTTAACGGCACACCGGTTTTGTCAAAAACACGAAAAAGCAGATTAGTGGCCTGGACATATTGAGTTGGGCCCACATCTCCGACAGTATCTGGTGGAAAGACATAAGCCCGAATCGCTGCGACGTCAGCGTTATCCTGATTGCTGAGACCTTCAAAATTGATCAAAGTCGATGGCATATTGACCAGAGCTGGCGCTGTCTCTGTGTCCTGTTCCGGCAAAAACCGCTCCAGATCGACATACCCGCTCAGGGGCGGGCTTATGATTTTCTCCGACCGCTCTTCGTTTGTTTCAACTTTCCCAAAGCGCATGCTTTCGCTCGGTCGTTCCTTAGGGACTAGTTTGCTGAGGGGAAGAGAGACGGCGAAGCCGGCTGCGCGAGAGAAGACTGGGATGGGCGAACTGTTGAAATCCTGAAAGTGGGTGGTGCTGAGTTTGAGAACCTTGAAGATTGGCCGCGGGGCAATATGGATGCGGTTGGCACTCGTATTTGGTAGCAGTAGCAATGTTGGCAAGAGCAACATCAGCGCCACTGCAAGAATCCTTCTTGCGGGCTTCTTCATCTCGGTTCTCCAGCTTCAAGGAGACGCAGGCCCCTTGAATCGGGATTGGTCCGTCAGTGTCTCCGCTTCGGCCAGGCAGAAGCGGGCAAAGTGCCACTGGAGTTCCAGAAAATCAGGTTAAGAAATTGAGCACGGAAGAGGCGTGGAGTTGTTCGAGGAGACTCTACCGCCCGAAACTCACCGGGTTTTCTATCAAAGCTGAATAATGAGTCGGAATCGGCGCTACGGAGGGGTGATTCCTGTTGATTTACGTCCGCAGCTTATATTAGGAAGTGCGCCCTGTCAACGAAAAAGCCCGACAAGGCAGGAAAAGAGTTGCCTACAGTTAGGAGTGCGGGAATAGAGGCAAGTACTCCACGTAGAGCAAACTCAGTTTAGCGGGTTTGCGGGAGCGAAGTCTGATAATAGCCCAGCACTTAAGTGCGGGCAGGCAATAGCGCAATTGACTGACAGCCCCTGGGCTCTGGTACGTCTTTAATAAAGGTTTGGCACTTGCTCGTGTTCGATATGATTTGGATCGCTCTTTTTGCTAAATAAACGATCGATCCACGAACTCACACGAAGGACACGAAACACACCCGGGTTCTGGATCGAACCGAATCGGAATTCAGGCTTACCGGCCGCAGTGGTGTTCGCTCATTGCCGGGCCAAAGCGCATGCGGTACTCAGGCGACGTGATAAAGGCGCAGATCATAGCTCGCTGGATCTCTATATCGCGAAGCGGATGGCGATTCATTTGAGCCAGCCAGAAATCAAACCCCTCAGCCTCAGGATCGCGCCTGAGATAGCCATAGTACTGCGTCAGCACAAACGCAGTATTGTATTCCCGGTCGATAAAGTTGCGGTTCTCAGCAATCTGCCGTAGCACTGATCCGCGAGTCTCGCGGCCGCTCTGCAGCCCCTGAACTAACCGAAGTCGCTCAGCTTCGCTGAGGGAGTTACCTGTGTTGGCGTTCAGAGCGTCGACAAACGTCTCCGCAGTCATGGTTTGTGGGTATCGCAGCTTAAACTCTGAGCGCTCAACAAACGAGTTTGTGAAAGCATTCTTGTTTTGTTCAAGCTCCTGGGGAGCGCCGACAACTCGACTCCGATCAGTAACGAACTGATCGTAGGTTAAGTCCCTACCCAGTGCAGATTTGTAAGCGCGATGCACGAAAGCCCCGGTATGCTGAAACTCTCGCTCAGTGAAGAACGCGTCAGAAACATCCACTCGTCGGGACTCGGAACAGCGCAGGTCCGAACCACAGGAAGTTATTTGAGTTGTCCAGTAGTCAAGGCCTTGTTCGTCCGGAGTCCGACCCAGGATATCCAGGTAATGTTGGTAGACGAAGTACTGAGCATCATCGATTGGATTAACCAAAGAAGCTGGTAGGCCATCAAAGCTTGCTACTAAATTGCTTGCGTCAACCGACACAAGTTCCCGCGCAACCGGCAGATCCGTAAAGACCAACGACATCAGGTCAGCCGAAGGGGTGCGACGATTAAATTTGAGAACTACGATTTCGCTGATACCCGTGAAGGATTGGCCGGTTGGTAGCGCCAGGGCGATTCCAATCCTGCCTTTTTCGGCGCCGGCTCGGTTTACCTGAAGAACACCCGCCGTCGCCTCGCGGCCATTGACTGCCGAGCTAAAGCTGAACTTCTGAGGATCAAACATCAGGCTGAAGCCCAAAGCATTCTCAATGCCCAGGGCGTTGAGCTCTATCGCGACACTCATTTCGTCAGCTTTAGCTGACAGAATTTCGCGCAGCTGCACAGTCCGCGAGCGATCTGAGGCTTCAGCCTGGAGTTTGCCAGCTCCGGACGAGTCTTTAATCGCCGCCACTGACGCACCCGTAGCCGGTCCGGAAGGTCCACCGGCGGCAACAATTGGATCAATGCCAGAGGCGTACCGCCCAGCCTGTACCCAGTCAGAAACGGTGATCGCGCCATTGCCCAAGTCAGCCCGCGGGGCACAGTCGGCTTTTTGAAATTCTACGCCCGGAGCGATCGGGTCCACACCCGATGCGAAACGACCGACTTGTACCCAGTCAGCCACGGAGACGGTTCCGTTATTGCTTCCGTTTGGTCGCGGAGCCACGTCGCCTTCCAGCCCGGTGGATATTGCCAGTGGTCCCGGGATGAACGCTGTGGGTAGAACATCTGCGGTAACATTTGAAACCTCTCGACCAACTGGTGTATCACCAAAGCTGATCTGCGTTTGCGTGTTAGAGGTGACGTTTGCGGTGGCAAAATTGATCACTACCAGGTTTTTGTTGCCGGCGGTAAAGCTTGTTCCGGCGGGCAACGATAAAGCTATGCCAACGCGACCTTGCGCAACCTGTGACGAATTGACGTTCAAGGTAGCACTCGACGCATCCGCCCCCACCGTGGCAGTGGGATTGCTTAACAGCGAAGTATCGAATACCAGGGTGAAGCCAAGGGCATTTTCATCGCCCTGAGCCACCAGCTGAATCGTTAAGGTGGAAGGGCTGTTCGGCGAGCCGGACGCGTTAATAACCTTGATCACCCGGGGGTTGGGCGTAACCGTAAACGGCGAGGCATTAGACGTGCCGCCACCGGGCAGTGGGTTTATTACCACAACGCTTGCTGCACCACCAGTATTGAGATCGCTGGCGCTAATCTGTGCCTTCAGCTGAGTATTGTTGACAAAGGTTGTGGCACGATTCTGTCCGTTCCACGTAACCACCGAGTTGTTACCAAAGCCCGTGCCGTTGATGGTCAAGGTAAAAGCCGCACTTCCTTGCAGCATCGACGAGGGTGAAAGATTTGCAATTGCGGGCACCGGATTGCTGACGTTCAGATTGATCGCATTCGAAGAGCCACCCCCCGGAGCCGGTGAAAAGACTACAATTGGATAGGCGCCACCTGTCGAGATGTCAGCTGTGCCGATCTGCGCCGTCAGTTGTGTCGCACTCACGAAAGTTGTAGGACGATCTGATCCGTTGAACCGCACTATAGAACTGGTATTGAAGTTGGTTCCAGTAACAGTCAACTGGAATGCGGCGTCCCCCACTGCTTTTAAGTTTGGAGAAATGGAGGCAAGAGTGGGTGTGGGATTGTTGATGGGAAGGTCCATCGCGGTTGAAATACCGCCACCGGGCGCAGGTGTAAAGACCGAGATTTGTGCGATGCCAGCTGTGGCGATGTCGGACGCAGTGATCTGAATGGTCACTTGTGTCGAGCTGACAAAGGTTGTGACACGATCGATATCGTTGAATCTGACCACCGAGCCATTTACGAAGCCGGTGCCATTGACTGTAAGTGTGAAAGCGCTTCCGCCGGCAGTAGCGCCAATGGGTGAAAGTCCACTGATTGTTGGCAGGGGATTGTTAATTGTGAAGGTACTTGCGGTTGAATCCCCACCACCAGGCGCTGGATTGAATACCGTAATGTTTGCTGAGCCAGCCGAAGCAACGTCAGCCGCTGTCAGTTGCGCTTGCAACTGAGTGCTATTCACAAAGGTCGTGCCCCGATTGCTGCCGTTCAAGCGCACGACGGAAGTAGAAATAAAGTTCGTGCCATCAACCGTTATAGTGAGGTCTCCGGAACCGGCTGTGGCGCTGGACGGGGTGAGATTTGAAATGCCAGGTTGGGGATTGTTCACCGGAAGCTGCACGCTGGGAACGAGTCCACCGCCCGGCGCCGGAGTGAACACGGCAACGGATAGCGATCCGGCCGAGGCGACCTCAGCAGTTTGGATTTGAACGGTTAATTCAGTTGCGCTAACGAAAGTGGTCGCTCTGTCCGCGCCATTAATCCGAACCACCGAGCTGCCATTAACATAGTTGGTGCCAGTCACAGTCAGCGTGAAGCCGGCGGCTCCGGCAGTCACACTATTTGGTGAGAGTCCCGAGATGGTTGGGACCGGGTTGCTCACCGTTAAGTTAACTGGGCCGGACAAGCCTCCTACAGGAACCGGGTTAAAGACTGTGATGGGGAATGTTCCAGCGCTCGCAACGTCTGCCGCGTCGATTGTTGCGGTAAGTTGCGTGCTACTCACAAATACTGTGGGTCGCTCGTTTGCCGGAAGGCTCCCATTAATGCGAACCACTGAGCTGGGTACGAAGCCAGTACCATTCACGGTTAAAGCGAATCCTGAAGCTCCAGCATTAGTGTTTGAGGGATTTAGAGTTGTTATGGTTGGCGCGGGATTATTTACTGTGAAGGTTATCGCGCTGGACAGGCTGCCTCCGGTATTCAAAATCGTGATGGGGAAGGTGCCCCCATTTTGAATCTGAGTGCTTGTGATTTGCGCAGTCAACTGGGTCGGGCTGACAAACGTGGTTGTCAGGTTCACGCCATTCCACTGAATGACGGAGCTAGCCGTAAAGTTTTCTCCGTTTGCCGTCAGGGTGAATGCTGGTCCACCGGCTCCGGCGTTCGTGGGATTGATTGACGTCAGAATTGGCGTGGAAGTCTGAACCGTAAAGCTTAGCGGCCCTGATAACCCTCCACCCGGTGACGGGTTAACACATTCGACCGGGAAAACGCCGGCGGCAGTAACCTCTGCGGCGGTAATCTGAGCACGCACTTCCGTGCTGCTCATGAACAGAACTGGGCGGTCAACTCCATTGAAGCGAAGGGTTGTACCGGGATTGAAATTGGTTCCGGTGGCGATCATTTCAAAAGATGCGCTGCCCGCCGGCATCGCTACTGGTGAAATGTTATCCAGTGTTGGGGCCAGGTTGTCGACCGAGAGCATGATTGAGTTCGAGTCGACTTCGCCGAGTGTGGCCACGGTAATCGGAAAAATACCTCCGGCCGCAACGTCGTCAGCAATGATTTGCGCAGTCAACTGGGTGCTGCTGACAAAGGTTGTGGCTCGATCAATGCCATTGATGCGAACAACGGATGAAGGTGTAAAGTTGGCTCCGTCAATTGTCAGAATGAAATCTGGATTGCCAGCGTTTACGAAATCAGGTGAGATCGCGAACACGGTCGGTGGCGGAGCTGCCGGCAAATCTACAATGACTAAAGCTTCATTACTGGAAGCTCTTCCGGCCACCGCCAAGTCCATACTCCCAATCAAGGTC
>Ga0187893_10003871_pt1 | contig 29407 bp, 31 predicted proteins | sample MA1701074metaG_FD_139574 | JGI IMG/M metagenome (GOLD analysis project Ga0187893, IMG submission 139574) | White microbial mat communities from a basaltic lava cave in the Kipuka Kanohina Cave System on the Island of Hawaii, USA - MA170107-4 metaG ...
ACCGAGCTTCTTCCGGCTGCTGCGCGATGCCGGCTACGCGGTCGCGACCTGCGGCAAGAACGATCTGCGCAAGCCGTCCTTCGTCGCCGGCGCCGCCGACAGCGACGGCCGGCTGGCGGCCTACGGCTTCACCGACATACGCGAACATGCCGGCAAGCGCGATGCGGCCCTGATGATGATCGAGCGGCGGCCCGACCGGTACGGACGGTTTCTCGCCGACAACGACGCGATCGACCTCTACCTGCGCGACATGGCGACGCGCGATATGCTGCGCACGAAGGAGAACATCGTCTCCGGCGCCGCGCATCTCCTGCCGCGCGCGCTCTACACCGACGATTTCTGCGGCGGCGATGCGCTGGCGCTGCTCGAAACGCTGCCGCGCGACCGGCCCTGGCTGCTCTGGGTCAATTTCCCCGGACCGCACGAGCCGTTCGATCCGCCGGCGGAATTGCTCGGCGCGTACGACGGCGTGCGCTTCCCCGATCCGGTCGCGCCCGGCCGGGACGATCGCAGCGATCACCAGGCGGTGCGGCGCGCCTATGCCGCGATGATGAGCGGGATCGACTTCTGGGTCGGCCGGATTCTCGACGCCGTCGCGGCGCGCGGCGATGCGGCGCACACGCTCGCCGTCTTCGCCTCCGATCACGGCGAGACGCTCGGCGATCACGGGCGCTGGGGCAAGTCGGTGCCGCTGGACGGCGCGCTGCGCATCCCGCTGGTCGTCGCCGGACCCGGCGTGCGCGCCGGCATCGCCTCGCCCGCGCGCGCCGAGCTGGCGGATATCGCGGCCACCCTGCTCGATGCCGCCGGCATCGCGCTGCCATCCGGCCATGCGGCGCGCTCGCTCGCGCCGGTGCTGCGCGGCGACGCGAACCCCGACGATCATCGCTCGCACCAGTTTTTCGCGCTCGACGACTGGCGCGGCGTGATCTTCGACGGTTACAAGGCGGTGCGGCTCGGCGACGGGCGGGTCGTGCTCTACGACCGCAGCCGCGATCCCGGCGAGCTGACGGACTGCGCCGCGTCCCTGCCGCGCACCGCCGCCTATCTCGGCGCCTGGCTGGCCCGATATCCCGAACCGCCGGCGGCTTGCGTATAATCCGGCTCGCGATGAGCGACGACCCGCCCCATCTGCTGGTGATCGACGACGACACGAGGCTGCGCAGGCTGCTCGGCAAGTTCCTGAGCGGGAACGGTTACCGCGTGACGCTCGCGACCAGCGCCGCCGATGCGCGTGCCAAGCTGCGCAGCATGTCGTTCGACCTGCTGGTCAGCGACATCATGATGCCGGGCGAAACCGGCCTCGAGCTGACGCGCGACCTGCGGCGCGGGAGCGGCGTGCCGATCCTGCTGCTGACGGCGATGGGCGAGACCGAGCATCGCATCCGCGGCCTGGAGACCGGCGCCGACGACTACCTGCCGAAGCCGTTCGAGCCGCGCGAGCTGCTGCTGCGCATCCAGTCGATCCTGCGGCGCGTACCGCCGGAATCGACCGTCACCCGCGAGCTGTCGTTCGGGCCGCTGCGCTTCGATCCGGCGCGGCGCGTGCTGCGGCGCGGAACCGAGGAGATTCGCCTGACCGAGGCGGAATCGTCCCTGCTCTCGACGCTGGCCGCGCATGCCGGCAGGCCGGTCAGCCGCGAGACGCTCGGCGGCGGCGGCGACGAGAGCGGCCGCGCGGTCGACGTGCAGATTGCGCGGCTGCGGCGCAAGCTCGAGCGCGACCCGCGCTTCCCGCGCTACCTGCAGACCGTCCGCGGCCAGGGCTATATGCTGCAACCGGACTGAAACGGGCCGGATCGACATGGCGACGACCCTCGACGACAGCGCCCCTTCCGACAGCGCCGGCGGCGGCAGCGCCGCGCAGCGCACGGCGCCGCCGCTCTCCTGGCGCCGGCGCATCAACCGCGTGCTGCCGCGCTCGCTGCTCGGCCGGTCGGTGATGATCCTGGTGACGCCGCTGATCCTGCTGCAGGTCGTGGCGACCTGGGTGTTCTACGACAGCTTCTGGGACAAGATCACGCGGCGCCTCGCCGGCGCGGTCGCGGGCGACATCGCCGCCGTCGTCGACCTGATGGAAGGCGTGCCGCCCGGCAGCGACCTGCAGCCGCTGTTCGACATGGCGGCGCGCACGATGGACATTGAGTTCGAATGGCAGCCGGGGGCGCTGCTGCCGACCGACACGGTCGTGCGGCGCGAGACGCTGGTCGACCTCAAGCTCGCCGAAGAGCTCGGCCGGCGCGTCGGCCGGCCGTTCGCGATCGACAGCCGCTCGATCGAGAAGTTCGTCGAGATCCATGTCCAGCTCCGCGACGGCGTGGTGATCGCGACCGTGCCGCGGCTGCGCTTGTTCAGTTCGACGACCTACGTCTTCATCCTCTGGATGGTCGGCACCTCGGTCGGCCTGTTCGCCGTCGCGATCCTGTTCATGCGCAAGCAGGTCCGGCCGATCCGCCGGCTCGCCGCCGCCGCCGACGCGTTCGGCAAGGGTCGGCCGGTCGAGGATTACGCGCCGAAGGGCGCCGCCGAGGTGCACCTGGCCGGCGCGGCGTTCCTGCGCATGCGCGACCGCATCCGCCGGCAGATGGCCCAGCGCACCGAGATGCTGGCCGGCGTGTCGCACGATCTGCGCACGCCGCTGACGCGCATGCGGCTCGAACTCGCGATCTCGCCGCAGACCGAGTTGACGGCCGAGCTCAAGGCCGACATCGACGAGATGGAGAAGATGCTCGACGGCTATCTTGCCTTCGCGCGCGGCGAGGGCCAGGAACAGTCGCAGCGCATCGATCTGGGGCCGCTGCTGCGCGACGCGATCGGCAACGCCGAGCGCACCGGCGCCACGGTCGAGGCCGCGGTGCCGGACGGGCTGGTCGCCTGGGTTCGGCAGGATGCGTTCCGGCGCTGCGTCACCAACCTGCTCGACAATGCGCGGCTGCACGGCACGCGCGTCGCACTCTCCGTCCGGCAGTTCAAGGAGCGCATCGAGATCGCCATCGACGACGACGGGCCCGGCATCGCGCCCGAGCATCGCGAGGCGGTGTTCCGGCCGTTCTACCGGCTCGACAGTTCGCGCAACCTGGCGACCGGCGGCGTCGGGCTGGGTCTCACGATCGCGCGCGACGTGATGCGCAGCCACGGCGGCGACCTCGTGCTCGATCGTTCGCCGCTCGGCGGGTTGCGCGCGCTGATCCGCCTGCCGCTTTGACCGAAACCGGTCACGCATTCCGCCGGACCGTCCGCACGGTCGTCTGCCTCAATCTCGGTTACTTCGGAATCGAGTTCGCGGTCGCGCTTGCGATCGGTTCGGTCGCGCTGTTCGCCGACAGCATCGACTTTCTCGAGGACAGCGCGGTCAATCTGCTGATCCTGGTCGGGCTCGGCTGGTCTGCGCGGCAACGGGCCCGGCTGGGGTCGGTTCTGGCGGCCGTCCTGTTGGTGCCGGGCATCGCGGCACTGTGGACCGCCTGGCAGAAGTTCAACCTGCCGATCGCGCCGGAAGCATTGCCGCTCACGCTGGCAGGTATTGGTGCATTTGCCATAAACCTGACATGTGCGCTTCTGCTCGTCCGGTTTCGCCGGCATGGCGGCAGCCTCGCGAAGGCCGCATTCCTTTCCGCCCGCAACGATGCGCTCGCCAACATCGCGATCGTTGCAGCGGGGCTGGCGACGGCTTTCCTCTGGCGCTCGGCATGGCCGGATCTCGCGGTCGGCCTGGGCATCGCCGCGCTCAATGCCGGCGCGGCGCACGAGGTCTGGCGGGCGGCCCGGAAGGAACGGCGCGACGCGGAAGCCTGAGATGCCGGCCTCAGAACAGCCGGCCGCCGTTCGGCACGGCGCGCTCCGGTCCGATCAGCACCACCTCGTCGGCGCCGTCGGGAAAGCCGAGCACCAGCACCTCCGACATGAAGGGGCCGATCTGCTTTTTCGGGAAATTGACGACCGCGGCGACCTGGCGTCCGACGAGCTGCTCCGGCCGGTAGCGCGTCGCGACCTGCGCCGAGCTGCGGCGGGTGCCGATCGCGGGACCGAAATCGACGGTCAGCCTGAATGCGGGCCGGCGGGCCTCGGGAAACGGTTCGGCCGCGACGATGGTGCCGACGCGGATATCGACCCTGCGGAAATCCGGATAGCCGATCTCCGCCCCGATCGGTTCGTGCTGTGCCGCCATGACGGCCTCCTCGGTTGCGCGGCCGGACCGTAGCAAGGGAGACGCGCCAGCAAAAAGGGCCCGCGCATTCCCACGGGCCACCGGGATCGGAAACGAAAGGGGCCCGCGCGGTGCGCGGGCCCCCGGATCGATGGAACCGCCGCCCTGGGAGGACTGAGGCGGCGGCTCCGGACGGTAAGACGGTTCGTGAGAATTACTTCTTCGCGACCGTCTCCCGGTCCTTCGCGATGTCCTTCGCGGCGTTCTTCGCGACCACGAACGCGCTCTTCACCTCGTCGAGGTTCTCGGAAACGCGCTTGTTGATCAGCGACGCGGCCTCCGAATTCGCCTTCTGAACCATGGTGGCGAGTTCGTTGGTGTTCGCGACGGCATTCTGGAACAGCACCTTCACGGCATCGGCCTGCTTGGCGATGCGCTCATCGGCGCTGACGCCGGCGAGCTCCTTCAGGAGGCTCTGCAGCTCTTCCGAGGCCTCACGCACGATCTCGGCCTGGCGACGCGCGACGGCCTGGTAGCCCTCGAAGGCGACCTGGTTCGCGGCCTGCACGGCCTCGATGTTCTTGCGCTGCGAGGCGGTCACGGCGTCGACGTCGACCATCGGCATCTTGCCGTTGGCGAACATCTTGCCGAACTCGGAAACCATCCGGGTGTAATCGGCCTGGAGCTGCGAAAAGTCGGGCATCTTGAAAACGTCGTAGTCGAAAGCGGTCTGGGTCTTGGCCATGGGGATCTCCTCGAACAGGGCGGGGCGACGGGGATTTATGCTGCACTGCACAACAGCCATCGCGAATATGTGGCTTTGCTGCGCCTGCGTCAAGAACTTTTTGCAATGCAGCAAAAATGTTCTTCGGCAGCAACGAAACCGCAACAAATCAACGATTTAGGCGGCTTCCGGAGCCTTCTCAGGCGCAGCAAACGGGCGCCGGCAGAAGCGCGCGCAAGCATCGAGCCGGCGCAGCCCCTTGTCCAGTGACGCCATCGTGGCGGCCCGGTCCTCGCTCTCGTCGGTGAGCCAGACCCGCATCGCCGGCAGCCAGGCCGTCAGCAGTGCCTTGGTCCGCACGAGGCCCCGCAGCCCGGCGGAATCGAGCCCCGCCGCCTCCAGTGCCGCCGCCATCGAGGCGACGGCGCCGAAGCCGCTGCACACCGCCGCCAGCGGATCGCGGCTCTGTGCCTCGACCACCGCCGCGATGCCCTCGCGCCAGGGCGCGAGTGCGTCGAAACGCCGCATCAGCACTTCGAACAGCCGGTCGCGCGCCGGACCGTCGGGAACCGCACCGCCCGCGAGCATCGCGCGATCGGCTGCCTTGCGGATGCCATCGAGGATCGCGTGCCTGGTCGTGTAGCGCGCATAGAGGTCGGCCAGCGGCACGTCTGCCGCCGCCGCAACCGCAGCGAGCGTCAGCCGGTTCCAGCCCTGCTCGGCCGCGAGCCGCATCGCCGCATCGAGCACCGCATGGTCGCTTGCGCCCTTCGCTGCCGATGCGCCGCGCGACGCTTTCGCGCCGTTACCCCGTGTCGATTTCCTTGCCATGACTGCGCGCCTCCGTGGTCGGCCGTCGACCCCCTCGATATGGGGTGCCGTCAGCCGCAGGAAACCCGGTCAATCCGGCGATTTTATGTCGAGGATCGTGCCGCCGGTCAGCCGTTCGAGATCGCCCGGCTTGAGCGGAAAGACCGCGTTGGGCGTGCCGGCCGCGGCCCAGATCTCGCCGAGCGCCAGCAGGTCGCGGTCGATGAACACGACGGGCGGCGTCGCATGGCCGAGCGGCGGCACGCCGCCGATCGCGAAACCGGTGCGATGGCGCACGAACTCGGCATCGGCCCTGGCGAGCGGCTCGCCGAGCGCGGCGGCGACGCGACGCTCGTCGACGCGGTTGACGCCGCTCGCGATCACCAGCACCGGCCTGTCGGATTGCGGCGCGCGGAAGACCAGCGACTTCGCGATCTGCGCGACCGTGCAGCCGATCGCGGCATCGGCGACGGTGCGCGTGCCGGCCGGAAACTCGCGCACCCTGCCCGGATGGTTGCGCGCGTCGAGCGCATCCTGGATGCGCCGGGCGGCCTGCGGCAGTGCCATGGTTTCAGTCCGCCAGTTCGCGCGACCGGCGGGTGGCGGCGGCGATCGCCCGGGTCAGCAAGGGCTGCAGCGCGTCGTCGGCCATCAGGATCTTCAGCGCCTCGAGCGTGGTGCCGTTCGGGCTGGTGACGTTCTGGCGCAGCGTCGACGCGGGCTCGTCCGACAGGCGTGCCAGCTCGCCCGAGCCCGAGACGGTGACGCGCGCGAGCCGCATCGCGAGATCGGCCGGCAGGCCCGACGCCTCGCCCGCTTTCGCGAGACATTCGATCAGCAGGAACACGTAGGCCGGTCCGCCGCCCGAGACCGCCGTGACCGCATCGATCAGCCGCTCGTCGTCGACCCAGTGCACCTCGCCGACGGCCGAGAGCAGCGCCGTCGCAAGATCGCGGTCGTTTGCGTTGCACCGCGCGTTGGCGCAGCAGACGGTGATGCCCCGGCCGACCGCGGCCGGCGTGTTCGGCATCGAGCGCACGATCGCGATCCGGTCGCCGAGCCCGCGCTCGAAATAGCCGAGCGTCTTGCCGGCCGCGACCGAGAGGAAGAGCGTGCCCGGCACCGCGAAGCGCCGATAGGCGGGCAATGCGCCCGCCATCATCTGCGGCTTGACCGCGAGCACCACGACGCGCGGCCCGAACCCCGCCGGAATCGAATCCGGCGTTTCGTGAACGGCGATGCCCTGCTGCGCTTCGGCCGCCAGTGCGGCGCGGTTCGGTTCGACGACGACCGCGTCCCCGGGCGCGAGCCCGGCCCTGAGCCAGCCGCGCAGCATCGCGCCGCCCATCTTGCCGCCGCCGACCAGCAGCAGCGGCCCGGTCAGTTCGGTCATGCTTCCGTGTCGGATCAGGCCTCGCCGACGGTCTCCACCAGCGCGGCCGCCACCGCCTCCTTCGCACTCTTGCCGCCCCAGAGTACGAACTGGAAGGCGGGATAGAAACGATCGCATTCGGTGACGGCGGTATCGACGAGATCTTCGAGCTGCTCGGCGCTGACCCCGCCGACGCCGCGCACCAGCACGGTATGGCGGAACAGCGGCACCAGCTCGTCCGAACAGAGGTCGAAATGTCCGAGCCAGAGCTTCTCGTTGATGAGGCTCAACAGCTCGGCGGCGGCGACCCGCTTCTTTTCCGGCACCCGCAGGTCGAAGAGGCAGGAGAAGTACATGGCCGACAGGTCTTCCTGCCAGACGAAGAACAGCCTGAGTTCGCTCCAACGACCCGGAACCTCGACCACCATCTCGTCGTCCCCCGAGCGGTCGAACCGCCACTCGTTGGCATTCACGAGTTCTTCCAGCACGTCGATGGGATTGTTCCGGGGCTCCGTTCGTTCAGCCGCGTACATGGCCATGAACCGCCCTCCAGCCGGTGGGCCGATAACGGGCACCCGCCGCGCGGTGGGCCAACCTGTCGAGCCCCGACATCTAGCCCCTGTTCTGAATTCGGCCCACCAAAGCTAGCGTGCCGAAAACCCTCTCCGGGTTCAAGGAGAGAATTCTGAATGCGCTTCTGAAAGACGTTTTGCAGGCCCCGGATTCGACCGGCGATGCTTACCCGGTTACCGGTTCCGATTCGCCGGCGCCCATCGACGGAGCCGGGCGTCGCTCGGCGGCGACCAGCCGGGCTTCCAGAGCGGCGAGCTGCGCCTCCAGCCGGTTGAGCCGCTCCTGCATCGTCATCTGCTCGTCGCGCGCCTTCGCCGCCATCGCGCGCGCCACCTCGTATTCCTCGCGCGAGACGACTTCCATCTCGGCGAGGATGCGGGCGAACTGTTCCTTGAGCCGCGCCTCGACCTCGCGCTTCACGCCGGTGACGCCGGATAGCGCGCCGCTCGCGACGCGCGCCAGATCGTCGAGAATGCGGTTGTCGGTCTGCATCGTCGTCCTCCGCTTTCCTGTCACATTGTTCGCCGCGGGCGTCGTTGCAAGCGGCGGCGATCGCGTCAATCGGTCGCCGCAACGAAGCCGTCGACCAGCGCGTAGAATTCCTTCTCCAGCGAATTGTCCCAGAAATCCTCCCAGACATGGTTGGCGGCGATCACCATGTTCCGGCCCGGGATGATGTAGATGAACTGGCCGTTGACGCCGATCGCCGAATAGGCCGGTTCGTCGCCCGCAAACGTCCACCACTGGAAACCGTAGCCCAGCGGATAGCCGGGATAGAGCCGGCCGGGCTCGACCTGCTCCCCGTCCGGCACCGTCGCCGCGTCGACCCAGGCTTCCGGGAGCAGTTGCGCGCCGTTCCATTCGCCCCGGTGCAGCATAAAGAGACCGAAGCGCGCATAGTCGCGCAGCGTGGCGTTGACGCAGCAGAAGGCGATCTCGGTCGCGTCCTCGCCGCGCCCGTCGAGGCCCCAGCTGGCGTCGGATTCCATGCCGAGCGGGATCCAGATCTTCTCCGCCGCATAGTCCGAAAGGTTCCTGCCGGTGACGCTCGCGACCAGCCATCCGAGCGCCGCCGTGTCGACGCCCTTGTAGTTGAAATCGAAGTACGGGTCCTGCGTCCGTTCCATTTCGGCGACGTAGTCGTCGAGCCGCTTGGTCCGGTAATGCACGGTCTCGATCCAGATCCTGTAGCTGTCGGACGCCGACGAGGAATACTCCTCGATGAACCTAATGCCCGACGACATCTGCAGAACCGCCCTGATCGGCACGCCCTCGTAACCGGTGCCCGTCAGCTCGGGCACGTACTTGTCGATCGGATCGTCGACCGATTCGATCAGCCCGTCGTCGATGGCGAAGCCGACCAGCGTCGAGACGATCGACTTCGCGACCGACATCGACGTGAATTGCGAGGTCTCGTCGGCGCCGTGGCCGTAACGCTCGAACACGATCTCGTCGTCCTTGATTACGACAATCCCGACGGCCCGGGTGCGTTCGAAATACTCGTCGATCGTGCGCTGCCGGTCGCCGCGCCTGTAGGTCAACGCCCCGATCTGCTCGCCGTAGGCAAGCTCCGAAACCTCGCCGCCGCGCCGGATCGTGCGCACCGGATAGATCTCGTCCCAGTGCCGGTACGAACCGATCATGTACGGGTCGTTCCACATCGAATCGGCGGTTCCGACGGGATACTCGGCCGCTTCGTCCGCCGCCGCCGGCGATGCAAAGCCGGCCATCGCGGCCGCCAGCAGGATGGCCCCGAGACCCCATTGCGACGCCCGTATCGCACCCATCGTTTCCGCGCTCCGTTGCCTTGAGCGGCGCCCGGCCCGACCGGCGACAATCGCGGTCGTCTGTTGCCGGGCGCGCCGTTTCCCGGTAAGCATCCTAGCGATGCCGCCGCTGCTGATCGACTACCCGCAAATCGACCCGGTCCTGTTCGAGATCGGTCCGCTCGCCATTCGCTGGTATGCACTCGCCTATATCGTCGGGCTGATCCTCGGCTGGCGCTATTGCGTCTGGCTGGCATCGAAACCGCCGCTCGCGCTCGCGCGCGTGCTGTTCGACGATTTCCTGGTCTGGGCGATCGTCGGCGTACTGCTCGGCGGCCGTCTCGGCTACGTCCTGTTCTACAAGCCGCTCTTCTATCTCGGGAACCCGTTGCAGATCCCGATGATCTGGGAAGGCGGCATGTCGTTCCACGGCGGCATGATCGGCGTCATCCTCGCGCTCTATTTCTATACCCGCAGGCGCAACGTGCCGTTCTTCCCGATGATGGACGTGGTGGCGGTGGCGGGACCGATCGGCCTGTTTTTCGGCCGCATCGCCAATTTCATCAATGGCGAGCTTTACGGCCGCGCGACCGACGTGTCGTGGGCGATGATCTTCCCGAACGACCCGAGCCAGACGCCGCGCCATCCGAGCCAGCTCTACGAGGCGGCGCTGGAAGGCCTCGTCCTGTTCGTCGTGCTCCATGTCGCGGCGCGCAGCGCCGGTGCGCGCCTGAAATACGGCTGGCTCAGCGGCATGTTCCTCGTCGGCTATTCGCTCTCGCGCATCTTTGTCGAGTTCTTCCGCCAGCCGGATGCGCAACTCGGCTATCTCGCCGGTGCCGTCACCATGGGCCAGTTGCTCTCGCTGCCGATGCTGGCGCTCGGCATCTGGCTGATGGCGCGCGCCAAGCCGGTGCCGACGCCCTGACTGTGACCGGATCGGCCTCTGCGCTCGCCGATCTTCTGGCGCGTCGCATTCGCCTCGGCGGTCCGATCAGCGTTGCCGACTATATGCGCGAGACGCTCGGTCACCCGACGCACGGCTATTACGCGACGCGCGATCCGCTCGGCGCCGCCGGCGATTTCATCACCGCGCCCGAGATCAGCCAGATGTTCGGCGAGCTCGTCGGGCTCTGGCTGCTCTTCAACTGGCTGGGCGCCGGCAGCCCCGATCCGTTCAACCTGGTGGAGCTCGGGCCCGGCCGCGGCACGCTGATGGCGGATGCCCTGCGCGCGGCGCGCGTGCGCCCGGCCTTCCTCGAAGCGATGCGCCTCCATCTGGTCGAGACCAGCCCGGTGCTGCGCGACCGCCAGCAGGAGACGCTGTTGCCGGCGACCGCCGGTCTCGAGCCGCCGCAATGGCACGAGGCGCTGGCCGACGTGCCCGACGGACCGCTCCTCTTCGTCGCCAACGAGCTCTTCGACGCGCTGCCGGTGCATCAATTCGAGCGCAGCGACGCCGGCTGGCGCGAACGTGCGGTCGGGCTCGATGCGAAAGGCGCGCCGGCCTGGTGCCATGTGCCGCCGGGCAGCGCCTTCGCCCTGATCGACCCCGGCATGCATGCGCTGCCGCCCGGCAGCATCGTCGAAGTCTCGCCGGCCGCGATCGCGCTCGCCGGCGAGATCGGCCGGCGCATCGCCGACGGCGGCGGTGCGGCGCTGATCGTCGATTACGGCAGCGCGCGGCCGACCGGCCGGCCGACCCTGCAGGCGGTGCGCGGCCACCGGCGGCACGATCCGCTCGAAGCGCCGGGTGCGGCCGACCTGACCGCCCATGTCGATTTCGGCGCGCTCGCACGGGCCGCCGGCGAAACCGGCGCCGCCGTCTGGGGGCCGGTTGCGCAGCGCGACCTGCTGCAACGGCTCGGCATCCGCGAACGCGCGAACCAGCTCGCCGCGGAAGCGACGCCGGCGCAGGCCGCCGATATCGATGCCGCGCTCGCCCGCTTGCTGGACGAGAACGGGATGGGCAGTTTGTTCCAGGCGCTGGCGATCACGGGCGGCGACACGCCGCCGCCGGGCTTCGCCGGTTGAACCGGAACCGCTTATGACCGAAGCGATCGAACTCGAGATCCTGAAACGCCTGCCGAAGCTGCGGCACGGATTCATGACGCGCGCGGGCGGCGTCAGCGACGGCGTCTACGCCTCGCTCAATTGCGGCTACGGCTCGAACGACGAGACGGCGCGCGTCGCCGAGAACCGCAGGCGCGCGGCCGCACGGCTCGGCCTGCCGGGGGCGGCGCTCGTCACCGTCTATCAGACGCATTCGACGCGCGTTGCCGAGGTTGCGGCGCCGCATGCGCCGACGGGCGCGCCGGAGGTCGATGCGATGGTGACCGACCGGCCCGGCATCGCGCTCGGCATCCTGACCGCCGACTGCGCGCCGGTGCTGCTCGCCGATGTCGAGTCGCGCGTCGTCGGTGCCGCGCACGCCGGCTGGCGCGGCGCCGTCTCCGGCATCGTCGAGGAGACGATCGAGGCGATGGAGCGCAAGGGCGCCAGGCGCACGCGCATCCTCGCCGCCATCGGCCCCTGCATCGGTCGCGAATCCTATGAAGTGGGGCCGGAGTTTCCGGCGCCGTTCGTCGCGCAGGATGCGGCCAACGCGCGCTTCTTCCGCCCGGCGGCCCGCGCGGGCCATTTCATGTTCGACCTGGCGTCCTATGTCGAGGCGCGCACCCGCGCCGCCGGCGTCGCCGATGTCGAGCGCGCGCGCGCCGACACCTGCGCCGACGCGGAACGGTTCTTCTCCTATCGCCGCACCACGCAGCAGGGCTTGCGCGATTACGGGCGGCTGGTCTCGCTGATTGCACTGGAGGATTGACGATGGCGCTGCATTTCACCCGCGAGGAACTCTCGCAGCGCCGCGCCCGCGCGACGCAGTCGATGGTCCGGCGCGGGCTCGACGGGCTGCTGATGTTCCGGCAGGAGAGCATGTATTACCTGACCGGCTACGACACGTTCGGCTTCGTGTTCTTCCAATGCCTCTATCTCGGCGCCGACGGCAGGCTGATGCTGCTGACGCGGGCGCCGGACCTTCTGCAGGCGCGCCATACCTCGATGATCGAGGACATCAGGATCTGGGTCGATGCGCCCGACGCCAGCCCGGCAAGCGAACTGAAGAACATCCTCGATTCCTTCGGTCTCAAAGGGAAAAAACTCGGCGTCGAATACGAGGCCTACGGGCTCACCGCGCGCAATGGCATGCGGCTCAATGCGGCCCTCGACGGGTTTTGCCGGCTCGAGGACGCGTCCGACCTGGTGAGCCGGCTGCGGCTCGTGAAGAGCCCGGCCGAGCTCGTCTATGTGCGTCGCGCCGCCGAGCTGGGCGATGCGGCGCTCGCCGCCGCCGAGCGTCACACCGGCGCCGGCGCCTTCGAGGGCGACATCATGGCCGCGATGCAGGGCGCCGTGATCAGCGGCGGCGGCGACGATCCCGCCAACGGAAACATCATCGGCTCCGGCCCGGATGCGCTGCTCTGCCGCTATTTCAGCGGCCGGCGCCATCTCGATCCGGTCGACCAGCTCACGCTGGAATTCGCCGGCGTCTATCGCCACTACCATGCCTGCCTGATGCGCACGATCCCGGTCGGCAAGGTGCCGGAGCAGCAGCGCGAGATGCACAAGGTCGCGGTCGACGCGCTGCACGCCTCCGAAGCCGCGCTCAGGCCCGGCCGGCCGATCGGCGAAGTGTTCGACGCCTACGCGCGGGTCTGCGACGAGGCCGGCTATCGTTCGGCCCGCATGAACGCCACCGGCTACAGTCTCGGCGCCACCTTCGCGCCCAACTGGATGGACTGGCCGATGTTCTATCACGGCAATCCGGAACCGGCGGCGCCGGGCATGGTGTTCTTCATCCACATCATCATCTTCGATGCGGATGCCGGCATGGCGATGACGCACGGCCGCACCTCGCTGGTGACCGAGCGCGGCGCCGAACCGCTCTCCAAGGCCTCGCTGGACCTGGTGGTGAAGTAGAGCGGCGAGGCCGCGCGTCATGCCGCATCTGATCGCCTTTCTGGGCGCCTGCGCGATCGGCCTGCTGGTCCTCATCCTGATCTGAAATCGTTCGCGATTTCAGGGCGTTAACGCGACCCGGCGCGCGTTTACAGCCTTATGACGCTCTGTTATGGTCCGCGCGCCTTGAGCGCGGGGGGCGTCGCCCAAGGGGGAAAAGCAGCATGAAAATCCTCACCGGCAACAGCAACCGGCCGTTGGCCGAAGCGATCTCGGCCTATCTCAACCTGCCGCTCACCTCGGCAAGCGTGCGGCGTTTCTCCGACATGGAAGTGTTCGTCGAGATCAACGAGAACGTCCGCGGCGAGGACGTGTTCGTGATCCAGTCGACGTCGTTTCCCGCCAACGACAATCTGATGGAGCTGCTGGTCTGCCTCGATGCGCTGAAGCGCGGCTCGGCGCGGCGCACGACGGCGGTCATCCCCTACTACGGCTATGCGCGACAGGACCGGAAGTCGGGCCCGCGCACGCCGATCTCGGCCAAGCTGGTCGCCAACCTCATCACGATCGCCGGCGCCGACCGCGTTCTCACGCTCGACCTGCATGCCGGCCAGATCCAGGGTTTCTTCGACATCCCGACCGACAATCTCTACGCCGCGCCGGTCCTGACCAAGGACATCGAGCGCAAGTTCGGTCGCGGCGATCTCGTGATCGTGTCGCCCGACGTCGGCGGCGTGCTGCGCGCCCGCGCGATCGCACGGCGCCTCGATGCCGATCTCGCGATCATCGACAAAAGGCGCGAGCGCGCCGGCGTATCGGAAGTCATGAACATCATCGGCGACATCGCCGGCCGGCGCTGCGTGCTGGTGGACGACATCGTCGATTCGGCCGGTACGCTTTGCAACGCCGCGGTCGCCCTCAGGGATGCCGGCGCCAAGTCGGTTTCGGCCTATGTGACGCACGGCGTGCTCTCGGGCGGCGCCGTCGCGCGCGTCTCGGCCTCGCCGCTGGAGGAGCTCGTCATCACCGACAGCATCATGGCGACCGAGGCGGTCCGCGTGTCGCAAAACGTCCGGCAGTTGACAATTGCCCCCCTGATGGCGGAAGCCATGCGCCGCATCAGCGAGGAGCGCTCGGTCTCGAGCCTGTTCGACTGACGAAAAATTCAACGAAATCCTGGACTTGCCGAAAGTCGGCGGGTCCGGTGGCGGGCGTGGGCACCCCTGGAGGCCGCGCCCCGATGCAATCCGGTGCCCGAGGAGCAGAGATTATGGCCGAGGTTCAAAGCCTGAAAGTGTCGCCGAGAGAGCGGGCCGGAAAGGGGGCCGCCCGCGCCGCCCGGCGAGCGGGACTGGTTCCCGCCGTTGTCTATGGCAACAAGCAGCCCCCCGCTTTGGTCACGCTCGAACCGAAAGAACTGGTTCGCCAGATCAGCAGGTCGGCCTACTACGTGACGCTGTTCGACATCGATGTCGGCGGCAAGAAGGAGCGCGTGATTCCGCGCGACGTGCAGTTCGATCCGGTCACCGACCGGCCGATCCATGCCGACTTCATGCGCGTCAACGCCAACACGAAGCTGACCGTCGATGTGCCGGTGCATTTCCGCAACCACGATGCCGCACCGGGCATCAAGCGCGGCGGCGTGCTGAACATCGTGCGCCACGAGGTCGAGCTGGTCTGCTCGCCGGAGAACATTCCGCAGTCGATCGACATCGACCTGACCGGCCTCGACATCGGCGACGGCGTACACATCAGCATGGTGACGCTGCCCGAGGGCGTGCGACCGTACATCACCGATCGCGACTTCACGATCGCCACCGTCGCGGCGCCGAGCGCGATCCGCATGGAGGCGCAGGAAGCCGCCGAGGCGGCAGCCGCGGCGGCGGCCGCGGCGGCGGAAGCCGAGGGCGCCGTTACGGTCGAGGGCGAAACGGTCGAGGGCGCGGCGCCGAAGGAAGGCGAAGCGGCCCCGGCGGCCGGTGCGGCCGGCGCCGCTGCCGGTGCGCCCGCCGCCGGTGCCAAGCCGGCGGCCGGCGGCAAGAAGGACAAGTAAGTCCGTTTTCGACGCGCATCCGCGCAACCGGGAGATGCCGACGCCATGCGTCTGTTGGTCGGCCTCGGCAATCCCGGCTCGCGCTATGCGGCCAATCGGCACAATGTCGGCTTCTTGGCCGTCGACGCGATCGCGCGCCGCTACGGGTTCGGCAGCCGCCGCGCGCGCTTCCAGTCTGAGGTTTTCGACGGCCAGATCGAGGGCATGAAGTTCGTCGCGCTCAAGCCGCAGACTTTCATGAACGTGTCGGGCAATGCGGTCCTGCCCGCGCTGCAGTTCTACAAGCTGCTTCCGTCCGACATCGTGGTGCTGCACGACGAGATCGACCTGCCGCTCGGGCGCGTGCGGGTGAAGCGCGGCGGCGGCGCCGCCGGCCATAACGGCCTGCGCAGCATCGACGATGCGATCGGGCCCGATTACTGGCGCATCCGCATCGGCGTCGGCCGGCCCGAGGGCGCGACGCGCGTCAAAAGCCACGTGCTGGAAAATTTTTCGGTCGAGGAACTGACCGGGGTCGGGCGCGTGATCGAAGCGATCGCCGAGTGCTTCCCGCTGATGGCGGCGGGCGATGCCGACCGGTTCCGCAGCAAGGTCGATGTCACGCTCAACCCGCCGCCGCCCAAGCCGCCGCGACCGGAGACGCCGGCCGATGAAAGCTGAGCGGCGCGCTCAGCCGCCGACGGGCCGCGGCTGGCTGTCGGCGCGCTGGAGCAAGAGCTGCTGCTGGAGCAGCACTTTCTTGAGCGGATGGCCGGTCGGCAGCGTCGAGACCGGCAGTTCACCCAGCAGCGCGCGCGCATCGTCGAACCGCTCGAGGCGGCGCAGCAGCTCGACGCGGAGCGCCTGCACCTGCCACCATTTTTCCGGATCGCTGGCGAGATCCTCGAGCGAGGCCGTGTACCAGTCGAGCGACTGCGCCAGATACTCGGGACTGCGCACCGTATCGCTCTCGTAGAGCCACGAGGCCTCGAGATAGAAATGCGCGATCGCGATGCGCGGCTCGCCGAGCTGCTCGGCGAGATAGGCCGCGACCGAGTATTCGTTGCCGGTGCGCACCCGCTTGCGGAACTCCGAGGTATCGACGATCTCCTGCGCCAGCGCGATCTCTTCGGGCGTGAAGTCGCGGCGATAGACGACGAAGCCGCTGGTCGGACAGACCGGCAGCGGGATCGGCTCGACCGAGGCGCCGAGCCGGCGCGTATCGAGCCGCTGGCCCTGCGACTCGGCATTGACGCCGACGATCGCCGTGAAAATCTCGCCGTCGATCGGACAGGTCAGCTGGTCGAGCATCACGTCGGCCGGCTCGTTCGAGGCCGCGCGCGCCACGCCGCCCGCGCCGAGCGGGGCTGCGAGCAGCAGCGACAGGACGACAGCGAAAATCGGACGCATGAACGGGTTCCGGTGCAGGGCGCAGGCGCAAGCGCCGCAACCTTAGCCGAGAAGACGCCAGCGAGGCGAGCCTGAACCCGCGAGAGGCGAGCCCCGCCCCGCCCTCGCCCGCCGCGGGACCGAATTCGCCTCTATTGCGCGCTGCTGTCCCGTGCCGCGACGAGCTGGGTCTGGCGTTCGATCATCGGCCGGAAATCCTCCGGTGCGCCCGTCATGTCGGTTGCCTCGAGCAGCCGGTCGGCCTCCTCGAACCGGCCGAGCCGGCGATGGATCTCGATCTGCATCCATCGGGCGATCCACCAGTCGCGCGATCCGGCCGAGGTTGCGCGCTCGGCCAGCACGAACCGCTCGAAGGCGAGCGAAAGATAGCGCTCGCTGCGCGCACGGTCGCTCTCCTCGTCCGCCCAGGCCGCATAGAGATACATCCAGTGCGTCTCCGCCGGCGGCGTTCCCATGCGCTCCGCGAGGTAGCCTGCCATGAACCAGTCGCCGTTCTCGGCGCGCAACGTCCTGTATTCGTCCGACGCGACGATCGCGCGCAGCCGGACGAGCTCGGCCTCGGTGAAGCCTTCCTGGTAGAGCACGAAGCCGTTCGACCGGCAGACCGCGATCGGCGGCGGGCTCAGCAGCGCGCCGACCGGCCGAAAATCGAGCCGCGTGTCGAAGACGGTGTAGGACGTCACGACGGTCCGCCGGGATGTCGTGCCGTCGAGCGGACAAATGAAATCCTCCTCGACGGTCGTGAGCGAGAGGGCGGTTGCCGGCGGCAGCAGGATGGCGCCGGCGAGCAGCAGGGCAGCGAGCGTGCGGCGCTTCGATGGATGGGCGTTCATGCGATCTCCCTGGCCGCGTCGCGCGGCCGGCGGATGGATGATTGACCGCCAGTCGAGCGGCCCAAGGTGGTTTTTCTTGGGCCGAAGCGGGGCAATGAAGCGCGCCCGGCGCCGCAACGATTGACGTTTTCGCCCGCGGCCGGTAATGGCCTCGCGGCAAAGCGCCACCAGACGGATTCCGGACAGACATGGGATTTACCTGCGGCATCGTCGGATTGCCGAATGTCGGCAAATCGACGCTCTTCAACGCGCTCACGGAAACCGCGGCGGCGGCGGCCGAGAATTATCCGTTCTGCACCATCGAGCCGAATGTCGGCCGGGTGCCGGTGCCAGATCCGCGCCTCGACCGCATCGCGTCGATCGCGAAATCCGCCAAGGCGATCGCGACGCAGCTCGAATTCGTCGACATCGCCGGGCTGGTGCGCGGCGCCTCCAAGGGCGAAGGGCTCGGCAACCAGTTCCTCGGCCATATCCGCGAGGTCGATGCGATCGTCCATGTGCTGCGCTGTTTCGAGGGCGAGGTCACGCACGTCGAGGGCTCGGTCGATCCGCTGCGCGATGTCGAGACGGTCGATACCGAGCTGATGCTGGCCGACCTCGACAGCCTCGAGCGGCGCACCGATGCGCTGGTCAAGAAGGCGCGCGGCGCCGACAAGGAATCGAAGGCGACGCTCGCCGTGGTCGAGAAGGCGCTGGCGGCTTTGCGCAACGGCAAACCGGCGCGCCGTGTCGCCGTGAGCGACGAAGAGCGGCCGCTCCTGCGCTCGCTGCAGCTATTGACCGCCAAGCCGGTGCTGTTCTGCTGCAATGTCGAGGAGGCGAACGCCGCGAAGGGCAACGCGCTCTCGGAGAAGGTTGCAGTCCATGCAAAGAAGGAAGGCAGCGAAGCGGTGGTGATCTCGGCCGCGATCGAGGCCGAGGTCGCGCAGCTGCGCGATCCGGTCGAGCGCACGGAGTTTCTGGGAAGTCTCGGGCTCACGGAGACCGGGCTCGCCCGCGTGATCCGCGCCGGCTATCGCCTGCTCGACCTGATCACCTTCTTCACGGCAGGACCGAAGGAATCGCGCGCCTGGACGGTGCGACGCGGCGCCAGGGCACCCGAGGCGGCCAGCGTCATCCACACCGATTTCGAACGCGGCTTCATCCGCGCCGAGACGATTGCCTACGACGATTTCATCGCCTGCAACGGCGAGCAGGGCGCCAAGGACAAGGAGCTCATGCGCGCCGAGGGCAAGGACTATCTCGTCCGCGACGGCGACATCTTCCATTTCCGATTCAATGTGTGAGTGAGAGAATCGATTTAGAATCCATCCGATCTAGTCGAGTGTTCGAAGCTGCGGCAGATACGGCACGAGCGTATCACGAAGCATTGCAACTTCGACTATACCCGCTTCGCGCAAAGTCTTCAGCAGCTGCTTGAGTCGTCCCTCAAAATCGTAGACTGGCCTATAAGTCTCTAACATCTTCGTTAAGATCGCAAATACATCATTCGGCTCTGCGTCGGCGAATCGCACTAGCTGTTCAATGAAAAAATCCGCCGAATGATCTGACGCTATGTGTGGCGCCACAGCCAGTAAAAGATCGCGCTCCCTTTCTGAAATGTTATCGATGTAAACAGCAAGAAGACCTAACTTTGCTAACAACAGAGTTGGAGCGGCAATCTCGGGAGTCAAACATGCGGCCCAGAACTCTAAGATCCGATTTTTTTGCTCAGGCTCAAGATTCTGATTACTTAGACTCCAGTAAAATTGGGCGACTATTCCGAGATCTTCGGTGCGGATTCTTACAAGAAGTTGGCTGAAAAGTTCACCGTGTAGAGGCTCGTCTCCCCAAAGGTAGCCTAGGGAAAGGCGCTGCAACAGTTTTTCACGCGTCTGGGTTCCACTCCGCGCATGCCGCAATGCCCAAGCGAATATCCCGTTCGAACTTAGAAGCTGATGAATTTCTAAAGTTGCATTCGCAAATGCTAGCCCGCCGAGTGCCGATAGACAATTTGAAGGGCTTTCAACTGGAAAGATGCGCTTGAAATTTCTTTTGCGCCAATCCGAACTCATATAGCCGACTTGAGGCAGGTAAGCTCCCATCAATGTTGAAAACTCAAAGTTTTGCCCAAGACAAAGAGCCAGTTCTTGTTCGAACGTTGGCTCCATATCCATCCATTCAATCGTGTGACTGCCCTGTGTTTGATCAGCGACTCGGCACACGCGCAACGCATGAATTATAAGGGCTTCAACCGCCTTTCCATTCTGCGAGTTAATCGCGGCAGTCATGGGATCTTCCGCTAATTCTTGTTGCGGCCCCTCAACGTTTCCAGGCGATCCAGGCCGCTGCTTCCCCTCGGCTAGAAGAAGTTGAATTAGCGCCCATCCTCTTGGCAGCAATGTAGAAGGGTAGGCCTTCTTGTCGGACCGTGTTCCAGCTCGTAGGAAATCAGATACCAGTGCGACGAACCACAATCGCGTAGGGCGCAGATCATCCGTTTCCTCTAAAGGCGCCTCCCAAAATGCCCTATTCATTAAGACGGCTTCAAAAAAATCAAAGAGAGCGGGCCAGCCCCTATTCCATTGCTCGGTTACACTATCGTCCTTTTCGGCATCCCAGACTTTCTTAAATCCTTCAATGATCCCGTACTGGTAGGCGATCTTTGCGTTCCTAAATTCAGGCAGCGCAGGCCAGAATCGCATCGGATCAATAACGACAGCCTCAGCAACTGCATCCACGAGGGAGCGAATGGTCGGTCCCTTCCATGATCTCGTTTCCTGAAAACCGTTCAGTAAATCAACTATGTTTCCGCCACGCACCGCTTGAATTAGTTCGGGTGGAGAATACGGCGAGGGACCTCCACCCCATCCAACTTCCATATAAACATCAAAACTGGGATGTTCGCGTGTTGGCACGCCGACGTTGGATGTTAGGTCCGCGTACCAAGCGTCGGCCTCCGCGCTTCCTTTCTGAACAATTGCGCTAAGCCAACGTACCTGAAGAATCTTTCGACCAAGCTCATCCTCCTCGCCCTGATGGGGAATGATTCGAATCGTTTCTACGGTCCTCCTTTTCAATTCAGACGAGATGCCCGCAAACTGTGTAGCTAGCAGCACGTAAAGCTCGTGGAGAGCATCGCTTGTGAGCCACAATGGCCGAAGAACTTGGTCATAAAGATGCTTTAGTTGTTCAAAGCGCGAGTTGATCGCATGCACGCTAATTCGGCGGAGCAGTGAGCAGTCATCCTCTAGAAGTGCGGCAACATGCGTCGCTGCATTTGCAGGATCCGAATCAATCCACCCAATCAGTGCATCCCGATACCCTTCCACAAGAGCATTCGATAGATGATCCCAATCATGATTCTGTTCGTGATCTTCGATTGCGGGGCGAAGAAGGTCGCTACGTCGCGAATATGGGTCACTAGCCGTAAGTTTGCGCAACGCCGCCTCAAAAGGTCGTAACGCCTCCCTATGCGCAGCTGCGCCCAACTTTTGTGACACCGCATTCGCAATCTTGTGCAGCCAATAGTCACTAATTTTTGACTTGAACTCGCGATTCCCAGAGGCATCGCCTCTTTCTTTGGGCTCAACAACAGTAAGGTGCGCAAGGATCCGACAAGCTAAGCTTGCGGTTACTGCACCCGCATCAGCAAGACGGACCAGAACCCCATCTGCGAACGCAGCGCCCGCTAGAGATTGGTCGAACCGTGTATCGAGCCAAATAGGGACGAGATCGACAACTTCGTCGGTTATTGCTTCAGGAGGCACCAGCGAAAGGATTTCAATGAATGCATGAGACGTATAGTAGTTATCGCGCGCACTCTCACCATTCCGAATTGCCTCCGAAATTGACTGGACGACACCCAGGACTTTCTTCGCAAGCTCAACATCGCTAGCGCTCGCAGAGTGCTTAGCAACGGCCTTCAAGTAGTCGAGCGCGCTCCAGTAGGGGATTCGAAATTGCCCTGGGGAGTCACCTTCAATTGGCGGCGGATTTTGATCGGGCGAAAACATGCCGTTGTCGTGGAGCAGATCAAAATACTCCCAGAAATCTTTTTTTGCGATTACGATCTGGAACCCACGGTGGGCCATTAGCGGCCCCTCTTTCATGAGTCGAATCGCGCTACGAAGCTTTTCGCTTTCTCTAATCGTCACCGAGTAGATCCTCCAACAACTTCAAATTGGCGATTTGACTTGGAGTCGTTGCAATCATCTTTTCAGCATAGCTTTCGAGAACGTCGATGAGCTGGTCCCAATCCTTGTTATCTTTGAGGTAGGGCAAGAACTCGATACCAAACTCCGCGTAGTATTTGGATAGGCTTTGTGCGACTTGCTGCTCGTGCGAAAAGAGCCCGTAGAGTATGTAATGTCGAGCGCCTTCGTTATTTGGCGGACGTCCAGCCTTCTGAATTACGTACTCAAGAATTTCCAGTTCTTCGAGGCCGTACCCTACAAACAAGACGTTCTTACTTCTGAATAGAACAGACAGAAATGTAAGAACTTTGTTTTCAATTCCACTAGACACCGTTAGGCGATCATTCGCGTAGTGACGGAGATAATCTCTTGTCGTCACGATCATCCTATCCGGGTCAAGAATCGAACCATGGAGATGAACAACTGTACTCTGACCTTCACTTAGGATTGCAGGTATGAACTCGGCAACTTGATGAATTACTCGGCGCTCTAGAGTTTTTGGCTGAGATTCATCCTCACCTGAGGGCAACGAAATGGATAGCATCTCCCTATCAAGCCATTGGTCATAGTTTGTGGTGACAAAGGTCTTGGCTAACTTTGACAGCGCGCAATAGACTCGTCTTCCGCGTTCACTTGCCGGTGGCGCGCCTTTGTCTTCGTATATGGCCTTCGCGAAATCAATTTTCTGGTTATGTTCAGTCGCAAGCTGGCGCGCGATCGATAATTTGACTCGCGGAGCCAACTGCGCGATCTGCGCAAGCTGTGCGTGTGAAATGCATCCGGATGACGCGAGGGATCGAAGGGCGTTGTCGGCAAATGACACCCAACTCGAACAGCCGGCCAACCGCGAAACCCCGGCACCAATGAATGGTACGAGATTTCCTAGTAGGGCGGCTTCGCGCAGCCCTTCAGGCAACTTTGGAATTGGTCGGATTTCGTCAAACACCGAGTCACGCCTACGCCAAATGCTTAGGGCATCGCGTGAATATAGATGTGATTCGCAATCCTTTCGAGTGGCTTGGTTCGGGGAATGGAGGTCTCGCAGATCGCCAGATTAGGCGCCGCGATGACGAGTTGAGAGAATGCGCGCAAGCGCAATTGCCGCTTCTGAAATAAGAAACGGGCGGTGCGTCAGGGGGGCCGCGCACCGCCCGTCTTCAGCGGACAGCCGCCTGGGGCGGACGCTGCCGCTTCAACGACCGTCGCCCACTCCCCGCAAAGGGGGAATCAATGGACCGCCGGTCGTCGATCGGATTCAGGCCGCAGCCTGACCCGTCAGCGTGTCACGCGGCGACAGAAGCCAGCGTGTCGTCCAGCGCGACCTCGCCGTCGAGCACCGCGGCGACCGCATGCACAACCGCCGCGATCCGCACCGCGGCCTGGATCTGCTCGGCGGTGACGCCGTGCTTCTTCAGCTCGCGCTCGTGCGCATCGATGCACATGCCGCAGCCGTTGACCGCCGAAACCGCGAGCGACCAGAGCTCGAAATCGACCTTCTCGACGCCGGGATTGGCGATCGCATTCATGCGCAGCCGCGCCGGCAGCTTGCCGTACTCCTCGTTCGAGGACAGGTGCACGAAGCGGTAATAGATGTTGTTCATGCCCATCAGCGCGGCGGCCGTCTTGGCGGCGCGCGCGGCCTCCGGCGTCAGATGCGCGCCAACCTCGGCGGCGATCGCCGAGATCACCTGCGGGTTGCGCGAAGCCAGCGCCGCGGCGAGGAACGTGCCGGCGCGCTTCTGCGGGTCGAGCACGGCTTCGGAGGCCAGCGACGAGAGGTTAAGCTTCAGGTCCTTGGCGTAGTCCGGCAGGGCGGACTTGAGTGTTTCGAGCGACATGATGTTTTCTCCAGGTCTGCGGGCCGGCCGCCGACGCCTCGCGAACGAGACGCCGGCGACCGCTCCCGCGGCAGTTTCCTCAGGCGGCCTTCAGGACGTCGTCGCCCTTCTGCCAGTTGCAGGGGCAGAGCTCGTCCGTCTGCAGCGCATCGAGCACCCGCAGCACTTCCTGCGGATTGCGGCCGACGCTGAGGTCGTTGACCGACACGAACCGGATCACGCCCTCGGGGTCGACGATGAACGTCGCGCGCAGGCAGACGCCCTCGTTGACGTCGAGAATGCCGAGCGCGGTCGAAAGCTCCCGCTTGATGTCCGCGAGCATCGCGAACGGCAGGTCCTTCAGGTCGGCGTGATTCTGCCGCCAGGCGAGATGGACGAACTCGCTGTCCGTCGAGACGCCGTAGACGACCGCGTCGCGATCGGCGAACTCGCCGTTGAGCTTGCCGAAGGCGGCAATCTCGGTCGGGCAGACGAAGGTGAAGTCCTTGGGCCAGAAGAAGACGATCTTCCACTTGCCCTGGTCGCTGTCGTTCGTCACCTGCGTGAAGGCGGATTTCGGATCGGTCGAGACGACCGACTTGAGATCGAAGGCCGGAAATTTCTGGCCGACAGTGAGCATGATGGTTCCCTCCTGGGATGTTGGTTGCCGCGAGCCGGGGCCGGCACCCCGTTCGACGCGAGCGGGATGGCCGGCGGGAGACATCGTTCTCTTGGGCGATCGACGTGCCTCGCCGCCCCGGTTCGCCTGTCTCTTGACGCCAAAGATGGGCTGTCCCATTTAATCGATCCAATGAATGCTTCTGATGCTACCAATCGAATGGATCGATGAATAATCTGCCCAGCGTGCAGCAGCTCCGGTACCTGGTTTCTGTCGCGGATTCCGGCCATTTCGGCCGCGCCGCCGAGGCCTGCAACGTTACCCAGTCGACCCTCTCCGCCGGCATCAAGGAGCTGGAAGAGCGGCTCGGCGCGGTCCTGGTCGAACGGCGCGGCCGACGCAGCCTGCTGACGCCGCTCGGCGAGGCGACGGTGCGGCGCGCGCGTCTGCTGCTGGAGGACGTTTCGGCGCTGGTCGATGCGGCGCGCTCGGCGCGCGAACCGCTGACCGGCAGCTTGCGGCTCGGCGTCATCCCGACCGTCAGCCCCTATCTGCTGCCGCGCATCCTGCCTTCGCTGCGCGAACGCCATCCGAAGCTGCGGCTCTATCTGACCGAGGACCAGACGCTGCGGCTGGTCGACCGGCTCGAGGAGGGCAAGCTCGACCTGCTGCTGCTCGCGCTGCCGTTCGAACTGCCGGGGCTGGAGACGATGCCGCTTTTCGACGATGCGTTCCTGTTCGCCTGCCGCGCCGATCACGCGCTCGCCGCAACGAAGCCGCTGCCGCTCGACAGGCTCGGCGAGGAGCCGCTGCTGCTGCTCGAGGACGGGCATTGTCTCGCCGACCAGGCCCTCGCCGCCTGCAGGCTCGCCGACCGTCGCCACCGGGCGCCATTCGCGGCGACCAGCCTGCCGACGCTGATCCAGATGGTCGACAACGGCATCGGCGTGACCTTGCTGCCGGCGCTCGCGATCGCCGGCGGCGCGACCGAGGGCACCGGCATCCGTCTGCGCCCGCTCGAAGGACGGCCGGTGCCCGGCCGGACGATCGCACTGGCCTGGCGGGGCAGCAGCCCGCGCGCCGCCGAGTTCCGGCTGTTCGGAACTGCGATTCGCGATCTCGCCGGCGGCGCGGTTACCGCCGACAAACCGGAAAAATCCGCGACGGCGCTGCGCCACGCGAAAAAATGACGACGGTTACCTGAACGAACCTACTTGTCGCATGAAACCGGCGGGGCGACATGGCCGCGGAACCGGCCGGCGTGCCGGCTTTTCCGATCACAGTCGCAACACCACGCATCAAGGGGTGACCTCATGAAGCTCTATTACAGTCCCGGCGCCTGCTCGCTCTCGCCGCACATCGTTCTGCAGGAAGCCGGTATCGACGCCACGCTGGTGCCGGTCGATCTCGGCGCGCACAAGGCCGGCAACGGCAAGGATTATTACGAGATCAATCCGAAAGGCTACGTGCCGCTGCTGGAACTCGACGACGGCCAGCGCCTGACCGAGGGTCCGGCGATCGTGCAGTACATCGCCGACCAGAAGCCGGAGAAGAACCTCGTGCCGAAACCGGGCACCATGGAGCGCTACCGGCTGCAGGAGTGGCTCAATTTCATCACCTCGGAACTGCACAAGGGTTTCAGCCCGCTCTTCAACAAGGACTTCCCGGCCGACGGCAAGGCGATCGTGCAGCAGAAGCTGCTCGACCGGCTCGCCTATGTCGACCGTCAACTCGCCGGCAAAGACTATCTGATGGGCAGGAACTTCACGGTCGCCGATGCGTACCTGTTCACCGTCGCCGGCTGGGCGCCCTATCTGAAAGTGGACACCAGCCATCTCAAGAATCTTGGCGCCTTCATGACGCGCATGGCGGCCCGCCCCGCGGTGCAGGCGGCCATGAAGGCCGAGAAGCTGAAGGCGGCCTGACGTTCGGGCGTTCGACGGTTTCCTGCGATGGGGTCGCCCGACGGGCGGCCCCTTTTCGTTTCGGTTAGAATGGCAGCCATGACGCGACACCCGACATATCCGGCATGACACTCGCGCTGACCGAGCGCGAACGCGCGGTCGCCGACGGCGCCGACGGCGCCGCCGCTTCGATGGCGATGCGCATTCTTGCCGAAACCGGGCGCCTGCTCGGTGCGAAGCGCCTGATCCCGGTCGTCTCGGCGCATATCGACGGTGCGGTCTATCACGGCGACAGCGGCGTCTATTTCGGCGAGCGGCTGCGGGAGGGCGGCGGCAAGGTCGCGGTGCCGACGACGCTCAATGTCGGCGGGCTCGATCTCGTCAATCACACGGTGCGCCAGACGACGCACGGTCACGACATGGCGCTGCGGCTGATGCGCGCCTACGAGGCGATGGGCTGCCGGCCGACCTGGACCTGCGCGCCCTACCAGGCGGGCCACCGGCCCAAGGCCGGCGAGCAGGTCGCCTGGGGCGAAAGCAACGCGGTGGCGTTCTGCAATTCGGTGCTCGGCGCGCGCACCAACCGCTACGGCGATTTCCTCGACATCTGCTGCGCCATTCTCGGCCGCGCGCCGGACTATGGCCTCCATCGCGCGGAGAACCGCCGCGCGACGGTGCTGGTCGACGTGACGGCCCTGCCCGACCGGCTGAAACCTCTCGACGTGCTCTATCCCGTGCTCGGTTACTGGTACGGTCAGACAATCGGCAATTCGATCGGCGTGGTCGCGGGTCTCGCGCCCGACATGACCGAGGACCAGTTGAAGGCGTTCGGCGCCGCTTCGGCCTCGTCGGGTGCGGTCGGGCTCTTCCATATCGCCGGCGTGACGCCGGAGGCGCCGACGGTCGAAGCGGCGCTCGGCAACCGCAAGCCCGAGAGCGTCATCCGGCTCAACCCGGCCGACCTGCGCGCGATCAGGGACAGACTCTCGAATGCGACGGCGTCGCGCATCGATGCGGTGGCGCTCGGCAGCCCGCATTTCTCGAACGAGGAATTCCGCCAGCTCGAAACCTTGCTCGCCGGCCGTCGCGTCGGCATTCCTTTTTTCGTCTGCACCGGCCGCGACGTGGTGCGAAAGCTCGAAGCCGAGGGCCGCGCGGCGACGCTGAAGGAAAGCGGCGTCACGATCGTCGCCGACACCTGCGTCGTGGTGGCGCCGATCCTGCCGGAGAAGGTCGGCGCGCTGATGACCAACTCCGGCAAGTTTGCGCATTACATGCCGTCGAACACAGGCTACGGCGTGATCTACGGCAGTCTCGAGGATTGCGTCGAATCGGCGATGAGCGGCGCGGTCCGGCGCGACGAGCAGGTCTGGTCGTGAGCGCCGAGCGCCGATCCAACCTGCGCGGCGACGTGCAGATCGCCGGCACGGCCGAGGGCAAGGTGCTGAAGCTGCGCCAGCCGATCAGCTTCTGGGGCGGCGTCGATCAGAAATCCGGCCGCATCGCCGATCCGCGCCATCCCGATCATCCCGCCAGCGTGAAGGGCACCGTGCTGGTGCTGCCGGGCATGATCGGTTCGTCCTCGTCCAGCTACGTGATGGCGGAGCTGATGATGGACGGCAATGCGCCGGCGGCTTTGATCCTGCCGGAGCCCGATGCGATCCTCGCGCTCGGCGTGATGGTCGCCGCCGAGATGGGCTGGGGCTCGATCCCGGTCCTGCTGCTGCCGCGTGCCGAGCAGGCGGCGCTGGAAACCGGGATGCGCGTGCGGATCGCCGAAAACGGCTTGATTCAGGGTGTAAAATGATTATAATCCAGATTATAATATCGATTGGGAGATCCTGATGAACGTCGCCAAGATGAAAATTCGCAAGGTTGGCAGTTCGCTCGGCGTGATCTTGCCGAAGGAGCTTCTGGCCGAACTCAATCTCAGCGAGGGCGATGTTCTGTTCGCAACGCGAACCAACAGCGGTCTTGCGATCACGCCCTACGACGCCGAAGTCGAGCGGCAGCTCGAGATCGCCGACCGCGTAATGCGCCAAGACCGAGATATCCTGCGCAAGCTTGCGAAATGAACCCCGTCGAGCCGCTTTGGCTTCGACGGGCAGCGATATTGGCGATACATGCGCGCCAACTGGCAGAGCACGGCGGTTTGCCCGGCATTCGCGATGAAGTGCTGCTGGATGCCGCTCTTGCCCGTCCCCTGCAAGTCCGGTCGCACGAATCGCCAACGCCCGATGCAGCGCGGCTGGCTGCGTCCCTTGCTTGGGCGATTTTTCGAAACCATCCGTTCATCGATGGCAACAAGCGGACGGCATACGTCGCCATGCGAACGTTTCTGATCGGGAATGGTTGGGACTTCACGGCCTCCCTCAAGGACCGCTACCTGATGATGCTCGCCGCCGCAGCCGGCGAGATCGATGAGCCGGCGTTCGTCGCCTGGGCCCAAGGGAACGTCAGATCCGGTTAATCGGTTCCCAAAAACTCCAGAAACAAGCCGCCCGTCGCGATCGGCGGCAGGAGGAGCCCCTCGCCCAGACGCGCCGGCGCGAAACCGCCAGCGGCGAGCGCACGTTCGCAGCGCGCGAGATCGGCGACACCCAGCGTCATCGCCACCGCCCACGGGCGCGCATGATCGGGCAGGGGCGCAATGTCGCGGTAGCGCGCCGCCAGCGTGTCGGGCGTGGCGAACAACAGCCTTCCCATCCCGGTCTCGACCAGCATGGCCTGCGCATCCGCGCGCACGGACAAGTCGCCGAACAGCTTGCGCCAGGCCGGCACCAGCGCGCGCGGCCGCTCGACGGCGATCGTCATGCCGAGCAGCGCGGTCGCGCCGTTGGGATGCGCGAGCCAGCCCGGCCGCCTTGTCAGCGCCGGCGTCAAATGCTGACAGACGAACGCCTTGAGCCCCGGCAACGCATCGGCGGCGGGATGCACGAGCGCGAACTCGGGCACGACGGTGCCCTCGGGCAGTTCGAGCAGGCGCTTCAGTTGTTTCGGACCCTCGGTTTCGATGCCGGCCCGGCGCAGCGCGGCGGCGCAGGCTTCCGCATCGTCGGTGGCGAAGGCGAGCCCCATCAGCCCTTCGCGCGTCTTCAGAAACGTGTCGAGATTGTTGGTGAACCGGCCGGCATCGACGATGCCGAGCAGCTCGATATAACCGCGTTCCAGCATGATGCAGTAGTTGCCGGTGCCCCAGCCGATATGCCGGCCGCGCGGCGTCACCGTGAAGCCGAGACGCTGCCAGGCCGCGCGCGCCGCCCCGAGG
>Ga0187893_10003872_pt1 | contig 29405 bp, 28 predicted proteins | sample MA1701074metaG_FD_139574 | JGI IMG/M metagenome (GOLD analysis project Ga0187893, IMG submission 139574) | White microbial mat communities from a basaltic lava cave in the Kipuka Kanohina Cave System on the Island of Hawaii, USA - MA170107-4 metaG ...
AGCGGCGGGTGCGAAGTAGGTCTCGCGCGGGCGGCGCGCGGTGGCGGCCGCGACCACGACGCGCGCAACCGCGTCGGGCGGCAGCGCGCCGGCGACCTGCTTCTGCGCGAACAGCTCGAGATCGAGCAGCAGCTGCTGGTACGGGTTATCAGGGTCGCCGCGCAGGTGCTCCACGGTCGCCTTCGTGTTCGCGAACGTCTCGGTGTCGACGAAGCCGCAGACGACGTGCGAGACCGCGATCCGGAACGGTGCGAGCTCGAGCCGCAGGCAGCGCGAGGCCATCTCCATGCCGGCTTTCGTCGACGCGTACGTCACCGCGATCGGCGCAGGCACGTTGCCCGCGAGCGAGCCGATGTTGATCACGCGGCCGCCGCCCTGCGCGCGCATCGCGGGCGCGACCAGGCCCGCGAGATGAAGCGCAGCGATCAGGTTCACCTCGAACGTGCGGCTGATCTCGGCGCGCGGCAGGAACTCGATCGGCGCGCCCGGGCTCGCGCCGGCGTTGTTCACGAGCACGTCGATGCGGCCGAGCTCGCGCAGCGTGCGTGCGACGAGCTCGCTGCCGTCGGACTCGCGCGCGAGATCGGCCGCGATCGGCAACGCCGCGCCGCCGTCCGCGGCGATCTGCTTCGCGAGCGACTCGAGCCGCTCGAGGCGGCGTGCGGCGAGCACGACGTGGAAGCCGGCGTTCGCGAGCGCGCGCGCCGACGCGGCGCCGATGCCCGAAGAAGCGCCGGTGACGATCGCGACGCGCGCGGCGGCTTTTTGCTGCGACATGGCCGCCGAGCATCGCCTCGCGCAGCGCGCGTCGCGAGCGCACGGCGCGGGATCACTCTCTCGCGCGCGCGGTCCCCGCAGGAATTCTCCGGCCCCGAAGAAGAATGGGAGCGCGACCCGCGCGACGCTGCCGGCCCGCGCGCGCATCCTCCGAATCCCTCTTTGACCGCGCGCACTTCGCAGGGTTACGATACGGACCGGCTCGAAATTCGTTTCGCCGGCGACCGGGCGGAGCCCGGCGCCCAGCTGGAGACCGCATGGCCGGAATCGTCTCGTTCGGCGCCTACGTCCCCCCGACGCGCCTCGGCTTCTCGGTGCTGGCCGGCCGCGCCCCCAAAGACGGCGGGCCCGAGCGTGCGGTCGCGTGGAACGACGAGGACGCCGTCACGATGGGCGTCACCGCGGCAGTGAACTGCCTGCGCGGCTTCGATCGCGCGAGCGTCGACGCGCTCGTGTTCGCTTCGACGACCTACGCGTTCAAGGAGAAGCAGGCCGCTGCGCTCGTTGCGAAGGCGCTCGATCTGCGCCGCGACGTGCGCACGACGGACGTCTCCGGCTCGCTGCGCGCAGGCACCGACGCGCTGCACGCGGCGCTCGACGCCGTAACAGCCGGCAGCGCGAAGCGCGTGCTCGTCGTCGCGAGCGACTGCCGGCTCGGCGCGCCGGGCTCGGCGCTCGAGCAGAGCTTCGGCGACGGCGCGGCGGCGTTCCTGATCGGCGGCGCGGATGCGGTGGCCACGTTCGAAGGCGCGTTCGCGATCGCGGACGAGATCGTCGACGTGTGGCGCAGCGAGGGCGACGCGTTCGTCCACAGCTGGGAAGAGCGCTTCGTCGTACAAGAGGGCTACACGCCAGGTATCACGGAAGTCGTGCGCGGGCTGCTCGCGAAGCTCGGCGCGAAGGCGGGCGACTTCACGCGCGTCGCGCTGTTCGGCCCCGACGCGCGCAGTCATCAGGCCGCCGCGCGCGCGTTGAAGATCGACGCGAGCGCGCTGGTCGATCCGCTGTTCGGAAAGCTCGGCAACGCGGGCGTCGCGTTCACGCCGCTCTTGCTCGCGTCGGCGCTGGAGGCCGCGAAGGAGGGCGATCGCATCCTGGTCGCGGGTTACGGCGACGGCGGCGAGGCGATGGCGTTCGCAGTGACCGATCACATCGGCAAGCTGGAGCCGCGCCGCGGCGTCGCGTGGCATCTCGCACGCCGCCGCGCGGTCGCGAGCTACGACCGCTACCGCGCTGCGCGCGGGCTCGACGCGCGCGAGTGGGTCCAGGGCCGCGACCCCGGCCTCAGCGCGACGATCCACTTCCGCGAGCGCGACGAGGACGTCGCGTTCAAGGGCCAGAAGTGCAGCCGCTGTGGCGGCGTGCAGTTCCCGCTCCAGCGCGTGTGCGAGCGCTGCTTCGCGAAGGACGACTTCGAGCTCGTGCGACTCTCTGACCGAGTCGGCACGGTGCAGACCTACACGTTCGACTTCTTCTTCCCGACGCCCGATCCGCCGACCGTCGTGACCGTGACCGAGATCGACGGCGCGCGCGTGCACCTCCAGCTCGTGAACGTGAGGCCCGAGCAGGTGCGCATCGGCCTGCCGGTCGAATTCGAGTTCCGCCGCATCCATCAGGTCGGCGGCAGGCCGAACTATTACTGGAAGGGCGTGCCCATTCCGGAGGGCAACTAGATGAGGGCGGATGCGCTTCGCGACAAAGCCGCTGTGCTCGGCGTCGGCTGCTGCCCGTTCGGCGAGAACTGGGACCAATCGCCGTCGGACATGATCGTCGACGCGGCCTACGAGGCCTACGCCGACGCCGGCATCGAGGATCCGCAGCGCCAGGTCGACGCGGTCTTCACCGGCTCGATCTACTCGAACAAGGGCCCGCACGAGTGCAGCGACGCGCTGAAGCTGTTCGGCAAGCCCGTGACGATGGTCAGCAATTACTGCGCGACCGGCACCGACGCGTTTCGCATCGCGGTGATGTCGATCGCGGCGGGCGTCTACGACACGGTGCTCGTGGTCGGATACGACAAGCCGAAGGACCGCGGCGTCTCGGGCCCGAGCGTGATGATGGACCGCGTGCGCGATCTGCCGCAGACGCCGGCGGGCTGGTTCTCGCTGTGCGCGTCGACGTATTTCGCGAAGTACGGCGCGGGCCGCGAGGAGCTCGCCCGCATCGCGGTGAAGAACCACAAGAACGGCTGTCTGGCGCCCAATTCGTTCTTGAAGCGCGAGATCTCGCTCGAGGAGGCGCTGAGCGGACGCATGATCTCGTGGCCGTTCGGGCTCTACGACTGCGCCGCGCAGACCGACGGCGCCGCCGCGGCGATCGTCACGCGCGCGGATCTCGCAAAGAAGCCAGGCGCCGCGCGCATTCTCGTGAAGGGCGTGACCGTCATCGCCGGCCCGAATCCGCAGAAGGATCCGGGTAACGACTTCCTCTCGTGGAAGCCGACCGGCTGGGCCGCGGCGGACGTCTACGCGCAGGCCGGCATCACGAAGCCGATGGACGAGATCGACGTCGCGCAGGTGCACGACTGCTTCACGCTGACCGAGCTGCTCACGTACGAAGATCTCGGCTTCATCGAGAAGGGCGCTGCGAAGGAGCACATCGCCGCCGGCACGTTCGAGCTGTCCGGCGAGCTGCCGGTGAACACGGATGGCGGGCTGAAGGCGTTCGGTCACCCCACCGGCGCGACCGGCGTGCGCATGATCTACGAGAACGTGCTCCAGCTGCGCGGCAAGGCGGGCAAACGCCAGATCAAGGACGCGCGCGTCGCGCTCTCCCATAACATCGGCGGCCACCCGACCGCGTGCGGCATCGCGATTCTCGGGAGGGAGTGAGGACGAATCGCGTTGCTCAGCGCTTGCGCGCAACGAGCAGCTCGATGATTCCCCATCGGGAGCGTTCGCAATGCTCGATGTCGAAGCCGACCGCGACGAGATAGTCGAGCGGGTCTCGCAGCAGACTGAAGTGCCCGAAGCGCGTCGTCAGCGGATCGATGATCCGCTCCAGCCAGCGAACGGGTGCAATCGGGCTGCGGACATGATCGAGCAGCAGCAGCTTTCCGCCGGGCTTCAGGACGCGCTCGAGTTCGGCCGCTGCCCGGCGACAATCGGGAATCGCGGACATCGAGAGCGTCGTGACGGCTGTGTCGAAGTGATCGGCCGGAAGATCGAGGTCGTGCGCGTCGCCGAGCCGGAGCTCGACTTCGAGGTTCAGCTCGCCCGCCCTTCGGCGCGCCAGCGAGAGCATCGCCGGGCTCAGATCGATCCCGGAGAGCCGCACCCCGGGCGGGTAGTGAACGAAATTCGCGCCGGTACCTACCGCGAGTTCGAGCGTCCGGCCGCGGGCGTGGGACAGGAGCCGCGCTCGCGTGCCGGTCAGCCCCGTCCACTTCTCGTAGTGCCGAAGCCATCCGTCGTAGGCGCTGGCGCGCTTGTCGTAGAAGCGCCGGACCGGCTCGGTTTCGCTCACGACCCGAGGCTACGCCATGATGCTCGGTCCACGACAGCGAGATGAGGAACCTCCGATGAGCGGCACAGTTCACTTCGAGAAGAAGGACGGCGTCGCGACGCTCACGCTCGACAACCCGAAGGCGCGCAACGCGTTCGACTACGAGATGACGCAAGAGCTGCGCCAGCGTTGGGCCGAGATCTCGCGCGATCCCGGAATCGTTTGCGCGATCGTGACGGGTGCCGGCGAGAAGGCGTTCTGCACCGGCTGGGACGTCACCTCCACCGCTGCCGGCGAGAGCCAGCACTTCGCGAAGCGCGGGCGTCTCGAAGCTCCCTACTGCCAGATCACCGCGATCCAGAATCGCTGCTGGAAGCCGGTCATCACGGCGGTGAACGGCATGTGCGTCGGCGGCGGCCTTCACTTCGTCGCCGACGGCGACATCGTGATCGCGTCCGAGACCGCGACGTTCTTCGACACCCACTGCGAGGTGGGAATGCTCTCGGGCTACGAGCCGGTCGGGCTCGCGCGCAAGATCCCGCTCGACGCGGTCTTCCGCATGGCGTTCCTCGGCAGCGCCGAGCGCATGAGCGCGGCGCGCGCGAAGGAGATCGGCCTGATCGGCGAGATCGTGCCGTCAGCGCGGCTGCTGGAACGCGCGCGCGAGCTCGCGGCGATCATCGCGCGCCAATCGCCGACGGCGCTCGCGCGCACCAAGCGCACGATCTGGCAGAGCCTCGACCACGGGCTCGAAGAAGGGCTCGAGGTCGCCTACCGCGAGCTGAGAGTGCACTCCGAGCATCCCGACATGGTCGAGGGCCCGCGCGCGTTCCTCGAGAAACGCAAGCCGAGCTGGGCGCCCTACACCGGCGACGAGTAGGCACTCGCCGCGCGTTCGAGAGCTCGGACGCGCGCCTCCCACGCCCTTGTGAGCCGATCCGCGCCGCAGTATTCATCTAGATGTTTCGCAGCGCGCGCGAGCACGCCGCGGACGCCGGGAGATGCTCGTGGCGCGCTCTCTTCCCTATCCGGTCTACGACGCGGACAACCACCTCTACGAGACCGAAGAGGCGATGACCGCGCACCTGCCGCGCAAATGGAAGAGCGAGTTCTGTTACGTCGACGTGAGCGGCCGCAAGAAGCTCGCGATCGGCGGCGTGATCTCGGAGTACGTGCCGAACCCGACCTTCGAAGTGCTCGCTGCGCCGGGCCGACACGAGAAGTGGTATCGCGCGCAAAACAGCGAAGGCCTCACGCTGCGCGAGCTCACCGGCAAGCCGATCGCGTGTCCGCCTGCGTACCGCAACGGCGCGGACCGCCTCGCGCTGCTCGACGAGCAGGGCATCCACGCGACGCTGATGTTCCCGACGCTCGCCTCCGCGGTCGAGGAGCGCCTGCACTACGACCACGCGCTGATGAATGCGGTGCTGCACTCGCTGAACGAGTGGCTGCACGAGCAGTGGGGCTTCCATCGCGAGGAGCGCATCTTCACGGTCCCGTTCATCACGCTGATGGACGTCGACCTCGCGGTGAGAGAGCTCGAATGGGCGCTCGAGCGCGGCGCGCGCACGGTCGGCCTGCGGCCCGCGCCCGTGCCGGGCTACCGCGGCTCGCGCTCGCCGGGCGATCCCGAGTTCGATCCGTTCTGGGCGCGCGTGCAGGAGGCGGGCATCTTCGTCTCGCTCCACGCGTCCGACTCCGGCTACGACCGCTTCGTGCGCATGTGGGAAGGCGGGCGGAGCGAGTATCTCGGCTTCGTGCATACGCCGCTCAAGACCTGCGTCGCGCTGCTCGACCGCGCGATCTCCGACACGATCGCCGCGCTGATCTGTCACGGCGTGTTCGACCGCTTCCCGGGCGCGCGCGTCGCGTCGATCGAGAACGGCAGCGGCTGGGTGGGCTTCTTGTTGCGGCGCTTCGAGCTGGCGTTCGGCCAGCAGCCGCGAGAGTTCAAGCGCCACCCGCTCGAGACCTTCCGCCGACACGTCTCGGTGTCGCCGTTCTACGAGGAGCCGATCGGCGAGCTCGCCGAGCTGATCGGCGTCGAGCGCGTTCTGTTCGGATCGGACTATCCGCATCCGGAAGGGCTCGGCGATCCGCTCTCGTTCCTGGGCGATCTCGCGAGCTTCGGCGCCGAGGATCAGCAGCGGATCATGAGCGGAAACCTGAGAGCGCTGCTCGCGCCGGCGCAGTGAGGCAAGCGATGGAGTTCGTGCTGTACGAGGCCAAAGACAAGATCGCGACGATCACGCTGAACCGGCCCGACGCGCGCAACGCGCAGAACAAGCAGCTGCTCGACGAGCTCGATGCATGCTGGACGCAGGCGGCGCTCGACGACGACGTGCGCGTGATCGTGCTGAAGGCAAACGGACCGCACTTCTCGTCGGGTCACGACATCTCACTCCGGCCCGGCGAGAAGCCGCCGGCGGACTACGCGAACAAAGGGCTCGCGGCGATCTTCCACTACGAGCGCGTCCAATTCCTCGGCTACTCGCGCAAATGGCGCGACGTTCCGAAGCCGTCGATCGCCGCCGTGCAGGGCGCGTGCATCGCAGCAGGCATGATGCTGTGCTGGCCATGCGACCTGATCGTCGCCGCCGAGAACGCGTTCTTCAGTGATCCGGTCGTGCGCATGGGCATCGGCGGCGTCGAGTATCACGGCCACACCTGGGAGTTCGGCGCGCGCAAGGCGAAGGAGCTGCTGTTCACCGCCGGCCGCTTCGACGCGCGCGAGGCGCACCGGCTCGGCATGGTGAACCGCGTCGTGCCGCTCGAGAAGCTCGAAGAGGAGACCTTCGCGCTCGCGCGCCAGATCGCCGAGATGCATCCGTTCGCGCTCGCGCAGGCCAAGCGCATGGTGAACAGCACGCTCGACATCATGGGCCAGTACAACGCGCTGCAGGCCGCGTTCGACATCCACACGACCGGCCACGGCAACGCGCTCTCCCTAACGGGCGCGCCGATGCTGATCGACCTCGAGGCGATGAAGAAGGCGCAGCGCTAGGCGTCGGTCGGAAGCGTCACGCGCGCATCCGGTACCGAATCGGAATCCGCTTCGGCGCGCCGACGAAGTTCGCTGCCGTGTACTCCGCGGGGCCGGCGAGCTCGATCGACTCGAGGCGCGGGAGCAGCTCGCGGAAGAACGCGCGCAGCTCGAGGCGCGCGAGGTTCGCGCCGAGGCAGAAGTGCACGCCGGTTCCGAACGCGAGGTGGCTGGAGGCGTTCGCGCGCGCCACGTCGAACGCGAGCGGATCGGAGAAGACCTCCTCGTCGCGATTCGCCGAGAGATACGACATCAGCAGCGCGTCGCCCTTCGCGATGCGCCGGCCGCGCAGCTCGTAGTCCTCGGTCGCGTAGCGCAGAAAGTGTCGCACCGGCGTCACCCAGCGGATCATCTCCTCGACGGCGTTCTCGATTCCGCCGGGATCGCGCTTCAGCGTGCGCAGCTGCTCGGGATGGCGCGCGAGCGCCTCGAGCCCGCCGGCGAGCGTGCTCGAGGTCGTGTCGTGCCCGGCGGTCTCGACGATCACGTAATAACCGAGCGTCTCGAGCTCGGGCAGCGCCGCGCCGTCGACGCGCCCGTTCGCGATCACCGAGGCGAGGTCTTCGCCCGGCCGCGCGCGCCGATCGGCGGTCATGCGCTGGAAGTACCCGACGAGGTTCATCAGCACCGCGCGGCGCCGCTCCGGGTCGCTGCCGACGCCGAGGTCCGGGTCGTCGGCGCCGAAGATCTTCTGCGTGAGATCGAGCATCAGCGGCTCGTCGGCCTCGGGCACGCCGAGCACGCTCATGATCACTTGCAGCGGGTAGTAGCGCGCGACGTCCATCGCGAAGTCGCACGCGCCGCCGAGCTCCGCCATGCGGTCGACGTAGCGCTTCGCGAGCAACTCGACGCGCGGCTGGAGCGTCCGTTTCAGCGCGGCCGGCTTGAACCAGTCGTTGGTGAGATTGCGATACGCGCGGTGCTGATCGCCGTCCATGTTGATCAGCGTCTTCACCGGGATCGGCGGGCCGCCGCGGCTCGGCTTCATCGGGATCGGCATCAGCACCGACTCGAGCGTGTTCGGGAAACGCTCCGGCTGGCGCTCGATCTCGATCAGATCGGCGTGGCGCGTGACCGCCCAGAACGGATCGAAGCCGTCGGCGTCGACGCGCGGCACCGGATCCTCGCGGCGCAGCCGCGCCGCGATGGCATGCCAATGCTCCGCGTCGGCATAGGCCTTCGGGTCGGTGAAGATCGTCACGCGTTCCACGTCGCCTCCTGCGCCCACGGACTGAGGCAAGCGAGCATCACACCACCGGCCGCTGGTCGCGCGGAAGGCCGAGCACGCGCTCGCCGATGATGTTGCGCTGCACGTTCGAGGTGCCGCCCGCGATCGAGGCGGCGAGCGAGAACATGTAGAACGCGACCCAGCGCTCGCGCGTGAACGCGCGCACGCCCATTCCCACCTCGTCGCTGGGCGGCTCGCGCAGCCCGGCCTCCGGGATCAGGTCGAGCGCGAGCTTTCCGATCATCTGCTGCACGTTCGTGCTGAGCAGCTTCGTCATCAGCATCTCGCTGAGCGCCTGCGCGTCGCGGCCCTGATGAATCGCGCTGAGCAGCCGTGCCACTGCCCACTCCTGCGTCGCGAGGTAGCCGGCGATCTCGGCGACGCGCTGGCGCACCCACGAGTCCTCGAGCGCGGACCGCCCGTTCCGACGCGCCTGCTTCGCCAGCGCCACCAGCGCGTCGTACGCAGAGCGCGCGAGCGTCGAATCGCCGATCAGCATGCGCTCGTGCTTGAGCGTCGAGCGCGAGACTCTCCAGCCCTCGCCGCGCCGGCCGACGATGTTCCTCGCGGGAATGTGCACGCGGTCGAAGAACACCTCACAGAAATCGGTGCCGCCCTGCATCATCGTCAGCGGTCGCACGTCGAGGCCCGGCGTGTCCATCGGGATCAGCAAGTACGAGATGCCCGCGTGCTTCGGCGCCTCGGGCTCGGTACGAAACAGGCCGAACATCATGTCGGCGTGGTCGGCGTTGCTGGTCCAGATCTTCTGGCCGCTGATCACCCACTCGTCGCCTGATAGCTCCGCGCGCGACTGCAGCGAGGCGAGATCGCTGCCCGCGCCCGGTTCGCTGTAGCCCTGACACCAAGCGAGCTCGCCGCTGAGCGTGCGTTCGATGTACTGGCGGCGCTGCTCCTCCGTCCCGCACTCGAGCAGCGTCGGCACCAGCATGTGCGTGCCCTGCACCGAGCTGCGATGCGGAACGCCGGCGCGGTCGAGCGCTTGGCGGATCACCGTCTCGGCCATCACGTCCGGCTCCGCGCCAGCTCCGCCGTACGCGCGCGGGATCGTGCGGTAGAGAAAGCCCGCCGCCAGCGCGCGCTTGCGCCACGCGATCGCCTGCTCGCGCTCCGAGAGTCGCGCCTCGTCGCCGGAGAGCGGCCAGCTCGCGGCGCAGAAGGCCTGCACCTCGGCCCGCAGCGTCTCGTACTTCTCGCCGAACTGGAGGTTCATCGCTCACCAGCCTTCGATCGCTGCGAACCGCTCGCGGTGCAGCTCGGGCGCGCCGAGCCAGAGCCGATCGAACATCACGCGCTTGAACCAGATCTGGACGTCGCACTCCCAGGTGAAGCCGATGCCGCCGTGCGCCTCGACCGCGTCGCGCGCGACTTGTTGGGCGCGCTCGGTGATGTGCGCCTTCGCGAGCGCCGCGGCGCGCGGCGCCTCGGCCGGCGCATGGTCGAACGCGTGCGCCGCATACCACCAGAGCCCGCGCGTCGGGTCGATGTCGAGCGCCATGTTCGCGAGCTGATGCTTCACGGCCTGGAACTGCGCGAGCGATTGCCCGAACTGCTGGCGCGTCATCAGGTAGGCCGCGGTCGCGCGTACGAGCTGGTGGGCTGCGCCGAACGCGTCGGCCGCGAGCAGCACGCTGCCCGCGTCGACGAGGCGCGCGGCGTCGGCGCCTTCGAGCGGCTCGGCGCGCGCGCCTTCGAGGTCGAGCGTCGCGAGCGGCCGGCCGCGGTCGAGCGTCGGCTCCGCGGTCGTGCGAACGCCGGCGCCTGCCTCGACGAGCGCGAGCCCGCCGCCGCGGCAACCGACGACGAAGAGCTGCGCGCCCTCCGCATCGGGTACGAGCTGCTTGCGACCTGACACGCGTCCGCTCGCAAGCTCGCTGCGCCACGAATCCGGTAGCCAACGCGAGCCGTCCTCCGCGAGCGCCACGGTCGCGCGCACGTCGCCCGCGGCGAGCCCCGGCAACCACTTCGCTCGCTGCGCCGGGCTGCCGCCGCGCGCGATCGCGAGCGTCGCGAGCGCGTGCCCGAGGAAGGGCACCGGCAGCGCGCCGCGTCCGAGCTCCTCTGCGACGAGCGCGAGCTCGAGCAGCTCGAGGCCGGCGCCGCCATGCGACTCCGGCACGACCAGGCCGGCGATTCCGATCTCGGCCAAGCCCTTCCACAAGGCCGGCACGGCTCGCCGCTCGCCGTCGAAGATCGCGCGCACCGCCAGCGGCGGGCACTCCTTCGCGACGAAGCCGCGCACCGTGCTCTGCAGCAGCTCTTGTTCTTCCGAGAGCGAGAAGTCCATGCAGGCTCCGCTGGCGCCCTCAACGCAGCGGCGCGCCGAGCAGCTCCGCGGCGTTCTCGCGTAGGATCCGCCGCCTGTCGGCCTCGCTGAATCTCTCGAGCTCCTTCGCGAAGTCGAGCGGCTGCGCGACGCCTTCGCCGTGCGGCCAGTCGGACCCGAACAGGATGCGCTCGACACCGATTAGGTTCGCCAGCGCGCGCAGGTCGTCTTCGAGGTAGGGCGTCACCCAGACGTGCCGGCGTACGGTGTCGAGCGGATCTTCGTGGAACGCCGACGGCGATTGGTTCGCGAGCTTGCGCAGGCGCCTCACCAGCAGGTGCAGCCAGTCGGAGCCGTTCTCGATGCTCGCGACCTTGAGCTTCGGGTGCCGCTGGAATACGCCGTGGATCACCAGGCTGCCGAGCGTGTCGTGGATCGCGCGGTCCGAGACGACGAGGCGGCTCAGTACGTCGGTGGTGCCGAAGCCTTCGAAGACGCTGGCGGCGCCCCACGCGCCGGCGAAGTTGTTATAGCCGCTGTCGCCGAGGTGGAACGCGACCGGGACACCGGCCTCGGCGAGGCGCGCCCAGATCGGATCGTGGAGCGGGTCGCCGAGCGAGCGGCCGCCGCCGCCCGGCTTCGGGACGGGCGCCGGTCGAACGTGGACGGCGCGCGCGCCCCGCTGGAGCAGCGAGCTCAGCTCCGCGAGCGCGGCGTCCGGATCGGCGAGCGAGAGCATCGGGACGCCGATCAGGCGTCCCTGATGGCTGAAGCCCCAGTCGTCCTCGAGCCAGCGATTGAACGCGGACAGGCTCGCCATCGTCGCGGGGACGTCGTTGCGCAGCGCTTCTTCCACGCCGCAGCCGAGCGTCGGAAACAGCAGCGCCGCGTCGAGGCCCTGCTCGTCCATCACGCGCACGCGCGCTTCGCGGTCGCGGTACTCGATGCGGAGCGGCTCCACCTTCATCAGCTTCGAGCGATCGGCTCCGCCTGGAGTCTGCCCGCGAAAGAACAGGTCGAGGCAGCCCGCCACGATGATCGGATCGAAGGTCGGGTTCGGAACGAAGCGATTGACGCGGTCGCCGATCAGCAGCTCGACGCGCTTGCCGGACTGCACCGGGCGCACGCCGCGCTGGCGGAACTCCTTCGGGAGATGGCGCGTGAAGGCGTCGAGCGCTTCGTAGTAGTGATTGTCCGCGTCGATCGGTCGGAGGGTCGTCACGGTGTCTCCGGCGCACGTTCCCGTGCTCGAGGAGGGTTCGCGGGCTTGGCGGCGTCGCCGCCGAAGAAGAAGGCGCCGGCGTTGCGGTAGAGCCACCCGTCGCGGACGTCGGTGGCGAGCTCGAGCGCGTTCGCCTCGCCGAGGCAGCGCTGGAACGAGAGCACGGGATAGTCCGTCGCGAACAGGATGCGGTCCTTGCCGCGCGTCGAGAGGTAGTGGAGCAGCGCTGCCGGCAGGCGCTTCGGCGACCACGCCGAAGTCATCAGGCGCAGATTCCCGTACTTGAGCATCAGCCGGATCGCGACGTCCCACCACGGGTCGGCGCCGTGGATCATGCAGAGCCGCAGCTCGGGAAAGCGCACGCAGACGCGGTCGAGATGCATCGGATGCTGCGCCTCGCCCGGAATCGGCGGGCCGGGGATTCCCGTATTCATGCAGAGCGGCAGATCGAGCTCGCAGCACTTCACGTAGAGCGGGTAGTAGACGGCGTCGCTCGGCGGATACATGCCGTCGCCCCAGAAGCTCGGGCCGATCACGGCGTACGAGACCGGGTGATCGCGCACGAACGACTCGAGGCTGCGCAGCGTCTTCATCGGCCGTAACAGATCGAGGCTGCCGACGCCGAGCGAGAAGCGATCCGGGCGCTCGGTCGCGAAGCGCTGCGCGCGGTCGCCTGGCTTGCCGAGCTTGGTCAGCAGGATCGCGCGCTCGACGCCATGCGCGTCCATGTCGTCGAGCAGCTCCGTCAGCTCCGGGCTGCGGAAGAACGAAGCGCCGCCTTTGAAGGTGTCTTCCTTGACGCGGACCATCCAATCGGGCGGCGGAGCGTCGCCCATGTCGACGTTCACGAGACAGTCGATCGCTCTCGTCATCCGCTCGCTCCCGGCATCTCTAAACATCTAGATGAATACAACGGCGCCCTGCCGCTCACAAGCAGCCTGCGACGGAGAGCACCGGCGCAGGCGCGCGGCGTCAGCTCCGCAGCGGAACCGATTGCCGCGCCAGCTGCTTCGCGACGTCGGCGAACGTGACCGGACCGGCGCTCTGCTCCTTCGGCGGACGCCCCGCGCCGCGCGTCTCCGTGTAGCCGAGGTCGACGTGAGCGGCGCGCGCACGCAGCGCGCCGACGCTGCACTCGGCGCGCGGCAAGTGGCGGAACGGGTCGAAGCGATACGCGCGCATCGCGTTCTCGTGCGTGATCAGGTCGACCTCCGCGTCGGGGAGATCCCGCAGGCTCTCCCACAACACTTCGGGCGAGCGCGGCCAAGTCGTGTCGGAGTGCGGGTAGTCGCACTCCCAGCTCATGTTGCGCAGGCCGGCCGCATGGCGCGCCCGCACGCCGGCCTTGTCGTCGATGAAGCAAGTGAAGACGTGCTCGAGGAACACTTGACTCGGCTGCTTGTCGCCGAAGTCCTGGCGCGTCCAGGTCCGGTGGCGCGAGTAGACGTAGTCGACGCGCTCGAGAAAGTGCGGAATCCAGCCCGTGCCGCCCTCGGACAGCGCGAACTTGATGTCGCGGAACTTTCGCAGGATCGGCGAGTACGTGAGATCCGACGCGGTCGCGTAGAGCGTGACCGGCATGTTGGCGATGAACGCGTCGACCGGCGTGTCGAGGCTCGGCACCGTGCCGCTCGCGTCGGAGATGTGCAGGCAGATCGTCGTGCCCTCTTCGTCGCACGCGCGCCAGAGCGGATCCCACGAGTCGCTGTGCAGGCTCGGCCGCCCGATCGCATTCGGGTTCGGGACGAAGTTGATCGCGTGACAACCGTTTCGCGCGACGCGCCGCACTTCTTCGCCGGCGAGCTCGGCGTCCCAGAGCGGAACCAGCGCGAGTGGGATGAAGCGGCCCGGGTGGCGACCGCACCACTCGTCGATGTGCCAGTCGTTCCACGCCTGCAGCACCGCGAGCGCGAGATCCTTGTCCTGCGCCTTGTCGAGCAGCATGCCGGCGAGGCCGACGAACGACGGGAAGTTCAAGCTCGCGAGCACGCCGTTCGCGTTCATGTCGTCGACGCGCGCGGCGGCGTCGTAACAACCCTTGCGCAGCTGCGCGTAGGCGGTCGGCTCGAAGCCGTACTCCTCCGGCCGCCTGCCCGCGACCGCGTTCAGCGCGACGTTCGGGATCGGCTTGCCCTCGAAGATCCAGACGTCCTCGCCGCCGGCGCCTTTCACCACCGTGGGGAAGCGGTCGGCGAACCTCTTCGGCGTGCGGCCGTCGAAGAGATTCGCGGGCTCGACGATGTGATCGTCGACGCTGATCAGGATCATGTCGTTCATCTGCATCGGAGCCCCTTCGCGCCTGGACTAAAACATCTAGATGAATGTAGTGTACGCGCGCGAGCCGGAGGAACGGGAAATGGATGCGATTCGCGTGGAGCGCCGCGACGGGCTGGTCACGCTCACGCTCGACCGACCCGCCAAGAAGAATGCGGTCGACGCTGCGATGTGGGGCGAGCTCGACCGCGCGTTCACCGCGATCGCCGCGAATCCGGATGACCGCGCGCTCGTCCTCACCGGCGCCGGCGGCAACTTTTCTGCCGGCGCCGATCTCAGCGGCAACTCTTCGGGCAGGGGCCTCACCGGCGCGAGCACGGTGCAGCCGATCGTGCAGGAGATGCGCGCGATGGGCGACATCGTGCTGAAGCTCCAGCGCATGCCGAAGCCGACGCTCGCGAAGGTCGACGGCGTCTGCGTCGGCGTCAGCCTCGGGCTCGCGCTGGCGTGCGATCTCGTGCTGGCCAGCGATCGCGCGCGCTTCTCGGAGATCTTCGCGAAGCGCGGGCTCGCGCTCGACGGCGGCAACTCGTGGCTGCTCCCGCGCCGGATCGGTCTGCACAAAGCGAAGGAGCTGACGTTCTTCGCGGACATCATCGACGCGAAGCAGGCCGAGTCGATCGGCCTCGTCAACAAGATCGTGCCGGCCGGCGAGCTGGACGCGGCCGCCGACGACTGGGGAAGGCGCCTCGCCGCCGGACCCACGCTCGCGCTCGGCCTCTCGAAGCGGCTGCTCGACGCGTCCTCTGCGGTGACGTTCGCGCAGGCGCTCGAGGACGAAGCGCGTTGCCAGCACATCACGCACGCGAGCAAGGACGTGCGCGAGGGCATCGCGGCGTTCATGGAGCGCCGCGAGCCGCGCTTCAGCGGGAGCTGAGCCCGATGAGCGCCGCGGCTCGAGACGCAGGCGCGGCTCCTGATCCGACGGCGCTCGCCGTCTGGCTCAGTGAGTCGTTGGGTGCGCACGTCGTCGTCGACGGCGTGCGCCGGCTCGCGGGCGGCCACTCGGGCGGCGCGTGGCTGCTCGACGCACGCGCGAACGGCGACCCGCTCCCGCTCGTGCTCAAGGCGCCGGGCTCGCCGAGCCTCGTGTATCGGCGCGACCCCGTGCGCGAGGCGCGCATCATGGCTGCGCTGGCGAAGCAAGGCGCTCCGGTGCCGCGCGTGGTCGCGATCGATTCCGGAACCCGCGCCGCCGGGCGGCCCTGCTTCGCGATGGAGTACGTGGCGGGCCGCAGCGTCCCGGACGCGCCGCCCGCCGGTCACTATGGCGACGGCTGGTTTCGCGACGCGCCCGAGAGCGAGCGCCGCGCCGTCTGGCACTCGTTCCACGACGCGCTCGCGCGCATGCACGCGGCGCCGGTCGACGCCGTGCCCGAGGCCAGCCACGGCGCGGGCGGCGCGCGCGACGTGCTCCGTCACTGGCGCGAGTCCCTGCTCGACGCTCTCCCCGAGAGCGATGCGCCTCGCCAGCTCGCCGCGCTCGATTGGCTCGGCCGCAATCTCCCCGCGAACGCCGACGCCGCGCCGGCGGTCTGCCTCGGCGACGCGCGGCTCGTGAACGGCATCGTGGCCGGCACCAGCGTGCAGGCACTCGTCGACTTCGAGGTGGCCTACGCCGGCAATCCCGCGGCCGACGTCGGCTACAGCCTGTTCGTCGATCGCGCGTTCCGCGCGAACTCCGCGGCTCCGCTCACCCTCCCTGGCGAGGAAGAGACCTGGCAGCGCTGGAGCGCCGCGACCGGCCGAGCGCTCCACGACATCCATTATTGGACCGCGTTCGCCGCAATGGTCCTCGTGATCACGGCGACGCGCGCGCTCGCACAGTGGGGCGTCGCGAAGCCCGACGTCGAGCGCAGCAACTTCCTCGTTCCCCAGTGGGAAGCCGTCGTGGAGAGAGCCGCCCGATGACCGCGAACGACGCATTCGTTCCTGCCGACGAGCAGATGCACCGCTTCGACCCGGACGTCTGGTCGTGGAACGAATCCTGGTACTTCTCGTGGATCGACCACGCCGGCGGGCCGTCGGGCTTTTTCCGGCTCGGCGTCCTCCCGAACCAGCAGCGCGCGATGCTCTGGTGTTACGTGCATCGCGACGGCGCGTGGCTCGGCAGCGAGGAGACGCGCCTCGCGCTCGGCGACCTCGACCTCGCGCATGGCGTCGCTCATCAGAAGTGGGCGCTGCGCTTCGCGGTTCGCCCCGAGGCGGCGCTGCGCAGCGGCAACCTCACGTTCGAGGGCCCCTTGCGCGTGCTCAGCGGCCCCGAGGCCGGCGCGTTCTCGAACGTCGCCTTCGAGCTCGCGACGACGGCGACCAGCGATTGCTTCGGCACCGGCACGGGCAGCGACACCGGCCGCGGCGAGTTCGTGGCGAGCCGCTTCGAACAGTCGATCCGCGTCGACGGCCGCTACACGGAAGGCGGGCGCTCGCGCGAGATCCACGCCACGGGGCACCGCGATCGCTCCTGGGGTCCGCGGAACTGGCGCATCGCGTTCGCGCTCGGCGATCTGCAGTCGCCCGCGGGCCAGCTCTATTTCGTGGGCGCGCCGCAGCTCGGCGGCGCCGGCGTCGGCTACCTGCGCGACGCCTCCGGCATGCGGCACCTGCGCTGCGTCGACGGCGCGATCGCTTACGACGACGCGCGGCGAACGCTCGCGAAGAGCCAGCTCGGCTTCGCGACCGACGACGGAAAGCGCCTCGACGTGGAGCTCGCGCCGATCGCGCCGAGCGTCTGCTTCGAGATGGCGCACACCTGCGAGCCGCCCGAGCACTGGCCCTACTGGCGCGCGCTCGTCGAGGCGCGCGTATCGGGCTGGCCGGCGCCGGCGCGCGGATGGTTCGAAGCGAATCGCTACGGGATCGTGCGCGAGCCGCGGGCGGCCCGCTGAGAACTGGCTCGACACCAGCGGCATGCGCTCCGGGCTCGCCTCCTACCGTTGGGTGCGCTCCACGACTTCGCCCGCACCCAGCGCGAGGGTGGTGAAGCTCGCCGACGTGGCGGGGCTCCTGCCGCCCGCGACGCTGTCCTTCTCCGCCGACGCTCGGCGCCGGCAGATCGCGGCCCGCCGCCGCGGCGCGGCGCTGCGCTCTCGCAGGTGAGAGCGGCGATACGCTCGCGCGCTCGCACACCGCATCGGGAGGCAACTCCGTGGCTGAAACCGTCGACCTCGGAACCCGGTTCCTGCGCCTCGAGCGCGAAGGGCACCTGGCGACCTGCACGATCGACCGGCCGGAGGCGCGCAATGCGTTCAGCGTCGCGATGTATTACGGCGTGAAGAGAGCCGTCGATTGGGTGAACCGGCTCACCGAGCCCTGCGCGTTGATCATCACGGGCGTCGGCGACGTGTTCGCGCCGGGCGGCGAGCTGCGCGGAAGGGTCGAAGACCCGAATCCGCATCTCGACTTCGTCGCGCGCGGCGACGTCACGCCCTTCGAAGAAATCCGCCACAGCCTCGCGCCCGTCGTGTCCGCGGTGAACGGCATCTGCCAAGGCGGCGGGCTGCTCGTGGCGCTGCTCTCCGATGTCGCGGTCGCGAGCGAGCGAGCGACCTTCCGTGCGCCCGAGCTGCTGCGCGGCATCGCCGACACCGGCTACGCCGCCTACCTGCCCCCGCACGTCGGTGTCGCCCACGCGCGCGACCTCTTGCTCACGGGCCGCAAGCTCGACTCGGCGGAGGCGCTGCGGATGGGACTGATCTCGCGCGTGGTCCCGCACGATCGACTGATGAGCGCGGCGCGCGAGGCGGCGGAGCAAATCCTGCTGACGGCTCCCGAGGCGCGCATGCACGTGAAGCGCATCCTCAACGACCGCTACGGCAAACCCGATCGCATGGCGATGGACTGGTCGCTCTTCCGCGGCGACGAGGCGCGTGAAGGCATGCAAGCGTTCGCCGAGAAGCGCTCGCCGCGCTGGATTCCCGAGGCCCTGCGCACCGGCAAGCGGCTCTGAGAAGCTCAGCCGGGGAGCACGCCGAGCGCGGCGCACACGCCGCCGTCGACGATCAGGTCGCAGCCCGTGATGAAGCTCGCGGCCGGCGAGCACAGGAAGTCGACGGCGGCCGCGATGTCCTCGGCCGTGCCCATGCGCGCGAGCGGCGTGCGCTCCAGCATCGCCTTCATCGCGGGCTGCTGCGCGAGCTCGAGCGCGGTGCGCGGCGAGGCGCGCCGGTCATGCTGCCGATTCCGGCCTGCGTGCCTTTCGCGCACTGGCTCGCTCCGCGGCGAGCCGCAGCTCTCGGCCCCGCGCATCGACCGCGCCGGTGAGGTCGCCGTGCGTCACCACGTATCGCTCGCCGGCGAGGAGCGCCTCGAACACGCCCTGCGCCGGCGCTCGGGCGTCGTCACGTCGCGCGTCAGGTCGGGGTTGCTGGCGCTCAGCGCCGCGAAATCGCTGTGATCGCCGATCGGCCGCCGCATATGATCGGGCTGAGCTGCCGTGCTCGACTCGAGATGCCGCGACGTCATGCCCGACGGGAACACCACCGAGACCGAGATGCCTTCGCCCGTCAGCTCGAGCCGCAGCGTCTCCGCCAAGCCCCAGAGCGCGAACTTGCTCGCTTGATAAGCGCCCATGCGCGCGCCCGGCGCGAGCACCGACGACGACGCCGTGAACGCGAGCCGCGGGCGCTGCGCCTTGCGGAGCAGCGGCAGGAAGGCGCGTGCGGTGCGCGCCGCGCCGATCACGTTCACGTCGAGCACCCAGCGCCACTCGTCGTCGCTGAGCCGCTCGATCGCGCCGAACAGCTGCACGCCGACGTTGGAGATCACGAGATCCGCGCGGCCGAAGCGCTCCTCGACCGCGGCCGCCGAGGCCGCCACGGAGTCTGCGCGCGAGACGTCGCACGCGAGGCCGAGCGCGGGCGTGCGATGAGCTTCCGCGAGCGCCGCCGCTGCCTGCGCAGCGCGCTCGCCGTCGCGGTCGAGCAGGGCCACCCGAATTCCGCTCTCGGCGCAGCACGCGCCGAGCGCGCGCCCGAAGCCCGACGCGCCGCCCGTAATCACTGCGACCTCGCTCGCCGCGGCTGCGCTCGTCATTTCGCCCGCGGCTCCGGCTTCAGCGGAGCGGAAACGGGCCCGGTGGTGTCCGTGCGCAGGCGCGTCAGCCGCGACGACTTGATCCGCCACTCGCCCGCGATCTTCTCGTAGCTCTCGTGGTAGTGGCCGTAGCCGCGCAGCTCCCTCCCGTCGGGCCAGCGCAGCACGCCCTCCATCGCCCAGATTCCGGTCGCGGTCGTCGGCGAGGTGAGCTCGATCTCCGGCATGTGGCCGTGGTGCACCGTGACGACGTCGCCGATCACTCTGCGCAGAAAGCTCAGGAACTCGTCGGCGCCGTCGACGACGTTCCCGCCCGACGCGCGGGTGTCGACCGTGACGTCGTCGCTGAACACGCGGCGCATGCCCTCCCAGTCTTTGGTGTCCATGGTGCGGAAGTAGCGCGCCTTCAGTCGCCGAATCGCTTCGATGTCGTCCACTCGGAGCCCCTCCCGTTGGCAGCGCTCAGCGCGCCCCAGCGCGCGGCCGCTCTCCGCGCGTGCGCAGCAGCTCCTGAAGACCGCGCTTGTCCACCTTGCCCGTCGCGAGCATCGGCACCGCCTCCGCGTGCGGAACGACGTGCCAGAGCGACGGCAGCTTGAACGCGCTGAGCCGCTCGCGCGCGGCGGCGTACAGCTCCGCGGCGTCCGCCTTCGAGACGACCAGCGCGGCGACTTCCTTCGCGCCCGCGCCGGCTTCCACGTCGGCGACGAACGCCTGGGCGACGCCCGGGATCCCGCGCAGGCCCGCTTCGACCTCGCTCGGATACACGGTCGCGCCCTTCACTTTGAACATGTCGTCGCGGCGGCCCGCGTACCAGAGATAGCCGTCGGCAGCGAGGGATCCGAGATCGCCGGTCGCGAAATAGCCGGCCGCGTCGAACACCTCGGCGCGCGTTCGGCCGCAGATTCCGCGCATCAGGTTCGGGCCGCGCAGCTGGATCTCGCCGATGACGCCCGGCGCCACGGGCGCGTTCGAGTCGGGGTCGACGATGCGCACTTCGGTTCCCGCAAACGGCCGCCCGCAGCTTCCGTGCTTGTTATGCGGAAGATCGAGGTCGAGCCGCGCGCCGCAGTACGGACCGCCGGACTCGGTCATCCCGAACAGGTTCGCGCGCGCGCCGGGTCGCGGGCGCCGTGCGGCCGGAAGCACCGGGCCGAGGCTCGCCGGTCGCAGCGCCGAGAGATCCGTCTTCGCGAACGCCGGATGCGCCGCGAGCCGCGCCGCCTGGTCGGGCCAGCCGCGGAACAGCGTCGCGCGTTCTCGCTCGAGCAAGCGGAGGGTTCGCTCGGGCTCGGGCGCGGATTCGGTCAGCAACGTCGCTCCTGCAATGAGAACCGAGAGCAGCCCGCCGCAGAATCCGCCCGCCCAGAAAAACGGCATCGGGATGTAGAGCCGCTCGCCCGCGCCGATGCAGCGCGCCTCGAGCCCGGCCGCAGTCGCACGCAGCGCGCTTCCGTGCGTGTGGATCACGCCCTTCGGCGCGCCGCGGCTTCCCGACGTGAAGAGAACGACCATGTCATCCGCGGGGCGGACGACGCTCTCCAGCGCTGCGACGAAGCTCGCGGTGGCGCGTGCATCGGGGAGCTCGCCCCAAACCCATACGCGACGCAGCGCCGGCGCTTGCGGAGCTCGGCCGCCGCTCTCGAGCCCGGGCGCGAGCGCGCGGAGCTCGCCCGCGTACGAGCGGCCGCGGAAGCTGCGCACCACGATGAGATGGGTGACGGACGCGACGCGCAGCTGCGCCAGCAGCTCGGGCGGGCGCAGCAGCGTGCTGAGCGGAACCAGCACCGCGCCGATCCGCATCACGGCGATGGCAACCGTTGCCCAGTCGATCCCGTTGGGCATCGACAGACCGACGCGATCTCCCTTGCCGAGACCCGCGCGCACCATGCGCGCGGCGAGCGCCCGGCTCGCCTCGTCGAGCTGCGCGTACGTGATCGCGGCCTCGTCGCTGACGAGCGCCTGCATGTCCGGATCGCTGCGCCGCCGCAGCGCGATCAGCTGCGGAATCGTCTCCGCATCACTCGGCATGGAAGAGCGCCTCGAGTGCAGGCCGATCGAGCTTGCCGCTCGCGAGCATCGGGACGGCTTCGTCCGCGAGCAGCAGAAAGCGCCGCGGCACCTTGTAGGACGAGAGGCGCGCGCCGAGCTGCACGCGAAGCTGGTCGACGTCGACGGCGCGGCCGGACGGCACGCGCAGCGCCGCGGCCACGAGCTGGCCCCGCTCGGCGTCGGCGAGGCCGATCACGTGGGCAGTGAGCGCAGTCAGATCGTGGATCACCGCTTCTACCTCGCGCGGCGACACGTTCGCGCCGCTCGTCTTGATCATGTCGCCGCGGCGGCCCTCGAAATAGAAGAAGCCCTCGGCGTCGCGCACGACGATGTCTCCGGTGCGGAACCAGCCGTCGGCGTCGAACACCTCGTGACGCTCGCGCCCGTAGTAACCCTCCATCATGAATGGGCCGCGCAGGCGGAGCTCGCCCGGCTCGTTCGGACCGCAGGCGGCGCCGGTTTCGGGGTCGGCGATCAGCGCCTCGAATCCCGGCGCGGGCTTGCCGAACGAGCCGCGCCGGTGCTCGGGCTGATCGGACTCGTCCTCGCTCAGCAGGCACGTGCTGCCGCTCTCGGTCATGCCGAGCATCCCGTGGCGCAGGTCCGGGCTCTTCGGCCGAGCGTCCTCGGCGAGAATCGGGAAGAGATTTCCGCGCCGGATCGACGAGAGGTCGCGCTGCGCGAAGCTCGCATCGCGCGGGAGATGCGCGACGGTCTGCGCGAAGCCGTTCGCAAGCGTCGGGCGCTCGCGCTCGAGCACGTCGAGCACGCCGGCGGCGTGCGGGGAGTTCGAGCACACCAGTCTCGCGCCGGCGACGAGGGTGCCGAGCAGCGAGAACGCGACGCCGCCGATCCAGAAGAACGGCGAATTCGAGAACAGCACCTCGCCGGGGACGAAGCGACGGATCCGATTCAGGTTGTCGAGATGCCGGATCAACGCGCCGTGCGTGTGGATCACGCCCTTCGGCGCGCCCGTCGAGCCCGACGTGTGCACGATCGTGAGCCGATCCGCGGAGGAGACGGCGTCCTCTGCGGCGGCCAGCAGGTTCGCGTCGAGCTCGAGCCCGCGCTCTTCGAGCGCACGCAGCGACCAGCCGGGATCGGCGCTCGCACCCGGCTCGACGAAGGCGGCGTGGCGCAGCGCCGGCAGCGAGTCGGCGAACAGCGGCGGCGGCGCGCCGAGATCGAGCTCGGGCACGGTCTCCCGTAACAAGCGCACGTAGTCGTGAGAGCGATACGCGGATGCGCTCAGCAGCAGCGCGACGTCGGCGCTGCGCAGCAGCACGCGCAACTCGCCGCTCTTCGAGAACGTGCTGATCGGAACGCCGACGGCGCCGATCCGCGCGGCGGCCAGCCACGCGACCGCGAACGCGCTCCCGTTCGGGTGCAGGATCCCGACGTGCGTGCCCTTGCCGGCGCCGACGGCGAGCAGGGCGCGCGCGAGCGCGGCGGATCGCCGCTCGGCTTCTGCGTACGTCAGGACGTCGTCGTCGCATGCGAGCAGCACGGAGGCGCCTTGCGCCGCGGCACGCGCGCGCAGCAGCGCGGGAACCGTGAGCGGGAGCCCGTCGCCGGCGTCGATCGTCGCGGCGGTCACGCCCCGCTTCTCCGAGGCGAGACCGCCGGCAACGCCGCGCGGTCGCCCGCGACCGCGCGCACCTCCGCTTCGCACAGCACGCCCGCGTCGCTCGAGAGCTGTGCCGTGGAGGTGATCCTGCCGTCCGCGACCGAGCGCTCGAGCGCGAAGCGCAGCTCGCTGAGCAGCGGCGTGGGGCGCCGGTACCTGACCGTCAGAGACGTCGTCTTCCCGGCGAGCCCGACGTCGCAGTTGTGGTGCTGCACGACCGCGTCGAAGAACAGCGCGAGAAATCCGCCGTGCACGATTCCAGGTGGGCCTTCGTAGACGAGCGGGAAACGGACGCTGCCCGACGCGCGATCTCCGTTCACGTGGACCTGATAAGTCGGGAAGCACGGGTTGTAGGCGCCGATGTCGCGCGAGTGATCGATGTAGACGCGCCGGCTCGCAGGCGCGTCCGCGCCGATGCGCGGCTTCGGATCCGCGGGCGCGAGCTGCAGCAGCTCTCGCTCGGCGTTGCGCAGCGCCGCGGCCAGTCGCTCGACTGCGGGATGCGGCGCTTCGAGCGAAAGCACGAGGCCGGCGACCGAACGAGCGAGTGCTGCGACCTCGAGCGTTTGAGCGAGCGGCTCGACCCCGAAGCTCCAGCGCGTCTCCGCGGCCATTCAACGCCCCTTCGGCATCCCGAGGATGCGCTGCGCGATCAGGTTGCGCTGAATCTGCGAGGTGCCCGCGGCGATCGTCGTCTGCAGCGACCACAGGTACTCGCGCGCGAGGTCGCCAGTGCAGACGTCCGCGAGCTCGGCGGCAGCGATGATCGGCTTCCCGACGACGCGCACTGCGAGCTCGGTGATCTCCTGCGCGATCTCGCTGTAGCGCAGCTTCAGCGCGGAGCCGAGCGGCGACGGCATTCCCGAGCGCTCGGCTTCCGTGACGCACATCTGTGTCAGCCTCCAGAGCGCCTCGACGCTCGCAGCGAGCCTGCCGATGCGGCCGCGCAGCTCGTCCCAGGCGGTCCCGCGCGCAGTGCGGCGCGCTCTCGCGAGCGACGCGAGACGCAGCAGCTGCGAGCGCAGCGTGATGATGTGCTGCGCGAACGCGGTGCCGCGCTCGAAGCGCAGCGTCACGTTCGCGATGCGCCAGCCGTCGTTCTCGGCGCCGACGCGGTTCGAGATCGGAACGCGCGCCTCGTCGAGGAACACCTCGCAGAAGTGGCTCTCGCCGTCGATCGTCCGCATCGGGCGCACCGTCACGCCGGGCTGGTGCATGTCGAGAATCAGCCACGTGATGCCCTCGTGCTTCGGCGCGCCGGCATCGGTGCGTACGAGCAGCTCGCACCAGTCGGCGACGTGCGCACGGGTGCTCCAGATCTTCTGGCCGCTGACGACGTACTCGTCGCCGCGTCGCTCTGCGCGCGTGCGCAGCGCTGCGAGGTCGGAGCCGGCTTGTGGCTCGGAGAAGCCCTGACACCACACGCTCTCGCCGCGCAGGATGCGCGGCAGATGGAACGCGCGCTGCGCAGCGCTGCCCTCGGCGATCAGCGTCGGGCCGGCGTGCATCAGGCCGACGAAGTTGACGCCGATGTAGGGCGCGCCGGCCCGCGCGTACTCCTCGAAGTAGACGAGTTGTCGGGCGATCGGCAGCCCGCGCCCACCGAGCTCGGCGGGCCAAGCGATCCCGGCCCAGCCGGCGTCGTGGAGCTTTCGCTGCCACGCGGTGTCGTACGCGCGTCGGGCCGGCCAGTCGTCGGCCGCCGGCGGCGCGCCGTGCGCGGGGACTTCCTGCTCGAGCCACGCGCGGATCTCGGCGCGAAAGCGCTCATCCTCGCGGCTGTAGTGCAGATTCATCTCGAGTCCCTGAGAACAGCGCACGGACCGCGCTGAGGTCGACCTTCGCCGAGGCCGTGCGCGGAAGCGCGTCGACGATGCGGATCTCGGCCGGCAGCTCGTAGCGCGCGAGCGAGGCCGACGCGTGCGCGAGCAGCTGCTCCGTCGTCATGGCCGACGCGCCGCCGCGCAGCTCGACGGCCGCGACGGGCACCGCGCCGAGGCGCGCATCGGGGCGGCTCACGACCGCGGCGCCGCGCACGCACGGATGCCGTTCGAGCACGGCGCGCACGTCGTCCGGGCGCACTTTGAAGCCGCCGCGAATGATCACTTGGTCGGCGCGGCCGAGGATCCACAGGAAGCCGTCGGCGTCGACGCGCGCGATGTCGGTCGTCCGCACCCACGCGCTGCCCCAGCCGAGCTGGACGGCCCGAACCTCGAGCAGCCCTTCCGCGTCGGCGCCGAGCACGTCTCCCTTCTCAGGGTCGACGACGCGCAGCTCGCAGCCCGGGTGTGCGCGGCCGACGCTGCCGCGCTTGCTCGCCCAGAACTGTCGGTGCTCGGCGAGATTCCAGCCCGCGACGCCGCCGCCGAACTCGGTCGCCCCATAGGACGGCAACACCGGGATCCCATACTTATCGAGAAAGGCGTCGGCGTCGGCCGAGGCGAGCGGCGCCGTGCCCGAGACGACCGAGCGGATGCTCGAGAGGTCCGCGCGCGCAACGTCGGCCTCGAGCACCATCCGCAGCGCGGCTGGCACGAGGCTCGCAGTCGCGGGGCGATGTCGGCGCACCGCGTCGACCCAGCCGTCCACCGTGAAGCGCTCGAGCAACGCGAACGAGCGTCCGTCGACGACGCACTGGAGCACGCGGAACAGGCCGGCGACGTGGACGAGTGGCGAGTTGATGATCGCGACGCCGGTCCGGAGTCGAAGCTCGTCCTCGCGCTTGGATTCGTACTTCTTCGCGCCGGTGAGCGAGCGCGAGAGCATCTCGTACGAGAGGTCGATGCGCTTCGGCGGCCCGGTCGTCCCGCTGGTCAGCATTTGCACCGCGATGCCGCGCCGGGTCGGGCGATCGAGAGGCGCCGCCGCTCGCACTTCGACGGCGCCGCCGACGTCGCTCGCGCAAAGCTGCGTCGCGCCGACGTCTTCGGAAACGAGCTCCGCGAGGTCTCGCGGCTCGCCTGCGATGCAGCCGAGCTCGAGCGCCGCGACGTCGCGGCGAACACGCTCGGCGCCGCGCTGCGGATCGATCGCGACGACGCACGCGCCTGCGCGCAGCGCACCCAACGAGAACGCAACCTCTGCAGGACGATTGCGCAGCAGCACGCCGACCCGCGTGCCTGCGACGGGAAGCTGCGCCGCCACGGAGTCGACCGTAGTCGCCAGCTCGCCCCACGTACGCCACCGCCCTGAGAACTCGATCGCCGGCGCCGCCGGTTCGATCGCGAGCACCTTGCCGATGCGCTCGCCGAGCTCGCCAGGGGAACCGGTCATCAGCGAATCCTCGGCGGCTGCTTCGGCGGCGTTTTCCGCTTCAGCTCGGCCATCCCGATCGGATTGCCGACGCGCGTGTAGATCAGCCCCTGCTCCATGGCCGCTCGGTAAGGCCGGTCGAGCGATTCCCAGATTGCGCGCACCGTGCCCTGCGTCGCGGCCGTCGGCTTGCTCGCGATGCCGGCGGCGATCTCGTGCGCGCGCGGCCAGAGCCGATCGCGCGCGACGACCTCCGTCACGAGGCCGATGCGCAGCGCGGTCTCCGCGCAGAGGCGTTCGTCGTTGCCGGACAGCGCGATGCGCAGCGTCTCGCCGAGCCCGATTCGGCGCATCAGGCCGACGGGCTCGAGCGCCGACACCATGCCGGCGCTCACGTGGGAATCGAAGAACGTCGCGTCGTCGGAGCAGATCACGACGTCGGCTTCGTTCAGGAAATAGAACGCGCCGGCGGTGCACATCCCTTGAACCGCGCACACGACCGGCTTCCAGACCTTTTGCCACTTCGGGCTGAGCAGCTCGCCGGGGTCCTCGTGATTCCAGATGTCGTCGGGCTGGCCGTACGCTTTCTTCACGTCGAGCCCGGCGCAGAACGCGCGCTCGCCCGCCGCCCGTAACACCACGGCGTTCACCGCGGGATCCGCCTTGATCCGCTGCCACGCGGCGCGGATCTCATCGCACATCGTACGGTCGAACGCGTTCAGCGCTTCGGGCCGATCGATGGTGATCGTTGCGACGAAGTCGGGCGTCAGCTCGTAACGGATCGTCGAGAACGCCGCGCTCATCGGCACTTCCACTGCGGCGGGCGCTTCTCGACGAACGCGAGCGGCCCTTCGCGCGCGTCGTCGGTGCGAACCACGCGCTCGCGAAACGCTTCGGCGAGGATCTCCGCCTCGTGCAGCGGCAGATCGAGCCCCTTGCGAATCGCGAGGCGCGTGCCGCGCACCGCGAGCGGCGCGTTGCGGTTGACGAGCGTCGCGATCTCTCTCGCGCGCGCGAGCAAGCGATCGTGCGGAACGATTTCGGAGACCATGCCGAGCTCGTACGCGCGCTGCGCGCCCATTCGCTCGTGGCGGCCCGTCAGCGCGACGCGCATCGCGACGTTCAGTGGCAGCACGCGCGCGAGCCGCACCATCTCGCGGCCCGACACGAGGCCGATGCTCACGTGCGGGTCGAAGAACTCGGCGCGCTCGGACGCGATCACGATGTCGCCGGTCGTCACGAGATCGAGCCCGGCGCCGCAGCACAGCCCATTCACGGCGGCGAGGATCGGCTTCGTCATCGCGCGGAACGGAGGCGTCGCCTCCTGCGGCGCTTCCCATTGCGCCAACGTCGTGAGGTATGGCTCCGGATAGATCACGCGGCCGTCGTCGGGAATCTCGACGACGTCGGCGCCTGCGCAGAAGGCGCGGCCGCTGCCGGTGACGACCGCGATCCCCACCTGCTCGTCGGACTCGACGGCGGCGTAGGCGGCGCGGAGCTCTTGCGCCATCTGCGGGCTGACCGCGTTCAACTTGTCCGGCCGATTCAGCGTGATCGTGGCGATCCGATCTTCGACCTCGTAGCGGATCGTTTCGAACTGCATGGTGGACTCACCGCCCCTCGAAGCGCGCCGCGCGCCGTTCCTCGAACGCGAGCAGCCCCTCTTTGAAATCCGTGGTGCGCGACGAGAGCTCGAGCGCGAACGCCTCACTCTGCATCGCTTCGATGAGGCTGGTCTCGAGCGAGCGCTGGATGCAGCGCTTGCTGAGCCCGATCGCGACGGTGGGGCCGGCGGCCAGCTGTTCGGCGAGCGCGGCGGCGGCGGCGTCGAGCTCGGATTCGGGCACGGCTCGGTGGATCAACCCCCACGCTGCGGCCTCTGCGCCCGAGAGCTTGCGGCCGAGCAGTAGCAGCTCCTTCGCGCGCGCGACGCCGGCGAGGCGCGGGAGCAGCCACGTCGCGCCGCTGTCCGCGCTGAAGCCGCGCTCGATGAAGGGCTCCCAGAAGCAGGCCGACTCCGCGGCGATCGTGAAATCGGCGGCCAGCGCGAGCTGGAAGCCGAGGCCGGCCGCCCAACCGCGTACCGCGCATACGACCGGGAGCTGGATCTCCGTAATCAGCTCGATCAGACGATGGGCTTGCAGCGGAACGCGCCGCTGGAGGCTCCCGGTGCGCGGCCGGCTCCCGCCGGCGTTCGACGCGACCCAATCCGCGCCCGCGCAGAAGTCGGACCCCGCGCCGGAGAGCACGACGACGCGCAGCGAATCGTCGGTGGCCGCGGCTTCGAGCGCGGCGACGATTCGCTGGACCGCGCTCGCTTCGAGCGAGTTCTTCCGCGACGGCCGATCCAGCGTGATGCGCAGCGTGCCGCCGTCGCGCGCGATCGAGACGCCCTGCGCCGCCGCCGCCGACGTCATGTGAGGGCCTCCTCGATGGCGGCGCTGATCGCGAATGCGTGGGCGTCGCGGTTGCCGAACGCGTTCTCGAGCACCCATGCGCGCTTGAGAAGGTAGTTCGGGAGCATTTCCCAGGTGAAGCCGATTCCGCCGTGCAGCTGGATCGCCGCGCGCGCATTCTCGAGCGCGGCTTCGCCGGCGAGCAGCTTCGCGCCGGCGCTCGCGCGAAGCGGATCACCGATCACGGGGTCGTCGAGCACCGCGGCCGCTGCATGAGTGGCGCTGCGCGCGAGCGCCGTGCGCACGTACATGTCGGCGAGCAGGTGCTGGACGGCCTGGAAGGATCCGATCGGGACGCCGAATTGCTCGCGCTCCAGCGCGAAGCGGCGTGCGGATTCGAGCGCGGCGCTCGAGACGCCGAGCAGCATCGCGGCGCTGAGCACGGTTCCCATGCGGCGCAGGTTCGAGGCTTCGCTGGCATCGCCGACGCGCTCGCCTCTCGGCAATGCGGCGCAGCGACCGATCGGCGTGAGCGGGTCGAGTGGAGAGAGCGCGTGAAACGGCGGGAGGTCGGCGCGTTCACACCAGTACACACCGTCGGAGCGAAGGATCACGAGTGCGTCGAGATCGCCCGCGTGCTCGACGAGGATCGGATCGTCGTCGGAATTGCCGCATTCGACTCCGCCGGCGACGCGAGCGCCGCTCGCGACGCCGGCCGCGTATCGCGCCGCGAGCATCGACCAGAGCACGGGGCCGCGCGCGAGGTGCTCAG
>Ga0187893_10003873_pt1 | contig 29403 bp, 22 predicted proteins | sample MA1701074metaG_FD_139574 | JGI IMG/M metagenome (GOLD analysis project Ga0187893, IMG submission 139574) | White microbial mat communities from a basaltic lava cave in the Kipuka Kanohina Cave System on the Island of Hawaii, USA - MA170107-4 metaG ...
CTCCCCCGGCGTTATCTTCCGCCGCATGGTGGTGACTCCTTCCTGCCCGCGCGTCGCGGGCCGAAAACCGTACAACACGAGTCATCACCATTTTTTTGTTTACATCAACTTTGGAGCGCTACCCCGGTGCCTCTCTCCTTCGTGGCTGCGTGGCTCCGTCGCTTCGTCGCTTCGTATCCAAACAGCGCGCTCGCTCGAATTCTCTTTCCCATAGCGCGCCCCGCGCGTTTTTCATTTGATGAACAAGAGCCGCCCATTCCGCGCTCCTTTGTGGCCCCGTCGCTGCGTCGCTTCGTGGCTTCCCCAGAAATGCGCCGGTACCAAACGAACCCGATCGGGCGCAGCGTAAGTTCTTGCAACACAAGCATTTATGGAAAGGCGTAAAGTGAAAACAGAGCCGATTGACCCGATTGCACAAAAAGCCAAGTGACGATCGCCGGCGACTAGGCGAGCAGGGCCAGCACTTGGCGCGGAAGGTTGTTGGAGATTTGCAGAGTGGACTGGGTGGCTTGGACGAGGATTTGGGCGCGGGTGAGGGCGGAGACCTCGACGGCCATGTCCGCGTCGCGGATGACCGATTCCGAGGCGGTGATGTTCTCCAGGGTCACGTTCTGGCTGTTGATGTTGGGTTGGATTTGATTGCGGTGCAGGTTGCCGAGGCGGCCGCGGTAGGAGGACACCTGATCGACGGCCTCGGCCAGGATTCGCTGGGCCACGTCGAAACGCTTGCCGTTCAGATCGTTGCTCTGCCCGGATCGCAGGGTGTAGAGCAGGCCGGTCACGGGTGTGCCGAGCTGCGTCGTGGAAACGGAGTTGAAGGCCATGGCGACCTGCCCGTTGGGGCTGATCTCGGGGGTCAACTGGAAGATCGATCCGCCGCCGGTGATGGAGAACGTGGCCGAGGAGAGCCGCTGGGCGAAGGTCTTGTTGAGGACCAAGCGTGCGTCGAGGCCGAGGGCGCGGACGTCGGCGCGAAGGCCCTTCACTGCGGCGATGTGGCCGTCGATGAGCACGCCCGGGTTGACGCCGGCGTCGCGGATGACCGTGTTATGGTTGCCTGCGACGACGAAGCTGCCGGCGATCGGCGATACCGAAACGAAGGCATCCGAGCCGAACGTCGTGCTGTTGAGCACCAAGGCGCTGCGAACGCTGCCCGCGATGGGCGTGGAAACGACCGCAGAAACGCCCGTGGCGCCGGTGACGTTGTTGATCGCGGCGCGGATCGTGACCAGGGAGGACCCCGAGCCGAAGCTGAAGACTTCCGCCCCGAGCGCGCCGCGGATCTCGACGGTGACGGCCGAGGTCGTGGACAGGGCGTTGGTCTTCGACCCGATGAACGCGAGCCGCGCGGTCTGCGCTGATTGCGTCACCGTGACGTTGACGGTTCGCGCCCCGCTCTTGGGCATGAGCGTGGAATACAAGGAGATAGAGTCCAGGGCGGTGGCGGGAATGCCGGAGAGCAGGTAGGCGCCGCTCCCGTCGAGGAGCTTCTTGTCGCTGAAGGTGGTGGTGTTGGCGACGCGATCGATGCTCGCAAGGATGGAGTCGATTTGCAGTTGGTTGGCGGTGATCTCATCGTCGGTGAGGCCGCCTTCATTGGCGGTCTGCACGACGAGGGCCTGCAAGTCGAGCAGGAGGGCGGAGACTTCGTGGAGAGCCCCCTCGGCGGTGAGTACGACGTTGGCGGCGCGGGTGGAGTTTTCGACGGCCTGCTTGATGGTGCTGATTTCAGAGCGGAGCCGCTCGGAGGCGATCAGGCCCGCGGGGTCGTCGCGCCCGCGATTGATCTGCAGGCCGCTGCTGAGCCGCTCCAGGCGCAGGCTCAACTCGTCGTTGTTGCGTTGAAGGTGCCGCAGTCCGACGAGGGCGGAGACGTTGGTGTTGATCCGGCTCATCGCGTCGTCCGTGACGGAGCGAACTCGATCGGGATGTTATGCGGCGCACTCCCTTCAAGCGCCGCGCGCCGCCCACGAGGGGCGGCGCTTACACTATTGCAGCAGAGTCAACGCGTTTTGCGGCTGGGCGTTGGCGAGCTGCAACACCGAAGTCGAGGAGCTGACCAGGATCTGGGCCCGAGTCAGGTTCGAGGTTTCGGTGGCGAAGTCGGCGTCGCGGATGGCGCTCTCGGCCGCGGTGACGTTCTCCCGGCTGACTCGGAGGGAGTTCACGGTGGTCACGAGCGTGTTCTTCTGGAACGCCCCGAGCCGGCCGCGGAGGGTTGCGATCTGGTTGATCGCGGCGCGGACGATCCGCTGAGCGCTGGAAAACTTCTTGCTGGCCAGGTCGTTACCCAAGCCGGAGCGGAGCGTGGCCAGGAAGCCGACGTTGGTGTTGCCCAACTTGGCCGAGGACACTTCATCCATTCCGATGGTTTCCTGACCGGAGAGGCCGACCTGCGGCGAAATGGAGAAGACCGCGCCGCCGCCGAGGATCTGGAAACTGCTCGTGCCGGCGGTGGTGCCGCCGAACGAGGGCGTGAGGGTCATGTCCATGGAAAGCGAACCGGCGCGGACGGAGACATCCAGCCCGTTCACGATCCCACTGGCCCCGTTAACCGTAACCGTACCGTTGGCCCCGTCGTCCCTCTTTTCGGCCGGCTGGGATGCCCAGGCGGTGGAAACGTTTTCAATGACGGACACGGAAACGAAGGCGTCCTTGCCGTAGCTGGTGCTTTGGAAGACGAGCGACGCCGGTCCGCCGGCTGCGGCAGAGGCCGTTGCGGAAACACCGGTCAGGTCCTTCGACGAGTTGATCGCGGTGGCAATCGTGGCCATCGATGTCCCGGAGGCGAAGCTCAGGACTTCGCTTCCGTAGTTGCCTCGCACCTGGAGGGTGGTGGCCTTGGCGATGGTGCCGTTCTTGGGGTTGGCGCCCGTACCGGTCGTCCCCGCGCCCACGGCGCTGACGATGGCGACTTCGGATTTCTTCACCACGTTGATGACCACGTTGCGGAACGCGCCCGTGGGGATCTTCGCGGCGTTGATCTGCACTTTGCTGAGGTGATTGAGAGCCCCGCCCGTCGGCTGATTCACGTTGATGCCCGAGGTGGTGAACGCCATGGTGCCGTTGAGCAGCTTCTTGTCGCCGAAGGCAGTGGCCTCGGCGAGACGGTCGATGGACTGCAGGATGGCGTCAATCTGCAACTGATTGGCGCTGACTTCGCCCGGGGTCAGACCGGCTTCGTTGGAGGCCTGGTCGATCAAGTTTTCCAACTGCAAGAGCAGCGAACTGACTTCCTGGAGCCCGCCTTCGGCGACGGCGACGATGGTGTCGGCGCGGTTGGCGTTGTCGATGGCCGTGGAAATGGCCCGCATGCTCTGTCGCAGGGTCTCGGAGGCGATCAAGCCCGCGGGGTCATCCTTGCCGCTGTTAATCCGCAGGCCGCTGCTGAGTCGTTCGAGCGCCTGGTTCAAGGACTCGTGGTTGATCCCGATGGCGCGGCGGGCCATGAGTGACTGAACGTTGGTATTGATCCGACTCATCTTAGGTTCGTGCCTCCAAAAGCACCGTGACAGCCTGGAGCGCAGGCGCTTCACCGGCGCTCGTCACGGAACATTGCGACCGACGTACGGAATCGATCGCGGGCTCGTGTTTATGTTCTTGACGGTTCGATCCGCGTCGCCGCTGACCGAGACGGTGTTTCGTGTACCGGTCCCTTACGTTCGTTCTCTCGTTCGACGATCCGTCCGCTCAGTCGGTGCGAACATCCGAACCCGCTTTTTTCCCCTAGATCAGCGAAGCGCGGCGTGAGCGCGGACCGTAAACGCCGCGTGTGCCAGTAACCCATCGTCGTGCGGATAAGTCGCCTTTAGCACATTCGGACCCCACATTCGGACGCGTCACGAAATGGTGCCAAGCCTTGGCAGCCCAGTGATGGGGCGCCGGCGCGGTTATAGGGCCGCGGCAGGGGCCAGCTTGTCGTGGATGGTCCGGGCGATGAGCGTGTACACGTGGCTGGGAACCACGTCGATGCGGAGGGCGTCGGCGAGTTCTTCGATGTCGGCCTCGATGGTCGGCAAAAGTTGCAGGAGGGCCGAGGGGTCGATTCCGATGAACGCGGTCGCTTCCTGGCACACTTGGGCGACGACTTCGACCTTGGGCAGCTCGCAAAGGAGGACGGCGACGCGCCCGGAGGCGTTGAGGATGCGAGCCACGACCCCCACCGCTCCCTCCCCGGGGTGAGCGGATTGGTGCAGATTGACCGCCGCGGTGACCGTGTCCGGCAAGGTCCAATGGGCCAGCACCATCGCCGACACCTGCGCGTGGGTCACCTCCACGGCATCCAGCTCCTGATCGGGTGTCACGGGTTCCGCGTGGGGTGCATAGCCGGCGACGATTTTTCCGTACTTCTCCGGCAGCGCTTCGGCCAGGATGGGCACGCCGATGTCTGCGAGCAACGCGCCAATAAAGGCCTCGTCCTTCTGGCGAGGGAGGACCAGGTCCGCGAAGTGCGACGCCACGACCGAGGATGACAGCGACCTCCGCCAGAAGTACCCCATGTCCAGTCCGGCGACCTTCTTTTTGGAGAGGGAGTCGACCAGGTATCGACCCAGGAGCAGAGACCGCGTGCGTTTGGGTCCCAGGAGGGTCAGGGCCTGCTTGGTGGAGACTACTTTGTTGCGGATGCCAAAGAGCGCCGAGTTCGCCAGGCGGAGGATCTCGCTGACCGTGCCGGGATCGGTGGAAAGGACCTTGACCAGTTCGGCGTAGTCGAAGTTGGGGTCCTGCATGATCTCCAGGAAACGCAGGACCACCTGCGGCATGGAGGGCACGGCGGCGGATTTCTTGATGGTCTCCAGGACACGGGCATTCATGACGCAGCTCCGGTTGGCCTCGCGCGCAGCATCGTCCAAGGTGCGCCGCGGTACGGGGTGAGCATCGGCGAAGGGTGAAGCGCGTTTGAGGAAGCAAACTGCCCGGCGAGAAAGGGCACCTGTCCGATAAAAGGACTAGCGGGGGCGGAGCACAAGCCCGATAAGGGACAGGAACGCCCCGCCGGCCATCATGGCCAAGCCGACCATAGCAGAGACGTGCCTCTCAGCCGATGCCGTCATCGCCGTTGTCCAAAGGCTACCAACTCCAAGCTTGTGTGGCATAACGAACATGCCCACCGCGATGAGGAACATTCCAAAGGCGGCAACCTTGAGGGCTGCGGGCGTGTACATCGGCCGACCCATGGATCGGCCAATCACGCTGCGCGTGTACCCGTAGGCGGTATAGACAGCAAGGCCCAAGACCAGCCAGCCAAAGAAGCGCCACCATGAGGTCGGCGGAAGGTAGTACATCAGGCCCATGCAGGACGCAGCGCCGAGCAAGGGGAGGAGGAGCGGGCCGAACGGAACGCGGAACGGACGCCGGCGGGTTGGATCGCGGAACCGTAGAATCGGAATCCCGATGCACACGAGCACGAACGCAAAGAGCGTCCCGATGTTGGTCAGATCGACCATCTCATCGATGCTGGCGAAGGAGGCGAGGGTCCCGACACATAGGCCGGTGATAATGGTCGTCACGTAGGGTGTGCGGAAGCGCGGGTGAACCTTGGCGAAGGAAGGCGGAAGCAAGCCGTCGCGGGCCATGGAGAAGAAGATGCGCGGCTGTCCCATCTGAAACACCAGAAGCACGGCCGTGTGGGCGACGACCGACCCGAAGGCGACGATCCCGGTCGCCCACGTCGCCTGCGGGGCGACGTGCTGCAAGGCCATGGTCAACGGCTCGGCCTGCTCGGTGGCGAGGCGCTGCTTGAGCTCTGCATAGGGCAGGATGCCCGTAAAGACGGCCGCCACCACGGCGTAGATGATCGTGCAGATGATGAGCGAGGCGAGGATGCCTATGGGCAAATCGCGCGACGGGTTGTGGGTTTCTTCGGCGACGGTGGACACGGCGTCAAAGCCGATGTAGGCGAAGAACACGACGGCCGCGCCGGCCAGCGTTCCCGTCCATCCGTTGGGCTGAAACGGCTGCCAGTTCTCAACCATTTGCGAGGGCGAGACGAAGTGCACGGCCACGGCCACGAAGAAGGCCAGCACAAGGATTTTGACCAGGACCATCCCCGCGTTGAACGCCGCGGACTCTCGAATGCCCCACACCAGGATGGTGGTGATGATCATCACGATGCCGAAGGCGAGCAGGTTGCAGACGATGGGGACGCCGTAGATGTGCGGAGCGCTTTCCAGGAGACCTGGGATCTTCGCGGCGGTTCGGTAGTCGACGGCCAACCACTGCGGGAAGTTGTAACCGATGCTGTCGAGCAACGTGCGGAAATAGTTCGCCCAACTGATGGCCACGGCCACGTTGCCGATGGCGTACTCGATAATGAGGTCCCAGCCGATGATCCAGGCGATCAGTTCGCCGAGGGTGGCGTACGAGTAGGTGTAGGCGGATCCGGAGATCGGGACCATGGATGCGAACTCGGCGTAGCACAGTGCGGTGAACGCGCACACCGAGGCGGTGATCACAAAGGAGAGCATGAGCGACGGTCCCGCGCCGAGTCGCATGGCGTCGCCTGCGGCCGCGGTGCCAACAGTCGCGAAAATGCCTGCCCCGATGATGCCACCGATTCCGAGGAGGGTGACGTGGAATGCGCCGAGCGAGCGGCGCAGCGAGGTTTCCGGCCGGTCTGCGGCGGCGAGGATGGCGTTCAGGTCCTTGGTGCGAAAGATTCCGCCGAACACTGTCTTGGACCTTGGTTTGGAAAAGCCCCAACGCGCCCGACCGCCGGGCACATGAAGGACGGCAGGCTATCGAAAGCCGGCGAAGCGGACAAGCGGGTCGGTGCAGGGACGATGAGACGAAGGGACATAGGGACAGAGGGAATTGACTCGCGCTTGCCTGCCAGGTACAAAGCTGGCGTCGCTGGGTGTGTTCGCCGGATGTGGCGAACTGAGATAGGGCCTTCGAACCTGATCAGGGTGGGCGGACGATCGGGAAGATCATCCGCCGAGAACCTGCGTAGGGAAGCGACGAAGAGCGGCCGGAGTAGTTCCCTCGACCGTCAGCCGCACACGTCACTTCAACCCCGGTCAGTTCGGCTCACCACGACGGAGATGCCACGATGACTCCCCTGAGGATGGCCGAACCGCGAACTGAACAGAGGCCCACAACACCGAAGAAGCTGATTTCGCCGCGCTCGACGCAGATCGAAAGCGGCAAGACGACAACCGATTCGCTACCCGGTTCGCGCAAAATCTACATCGCGGGGCGCGATCCGTCGGTTCGCGTTCCGATGCGGCAGATTGGGCTCACGCCGTCACCGTTGTCGGACCGTTCCATCGAGGCGAACCCGCCGCTGACGGTCTACGACACATCCGGGCCGTACACCGATCCGGCGGCGACGGTTGACCTTCGACAGGGGCTGCCCGCAATGCGATTGGAGTGGATTCGATCTCGTGGGGACGTTGAGACGTACGGGGGTCGCGCGGTGCGCCCGGAGGACAACGGGTACTCGGCGCAGGCGCGCGTGGTCATCGAGCGGTTCCCGGATGCGTCGCGCCGACCACGGCTGCGGGCGGTCGCGGGCCGTGCGGCGACACAAATGCACTACGCCCGGCGCGGAATCATTACGCCCGAGATGGATTTCGTGGCTGTTCGGGAAAACATGCGCAACGATGCCTACGCCGCATTGCGCGAGAAGCAGCATCGTGGCGAAAACTTCGGCGCGTTCATCCCCCGCGAGATCACGCCGGAGTTCGTGCGCGACGAGCTCGCTCGGGGCCGGGCGATTATTCCGGCCAACATCAACCATCCCGAACTGGAGCCGATGATCATCGGACGCAACTTCCTGGTGAAGATCAACGCCAACATCGGCAATTCGGCCATCGCCTCGTCGATCGACGAGGAGGTGGACAAGATGGTCTGGGCCACGCGCTGCGGCGCGGACACGGTCATGGACCTTTCCACGGGCAAGAACATCCACGAGACGCGGGAGTGGATCCTGCGCAACTCGCCGGTGCCCATTGGGACGGTGCCGATCTACCAGGCCTTGGAGAAAGTGGACGGCAAGGCCGAGGAATTGACCTGGGATGTCTTCCGCGACACGCTCATCGAGCAGGCCGAGCAGGGTGTGGACTACTTCACCATCCACGCCGGCGTGCGCCTGCGCTACATCCCGCTGACCGCCAAGCGCGTGACGGGCATCGTCTCACGCGGCGGCTCCATTCTTGCGAAGTGGTGTCTGTCCCATCATCAGGAAAACTTCCTGTACACGCATTTCGAGGACATCTGCGAGATCATGCGGGCCTACGATGTATCGTTCTCGCTGGGCGATGGGCTGCGGCCAGGGTGCATCGCCGACGCCAACGACGCGGCGCAGTTCGCGGAGCTGGATACCCTGGGCGAACTGACGCAAATCGCCTGGAAGCACGACGTGCAGGTGATGATCGAGGGGCCGGGGCACATTCCCATGCACCTTATCAAGGAGAACATGGACCGGCAGCTTGCGGTGTGCAGCGAAGCACCGTTCTATACGCTCGGGCCGCTGACCACGGACATCGCCCCCGGCTACGACCACATCACCAGCGCCATCGGGGCGGCCATGATCGGCTGGTACGGCTGCGCACTGCTCTGCTACGTGACGCCCAAAGAGCACCTCGGCCTGCCCGACCGCGAGGACGTCAAGGCCGGCGTGATTGCCTATAAGATCGCCGCCCACGCCGCGGACTTGGCCAAGGGTCACCTCGGTGCGCAGTTGCAGGACGACGTTTTGTCCAAAGCTCGCTTCGAGTTCCGCTGGGAGGATCAGTTCAACCTCTCGCTGGACTCCGAAACCGCCCGCGCCTTTCACGACGAAACCCTTCCCCAGGACGGCGCCAAGGTCGCCCACTTCTGCTCCATGTGCGGCCCGCAGTTCTGCTCCATGAAAATCACCCAGGACGTCCGCGACTACGCGGCCAGGATGAGCATTGCCGAAACCGACGCTTTGCAAGCTGCTTTGAAGGAAAAGGCGCGAGAATTCCGATCACGAGCGTAATTCCGTGAGAGTCGAAGCCGTGGACGCGAAGCCTGATATTTCGGTGCGCGAAGGAGAGTTCGATCGAGTTGATTTCTGGATCCTTGACTCGCTTTCGGATGATTATGAGTCGATTCTCCAGATTCTCCCGCGCGTGCGCGACGAAGTGCCCGAAATCACGGCAGAACAGATCTTGGACCATATCGCTGACCTCATAGAGCACCGCTATGTCCGCCTACGCGATGAGCTCATCTTTAGCAAATATGTGATCCTCATGGACCTAAAGGCCTACAACTACGAGCATTCGGATTACCGGTTCGGCATGACACCGTGAGGCTGCGATCTGTGGCAGAAGTTGGCCGGCGATTTTGGATATGAGCAGGTCGACTGGAACGACATGTGGGGAAGTTACGTCGACTACGAAGCACGGAAAGGCTACGCCGTCGGCCCCAGCCTAGAACGATGCCAGGAAGTTCTCAACAAACTGCATCTCGATGGACCCGAGTTCATGATCGACCGTGCCTCCTTCCGCGTTTCGCGGGTTGATGTTTGGCGTCCCAAGTACTACAAGACCCTTCGAGACGGCTGGAAAATCGATTTTAACTTGGTCCGATGCGAAAGGCTAGCGTAGACAATCCAGTTGCGATACAATCAGGGCAGGAAACTCGGACGTTCATATGAAATGGCAAGATCACATCACTGTCGATCCGCAGGTTTGTCACGGCAAGGCCTGTATTCGCGGAACGCGGGTGATGGTCTCGGTTGTGCTGGATAATCTCGCGGCCGGTGAAACGCCGGACGCGATCGCCAGGGGATATCGAATCACCCGGGAAGACGTGCAAGCTGCTCTGCTCTACGCGGCGGAGCTCGCCAAGGAACGGATCGTGCCTTTGGCGGCGACCGGGTGATGCGCTTCAAGATTGACGAGAACCTTCATCCCGAAGACGGCCGCGTTGCTCGCGAGTGCGGGGCATGACGCCGCGACGGTCTTCGAGCAAGGACTACGCGGGCATCGCGACGAGGAAATCGCAAACGCCTGTCGTGCGGAAGACCGAGTTCTTATCACTCTTGACAAAGACTTCGGAGACATTCGAGCCTACCCGCCGAACGAGTATCCTGGGATCATCGTTTGTCGTCTGACGTCGCAAAGCCGCGCCAACGTCAAGGCGGTGCTTGGGCGCATGGAACGATGGCTCAACGAATTCCCGTTGGCGGGCCACCTTTGGGTCGTGGACGAACTCGATATCAGAGTACGCGGCGCCGACGCCTGAATCGGATGCCATGAGCGAGGAGGTCTTTCGTTTGCAGATCGACCCTCTGGACGGAGGTGGGTATGTAGCCACCAGTCCCCGAGGTACCTGGGCTCGGTGCCGAAGGCCGGAGCATCACCGAAGCCGTTGAGATCGCGCAGGGCTTGGCGCGGAAGATCGCCGAGTCATGTATCGAGCATGGTGACCCACTTCCGCCGGCGCTGGCCCCAAGGGTCCGCGCGGGCTAAAGCCCGCGGCTCATCCTGCAAACGCTACGACGTCCTGGTGTGCAGGTGTCCCTGGCCGAACTGCTTCATCGCATCCAGGACGTGCTGGGCGGTCGGCGAGTCATCGGCGCAGTAGACCAGAATGGTGTCGGCGAGGGCGATGGCGTCGCGGTCGCTGAGCGCCGTGGAGCCGGTGATCTTGACGCCGTTGATGAACACGCCGTTCTTGCTCTCGAAGTCGAGGGCGTAGTGCCGCTTCTCCTCGGGGTTGTACTTGACCTGCATGTGGCAGCGTGACATTTGCGGGTCGATGATCTGAATGGAACAGGCGGCGTCGCGCCCGATCATGACCAGTTGATGTCCCTCGAGCGAGAACTTCTCGCCCATGGCCGGTCCCTTGGTTACGATCAGTGTGGCCATTGCGATTCTCCCTGGTCCGCGTAAGGGCACTCTAGGTCGGGACATCTTATGCGATGTCAGGCGCTGGTGCAATCCCGCTGCCCCCGATCGACAATCGCTCATCGGTGATTGAGAATCGCCGGGGTGACTCTTGCGGACCGCTGTGATGTGGCGATCGTCGGGGCCGGAGCGGCCGGATTGGCTACGGCGATCTTTGCCGCGCGGCGAGCGTCCGAGCGCGACATCCGTTGTCTGGACGGGGCCCGCAAGCTGGGGGCCAAGATCCTGGTCAGCGGCGGCGGGCGCTGCAACATCACCAACGTGCGGGTGACGCCGGAAGACTTCTGGGGCACGAGTCGCCACTCGATCCGGCGCGTGCTGAGCGCCTTTACCGAGCGGCAGACGGTCGAATTCTTCCGCGAGCTGGGCGTCTCGCTACACGAGGAGCAATGGGGCAAGCTCTTTCCCGACTCCAATTCCGCCAAGAGCGTACTCGGCGCACTTCTGAACGAGGCCGAGCGGGCCGGCGTCACACTCCTGCCGGGTCATCGCGTGATCGACATTCGTCGGACAGAGCCCCAGGGCTTCGAGATCGAGATCCATCTCGCTGGGGAGGGAGGCGGTGCGGGCTCACGAAAGCTGCTGAATGCGCAGGTGGTCGTTCTGGCCACGGGAGGGATGTCCTTGCCGAAGTCCGGCAGCGACGGATTAGGATACGAATTCGCCCGAGGGTTGGGACACTCGATCGTGATACCCACGCCGGGATTAGCGCCGCTCGTGCTGAAGGGCGACTTTCACCGGCCGCTTTCGGGAGTTTCGCACGAGGTCGAAATCACCGTGCGTGTGGCCGGGGAAAAGCCCCTTCGCATTCGCGGGCCGATGCTCTGGACGCACTTCGGGGCGAGCGGACCGGCGATCATGGACGTGTCACGGCATTGGCATCGGGCGCGGCTCGACGGCGCCGAGGTCGGTCTGTCGCTCAATTTCCTTCCCGGCCGGGACTTCGAGTCCGCGGAGCGTGAGCTGCTCGACGTCGTCGCTTCCCACCCCAAGACGTCCATTTCCAACGCCCTGTCGGCCCTTGTTCCATCTCGTCTCATTGCGGCGATCGCGTCAACTCTGGGCATCGCTCCACAGCGCGTCATGGGTCAACTGACCCGCGATGATCGTCGGCGGATCGTCCACGCCCTGCTAGACTGGCCGCTGCCGGTCGTCGACAGCCGCGGCTACAACTATGCGGAAGTCACTGCGGGCGGCGTGCCGCTGAGTGAAATCGACCCGGGGACCATGGCCTCGCGCGTCTGCCCCGGCCTGTTTCTGGTCGGCGAGATCCTGGACGTCGACGGGCGCATCGGAGGATTCAACTTCCAATGGGCGTGGTCCAGTGGGTTCGTCGCGGCCGATGGAATCAGGCGCGGCTGGGAAACGACGGGCCGGTAATTCGGCGCGTCGGAGCTACTTCCCGGCCGCTGGACTTCGATCGGCTACGGCCTTGTGTCCTCCGGGAATCGCGCCGATGGGATTGAGGTTCTTGGAGAAGCGGTCGGCAGCGGTCTTGAGCGGTTGGGCGAAGACGAACAAAGCGAGCAGGGCTACGGCACAGACATTGACCAGAGCCACGCCGCCGACCGACACCGAGGGCGACGGCCGCTCGTCGTCGCGAAGGGTCATCTGCACAATGATCCGCACGTAGTAGTACAGACTGAAAAGGGTATTGAGCGCCGCGGCAATGACGAGGAACCAGCCCAGGGTATTATTGAGCTTCCCCAGGGCGACCAGGATCCACCACTTTCCAAGGAAGCCTGCTAGCGGCGGCAGGCCGACAAGGGAGATCAGACAGATCACCATCGGCACGGTCAGCCAGGGCGCCCGCCGGGCCAAGCCGCTGAAGGCGTCGATGGAGTCCGTGCCCGCATCCCATGCCACCAGCGCGGTCACGCCGAAAGCGCCCAAGTTCATGAACAGGTAGATGACCACATAGATGAGCAGCGCGGTCAGGCCGTCAGCGTGTCCGTCCGCGCCCGGATGAATGAACACGGCCGCGGCCATCATCATGTAGCCGGCATGGGCAATCGAGGAATAGGCGAGCAGCCGCTTGACGCTGCGCTGCTTGTAGGCGGCGAAGTTGCCGACCGTGCAGGTGACGGCGGCCATGATCGCGAGCGTCCAAGCCAGCGGTTGCACAACCGATATGGCCAGCGGGCTTTCCACCGCGCCGCTGAAGATCAGCACCACGCGCGTGAGCAGGAGCAGTCCGGCGGCCTTGCTCACTACGCTCAGCCAGGTGGTCACTTCGATCTTGGCGCCCTCGAACGCATCCGGGCACCAGAAGTGAAAGGGTACCGCCGAGATTTTGAAGGCGATCCCCGCGAGGAAGCAGAGCAGCGCCGCTGCAGTCAGCAGGAGATTGCTTCCGGCGGTGAACTGCGCGACCGCATACCGCGCCACGTCGACGACCGCGATGCTGCCCACCAGTCCGTAGAGAAGGCTGGCCCCGTAGAGCATGATCGCGGCGCTGACGGCGCCGAAGATCATGTACTTGAGCGAGGCCTCGGCACCGAGGCGATCGCGCTTGTCGAATCCGACGATGGCATAGCTGGGGAGCGACGCGGTTTCGATGGCGATCACGATCATCAGCAGGTTGGCGGAGCTGACCATCAATGCCATTCCCAGGGCGCTGCCCAGCAGGAGAATGAAAAACTCCGGCGCATTGCGCTCGGACGCGGCGGAGCCGATCCACCACAGGTAGGTCACGGCCCCGAGAAAGGCGATGAGAATGATCTGGAAGCCCGCGGAAAGGTTGTCGACGATCAACAGCCCGGCTGCCGGCTGCGATGAGAAGCCACTCGCCCCGCCGCTCGCGACAGCGCCGGCCACGCGCAGTGCGAGTATGAATGCTGCGAGAATCCCCAAGGACGCCACGCCCGCGATCACCCGCGAGGAGCGACCGGCAATCAGCGGGGCCACCACAACGGCCAGCATCGTCACGGTGAGGGTGAGCATCGGCGAGAAAAGAAACAGGTGCTCTTGGATCGGGATGTTGGCCCAAGCGTTCATGATCTAGTGCAGTCCCGTGGCGCTGAGGACGTGGGAGAGCATTACATCCAAGGTCCCGTTGGTGAAATTGAAAACGGTCTGCATGGGGAGTAGCCCTAAGGCAATGCACAGGACGGCCATGGGAGCGAGGATGGAAGTTTCGCGGACGCTGGCGTCGGGGTACTCGGCATATTCGGTGCGTTCCCGGCCGAGGTATACGCGGCGTATGAGCCAGAGAATGTAGCCGGCGGTGAGAATGACTCCTGCGGCGGCAAGAATGGCCATGGGAACGGCCCACGTGAACTTGTCCCGCGCCGCGAAGGTGCCCATCAGCACCCATAGTTCGCCGATGAATCCACAGAGGCCGGGCAGTCCCAGCGAGGCAAAGAAGCCGATGGTGGCCATCGTTCCGTATTTGGGCATGGTGAGCCACAATCCACCGAAGCGGTTGATCTCGCGATGATGGGCGCGATCATAGATCACGCCGACCAGGAAGAAGCACATGGGTGAGCTGATGCCGTGGGCGATCATCTGGAACATCGCCCCCTGGAAACCTGCCTGGGTCATAACGGCAATACCCAAGAGGACATACCCCATGTGCGAGACTGAGCTGTAGGCAACGAGCTTTTTGAAATCGGACTGGGCCATGGCGCAGAGCGCGCCATAGAGGATGCTGACAACTGCGACCACGGCCAGTGCAAAAGCCCAGGTCTCGCCGCCGGTTGGGAAAATCGGATAGCACACGCGCAGGAATCCGTAGCCCCCCATCTTGAGCAACACGCCTGCGAGGATCATGCTGATCGGCGTGGGCGCCTCGACGTGGGCATCGGGCAGCCAGGTGTGTACCGGGACGCTGGGCAGTTTGATGGCGAAGCCGATGAACAGGAAGATGAACATCAAAGGGGCGAACTTGAGGCCCAGAAAGAGCGTCGAAGCCTTTGCAAAGTACGCTTGGATGACGGGGTTCGTCGCCATTTCAATGAGATCGAACGTGCCGTGGCTGAGGAGGGTTTTTTCCGCGGAACGATAGACGCTGGGTACACTGCCGCCGGCGGCGGCAATAGCCGCATCGCCGTAGAAATACATGGCCACCAGGGCGACGAGCATGAGCACCGAGCCTGCAAGGGTAAAGAGGAAGAACTTGATGGCCGCGTACTCCTTCCTCGGTCCGCCCCACACACCGATGAGGAAATACATAGGCAGCAGCATCACTTCCCAGAAAATGTAGAAGAGGAAGAAGTCGAGGGAGACGAAGACCCCCAGCATTCCAGTTTCCAGTAATAGAAAAAGGAAGAAATACGCTCGCGGGCCTTTGTTGATGTGCCAGTGATCGAAGTTCCAGCTCGCCCAGCAGGCAAGGAATGAAATCAGCGTGGTGAGGATGAACAACGGGAAGCCGAGCCCGTCGATGCCGAGAAAATACTCAATGGTGAGTTTGCCGGGAATCTCGATCCAGGTGGCGCGCTCGACGTGGTGCAGCTTGCCATAGTTGCTGCCGAAGACAGCCGTGGTGCCGCCCGCGTCGCCGCCGCTCCAGAAGGTGGGGAAGAGCGTGAGGGACAGCAGGAGGGTCGCCAGCGTCGCCATGAACGCGATCGACCGGGCATGCCGCCGGGGAGCAAACAGACACAGGACCGCGCCGATGGCGGGAAGGAAGACTATCCAGGAGAGAACATTGGACATACGGTATTGCCTCATTTGCACCGCTGAAAGGAGGCGGCGCTTGTATTGCTCACTCGCCACCCACAAGGGGTGGCGCTACATCATTCTCCAAAAACCGATGCGCTCACAAAGGCGTCGCCTTCTCCAGATTGCGTGGCATAGTAAAGGATCACGATCAACACGATCGTCGCGGCCGCGCCGGCGAAGAGCACATAGTTTCGTATCCGGCCGGTCTGCGGACCGCGGAGCACGTCGGAGACATCCATCGAGGTCTTGGAAATCCCGTTGACAATTCCGTCCACTCCCTGATTATCGAGAATCAGTCCCGAAAACGCGGCCAAGCGCTCGGTCGCACTGGCCGTCAGATTGAAGATCAAGTCCACGAACCACGTGTCGATGAAGCGGGCGACCTTCGCCAGGGCGACGCAGCCCTTCACCCAAACGATCTCGTACACTTCGTCGAAATAGTATTTGTGTTCGAGGATTGTGTGCACGGGCCAAACCGCGCGTCGGATGCGTTCGGCGATGGCCAGGCCCGGCGCGTAAATGACGATCGCAATCGCGAAACCCACAACAAATGCAAAGCCCACTCCATACACGAGCCAACGATGCGCCGCGGTGATGGCCGGCGTGTGTTGCGCGCCGTCGATGGCCATCACAAGCGGCGCGGCCGTGGCAACCGAGGACGCCTCGGAGATCAAAGGCCGGAACAGGAAATAGCTGGAAACAAATGTCCCGACGGCCAGGACCACCAACGGCACATACATCAGCGGGCTTTCGTGCGCGTGGTCGTACACATGATGATCCCGCGGCTTACCCATGAACGTCATCCACCAAGCGCGCATCATATAGAACGGCGTCACATACGCAGTAATTAGCGCCAAGGCGAACATCCATTTGGGCAACGGTGGTGTGTGCTTGAAAATGGAAGCCTTGCCGAACTCTGAATGAGGGACCACATGGCCCGCCGAAGGCGTCGTGTCTGCGACGGTCTCGATTCTCAGAGAGCCGTCGGGCTCGGTGAAAAAGTGAATACGCCTCATCCAAGAATGCCCAACCATCAGCTTGCGTGTGCGCGCTTTCTCGTTCTCGTCTAACTGCGCGACGATCTGCTCGCCTTGATCCTTCTCAAACTGGATAAGGAAGCCGACGATTGCACTGTCCAGTCGCGCTTGCTTTTCAGCGGAGCCGTCACTGGAACGACGCAGAAGGGTGCGGAGTCGTCGCACGGCTTGGTCCACGGTGAGCCCGGGAAAGCGTTCGTTGAGGTGCAGGACCCCTCCATAATCGCTCTTGCCGCCTCTTTCAGCTAAAGCCTTGATCTCATCATCCGTAAACTCGCCTGCGGGTCGGTCAGACTCCGTAGGTGGCTGTTTGGGCGTGTCAGCAACCAGGATGACCCGAGCATCTCGCTCGACCAAGCCTGCTCCCTCGCCCTGCGCTCCGCGTTGCGGAGCTTCGGGGACGACGCTCCCGCCTTGGTCGCGTCGTCGGTCGCGGTACTGAACTCCCGTCGCTTGCGCTCCGGGCTCTGATCGCTCCGTGACGGACGCATGGGCAGCGTGGTCGTCGTGGACCTCGTGCTTTTTGTAGTCATCCCATTCGAAGGCGCGGGCGTAGGCGACGGCGAGGATTTCGTCTTTGCTGAAGAAGCCGCCCAGGCCGATGTGCGTGCCGGGGATGCCGAAGCCGGCGATGGCGAGAACGCCGATCAGGAATGTAAACCCCGTGACGGGCATTTTCTTGATGAGCCCGCCCATCTTGCGCATGTCCTGCTCGTGGTGGCAGCCTTCGATGACCTGGCCGGAGCCGAGGAAGAGCATGGCCTTGAAGAACGCGTGGGTGATGAGGTGGAAGAGGGCCGCGATCCACGCCCCGATGCCCATGGCGAAGATCATGTAGCCAAGCTGCGACAGCGTAGAGTACGCCAGGCACTTCTTGATGTCAGTCTGCACGATGGCGACCAACGCCATAAGGAAGAGTGTCAAGCACCCGATCGTGGCGATGAACATCAGAGCGTCGGGAGTCATCAGTCGAAAGACTCGGGCGACGAGGTACACGCCGGCGGCCACCATGGTGGCTGCGTGGATCAGGGCGCTGACCGGAGTGGGGCCGGCCATGGCGTCCGGGAGCCATACGTGCAAGGGGAACTGAGCGCTCTTGCCCATCGCCCCGCAGAACAGGCCGATGCCCATGATCGTCGCCAGCGACCAGCCAAAGAGCGTGTAAGTGCTGGCGAAGATGCCGGCGCCCGTGACGGCCTGCTCGGCAAATGTCGTCGCAGCCTGATCGAGGTCCAGCGTGCCAAGCTGGAAGTACACGAGCATGAGGCCAATCAGGAACCCGAAGTCGCCGACGCGGTTGGTGATGAACGCTTTGATCGCGGCACGCGAGGCGTAGGGCCTGTCGAAGTAGAAGCCAATGAGCAAATAGCTGCACAGACCCACCAGCTCCCAGAAGATGAACAGGAAGAGCAGGCTGCTGCTGACCACCAGGCCCAACATGCTGAAGCCGAACAGGGACAGGTAGGCGAAGAAACGATGGTACTTGCTTTGGTGATCGACTTCGTCGCTATGCCCGGCCATGTAGCCGACGCTGAACACGAAAATCCAAAAGGCCACAAACGTGACCATGAAGTACATGGCCACGGTGAGCGAATCGAGCTTCACTCCAATGGTCGCGTGCACTCCGCCGAGATCGGCCCAGTGATACCGAAAAGCGTCGGCCGTGAGCTGCGCGCGAGCCGCGGCGTCGGCGCTCCACCACGAGAATAGAACATAAGTCGCCAGCGCCAGCGGGACGCCCATGCCCAACACGACGCCCACCAAACCGGCTGCGGGCTTGCCTAGCCGCGGGCCGAAGAACACGAGTATCCAGAAACTCACCAATGGTGAGAGGATGCCCGCGACTAGCGCGATCTCGAATGAATGTTCCGCCATGAAAGCGTCGTCTTGCTTCCCGCCTTTGCGAAGCCTCGCTCGTTATGGGCGACGCGGGCGCAGCCCCACTACAAGGTGATGGGCAGGTACGGTCCTAAACCCAGCACGTCAAACGCCAGGAAATCCAACCCTGCCCAGATCACATGGCGCATCAGTTGCACCGGCAGCGCGAGGATACTGTAGAGAAGATCCCACAAAGAAACTTCCATCGTCATACCTGTCCTATCCTTGCAGTCGCGCCGCGGAGTCCACGTCCACGGTCGCCAGGTTCTTGTAGACGTTAATGCAAATACCCACCGCGATCGCCGCCTCGGCAGCGGCCACCACGATCACAAACAAGGCCGTGATCTGACCGTCCAAACGACCCGGACCAAGGTAGCGGTCAAAGGCCACGAAATTCACATTCGCACTATTGAGTATGAGTTCCACGCCGATCAGAATGCCGATGGCGTTTCGCTTGGTCATCATGGTGAAGAGACCGGTCGCGAAGAGCGCGGCGGCGACAACGAGATAATGAGTTAGCCCGATTGTCACAACTGAACCATCCAAATGCGGAATCGTGAATGCAGAATGCTGAAAGACTGCCTATTCCGCATTCCGCATTCCCAATTCGCCATTCTTATTCTTCCTGCCTCGCCAAGTGTGCGGCGCCAACCATCACGATCATGAGCAGCACGCCCGCCACCTCAAAGGGCACCAAGTAGGTGGTCAACAACCTTTCACCGAGCGCGGCGACCGTCGCGCCGGCAACAACTTGCTGCGTGCCGGACCAGGCGGTCCGCGAGAGCACGATACAAAGACAGATTGCAAGGGCGGCGCAAACTACCATCGCGGCGAGCAGCTCGAGCTTGGGCGTATCAAAACGCACCCACGGGGATTTGCTGGTGAGCATCACGCCGAAGATGAGCAGGACCAATGTGCCGCCGACGTAGACGATCAACTGAATTGCAGCAAGGAAGTTTGCCGCCAGAAGGAAATACAGCATAGCGACCGACCCAAGCGAAATGAAAAGCCATACGGCCATGCGCACAATGTTCCGGGAGATACATACGCCCAACGCTGACGCGACGGTGGCGCCGGCGACGGCATAGAAAAGCACGGCCTCGAGCAAACCCCCCGACGCGGCGCTGACCACTGCCGGTTCGCCTGCGGCGAATGCGGCGCTGTGCATCAGCGAGAGACAGGCAACATGGCAGCAAGGCAACCAGGCAACGCCGCCCTTGCTGCTCCTTCGCCTCGTTGCCTCCTTGCCTCGTTGCCTCGTTGCCTTCACTTTATGCTCCCGGCAAGGCGTCGACGACCAGGTTCCCGACCAGGCGCCGTCGATGATAGAAACCATACATGGCGATGGCCGCGAAGCTCACCGCAAAGAGCGCGCCGATTCCGCCGGCGATCCCATTGGCGATCGCGTCCACCACCGACCACCCTCGACTGCCAGAAGTGGTCGCCCAGACCCAAAGCGTCTGGCCGAGGACCAGAAGCATGGTGAGCGGCAAGAGAACTTGGACGCACCCGTAGAGAACCTGGTCGATGCGAATTCGCGGGAGCGTCCAGCGAAGCCACATCTGCACGTAGAGGAAGAAGACGCACTTGAGGAGAAACCAGATCGGCCCGCTGAAGAGCACGCCCTTGATGCCCTGGGCGAGGACCGGATGGTTGGGCATGGCATTGGCGATGCCCTCGCCCCACGCCGCGGGCAACGGCGAATGCCACGCTCCGAGAAAGAGAATGGCGGCGAGTCCGCTCACGATGAACATGGCCGCGTATTCCGCGAAGAAGAAAAAGCTCCAGCGGATGCCGGAATACTCCGTGTGGAACCCGGCCACAAGCTCGCTTTCCGCTTCGGGGAGATCAAAGGGAGCGCGCTTGCAGCTTGCCAGCGAGGCGATGTAGTACGAAACGAAGGCGACGAACGCAAAGGGGCTCTGAAACGCGAGCCACGAGAACCACCCGTCGGCCTGCACATCGCCGACTTTCCGCAAGCTCAAGGAGCCCACGGCGATGATCGGCACCAACAATGCCATGCCCATGGGGATTTCATAAGAGACCATTTGGCAGGCCTCGCGCATCGCTCCGTACACGCTCCACTTGTTGTTCGACGCCCAGCCCGCGAGGATCACGCCGACGACCTCAATCCCGAGCACGCCCAGGATGAAGATCAGGGCGACGTCCAGCTCGCGGAACACGTAGGTTGTCCCAAAAGGCAAAGCCACGAAACCGAGCGCCGCGGGGATGATCGCGAGGTAAGGCGCAAGCCGGAAAAGCGCGGCGTCCGCGCCCTTAGGGATGAGGTCTTCCTTGAGCAAGAGCTTGATGCCGTCGGCGATGGACTGCGACCACCCGTGCCACCCGCCCACACGCATGGGGCCGAGCCGCGACTGGATCCGTCCCGCGACCTTGCGCTCCCACCAAATGGCATAAATGGGAATGATGTTGAACAAACCGAAGATCGCCCCGAGGATGATGAAGTCGCGCACGATCCCGAATTGCAGCGGCCAGAGCAGATACTGGAGCAGCCCGCGTATCGCCGCGGGCGCGCCGCCCGCCTGCTCCAAGAGCGACGAGATGGTCGAGGGCGGCAGCCCCCACGTTGTCGGATGGAAGTACCCGGGCGGTTGCGCGGGCGTCAGACCTTGGGCGGCGGCCGGCCCGAGAATTCGCAAGTCCACGTAGGCGAAGACCAAGGCGTGCAGCCATACCAGCAGGCACGCTCCGATCACCGCGGACAGCAGGATCGCGCCGGGAAACCGGCTCACGATCGGCGAGGCGGCTCGATAGAGCCCCACGCCGACAGCCGCCACTCCGCGTCCGACCAGGCCGTACCCCGACCGCGGTCTGGCCTGCCAAGGTACCGAAAACTGGGTCAAAGCCTGTTTCTCCGGCGCTCCGCGCGTCGTTGCGGCGGACTTACTGAATAATGGCACGAATCCTAGCGACGATCAATCGGCAGCGGAAGGGACCTTTCGCGCGAGCTGACGGACGCCCCATCGCGGCGTTTTCGGGGCGTCCGGTTATACTCGATCGCCGGTGCAACGATGGTCCAACTTGACACCGTGCGGGCGATGCTTGGCTACGACGACTGGGCCAACGACACAATCCTGCGAGCGGCCATGCCGCTCACCGACGAGCAGCTCGATCGCCCCTTCGACATGGGTCGCGGTACGCTGCGAAAGACGCTGCTTCACATCGTGTGCGCCGAGCAGGTCTGGGTGGCCCGCTGGCAAGGCCGCGCCGAGACGCCCTGGCCGGATGAGGACGAACGAGCCGGTGTCGCCGTCATGCAGGAGCGCCTTCAGCGCGGCCGGACCGAGCGCACCGGGTTTCTCGATTCGCTGCGCGATGGCGACCTAGCACGCAAGGTGACTTACCGCGATTCGTTCGGTTCGCTCTTCTCGGCTCCCCTCGGGGACATGCTGCTGCAGATGTGCATCCACTCGGTTCACCATCGAGCCCAAGCGGTCAACATGATCCGGCGGGTCGGCGGGACGCCGCCGGAATTGGATTACATGTACTGGCTTCGCAAACCCGCGTAGCGGGAGAGCAGCCTCCCGGCGAGCTCAGCGGCTCGGCAGGAGCCTCGCCCTCCCCCCTCCCGGCGGGGGTAGCATGGCCAAGCGAAGCGCCGCCATGCTCATCGAATCCACGCCGGCACGCGCAGTTATTTCCCGCCCGATATCACGATTTCCTCGGGCATCATGGTGATGACGCCCTCGCGATGAAGGAGGTCCAGTCGCTGGAGCGAGCGGACAATGGCTCGGGCGCGCAACGGGTCGACGCTGGACAGCATCGACACGAGTGCATGCACCTCCGGTGTTTGAGCGAAGAGCGCTGCGACGCCGACGCCGGTATCCGCGTGGGCGTCTTCGTCATCGGGCGGCTTGAACAGGTCGAAGAGGCTGGGCGGCTCGGGAATCACGCGGATGTCGTATTCTCCCAGGCTGGCGCGCTGGGCGGCGAATTTGATAGCGTCCTCCAGGCCGCCGATCTTGTCCACGAGTCCGAGGTCGAGCGCTTGCTGGCCGGTGTAGACCCGGCCGCCGGCCATGTCGTCGAGCGGTTTCTTCAGCTTCTCGCCGCGGGCGTTGGCCACGTGGCCCTTGAAGATGGCGTAGATGGTCTCCATGTAATGACGGAGCTTGGCCCGCTCGGCCTCCGAGAACGGGGCGGCGCTGCTGAGCAGGCCGGCCATCTTGCCGCGCTGCACCGCGTGCCAGTTGATGCCCACCTTATCCCACATGCCCGTGGTGACGAGCTTGCCGGCGATGACGCCGATCGAGGCGGTAATCGTGGAGGCGTCGGCGAAGATGGTCTCCGCGCCGCAGGCTACGTAGTAACCGCCGCTGCCGGCGACGTTGCCCATGGAGACGATAAGCGGCTTCTTCGCGGCCACGCGCTTGGTGGCGTCAAGGATGATTTCGGAGGCCAAGGCCGATCCGCCGGGCGAGTCCACACGCAATACGACCGCCTTGACCGAGTCGTCGCCGGCGGCCTTGTCGAGCGCCTTTCGGATCGTGGTGCTGAACGCCCCGCCGCCGCCACCGAACGGACTGACTTCGGCCGAGCCGGTCTGGATCGACCCTTCGACGTACACGATGGCCACGCTCGGCTCGGTGTAGACCTTCGGCGAGGGGTTCAACAATTGCATGAGCTTGTTGATGGCCCCGAAGAAGTCCTGCGGGATTTCCATCTCGTCTTCTTTGCCGTAGTCGGCGACGAACTCGATGCTTTCGCCGTAGCGCGTCTTGATGTCCGCGATGAAGTCCTGGCGATGCTTGACCGAGTCGATGAGCCCGGCGGCCAATGCCTCGTCCGCAGTGTAGGGACCGTTGTCGATGAGCTTCTGCACCTTGTCCGCGGCTATGCCGCGTCCTTTGGCGATACGATCGACGATGCCGGCATAGAGCCCGTCGACGAGCCACTTGGTCATCTGCTTGGACGGCTCCGAGGGCTCCTTCCGCGCGAAGATCTCGCCCGCGCTCTTGAAGTCACCGCACTGCTCGATGTCCGGCGTGCAGCCCATCTTGTCGAACAATCCGCGAAGGTACGGCGTCTCGCCGTAGAGGCCGGTGAGCCAGACGTCGCCGGTGGGGACGACGCTGATGTGGGAGGCGCCGGTCGCCGCGGCGTAGGTCACCGTCCAGAGCGAATCCGCATGAACGAAGACGGGCTTGTCCACGGCCGCAAACTTGCGCAGCGCCTCATGGATTTCCTCGAGCTGAGCGAGGCCGAGCGACGCCTCCTGCACGTCGATGATGATGGCGACCACATCGCCGTCGAGCCGCGCTTCCTTGAAGCGCTCCAGCAGGGTCTTCAGCGAAAGAGGCGGCTCATCGCCGAAAAGCGGCGGCATGTTCACCGGCGTCTCCGCCAGCTCGCCCTTGATCTTGAAATAGGCGATCTGCTTGGGCTCGGCCTTGGGCATGACCGCATCGCTGATCTTCTTCTTCAGTTGTTCAAACTGCGCGTGCGCCGGAGCGGCGCCAAACAGTGCCAACGTGACGACACCCACCGCGGATCGTAGATTTCGCATCTTCATCGCACACCTTCCTTCACCTTTTTGGCGAACGCCGTTGCCCGCCGATCGAAGCGTATCATCGGTATCGGACGGTTGGAAGCGCCCACCGGCCATGCGACAAGTCTTTACAGCGCGTCGGCGTTTGTCGGGGTCTTACGGCGGCCCGAAAAGAGCAGGACGCCGAGAACGCTCACCATGGTGAGCGCACCGGCGAGCTGTGCCCAGAGCACGGGCTTGTGGTAATTCACGCCACCCCATCGAAGTAGGAAAAACCCGGCGGTCAGGCCCGCGAGGGTGGCCGCGCTTCTCGTGATCCCGTGGCGCGGCGACAGCATCAGCCACCACGCGATCACGAGAACGATGATCTGGCGCTGCCAGGGAAAGACCGCCATGCCGTAGATCGCGGCGCGAGGCAGCTCGGTGACGGCGCGCCATTGAACCTGAAGTCCTCGGTCCGTGGCTACGACGGCTTTCTTTCGACCGGGCCCCATGGTCTCGCCGTGCTCGGTGTGGACCCAGACGTGGGCGAAGTCCGTGACGATGCGGGGGCGAAACCCGAGGTTGGCGAGCAACGAGGCCGCGACGACCGCCCGGCCATCGCAATCCTCCTTGCCGAGCGAGACGGCCTCCGTCACCGTGGGAAGGTAATCGCTCAGCCCCCACGTGTTCCAATCCCACTCGTATTCGACTTTGTCATAAACGAAGTTCTCCACACGTTGCAGGGTCTCTTGGGGCGGGGCGCTCGCCGGCAGTGAGGCTCGCAGCTCGTGTACCCAGGGCTGAAGCGCCGCGGCATCGGGCTCAATCAGGGCATTGGGATCTTGCCAATGCGAAAAATGTCGGTACGTCAAGCGCGGATAGGGAAAACAGACCAGAAAAACGGCCAGGCCGAAGAGGAGCCATTTGAGGGGGAGTCGTGCGTACCATCGCAGGCGGTTGAGGGCGAAGACGGCGCGGGTCACGTTCTCTCTCACACGTTGCTGAAGTCTAGGTTCGCGAATCGCTTCGGACAACCGCTCTTTTTGGGCGAAGCGGCGGGCGGATGGTATCGTGGCGGAGAAGTTCCATGACTCTACTGGCGGCTTCGGTTTTCGTGCACGATCGATCGCGGGACCTTCCCGCGGCCGATCAGGCATTTCGCCAAGGGGCCGACGCGGTCGAGCTGCGCATCGATGCCTTCGACGGCGCCCCGGCCGAGATCGCCGACTTCGTGAAAACGCAGCCCCACCGCAAGTGGATCATCACGTGCCGCAGCGCGGAGGAAGGCGGACTGTTTCGCGGAGACACGATGGAGCGAGTGTCGAGGCTGATTGCGGCCGCCCGCGGGACGGGCGCGTACGTCGACTTTGAACTCAGCGATTGGCGGCGGTCGAGCAACATCCGGCAGAAAGTTCTGCTCGCCGTCGCCGCGCCCGGTACAAGCGGCTGCCGCCTCATCCTCTCCCACCACGATTTCAGCGGTTCGCTGCCGGATTGTCGCGCCATCGTGGCCGAGGTCCGGGCAGCGGGGGTGGAGGCGATCGCCAAGGTAGCGTACCGCTGCGACCACATCGTGGACAGTTTTTCGGCGTTGGATTTGATGCACGAGTTCGGCAATCGTGTCATCGCCGTTGCAATGGGGGAAGACGGCGCGTGGACGCGGGTGTTGGCTAAGAAACTCGGCGCGTTTGCGACCTTCTGCAGCCTCGATGCGGACTCGGGCACGGCCCCCGGCCAGGCCGCGCTCGACGAAATGCTCGATCCCCAGGGCCTTCGCTGGGGCCAAATCGGCGCCGCTACGAGAGTGTTCGGCGTGATCGGCGATCCGATCGCCCACTCAAAGAGCCCGGCGCTTTTCAATCGCTGGTTCGCTCAGATGAGTGTCGATGCCGTCTATCTTCCGTTTCGGGTGCGCGGCGGAAAGGACCAACTCGTCGCATTCTTGCAGGGCTGCGCGGACCGCGAATGGCTGAACGTCGGCGGGTTCAGTGTGACCGTGCCCCACAAGCAATCGGCCCTCGCCTGGGTCGGCGAAGGCGCGGACTCGCTGTCTCAGCGAATCGGAGCGGCAAACACGCTGGTGTTTCGGGGTGGCGCGGACAAGCGGAGCTTGTCGGTGGCCGCTCACAACACGGATTGTTACGCGGCGATCGCCTCGCTGGCGGAAGCGCTGGGGCGCTCGACTGTCGATCTTGCCGGACTAAAGGTGGACGTCCTCGGCGCGGGCGGGGCCGCCAAGGCAATGGTGGAAGGACTGAACGACGTAGGCGTTCGAGTCACTGTCTACGCTCGATCGCAATCGGCTCGCGAGCGCCTGGTTCAGCAACACGGCTGCGCGACAAGGCCCTGGGACGAGCGTGCCCGTCGCGACGGCGAGGTGCTCATCAACTGCACGCCGATCGGAATGTCACCGCGGGTGGGGCAGTCGCCGATGCCCGTGGATGCCTTGGGCGGCTGCCGTCTTGTTTTCGACTTGATTTACAACCCGTTGGAGACCGCGCTGCTTCGTGATGCGCGGGCCGCCGGCTGCGCGACCCTCAACGGGCTGGACATGTTCATCCGCCAAGCGGCCGCCCAGTTCGAACTGTGGACCGGACAAAGGCCCGACATCCTCGGGGCACAACGGCTCCTCCGGAGCCGCTTGGCCCCCGGCGCGGCTGCCTCCCTTCATAAGAGGGGACAAGGGGGGGTCGGCTGCATCGCCTTAATCGGTATGCGCGGCAGCGGGAAGACGACCGTTGGGCGCGAGCTCGCCGCATCGCTCGGTGGAAGCCATGTCGATACGGATGACTTGATTGCGCAGCGCGCGGGCCGAGCAATCGTGGAAATCTTCGCGTCCGAAGGGGAGGCCGGCTTCCGCCGTCGCGAGAGCCAGATCATCCGCGAGGTGCTTCAATCACCGCCTGCTGTCCTGAGCGTCGGCGGCGGGGCAGTCCTTGATCCGGGCAACGTCGTCGCCCTGCGGGCCGCAGCCGCCATCGTCTGGCTCACCGCGCCGTCGGAAGTGCTCCATGAGCGGATCGCCCGGGACGCAAGCACGAGTTCCAACCGCCCGCCATTGACTGTTCTCCATGGAGTCGCGGAGCTGGAAGAACTCCTCGCCCGGCGGACCGCGACCTATCGCGGCGCGGCTGACCTCACCATCGACACCAGCGGGCGCTCGCCGCGGGAGATTGCTCAAGAAATCGCCCGCCAAATTCAGAAATCGAACCCAAGTTGGACATAGTCATCGGCGGCATGCCGCACTTCGCGGGGTCCGTCTTCGCGCGGCTCGTACCGAGTTCGCGGATCATCGCGATCCAGGCCGAAGCGTCTCTTGGAAATCTGAAACAAGTCGTCGATGCTCTCCCAATAAGTGCCCGAGCCGCGCATCCGCGATCCGAAGCGGGGGTCGCTCATTTTTCCCCCGCGGATGTCCTTGATGCGATGGATGACGCGATCGGCGCGAAGCGGCAGCGCTTCTCGCAGACGGGAGAGGAACACGGGCTCGACGCTGCCGGGCAGGCGAAGCATGGTGTAGCCCGCGGAAGTTGCTCCCATGGCGGCGGCTTGTTCCAGGACTTTCGGGATCTCGCGATCGTTCAGGCCGGGAATAATCGGGGCGACCATGACCGTGACCGAGATGCCTGCCTCGCTGAGGCGGCGGATGGCCTCGAAACGCCGCGCGGGCGGAGGGGCCTGCGGCTCAATCAGGCTCGCGTGCTGTAGGTCTGCGAAGGGAATGCTCACCGCCACACTGGCCCGCGCCACGCGGTTAAGTTCGGCAAGCAGGTCGGCGTCGCGCACCACAAGGAAGCCCTTGGTGATCACGCTCGCCGGGTTCTCGAATTCCAGGCATACCTCCAGGCAGCTGCGGGTCAGGCCATACGCGGCCTCGATCGGCTGATAACAGTCGGTGATCCCAGAGAACATCACCAGCTCCCCCTTCCACTTCTTGTGGGCGAACGACCTGCGGAGCAGCTCGGGGGCGTTTCGCTTGACGATCAGTTTGGTGTCGAAGTCGGTGCCCGCCCCAAGGTCGAGGTACTCGTGATACGGGCGGGCGTAGCAGTAGGCGCAGGCGTGCTGGCAACCGCGGTAGGGATTGACCGACCACGTGAAGGGCAGGTCCGGGCTGTCGTTGCGCGACAGGATCGAGCCGGACGTTTCCTCGTAGATTTCGAGCCGTGCCGCCGGCGGCGGCTCCAGCCATTCGGCGTGCCGGGTGGCGTAGGGATTCGGCGGGTTCTCAACGGGTCGCAGCTTCACGGGCGCACTCCGGCTCTTGCCGAATCGTATTCGGCAAATGTTAGGTTTGTCAAGTAGTCCGACGGCGCTCCTTGCCCTCCCTGACGGCCGGGCGGTAGAATTCACACGCTCATTTGTCTTTCATCGTCGCGGAGGCGCGCCCATGAGTTCCGGCTCTACCCCAGAGGAAACCCAGTCCGTAAGGCCGCGCGCCTTGGACCTCGAACGTGCGGTTCGCGTCGCTGAAGCCCCTTCCGACCGCCCCCGCGAGATCGGACCCTATCGCATTCTCGAAACCCTCGGCGAAGGCGGCATGGGCATCGTCTACCTTGCCGAGCAGACCAAACCTATCCATCGCCGCGTGGCGCTGAAGATCATCAAACTCGGCATGGACACCAGGCAGGTCATTGCCCGCTTCGAGACGGAGCGCGAAGCCCTGGCCCTGATGAACCATCCCAACGTCGCGAAGGTGTTTGACGCGGGTGCGACGGAAACGGGCCGGCCCTACTTCGTGATGGAGTACGTGCCCGGCATCCCCATCACCGAGTACTGCGACAAGCATCGGCTCAACACCGAGGAACGCCTGCGGCTGTTCATGGACGTGTGCAACGCCATCCAGCATGCTCATCAGAAAGGCATCATTCACCGGGACATCAAACCCTCGAACGTGCTCGTGACGGAGCTGGATGCCAAGCCCGCGCCCAAGGTGATCGATTTCGGCATCGCCAAGGCTACGCAACAAAGGCTGAGCGAAATGACCCTCTCAACACAAGAAGGGCAGTTTATCGGCACACCGGCCTACGTGAGTCCGGAGCAGGCGGGCGGATCGCCGCACGACATCGACATCCGCACGGACGTGTATTCGCTCGGCGTGCTCCTCTATGAGTTACTGGTCGGGATGCGCCCCTTCGACGATCTAATGCTGCGCAGCGCCGCCCTCTCCGAAATCCAGCGCATTATCCGCGAGGTCGAGCCCCCAAAACCCAGCACGCGCCTGAGCAGCATCGGCGCCCTCTCGACGACCATCGCCGAAAACCGCGGCACTCAGTTTCGCACCCTGGCTCGCCAACTGCGCGGTGACCTGGACTGGATCGTCATGAAATGCCTGGAAAAGGACCGCACTCGCCGCTACCCCAGTGCGACGGAGCTCGCCGCCGAACTGCAGCGGTTTCTCGCTCACCAACCGGTCGTCGCCGGACCCCCCAGCGCGTCGTACCGTGTGAAG